>Ga0310810_10006488_pt1 | contig 13224 bp, 18 predicted proteins | sample NCmetagenome_FD_207641 | JGI IMG/M metagenome (GOLD analysis project Ga0310810, IMG submission 207641) | Soil microbial communities from experimental microcosm in Duke University, North Carolina, United States - NC | ecosystem: Engineered > Artificial ecosystem > Soil microcosm > Unclassified ... | reverse complement strand
TGGCGCCGGTTGAGAAATACAGGAAAAACGGCTTGTCAGGCGCCTGCGCCTTCTGACCCCGGATCCAATTGATCGAATGCTGGACCATTGCGTCGTTGAAATAGAAATTCTTGTCCGTCGGCACGCCGATGATCGTGTTGTTCTCAGTTAACATCGGATCGAACTGGCCGGTTTCGCCGCCGAGAAATCCCCAGAAATAATCGAAGCCGAGCGCGTTCGGCCAGCGATCGAAAGGCCCGGCTGGTCCCTGTTGGTCGTCGGGTGTGAGGTGCCACTTGCCGATCGCAGCGGTGTTGTAGCCGTTGCCCTGAAGAATCTTTGCGATGGATGCCGCGCTCGAAGGCCAATTCGTGTTGTACCCGGGCCAACCGCCCGGTATTTCAGCAATCGATCCGAATCCCACCGCATGATGATTTCGTCCCGATAACAACGCGGCGCGCGTGGGCGAGCAAAGTGCTGTGACGTGGAACCGATTGTAACGCAGTCCCTCGGTCGCGAGTTTGTCGAACGTCGGAGTAGCGACAGGCCCGCCGAACGTGGAGGGATTTCCGAAACCCGCGTCATCGATCAACACGAGCAGAATATTTGGCGCACCGGGTGGAGCCTTAACGGGTTGGGTAAACGACGCGACAGATCCTTCGAGTGTTCGCTTGGTGACGCCTTCAAATGGCTGCGGCGGACGTGGCAGAACAGTTCTGTCCCATTCCGTATCCGAAGCCGCCATCGATGTTGATTGAGCTGTTACCCCAAGTGCGATCGCACTGAAGAAGATCCATTTTCGCATCCTGATTCCCTCCCTGGAACGTGCGAGGTTATACGAGACATTTCGAAAGCACACGCCAAAAACGCGCAAGGTAGGCCGAGGGCCTCGAGCATCGTAGCCGAGGGCGGCGCCCTCGGAAACATATCCAGCAAATAGATTCCGCCCTGAAAGGGCAAATCCAACCAAGGGCGGCGGAAAATTGGATTGCCCTTACAGGGCGAATCTTTATTTATCCATCAGGACCGAGGGCGTTGCCCTCGGCTAACACTGGCATCGCCTTTCAGGCGTGTTTCCAGTTAGAACGCGAGCCGGAAATCCTAGATGCGTCACCCTATGCCAAAGGCAAATGTTACAGCAAGCGCGGCTTGACCGCTCGCAAAAATCTTCCTCTTATCCGTGCATCTGGACCACGTCGCCCGAGTCGTCCAACACGCGGATGATTGCACGCTGCGACCTCGCGTGGGAGCGATACTTTGCGTACGCGATCGCGTTGCGGATCGCGTCGGGCCCCGAATACCAGATTGGGCCGTATCGAAACAGCTTATTGATTAGATCAAAGCCGTCTCTGTCCTTGCGCGGACGAACCTCGTAATGGTCGTGGTCGGCGTTCAACATCGGGCTGCTCTGTCCGCAATACATGGCTTCCTCCATACGTGTTATCGTTCCCTTTATCTTTCAAACGAATTTGCAGCCTTAAAAGAGACAATTCTGTTACTTTTCGAGAGCGGTGCTCAGCTGCGGGTTGCTTTTCGGGCTTTTCTTAAGCCGAAACATCGGTGGCTTCGCCGGCGAGATGCAGGTGTTCGAGAATCTCGCCGCGGAAGCGAAGGAATGAGTCGCTGGTGCGATCACGTGGTCGTGCGAGGCCGATATCAATCTCGCGATCGATTCTTCCCGGCGCAGGGGTCATGATGAGGATGCGATCGCTCATGTAGATCGCTTCATCGATGTCGTGAGTGACGAGCAGCATCGTGGTGCGACGATTCTCCCACAGGCGAAGCACCTCGTCCTGCATCCGCATGCGGGTAAAGGCGTCGAGCGCGCCGAGCGGTTCATCGAGCAGGAGAACTTTAGGGTGATTAATGAGTGCTCGTGCCAGAGCAACACGTTGAGCCATGCCGCCGGAAAGATGATGCGGATACGCATTAGCAAACGCTTCGAGGCCGACCAGCCGCATGAATTCGCCCACTTCATTTCGTTTTTCGCGCAAAACACCGCGCGCAACGAGGCCAGCTTCGATATTACGGCGAACAGTCAGCCACGGGAACAGATTTGGATCTTGAAACACGAGACCGCGTTCGGCGCTCGGTTCGACGATTTTTTCGTTGCCGACAAGCAGCTCGCCCGAATCCGGAACATCCAATCCGGCGATCAGTCGAAGCAACGTCGACTTTCCACAGCCGCTCGGTCCGACTAACGAAACTAACTCGCCTGCGGCGACGGAAAACGATATGCCGCCAAGGGCGAGCCGGTTTGTGCCCGGTGCGTCTGGCACCGGAAAACTCTTGTAGATTTCGTGCACGCGAACGCCTGACGCGTCCGCAATACTCGTCGTCACCACTTGATTATTCCCTTCTGCCAGACCAGAACTCGATCGCGTAATTTGAACAGCAAAGTCATCACTGTAGAAAAGAACGCCGCCATGATGATGAGCGCAGCGAAGACTTTGCCGTATTCGGCCCAGCCTTGCGCCCAACTAACATACCAACCAAGACCGGACTTAACTCCCACAGACTCCGCGACGACCAGCGTTAGAAACGAGGCACCGAGGCCCATGAACAAACCGATAAAGATGTTTGGAACTGCGGCTGGTATCGCAACTCGAAAGATCAAATAGAGGCGTCCTGCGCCGAGGGTTCGAGCCACGTCAAGATAGGATGCGCGTGTATTGGAAATCCCGGAGGCAGTCAACATTGTGACCGGGAACCATACGGCTAGCGCAATCAATCCCGCTGAAGACATGGTTGTTGAAGGCGACACTACCATCGCGATCGGGATCCATGCCGTTGCTGGAATTGGCCCTACAACTTTCAGCAGCGGCATCCCCCAATAGCGCACCGAACCCGACCAGCCGATGCACACGCCGCTAACAAGGCCGACGATCACACCGAGTGTGTAACCGCTCAGAAGCAAAACGAGCGAGTGCCACGTGCTATCGAGTAAGAGTCCGCGATCGCTAATCAGACTGCGTAACACCGCTGCGGGTCCGGGAAAATACGGCAGCGGAAGCAAGTGCAAGCCCACTGTTATCACGTCCCAGACACCGAGTAACAAGATGGCAGCTGTAAAAATCGGCCACATATGCCGCATCCATTTGCGCAACGATGGCCAGAACTTTTGCGCGATTGCGAGAACAATTGAAACGCCAACGATTTCCCAAAAGAGCAGCAGGTAAGAACGCGTTTCAAGCGGCGGCGCGTTTTGTGCGATCAACAAGTGAGTTCCGAAGGTTATCAAACTCGCGACCGGAACAGCCAGTTGCATTGGCCAAGGCAATCTCGATCCGTTTTTGAGCGAACGCTCACTGTTATTCTGCGGCTGTGTTCGCACGTCAGTTGATTGAGGTTGCGGCACCTCCCCGGTCATTCGTGTTTGATCAGCGCCAAAGGCGCTTTCTCACGCCAGCCTGGGGCATCGCCCCAGGAATTCAAATGGCCACGGGAAAAGCGCTGAAAGCGCGTTTCAACGGTGGAGGAAATGACTCGCGCTTTCAGCGCTGGTGTCTTGTGAATCTTGAATCCTGGGGCGATGCCCCAGGCTGGCGGTGAATACTGCGCCTTTGGCGCTAACAACATACGCTCACTCGCCAGCAGCCACCGTGTTTTTCTCAAGACACGGCGCATCGGGATCGGCGAGATTCGGCGCATCCTGGTCCGGTTGATCGAACATTTTTCTCCGACAGCACGAATCTCCGCTGTCCTTTTGGATTAACGCCGCGATCAGCCGGATATCTTCGTCTGGTGAAACCTGCGCCCCAGCTATTTTTTCGACGTCGAGGGTCTTGATCCATTCGTCCGTCACGCCCGGAAGATGCATGAAAGCGCGTTTCGCCAGAGCTTCGGTATCGGTCTCCGGCGAAAGCATCTTGGCGACTTTCATTTCCCGGCCGGCAGTTTGCACGGACTCCTCGGCCATCTGGACACTTGGTATATAGCGCAAACGAGCGAGGGCGACCGTGTTCAGTTCGGGTGTGGAAGCTAGATACTTTTTTTCCACCGCCATGACCGCGGCAGCCCTCGGATTGGTCTCGACCCATTTGGCGCCTTTCAACAAGGCACGTGTCGCTCTCGCAGCCGTGTCTGGATTCGCATCTACCCATTTGCCGTTCGCGATGACCTCGCAGCAATATTCGTCTTTGTAAGGCGCATCCATTATCTGATCGGCAATGTTTCGAACCTTCCCCTCGGCGATTAAGAGGCTTCCGATGGGTTCCGCGTTGGCAACTGCGTCCACTTCGCCTTTATCGATCGCCAAACCTAATTCACCCGCCGGGTAAACCTTCCATGTAATATCTTTTCCAGCATCGATTCCGTGGACGCCGAAGACACGGTTTGCGAAAACGAACGGAGGAGTCCCCATCCCCGGTACACCAATTCGTTTTCCTTTCAGGTCCTGAATCGTGTGAATGTTCGTTTTCACGCCCGCTTGAACGCGCAAACATCCGCGGTGGATTCCGGCCAAGAATCTGACATCCAAACCCTGCTCGATCGGCTTCAGAAAGTACATCACGAGATGATGAGTGATGTCGTAGCCGCCAAGCGCCAGTGTATCCTTGTAAGTTGACCAGTTGCACTTCACCAATTCGGGCTCGAGTCCCTCCTCCTTGAAGAATCCCTTTTCGTAGGCTGCGTAGATCGGGGCCTCGCAGGTCAAACCGATGTAACCGACGCGGACTTTGTTCGAATTCTGAACGGTCGACCCGGACTTCTTGTTACAGCCTGCCACAAGCAGAAGGCTCAGCGAAATGGCAACGAGGAAGAACTTTGAGGTCATTGTACTGTCCGAAGGTTTTGGAAATAGGGCAATAAGTTTTGCCTATGCAAGCAGAATCCTCGCCCGCAATCAACCCCGAACTCCGAATGCTTTCGCGAGCAGGCGTTTTCGGGGTCACGCTCCTGATTGCATTTCGCATCCACGCCGAACAATATTCCTTCTCCTATGTCGGAGCCTTTGGACATTCGTCATCTCCGGTATTTTCTCGCGGTCGCCGAGGCGGGAAGCTTTAGCCGCGCAGCGGACCGGCTCGGAATTTCGCAACCGAGTGTTTCGCAGCAAATGCGGGATTTGGAAGCGGGCCTCCGCGTGCCTTTGTTTCAGCGTCGTGGAAAACGGATTTTGCTTACCCCGCGCGGGTTGATTTTTCAGGAGCACGCCCGGGCGCTCCTTCATCAGGTGGAGAATCTTCTCCACGAACTGAACGGTGAACCCGGAGAGTTACGCGGCGCATTGCGCCTTGGGGTGATTCCGGTGCTGAATGTGCCGTTGGTCCCGCAACTTCTCGGCGCATTTGTCGCCGATCATCCGGCCATCAGCGTCACGGTGGAAGAAATCTCTTCCACTGAGATCGAGACGGCACTCGAAGAGGGCCGCATGGATGTTGGCCTGGGTTTTCTGACCCGCCACTCTCCAAATCTTAGTTACGAGCGTCTTTGCACTGATCAATTCGCGCTGATCGTGGCGCAGAACCACCCATGGGCAAACCGGCGTGTGGTCGATTTCCGGAAATTACACCAGCAACGTCTGCTCCAACTGACCGACACCTTTGTGATGCGCAGGATGTCGGACGAAATTTGTCGAAAACATATGGTCCGCCCTCATGTGATTGCTGAGATCAGCGCTATCGAAACGCTCCTTCGCTCGCTTGGTCCATCGCAAGCCGCCGCCTTGATGCCAAAGATCGCGTTGCGCGGCCGTGAGAATCTGAAATTAAAGGCCATCCGTTTGCGTGGCAAAAATCTCGGGTTGGATATTGGTCTGTTGCGGCTGAGCGACTCAGCAGCAAATACTGCGGTCGCCGCGTTCACAAGCCTCGCAAAGGCGACCGTTCCGAGGATGGTGAAACGGTAAACGCGTAGCGCTGTTGGAGGTAGGGCGCGGCACTCACGTCCGCACGAGGCGGCGGGCAGAGGACTGCCCGCCCTGCCAATTCGAACCGGCCCCAGACCAGTTACTACAGGAAATGAAGTCGTACTCAGCGCGAATCGGGGCGACGCAAATAGAGCGCTTTGCCGCCCATATCGATCACCGCGAAGTTCGTCGCCAGATAATCCTGGCCCAGCACGCCGGCATTAGATTCCGCCGTTGATTTCGAGAGCAGAATGTCGCGTGATACGTGCGCCACGGTCACCTCGGCATTTGCCAGTTTGAAATTTCCGATCGCCAGTTCTTTCACGCCCGTGCGATTCACTCCCTCCACCAAGTTGCCAGCCCCTCCCGCGCCGTAGCCAGCAAGCGCGGTCACGCTCGTCCCAGATTTCACCGCGACTTGCGTGTCGATCACCGTCGTTGACGAACCTGTGTCTACGAGAAATCGGGTCGCGTGTCCATTCAGCGCGCCTTCAACATCGAAGTGAGCATTCGAATTCAGTCGCATCGAGACTCTCGTAAAACCGCGACCTGCCAGAAAACTCGCCAGGCTCTGGCTCACCGCCGAGCTTGCGCCGTTCGGATTGATGTAAAGCATCTGCCGGGTGCAATCGATGATCATTCCAAACTTGGCCATCTCACGCGCGCCGAGCACTCCGTTAAGATGTGCCATCGCTTTGGAATCGGAGATGTGGGATCCGGTCGCGGTAGCGTCGCGCTCCGGATTCATCCCCGACAAATCTGCGATTGCCACAGGAACGTTTGTCACCATGCAATTGCCCATCGCGATGCTTTTCACTTTGCTCGCGCCGAAACGCTCCCAACTACGGCCAAACAAACCACCGACATTTGAGTCGGTCTTTTCAACCGTAAGACCGAACGTATTCACGCTATTACGATCAATGAGGGTATTGGGCGATCCGGTATCGATCATCAGCGCGCCGCGCCGGTTATTTATGGTAACCGGAACCAACAGATGATTGCCGTAGCGTCGCTCCAGCTTCGCGCCGGCAAGTCCCTGGCTGGCAAGCGCGCCAGTGAGTGTGCCGCCTTGCTGTCCTTGTGCGCAAAATGGCGTCACCGTTGCAAGCAAAACTATTGGGATCAACTTGTGCATGCGGCGCTTTTAGAACAAAGCCATCGGGTCGTCCAGTCCCACTCAAGGCCCTGCACCAAGCGAACAGAAGCGCTAAAGCTAATAAAGCTGTTGAAACAGCTTCCATGTCTCGACGGTTCGTGCCACCGGCTTGAAAGCCGGTGTTAATGATATTGATCGCGTTAGTGTCGCCGGATGACCGCGTCTGGACTCGCGCGCTGATTAACACCGGGCTTGAGCCCGGTGAGTGTGCTAGAAGAGCGGCACAAGCCGTTTCAACGGCTTTCGGTCGCGTAATTCTCGGCTCCGAGGAAGTGCAGCGACACGTACGGCTCATCGCCGATGACCCAGCTGTCGTGCGGCACCGGCGGTACGTAAAACAAATCGCCTGCATGAAGCTCAATTACGCGACCATCATCGAATGCAACTGTCGCGGCTCCCGAGAGAACAAGCCCGACATGTTCAACAGGACAGCGCGTCGCGCCGACACTAGGGCCGACGTGCTCGCTCCATTTCCATCCCGGCTCATATGTCGCACGACCAATTGTGATTCCGCCGAGGTGGACCAACTCAAATTTCCCTTTCTGCATCACGCGCACTTCATCCGGAGCGTCGAACGATTTCAGAATGACTGCTATCTGCTCGCTGTTCATCCGCTACTCAACATCGAAAAGTTGCTCTTAAAAATCAAAAGCAACTTTTCGCATCCCATTGCCATCAGTTATGGATTGGGAAAAGCGCTTCGAGACCAGGCGATTTGGTGTTGGAAAGATAAAGGTACCCGGTAAATCGTGGATAATTGTCAGGGTCAGATTGCCAGCGGTAAGTAGCGTCATACTCCTTGCCGTCAAAATAAAAATGCATTCTTAACACGGGAATACGATCGGTGCCTGCTACGGTGTCGAATCGGGCAGCGCATTTGTCGTTCTTGCCTTCGACGGTCCGGGTCACTTGTAGAACTCCTCCTTCGTCTCGGAGCGTTACATGTCCATTGTAAGTTGCACTCGAATCAGCCTTGCGGCCGATGAGGTCAAACTCTCCAGCCATGTAGCTACGCAAAGATTCCTCATCGAGTGGCTTATGGTCGGCGTCGGCGCAGTGGACCGAATTGGCGAATAACAACATCGCCAAGATTGCGGAAGAGGCTCTCATAATAGGTAACGAGGCATTCAATGGGCAGGACTCTGCCAGTTTCGTTTGAACAGTAATATGCCTAGTACAGCGCACCAACCGAACCAGGCAGCGAAAAGGGCTCTTTGCGCCAGCCCGTGAACCGGCTTCACATAAGCCCAAACCGGGGCGGCAAATGGGCTCAAGTTTAAAACGATCGCGCCCCATATCAGTACAAAGAAAATCCAACAGAACACGACGAGAGTTTTCGCCCGTGCGTCGCGTCTCCATGCCAGGGCGAAGGCTAGCGGTGCCTGGTATCCAATCAGTTCCGACATTCCGAAAACGTTGTGAGCCGGATGCGGGTAGGCGAATACCCCTATTCCTGCAGCCGGCAACGCCATAAACCCTATTAGGTATGCGGCCAATCGAGAGTGGTGGGCGTCCACTGACACATCGCGAACGGCCGAGGCGAAGACCAATATGCAAACCGCAACGCAACCTAACATTACGGCGAAAGGGACCCTGGCCGGTGAGCCGATTTCTCCAATCTCACTCACTGTTTGATGCACGTGACTGTAGCCCGGAATCAGCAGTGCCAGGCCGGCTATGCCAAAACCCAGCATGATTCCGGCCAGCGGTCCGAAGAGTAAGCGGTAATTTCGTGTCATCTGTCTAATATGAGAGGGTGCTCGTTGTTGTTATGGTCCATCGTTTGTGGCAAGATCTCTCCGGTACAACATCTGCAGGCGAAGGCTTTCGGAGTTGGCTTGATTCCTTGGTTTGATCTTCGGGAGCATCGTCTGGTCGCTAGGCGAAGCGCATCAATAGCACGAGCGAGATCACGGCTAACACGATCCCGACCACCTCAAAGTAGTTCAATGACTCGCGGAACAACACCACGCCGATCGCGGTAAGCAGCAGCACCAGCGAGACGGAGTAAAGGACGCTAATCGTAGCCAGCTTCAGGTGTTTCATCACGAACACCCAGCCAAAGGCGGTGGATGCGTAGAGGGCGAAGCCAAGGTAAAACCAACTCGTTCGGAGCGGCTGCTCGCGTCCGCTGGCGAGTTTGAGAAAGTAATCCCCTAATACACCGATCACGCTGAACGCAATCGTGATGAGCACAGCGAGCGTCCTTGTTCCCATGGTCGACCTCCTTTTGTTAACTTAAACCTCGCGCAGGTATCCCCACGTGTGCAGCTTGTCGTGGTCTTCGAACCAGCGTTCGCCGATGTCATCGCGGTAGTACATGTCCGGAATCATGATGTTTCGGATGCGTGAATAGGCCTGCGCCTGTGCCTGACGCATGGTCTGCCCGACTCCGCAGACTACCAGCACCACGCCTGAGGTCCCGGCCACGTACCATTGTCCGTTCACCTGCATCACATCCTCGATATGCACCTCTTCGGGGATTCCTTTCTTAAACAGAATGGCTGCATGTTTCGATACCGAGAGAAACGTAGCGTCATCGTCGAAAGGGAACGGTGAAACGACGACGCGCACGCCGATTTGAAACCCGCTCTTCACCTTCAGCTTCGGGTTCACGCCTGCGGCGAGATCTGCGAGGAACTGCCCAATCGGCGTAGTCATTCCCTCCTGCTGGATGCTGATGGTCGGATAGCCGAAGCGTGCCGTGAACTCGAGGGGATAGATACCGTTGCCGTTCACGATGCAGTTGAGATCGATGTAGCCGACGTAACCTTCGGAGGCGAGTTTTGCTTCCATCTTCTTGAGCGTGGAGTTAAACAACTTGTTAGGCCCACTCCAGAACATCGCCGTACCCATTTCACCCGTTGACGGACCGATGTTGCCGGGAAAAAGCTTCTTGTGCTCGAAGTTTACATTGAGCGGATAGATAAACTCCTTCCCGTTGAAGAACGCGCCGACAGCGACCTCTACGCCGGTAACGCGTCGCTGCAGCTGGAATTGCCTGATCTCGTCTGGGAAAGATTTCTTGTACGCCTCGAGCACGCGGATAACGTCCTGCCCGTCGTCCTCATCACCGACGAAAAGGCGACGTTTCACATTAGCGGCCGTTCCTGAAGGCTTGATGACGTAACGCTCCGGATTTTGCTTCACGTAGGCGATCGCGTCGTCGAAATTGTCGAAATCGCGATAGGGCACGATGTTGATGCCCTCCTTCTTGAGCTCCTCCTGTCCAAATGACCGATCGTCCTCGAGCCGATCCGTGTACGGCGTGCCTCCGATTACGATCTTGCCCTTCGCGCGCAGCGCCTGAGCCTTCTCGCCCTGGCCCAGTGTGTCGTCGAACACGATGACGTCGGCCCAGTCCACCTCGCGCTCCCAGTCGCGCACTTTCGGCACGAAACCATCGGCGATGTCGCGTTCCTTTTCGTCCTCGATGCAATAACGCACGTCGTGGCCTTCCTTCGCCACCTGCCACGCGATGTCGCTGATGAGCCCGCTAATCGAAACGAAAAGAAACTTGCGTTTGTCGCCGTTCATCGAGGCCGCCGGATTACAGCGGGATTATGCATAAAGCCGTACAGTTGGCGAATCGTGCCAAATCCGCCTCTTAAAAGAATCCGCGGAGAAACGCTGCCGATTTATCCGAGATGCTGATGATTTTGTTTGTTGCCTGGCGGTAGAATTTGAAATTGAGCTCTGTCTCGGGTCGACCATCACTCCAGTTGCGGAAACGCTTGAGCTCTCTCCGCCCGAGGCGTCGCTTGGCGAGCGCGGTGCGTGTGATGGTGATGCTCACGCGCGGCGTTTGCCGGGCGACCAGTTGTTTCTTTGGAATCGCTTTTGCCGAAGTGACGGCGCCGCTCGCAATGAGGCCTGGGCCGCCTTCGTTCTCACTCGCGAAGACGAAAACCGTATCGCCTTGGGCAATGTGCTTGCCACCATACATCGTCTTCTGCGCGTTGAACGTGAACGTCTCCGCCAATGGATCGCTAACCTCGACCTTGATAGCGAACGTCATTTCTGTCCCCCGCTTACCAACTCCCGGTATTCAAGCCAAAACGCGGAAACGTTTTTCAGACCAGAACTTCGAAGCAGCGCCAGGTCCTCAGCAAAGGTGAGTGGTTGATCAGCTTCCTTAAGTTCGAGATCAACCAGGAATTGCCGCGTCAATGCTAAATCAGCAAACCGGCTGTCCGCGGCTCCCGCGCGTTCCACAATTCCAGCGACCCGGAGTTCCTGGAAACGGCTCTGTAGTTCCGGTGAATCGGCAACAATCAGGTCCGCGTTCACGAACCAACCGCCTGGCACAAGAAGCTGAACGATGTGTTTTAGCACCGTCTCCTTATCGGGTCTGCTGAGGTGATGAAGTGCATACGCAGAAAACACGACATCGGCCGTCCCGGTGCCGGCGACCAATTGCCGCAAGTTTCGAAAATCTCCGATGACGAATTCGACTCGCGACGCTAGCGATTTTAGCCGCGCTTTCGCCAGCTCAATCATGGCCGGAGCGCCGTCAATGCCGAGCACACGGCTGTTCGGGAAGTTGTTGAGAAAGCGCTCAGTGAAATAACTAGTACCGATACCCAAATCGATTGCTCGAAGAGCTGCTGTCTTGGGAAAAGGCAACACCTCAAGAGCGACTTGAACCATCTTGGATCGATTCGGATGCATTAACTCCATATCGGCGTCGTACGTTTTGACCCGCTGCGATACGTCGTAAGCCGCAATGCTCTTACTCGTGCTCATCATTGGACGCCACTAGTGGGCACACTGATCTCGACCAGATCGCCATCTTGCAAGCCGAAATGATTTCTCAGGTTCACATCAGCGACGATTTCGACGACCCAGGGATCCTGTCGGTCTCTTGCCGCAGTCGTCGGCGTCCACAAGAACGCCTTTCGCTGACCGAGACTAACTAGTTGGCAGGGAAGCAGCAGTATGTCGCGCTCGCCGCCGTACTCTTCTCGACCGAACCAAATTCGGTGAGCTTCGTAGCGCGCGTCAAACCAATCAAACACGTGATCGAGCGCGATGTTCAGCGAGCCGGGGAAAACAGGCATCCCTAGCTTCTCGCTGTAGGCGGCATTAAAGAGCTTCAACCAGCGAGCGGCGTCGCCTAAGCCAGCCTGAATTTTGCCCACGAGAATTTCACTCATGCCGCCTAACGCCCAGGTTGAGCCACGGTTGGAATTTGTTGTTAGGCCGCATACGCGCCAACCTCACGATGCTCGACCTTTGGTCCTGTAAAGGCATCGAAGATTTCACGATGGACCCGGTATGACCACGCATCCTCTCGCTGATAGTAGCTGGCTACCCACTCTTGAAGCTGACTAAGCATCGTGTTTTGCAGCTCGAGCGAAGCGTACTTATGTGGCTCCGAGGGCCGTTTGAGATTGTTCGCCAGGCACGCATCGATCCCCCGGGTTGAGGAAGACCAGCAGCGTGCAGTGAACCGATGCCGCTCGAACCAGTTCGCCGTAGCAGCCTTCAATGACCCAGGCAGCGTGGGAATCAATGAAGTTGCGAAGGGAAGCTGCGACAGCTTCATCCGGGCGCTGCACAGCAATCTTGCCGGGCTCCCCAAACCCCCAAACAATCGAGTCCGAGTCAAGGTGAGCCAGGCTCTCTCGCGCGGCAAGGGCGCGTGCATACGTGCTCTTTCCGGAGCCAGAGTTGCCGAAGACGAGAACTTTCATACGGCCTCCTGCGCGATCTAATCATGATTCCATCGCCAGAGGTTTTTGGGAACACCAAGCTCTTTGAGATCTGAATTCTGAAAGCTTGTCCCGATGATAAGTCCGTCCCATTTACCTCCCGTCCTCTTCAAATAAACAAGAGCGGGATCTGTTTCTTTCTTTAACGGGTCCACTCGGGCACGCGCAAAATCGCCACTCACGTCTTCCATGGTGATACGAAACTCCATGTTTCGATCCGAATTCTTTTTCACATAATCAGTAGCAGCAGATACAATTGCGGCGGTCTCTGCTTTCCCTGTTGAAGTCTTCCGCATATCGCTTGCGGATACAGCTTGTGATAGAGCCAAAGGGACTAACAGAAATGCAATCAGATTATAGCTTTTCATAAGTACCACCTAACGAAACACAAGATCAGCCACCGCTGATGGCGGCAAGTGCTGGCTTGAAGCGAGTGTGTTTTAATCATCGGAAAGTGGGACCGTACGCGGAGGAGCGGTTGGCTGCATCGCCTAGATGGCATGTAAGGGGCGAGTGGTTAAGCT
>Ga0310810_10006487_pt1 | contig 13225 bp, 11 predicted proteins | sample NCmetagenome_FD_207641 | JGI IMG/M metagenome (GOLD analysis project Ga0310810, IMG submission 207641) | Soil microbial communities from experimental microcosm in Duke University, North Carolina, United States - NC | ecosystem: Engineered > Artificial ecosystem > Soil microcosm > Unclassified ... | reverse complement strand
GCGGCGAGCCCTACCACAAGGGCAGCTGAGCTCCCAAATCCCACCCCGGACGGCCATGACCGAGTGGTTCGAGGAGTGGTTTGGCGAGGAATACCTGGCGCTGTATCCGCACCGTGATACCGCGGAGGCCGAGCGGGCGGTGGCGCTCATCCGCCGGACGCTTCCGTGGCATGACGGCTGGCGCGTCCTGGACGTCGCGTGCGGGGCAGGGCGCCACTCCAGAGCCCTCCGCGACGCCGGCGCCCGGTGCACTGGGCTCGACCTGTCGGCGGCGCTCCTCAACCGGGCCAGGGCATTCTCAGGCGTCCCGCTCGTCCGCGCCGACATGCGCGCGCTTCCGATCCGCCCCGGCAGCATGGACCTCACCGTCAACCTGTTCACCAGCTTCGGTTACTTTGCCACCGACGCCGAGCACGCGCGCGCGCTGGCGGAGATGGCCGGAACGCTTCGGCCGGCCGGGTGGCTGGTGCTGGATTTTCTTAACGCCGACGCGGTTCGCGCCCGCCTGGTGCCCGAGGAGGAGACGGAGCTCGCCGGGCGACCGGTGCAAATCCGGCGCGAGCTGACCGACGGTGGCCGCTTCGTGTGGAAGCGGATCGCCACCGCGGACGGCCGGAACTTCGTCGAGCGGGTACGGCTGTTCGACGCGTCGGAGCTGACGGACATGCTGACCGCGTGCGGCGTCGCGGTGCGCCACAAATTTGGAGACTATGACGGCGCTCTGCCGGGACCCGCCGCGCCGCGCGTCGTCCTGATGGGTCAGCACCGGTGAGCTACCGTGTAGTGACCACCCCGCTGGCTCCGGGCGCTTCGCTGCCCGTCGAGCGGGAAGGCGGATTCCCGACGGCGCTGCTTTCGGCATGCCTGGTGGCCCCGGGGCATGAAGGCCTTCTCGACCGGCTGCGGGATCCGCGGGTGCTCGCGGTGACGACGGGCCAGCAGCCGGCCCTGTTCACCGGTCCGCTCTACACGGTGCACAAGGCGTTGTCCGCCGCGGCGCTCGCCCGAACGCTCCAAGCTCGCTGGGATCGGCCGGTGGTCCCGATCTTCTGGATCGCCGGCGACGATCACGACTACGCCGAGGCCAATACGGCGGCCTGGATCGACGCCCACGGAGCGGTCGAGGAGGGATCCCTGCCTCCGCGCGCGGCCGATGCCCCCATGCGGCCGCTGTACCGCGAGCCGCTCGACCCCGCAATCGGCGAGCTGCTCGACCGGCTCGACGGATCGCTTCCGGCCTCCGCCTTTCACGCCCCGACCATGGCGTGGCTTCGCCGGCATTACCGCCCGGGGGCCACGATCTCGGCGGCGTTCGGCGATGCGCTGGCCGAGCTGCTCGCGCCCTTCGGAATCGTCTGCCTCGACAGCACACACCCTGCCTTCAAGCGCGCGGCGGCCCCGCTGCTGCTGCGCGCGCTCTCGTCGGCGGCAGCGCTCGACGAGGCGCTCAAGGGGCGTGCGGCCGAGCTGGCGTCAGCCGGCCGGGAGCCCGGCGTGGCGGTCGGCGATGGGGCATCGCTCGTGATGCTCGAAGGAATGGCCGGCCGTGATCGGCTGGTGACGGCGGGAAAGGAATTCGTGACGCGCCGGGGCCAGGAGCGCCACACTCTCGGGGCGCTGCAGGAGATTGCGGAGGCTCAACCGGAACGACTGTCCGCCAATGTGCTCCTGCGTCCCGTCGTCGAAAGCGCGCTGCTCCCGACGGTGGCGTACGCGGCCGGACCCGGTGAGCTGCGATACCTCGCCTTGACGGCTCCGGTCTACGCAACGCTTGGAGTCACCCGCCAGACGCCGATGCCGCGGTGGTCCGGGGTGCTCGTTCCTGCGTCGGTGGACCGCACACTCGAGAAGTTCCACCTGAATCTCGAGGACCTCGCCGAGCCGGTGTCGATGCTCCTCGGGCGGGTGGTGCGGGCTCGGCTGCCGGATGACGCCGCCACCGATCTCTCCGAGCTCCGCGCCACGCTGGCGGACCGCTACGACGCCGTCCGCACCACCGCCGCCGCGATCGACCCGACGCTGGTCCGGGCGGTCACGGGCCGCCGCGACCGGGCACTGGCCGAGGTCGACCGGATCGAGCGCCGCCTGGTGACGCATCTCCGACGGCGCATGGACGTGGAGCTTGGGCAGCTCACGCGGGCCCATGACGTCATCTTTCCTCACGGCACGCCCCAGGAGCGTGTGCTGGGTGCGCCGTCGTTTCTGGCGGCGTGGGGCCCTTCCGTGCTGGACGCCGCGCTGGGCGCTGCGTCGAACTGGTACCGCAACGCCCTTGAGGGCGGCGCGGGCCTCGCGTAGACTCGTTGCATGGGCATCGTCGCGCTGGTTCTCTTCGTCGCACTCCTGATTCCGGTGCTCGCGATTCTCCTGGAATCCCCAATGGGGCGCGCCCTGGGGCGGCGGCTCGAGGGAGATCAGGGACCCGAGCCCGAGCTGCGCCAGCTGGCCCGAAAGGTGGAGCTGCTGGAGGCACAGCTGGACGACGTCACGCGCGGGCTGGAGGATCTCCGGGACGAGAACGCCTTCCTCCAAAAGCTGCTCGATGACGGATCCGGGCGGCGCGCCCTGCCACCGCCCGACACGCCCTGAGCCGGCGCAGCAGGCAGCGTCCGGCCGTGATGGTGGCGGCCGGGATCCTGACGAGCCGGGTGATCGGGCTCGTTCGTGGACTGGTCTTCGCCCGCTACTTCTCGACCTCCGCGGCCGCCGACGCGTTCACCGCGGCGCTCCGCATTCCCAACCTGCTGCAGAACCTGTTCGGCGAGGGTGTGCTCTCGGCGTCGTTCATCCCGGTCTATGCCGGGCTGCTGGCGCGGGGAGAGCGCGAGCGCGCCACCAGGGTGGCCGGCGCCGTGCTGGCGCTGCTCGCGCTGGTGGTGTCGGTGCTGGTTCTCGTCGGCGTGCTGGCAACGCCGCTCCTGATCGAGCTGATCGCACCCGGCTTCACCGGAAGCACCAGGGCGCTCACCATCCGGTTGGTCCGCATCCTCTTTCCGGGCGCCGGACTGCTCGTCCTGTCGGCCTGGTGCCTCGGCATCCTGAACAGCCACCGCCGATTCTTCCTGTCGTACGTGTCCCCGGTGATCTGGAATGTCAGCATCATCGTCGCGCTCCTGGTGTATGGACCGCGCGAGCAGCTCGACCGGCTCGCGGTCACCGCGGCCTGGGGATCCGTGATTGGCTGCGCCCTTCAGTTCCTGGTGCAGGTGCCGACTGTCATGCGGCTGGCCGGCGGCATCCGGCCGGTGTTCGACACGGCATCCGAGCATGTGCGCATGGTGGTTCGTTCCTTCCTGCCGGCCTTCGTGGGCCGGGGCGCCTATCAGCTCAGTGCCTACGCCGACATGTGGCTCGCATCGAAGGTCGCCGAGGGAGCGGTCGCCGCCCTGGGCTATGCACAGAACGTGTACATGTTGCCGGTGAGCCTGTTCGGCATGGCGGTGCCGTGGGCAATGAAGCCGAGATCCAGGGCTACCTCAGGACCCGGCTCGACGCGGGCCTCAGGCAGATCGCATTCTTCGTGGTGCCGTCGGCGATGGCGTTTGCCGCGCTGGGGCAGGTGATCGCCGGCGTCCTCTACCGCGGCGGGCGGTTCGGCGCGGCGGAAAGTCATTACGTCTGGCTCATTCTGGCCGGCTCCGCCGTCGGGCTCCTGGCCTCGACTCTGGGACGGCTCTACTCATCGACCTACTACGCGCTCAAGGACACCCGCACGCCGCTGCGATTCGCGTTGGTGCGGGTCGCACTGACGATCGGGCTGGGATACGTTGCGGCGCTCATCCTGCCCGATGCCCTGGGCCTCGACCGGCGGCTCGGAGCGGCCGGCCTCACCGCGTCCGCCGGGGTGGCGGGCTGGGTCGAGTTCGTGCTGCTCCGAAGCCGCCTCAACCGGCGGATTGGTGTGACGGGCCTCCCCGCGTCGCTCGTGGCGCGCCTCTGGCTCGCGGCGCTGGCCGCCGCCGGGGCGGGGTGGGGCGTCCTGCTGCTCCTGTCCCGCATGGGGTCGCGTCCCGCGGGCGTCCTGGTCCTGGGAACCTTCGGGCTGGTCTATCTGTTGCTCACCTACGCCGCCGGCGTCCCGCAGGCAAAGGCGTTTCTTGGCCGCCTGGTAAAATGACCGCTGTCCCTTCCGACTTGCTCCAGCGCAAACTCGACACGTTGCCCGACGGACCCGGCGTCTACCTGTGGAAGGACGCCGGCGCCACGGTGCTGTACGTCGGCAAGGCCAAGCGCCTGAGCAGCCGCGTCCGCAACTACTTTGCGAATGACTTCGCGGAGAGCCCGAAGAACCGCCTGCTGATGCGGCTCGTCGCCGACGTCGAGACGATCGTCGTCCAGAGCGAGGCCCAATCGTTGCTCCTCGAGAACAATCTGATCAAGGAGTACCGACCCCGGTTCAACGTCCGGCTCAAGGACGACAAGAGTTACCCATCGATTGCCGTCACCCTGGGCGAGGCCTTCCCGCGGGTGCTGGTGACCCGGCGGCGCGACATCGCCGGGGCCCGCTATTTCGGCCCCTATACCGACGTGGGACAGCTGCGGCGCACGCTGGCCGTGATCCGGCGGCTCTACACCGTGCGCAGCTGTGCCGACGATCTTGCCACGGAGCGGCGGGAGCGGCCCTGCCTCGATTTTCACATCGGCCGCTGCCTCGCACCCTGCATGGGGTGGCAGCTCGCGGAAGACTATCGCAGGATGGTGGACGATGTGCTCGCCTTCCTCGAGGGCCGGACGCAGGATGTCCGGATGCGGGTGCGCGATGCCATGTTCGCGGCCAGCGAGCGGGAGGATTACGAGCGCGCCCGAGATCTCCGCGACGCCCTCAAGTGGCTCGAGAAGCTGGAGGAGCCATCCACCATAGAAACCATCGGGAAGGGCGACGCCGACGTGATCGGCTACGCGCGCGACGGCGACGACGCCGTCTGCGTGCTCCTCCGGATCCGCGACGGCTGCGTCGTCGGCCGGGAGCACCGGTTCTTCGAGGGCATCGACGAGGAGGACGACGACACCGTGCTCGGCAACTTCCTGGTGCAGTTCTACACGGTGGCCGAATCCCGTGCGCGGCGCCTCGTGGTCCCGTTTCCACCGGCTGACTGGGACGCGCTGCGCGAAATCCTGCCGGCGAATGACTGGCTCGTGCCGCAGCGAGGCATGGCTCACCGCTGGCTGGAGCTGGCGGACGGCAATGCGCGCCATCTTCTCGAAAGCCTCCGGCTCGAGTCGTTCGAGACCGAAGAGCGGGCGGAAGATCCCGTGTATGCGCTGGGGCGGGACCTGGGGCTCGGCGCCGTGCCGCGCAGCTTCATCTGCGTGGACATTTCCCACAATCAGGGCCGCGACACCGTGGGCTCGCTCGTCTGGTTCGAGGCCGGGCGTCCGAAGAAGAGCGAGTATCGGAAATTCAAGATCAAGGGGCCCGGCCAGCAGGACGATTTCGCGGCGATCGCCGAAGTGCTCACGCGCTACCTCACGCGCCGCCGGGAAGAGGGAGCGCGGCTGCCGGACCTCATGGTGATCGACGGCGGGAAGGGCCAGCTGAGCGCTGCCGTCGACGCGGCCGTGGCGGTCGGCGTGACCGACATTCCCATCGTGAGCCTGGCCAAGCGCGACGAGGAGGTCTTCATGCCGGGACAGCCGGAGCCGCTCCGCCTGTCACGGCGGAGCCCTTCGCTTCGTCTCCTCCAGCGTGCCCGTGACGAAGCACACCGGTTCGGCCTGGCGTACAACCGCAAGCGCCGCACGCAGCGGACCATCACGTCGGAGCTGCTCAACATTCCCGGAGTCGGCCCGTCCCGCCGCCGGCTCCTCCTGGAGCGCTTCGGCAGCCTGGCGGGTGTCCGGACCGCCAGCGTGGCAGAGCTGGGGGCGCTCCCCGGCTTTTCGCCGGCGCTGGCCGACCGCATTCTCTCTCACCTCAAGGACTCGCCGTGAGCACTTCGACCGCGCCATCGCCGGCTTCGCACCTGGACTGGCTGCTGGTGTGCAACGCCTGCGGCACCACCCGGGCTGCCGATGGACTGGCCTCGGTCTGTGACTGCGGCCAGCCGTGGATGGTGCGCTATCCCGCGCGGACCCATACGCTGAGCGACCGCACCGAGACCCGCCGGGGGCAGGGCATGTGGCGGTTCCGGAGCTTCCTGCCGATCCTCGCCGCCGAGCAGCCCGTCACCCTCGGCGAGGGCGACACGCCGCTCCTGCCGGTGCCGCGACTCGCCGCCACACTCGGCCTCGACGATCTGTGGGTAAAGGATGAAGGCTGCAATCCTACCGGCTCGTTCAAGGCACGCGGCATCTCGGCGGCGGTGACGCGCGCCGTGGCTGCCGGGGCGACATCGTTCGTGCTGCCGACGGCGGGGAATGCAGGTGTCGCCGCTGCCGCCTACGGCGCGCGGGCGGGGTGCCCGGTCCGCGTCTACGCGCCGCGGACCACACCGGGGACGATCCTCTCGCAGATATCGGCATTCGGTGCCGAACTGGTCCTGCTCGATGGCCACATCGGCGATTGCGGAAGGGCCGCCCGCGCGCACGCCGCTGCGACGGGCGCGGTCGACCTGTCCACGCTCAGGGAGCCCTACCGGATCGAAGGCAAGAAGACGCTCGGTCTCGAGCTGGCGCTCCAGCTGAGCTGGACCATGCCCGCCGCGATCATCTACCCGACGGGGGGCGGCACCGGGCTCATCGGCATGTGGAAGGCATTCACCGAGCTGCTGGCCGCCGGGTGGGTCACCGGCACCCCGCCCCGGATGTACACCGTGCAGTCGGCGGGGTGTGCACCCGTGGTGCAGGGGTTCGAGTCTGGAGCGGAGGGGTGCGAGCCATGGCCGGAGCCCTGGACGGTCGCGAGCGGGCTTCGGGTGCCCGGTCCGCTGGGCGACCGACTGATGCTGGCTGCGCTTCGGGGAAGCGGCGGCGGCGCCATCGCGGTGACGGACGAGGAGCTCTCCCAGGCCGCGGCGGACGCTACCCGCCTCGAGGGAATCGACTTCTCGCCCGAGGGCGGGGCGGCCGTGGCGGCCGCCCGGCGACTCCGGGAGCGGGGAGACCTGGGACCCGGAGAGCGGGTCGTGGTGTTCAATACCGGAGCCGGGTGGCTGTACCGGTCACCCCCGGCATTTGCCTGAGGCCCCGCCTCCGGCCATATTGCCAAGTCCATGCAGGACGGCAGTTTCGAGGAGGGCCTTCAAGTGCCCTCTGGCAGGGCATCAGACCCCGAATCAGGAGTCACGATCACCGATGAAGAGCCCACTTCCGGCCATCGCCGCGCTGAGCCTTGTCGCGGGTACCGCCGCCGCCGCCCAGCAGCCGGCTCGCGACACCCTCGTCGCGAAGGCAATCTCCAACTATACCAGCCGCTACATCGAGCCGACCTGCCGCCTCCCCAAGGGGCACTTCAAGGTCAGCAGCGCAGCTACCTACCTGAAGACGTCGATCGAATCCAGCGTCGACGCCAACCGGGAGCGCGCGCTGAACGATGGCGAGCGCGTCGTGATCGAGGCCATCCAGCAGAACGGGCAGGACAAGAACCCGGCCGCTTGGTACTACCTCGGCCGCATCTACCTGCGCCGGGGAGACATTGCCGGTGCCGATTCGGCCCTCCGGAAGGCGCAGGAGCTGGCGCCGGATTGCTCGGCGGACATCGCGAAGTTCCGCCAGGTGGCCTTTGCACCGATCATCAACCGGGCCATCGATTTCGGCAAGAACCACCAGGACGATTCGGCGCTCGTCTATTACCGGCGTGCGGCCGCGTGGATGCCCGGCTCGCCGATCGCGGCGTACAACCTTGCCGGCATGTTCGCCAGCCAGAAGATGGACGACAGCGCGCTGGTGTACTACGACGCCGCCCTCAAGGCAGCCACGGACAGCAGCGCCCAGACGATCAAGCTCCGGAACCAGAGCGCGTACAACCGCGCGGTGCTACTGGCCCGGACCCAGAAGTATCCGGAAGCCGTCGCGGCCTTCAGCCAGTATCTCCAGTGGGTGCCGGACGATGCGGACGGCAAGAAGGGACTCGTCGCCTCGCTCCGCGGCGCCGGCATGGCCGACAGCGCCAACGCCATGGAGAAGCGGCTCGGCGTGACCCCGGCCGCGCCGGCCGCGGTGACCGGCGCAGCCGCCGACTACAACACGGCGGCCACCGCGTTCAACGAGAAGCGCTACGCCGATGCGCTGACGGCCGTCAACAAGTTCCTGGCGGTCGAGCCCATGAGCCGGGAAGGGCTCTACATCAAGGCCCGGTCGCTCTACGAGCTCAAGCGGGGCCCGGAAGCAGTGCAGGCGGCCACCGCGCTCCTCGCGGTCGATCCGATGAGTGAGTCCGCGGTGCAGCTCCTCGGCGCTGCGTACAATGTCACCCAGAACAGCAACATGGCCGTCAAGACCCGGCTGCAGCTGAACGCGCTGCCGGTGTCGGTCTCCTCCGTGACCGCGACGCCAAGTGGCGGCGGTGTGGCGCTGACGGCGACGGTGACGGGCCGGGCGGCCAAGGACGACAAGATGAAGCCGATCCCGGCCGCCCCGCTGACGCTCGTGTTCGAATTCCTGAACAGCCAGGGTGCTGTCGTGGCCACCCAAGAGGCGAGCGTTCCCGCCCTCAAGGCGGGCGAGCAGTTCCAGCTCAAGCTCGAGGTGCAGGGCCAGGGTGTCACCAGCTGGCGGTATCACCGGAAGTAGAGGCCCACGGTGACGGGACTCGATAGCGACACGGCGGCCCGCACCGGCCTGACGACCACGCGGGCGCCGTTCATCGAGCAGGCGCAGCAGCACGGGCAGCTCTACATCCATCAGCCGTTCGAGCTGTACTCCGACGCCAACCATGACGCGTGGCGGCGGCTGTACGCCCGGATGGAGAGCCGCTGGCGCAAGTATGCCAATCCCCGCTTTCTCCAGGGCATCGACAATCTGTGCCTCGATCCTGCCCGCGTGCCGCGGCTCGAGGACGTCAACCGCTTCCTGAGCCCGCTCACCGGCTTCAAGGCCAAGGCCGTGAGCGGGTACATCCCCTCGTTTCTGTTCTTCGACAGCCTCAGGAATCGCGAGTTCCCCACCACCATCACCATCCGCGACGGCGCGACGCTCGATTACCTGCCCGAGCCGGACATCTTCCACGACATCGCCGGCCACGTCCCGATGCACACCGACCGGGCCTTCGCCGACACGCTGGTGCGGTTCGGGGACTGTGCCCACACGGCGGCGGACATCGTGGCCGCAATTCCTGACGAGGCGGAGCGGATCCGCCGGATGAGCAGCATCTTCAAGGCGCTCGCGCGCTTCTTCTGGTTCACGATCGAGTTCGGCCTGATGCGGAGCGACTCCGGGCTCAAGGTGTACGGCAGCGGGTTGTTGAGCTCGTACGGGGAGATCGCGCACGCCGTCGAGTCACCGGAGGTGCAGCGGTATCCGATCCAGCTGGAGTGGGTCATCAACCAGTATTTCGAGATCGACCACTATCAGCCGCTGCTGTTCGTGGTGGATTCGTTCGATCACCTGTTCGAGCTGGTCGGCACGCTCGAGGAATGGATGCTGGCGGGCCGTCTCGACAACGTGGCCGGCGGAGAGCCGGCCGTCAGCGAGCCCGACCTGCGCAGCTTTCTGGAGGCCGCCGCCGCGCGCTGAACGGCCGCGCGCGCTGCTTGACACCTGCACTGCGGCCGGGCACTTTTCGCGGGCGAATTCACGATCATTCCGCGGGCGTAATTCAGTGGTAGAATGCCAGCTTCCCAAGCTGGACGTCGCCGGTTCGAGTCCGGTCGCCCGCTCTGGCAGGTTCGACTTTCTCTCTCAATGCTGCGGCCCGGCCCCTTCGGGGGTGCGGGCCGTTTCCCTGCGAAGGGTGGCTGACAGAATGATCTTCGTGGACAACGCCGGCATCACCGATCCCCGGCTCAATCTGGCACTCGAGGAATACATCCTCCGACACCGGTTCCCGGGACAGGAGTGTCTCCTGTTCTATGTGAACGAGCCGTCGATCATCATCGGCCGCAATCAGAACACCATCGAAGAGATCGACCCCGATGCGGTGCGGGGCCGCGGGATTCACGTGGTGCGCCGGATCTCGGGCGGGGGCGCAGTCTACCACGATCTGGGCAACCTCAACTTCAGCTTCCTCTCGCCCTACACGATGGGTCGCTTCAACCGGTACGAGGAATTCACCCGGCCGGTCGTGGCGGCGCTCCGCGCGATGGGTGTACCGGCCGAGCTCGGTGGGCGGAACGACATCTCGGCCGACGGCCGGAAAATCTCCGGCAACGCGCAGTTCGTGAGCGGCGACCGGATGTTCAGCCACGGCACGCTGCTGCTCCAGAGCGACCTCTCCGTACTCTCCCAGGTCCTCACGCCCAAGCCGGGGAAGGTGGAGTCGAAGGGCCACAAGTCCGTGCGGAGCCGGGTCGCCAACATCAGCGAGTTTCTGCCGCAGCCGATCGCGATGGCCGAGTTCCGGGGCCGGATCCTGGATCAGATCTTCGGTAGCCGCGACGCGCTCCCGTTGCTGGAGCTGACCGAGGCCGACCACGCCGCGGTGCGGGCGCTGGCTGCCTCCAAGTACGCCACATGGGAATGGAACGTGGGCCGCTCGCCGGCGTGCAACGTACAGCGGGCCCACCGATTTTCTGCCGGGGAGATCGATGTGCGGATCGACGTTCAGGAAGGCCTCGTGGCGGGCATCCGCTTCTTCGGCGATTTCATCGGGGAGACCGAGGTCGCCGGGCTCGAGGCGAGGCTCGTCGGCGTGCGATACGAGCGCGAGGCGCTGGAGGCCGCGCTCGAGCCCGTCGACGTGGCGACCTACTTCGGCGCCGTCAGCCGGGATGAGGTGCTTGGCGTTCTCTGCGGGTGAGCACCGCACTTGATCAGCCAGGTTCGGCCGGGGCCGGAGTGTTCTGGTCCGATCCGCCGCCGCAGGGTTAATACACCGGAGCTCACAGTTGCCATCATATCGCATGGATGATTCTGCGCTCGACCAGGCGCTGGCTGAGCACTTCGGCCTGACCGCCTTTCGCGTAGGCCAGCGCGAGGCCGTGCGTGCCGTGCTCGCTGGGCAGGACCTGGTGGCAGTCATGCCCACGGGAGCGGGCAAGTCGTTGTGCTTCCAGCTGCCGGCGCTCCTCATGCAGGGAGTGAGCGTCGTCGTTTCGCCGCTGATCGCGCTCATGAAGGATCAGGTTGACGGGCTGCGCCGGCGCGGGGTGGCCGCAGCCGCAATTCATTCGCTCATGCCTGCCGCGGAGCGGGTGGACGCGGAGCGAGAGCTGCTCGACGGACGGCTCCGTCTCCTGTACGTGGCTCCGGAACGCCTGGCGAGCGCGGGGTTCCGTCGCGTACTCGCTGCGGCCCGGCCGGAACGATTGATCGTCGACGAGGCCCATTGCATCAGTCAGTGGGGGCACGATTTCCGGCCCGATTACCGGCGCCTCGGCGAGCTCCGCTCCGAGCTGGCGGTTCCGGCGGCGGCCTTCACGGCCACCGCCACCCCGGACGTGCGCGTGGACATCGCCCGACAGCTCGGCCTCACCAGCCCGGTCGAGCTCATCACCGGCTTCGAGCGGCCCAACCTTACGCTCGCCGTCGAATCATGCCGGAGCCGCGAAGCGAAGGAGCAGGCACTCGAGGCGCTGATCCGCGCAGCGGGCACTCCCGGCATCGTGTATGCCGCCACCCGGAAGAGCGTCGAGCTTTGGGCGGCGTTCCTGAGTGAAGCCGGCTTCCGCGCCGGACGCTATCATGCCGGCCTCACGGACGAGGAGCGGCATCGGGTGCAGGACGAGTTCCTCGCCGGCCGGCTCGACGTCATCGCTGCCAGCAACGCCTTCGGCATGGGTGTCGACAAGCGTGACATCCGCTTCGTGGTCCATGCCGACCTGCCGGGAAGCGTCGAGGCATACTATCAGGAGGCCGGTCGCGCGGGCCGCGACAACAATCCCGCGCGCTGTACCCTCCTGTTCGCCCCGGCGGACGTGCGGATGCAGGAATTCTTCCTGGCAGGGGCCAACCCGTCGCCCGCCACGTTCCGACGGGTGTGGCACGAGCTGGGTACCGGCGCATCGGACGAGGAGATCGAGCTCGGAGCTGGACCGGATGCGCCGGAGCGAATGGCGTCGGCAACCGCCGTGCGGATCCTCCGCCGCGCCGCGGAAGCGGCCATGCGGCCGCTGGGGCAGGGCGCTCCGCCGATCGAGCTCGACGTCCAGCAGGAAAAGGCGCGTCGCGACCGCGAGCGACTCGACACGATGGTGCGGTACGGCTTCGGCCGAGGCTGCCGCACGCGGTTCATATACGATTACTTCGCCGGAGGCACTCGCGGTGGGGCCGAACCGCGGTGCGGCACCTGCGACGTGTGCCTCGGCTGGCGGAAGACGGCCGGTCGCGAGCTCACCGACCCTGAGTACGAGCAGGTGCGCATCGCATTGTCCGGGGTGGGTCGGCTGTCGGGACGCTTCGGCGTCGAGCGTGTGGCGCAGATGCTCGCCGGCAGTGCGGCCGACGCGGTCACCAGCCGGGGACTCCATCGAATCCCTACGTTCGGAAGACTGGCCGGCCTGGGGCTCGAGCGGGTCAAGGCCCTCCTTACTGTTCTGGCTGACGCCGATCTGGTACAACGTCAGGGCGTCGAGGGCGGCCGGCCGGGAGCGTTCGTCCTCGCGCTCACGGCGGAAGGTCGGCGAGTCGCAATGGGACAGGTCCGCCCGGTCCTGTCGATGACGGAGATTGCCGCCCCGCCAGGGAGACGGCGCCGTCGGGGGTCCGCCGCGGACGCCGACCCCGATGGCCCCGTGGCAGCGGATCCGGAGCTCCTGGAACGCCTGCGCGAGTGGCGATCGGCGGAAGCCCGCCGGCGGAACGTCCCGGCGTATGTCGTCTTTCACGATCGTACCCTTGCGGAGCTCGCCGTGGCGCGACCCCGCACAGCCGAACAGCTGCTGGGCATCAGGGGCGTCGGGTCAGCCAAGCTCGAGAGTTACGGAGAGGCGCTCCTGGCACTGCTCCAGCGAGGTTGAGGCAGTACCTTCGGTCGGTCGGTCGAAGTGGGCCCGGGACTTGAATTTAGCCATCCGACCGACCATCTTCGCTCCCCATGATCAAGGTCACAGCCGTTCGGCCCGGTTCGATCGCCGCCGATCTCGGACTCGTCGCCGGCAGCGAGCTCATCTCGGTAGACGGCCGGGAGCTGGAGGACTTCCTCGACTGGGAGTTCCTGACGGCCGAAGAGGAGTTCCTGCTCCATGTCCGC
>Ga0310810_10006486_pt1 | contig 13225 bp, 7 predicted proteins | sample NCmetagenome_FD_207641 | JGI IMG/M metagenome (GOLD analysis project Ga0310810, IMG submission 207641) | Soil microbial communities from experimental microcosm in Duke University, North Carolina, United States - NC | ecosystem: Engineered > Artificial ecosystem > Soil microcosm > Unclassified ... | reverse complement strand
CTTCACCCGGAGCGCTTGAAGGACTCAGCGACGGACGCGTTTCTCGCTCAGTACCAGACGCTGTCGCTCAGCTCCGCCGCCATTTACGAGCAGTTCCCGCCCGCCGCACTACTCCGCGCCGTCGCGCGCCGGGACTCGATGCAGCGATCCGGCCGCGCGACACTCGCCGACTCGCTCCAACTGCTGCAGCAGGCGCGTCGCTCGAACCAGTTCGTGGCCGAGCTGACCTCATCCCGCGTCGCGAGAGCGGTGATGAGCGAGCGGCAGCTTCAGGAAGTCATGGTTGACTTCTGGGAGAACCATTTCACGGTGTTCTCCGGCAAGGGCCAGACGCGCTGGTATCTCACCTCGTACGACCGCGACGTCATCCGCCCGAACGCCCTGGGTCATTTTCGGAACTTGTTAGGCGCCGTGGCGAAGAGCCCGGCAATGCTGTTCTACCTCGATAACGCGCAGAGCGTGGCGGACAGCACGCGCAGCACACTGCGTGTACGTGGCGGCAGGAGGGCACTGGGAACTGGGAACCGTGTGCCCCCCCGGCGGCAAGCTGCGAACCAAGGAGCCTCTGTTCCAGGTTCCCAGGCCCCAGTTCCCGCCCGACGCCGCCCCCAAGGCCTGAATGAGAACTACGCCCGAGAGCTGATGGAGCTGCACACGCTCGGCGTCGACGGCGGCTACACGCAGAAGGACGTGATCGAGGTCGCGCGAGCGTTGACCGGATGGAGCATCCGCCCGCCTCGACAACTCCTGATGCAGGCGAAGGACCCGCGCGTGAAACGATTCGCAGACCGCGCACCGACCGCCGGCGCCGGCGAGTTCATCTTCCGGCCGGAAGTACACGACGCGGAGACGAAGGTCGTCCTCGGCCACACGCTCAAGAGCGGACGCGGCATCGAAGACGGTGAAGAAGTGCTCGACATCCTCGCGCGCCACCCGTCCACCGCGAAGTTCATCGCGCGAAAGCTTGCAGTGCGGTTCGTGAGCGACCAGCCACCGCAGGTGCTCGTCGACCGGGCGGCGGCCACGTACCTGCGAACGGATGGCGACATCCGTGAGGTCGTGCGCACCATTGTCACGTCGCCCGAGTTCTTCTCCCGGGCCGCGTTCCGCGCCAAGGTGAAGTCGCCGTTCGAGGTCGTCGTGAGCACGATGCGCGCGCTCGACGCCCCCGCCGATCCCACACCGCGAACCGCGCAGCTCGTGGCCCGGCTCGGGCAACCGATCTTCGGCCACCAGGCGCCTAACGGGTGGCCCGAGACGTCGGAGCCGTGGATGAACACCGGCGCCATCCTGAACCGGATCAACTTCGGCATGGCCGCTGCCGCGAGTCGCGTTCCGGGCGCATCGCTCGATCGGTGGCCGGATGGCGCAAGACTGCGTGCCGCGCCCCGGACCGAGCAGGTCGACGGCGTGATCGCGTCGCTCCTGGGCGGGCAGGCGTCGCACCAGACGCGCGAGATCCTCACAACCGGCGTTCACCCCATGGTTGCCAAGGCGGCCGCGGACTCCACCGCATCGATGGTCGCGACTGCGGACGGCGGCTCGGATCCCGCGACGTCGGGCGACGATCCGTCGGCGCGGCGACGCCAGCGCATGGGCGCGCAGGGTTTCGGAAATATCCCCGAGCTCACGGGTCTCGCGCAGGTCGTCGGCCTCGCGTTAGGCTCACCCGAGTTCCAGCGACGATAGCGCGGCGTGCCGCGCGAGGCTTTCTTCCACACAGGCCGTACCATGCAACGACGAGTCTTCGTGAAATCCGGCGCGCTGGCCCTGGTGACGATGGGCCTGAGCCCGCGCTTCCTTCGCCGTACGGCGTTCGGGATGGAGCTGCCGGGCGCGGCGAAGGGCAAGACGCTCATTTGTCTGTTCCAGCGCGGCGCGGCGGACGCGCTGAACGTCGTCGTGCCGCACGGTGAGACATCCTATTACTCGCTTCGGCCACGCATCGCGATTCCGCGGCCGAGTGCCCGCCCGGGAAGCGGCCAGGGGGCCATCGATCTCGATGGGTTCTTCGGGCTACATCCATCGCTGCAGCCGCTCAAGCCACTCTGGGACCGCGGCCTGCTCGCGCCAATTCACGCGGTAGGGAGCCCGAGCACGACGCGCTCGCACTTCGACGCGCAGGACTACATGGAGTCCGGCACGCCGGACGTGAAGTCCACACCGGACGGCTGGCTCAATCGCTACCTCGCGACCAAGGGCACGTGCGAGGAGTGCGCGTCAGGCAGCGTTAGGCGGTCGCCGTTCCAGGCGGTGGCGATGACCGACCAGACGCCACGTATTCTCGAGGGCGCGGCGCCGGCGGTCGCGATGACGAGCCTGGAAGCGTTCACGGTTCGGGCGGGCGGGACATCGGCAGAAGAAATCGAAGCGCTCTATCGCACGGGCTCGAGCGATGTCGTGCACGCGTCGGGATCGGAGATGTTCGACGCCGTGAAGATGCTCCGCGCAGCGAATCCGCAGCGCTACCAGCCGGAGAATGGGGCAGACTACCCGCGGTCGCAGTTCGGCCAGCGGCTCCGCGAGATCGCGCAGCTGATCAAGGCGGACGTCGGCATGGAGATCGCGTTCGCGGACGTTGGCGGGTGGGACACGCACGTGAACCAGGGCGCGGCGACCGGGCAGCTCGCGAATCGGCTCACGGACTTCGCGCAGTCGATCGCGGCGCTGGTCACGGACCTGGGCGATCGCATGGAGAACGTGGTGATCCTGACCATGAGCGAATTCGGTCGCATGGCGCGAGAGAACGGCAACGGTGGGACCGACCACGGCCACGCGGGCGCGATGTTCGTCATTGGCGGCTCCGTGAAGGGACGCAAGGTTCACGGCAAATGGCCGGGTCTCGCCCCGGAGCAGCTCTACGAGGGCCGCGACCTCGCCCTGACGACGGATTTCCGCGCGGTGTTCAGCGAGATCGCGTCGAAGCATCTCGGGGCCGCCAAGCTCGACGCCGTGTTCCCAGGCTATTCGTCGCACGCTCCGGTTGGGGTTCTCTAGAACTTGAAGATCTTCTTGAGCGCCTTGCCGAGCTTCGAGCCGAGGCCGATGACGAACGGCTCCGCCTCAGGTACTTCGTAATGCTGGTCGCAGACCTCCGTGGGCTCGGTCCCGGGCTTGAACCACTCCCGTTGGGTGATCGGGCACCAATCACTCGCGAGCATGCCCGTTTCAGCGTCGATCATACGCGGGACCATGCCAGGCGGAGGCGACCAGTCCGTGTCGGTCGCTCGATCCCGCCAACCCTGCTGATAGAACTCCGCCCATGCCGGCGCGGCGAGACGGCCGCCGCTCGCGTCACCCGTGATGCTGTGCGGCGCGTCGTACCCGAACCAGAATCCCGCCACGATCGACTTCGTGTACCCCACGAACCAGACGTCCGCCCCGTTGTTCGTCGTGCCCGTCTTGCCGGCCACCGGCTGCGTCACACCCGCGGCCCGGATCGCCGTGCCCGTGCCGAGATCCACGACTGACCGCAGCATCGACGTCATCTGGAACGCATCGCGGGGGTCCATCACCGGCACCGGGGCGCCCGGTTCCTCCGACCAGAGCACGCTCCCGTCGGCACGCTCGATGCGCCTAACGAGCCGCGGCCGTACGCGAAGTCCCCCGTTCGCGAACGGAGCGTATGCCGTCACGAGCTCGAACGGCGTCACCTCGAGCGCGCCGAGCGCAATCGCCGGGACCGGCGAGAGCGGACTCGTTATGCCGTTTCGGTGCGCCGCGAGGATCACGCGCTGCTCGCCGACCGCGCGGCTCACGCGAACCGTCGCCGCGTTGGCGGACTTCATGAGCGCGCGTCGCATGGTCACGCGGCCGAGGTACTCGTCACCGTAATTGGCCGGCGTCCAGATGCGCCCGCCCTGCTCGACCTCGACCGGCTCGTCGTCCACCATCGACGCCGGCGTGAACCCCGCGGCGAGCGCTGCCGCGTACACGAACGGCTTGAACGCCGAACCCGGCTGCCGGTGCGCTGCGAACGCGCGATCGAAGCTGCCCCGTTCGTACTCGCGCCCGCCGACGAGCGCGCGGATGTCGCCGTTCCGCGGATCGATCGCGATCATCGCGCCCTCGATCGTCCCGCCGTTCCGGCCTGACCAGGATCGCGCTTCCTGCTGGATCGCCGCCGCGCGACGCCTAACGGCGCGATCGCCCGCGCGCTGGGCTGCCAGGTCGAGCGTCGTGTAGACGACGTAGTCGGTCGACGCCTCGGGCTCCTTGAGCGCGCTCGTGACGGAGTCGACGAGGCTGCGCACCGCGTCGAGCGCATAGGAGTCGTCCGGCTGCGGCGGCCGCCATTCGTTCTCGGCAACGCGGAGCGGCTCCGCTCGTGCCGCCGCGAGACCGATGTCGTCGAGATACCCCTCCCGTCGCATCAGCCCCAGCACGAGGTCACGGCGCGCCAGCGCGCGCTTCCGGTTGTTGCGTGGGGTATATGCCGACGGGCCTTTCGGGAGCGCTGCCAGCATCGCGCCTTCGGCAATCGTGACATCCTCGACGCTCTTGCCGAAGAGATCGCGACTTGCCGCCTCGACTCCAAATACGCCGTTGCCGAGGTAAATGACGTTGAGGTAGAGCGACAGGATCTGATCCTTCGTCAGGCTCTTCTCGATGAGTCGAGAGAGCCGCAGCTCCATGAGCTTCCGACGCATTGTGCGCGACCCCACAAAATGCTCGGCGACAAACGTGTTCCGCGCTACCTGCATCGTGATCGTGCTGAACCCTTCACGCACGCCGAGGGCACCGACGTTGCGAGCGCCGGCGCGCAGGAGGCCGTGCCAATCGAGCCCGTTGTGTTCGTAGAAGCGGCGATCCTCGGTCGCGAGGAACGCATCACGCACGTGCTTCGGAATCTTCTCGATCGGGACATTCACCCGACGGATCACGGTGAGCCGTCCCATGAGACGGCCCTGCCTGTCGAGGATCTTGCCGCCCTCAGGCGGTCGGAATGCGCGAATCTCGCCGGTTGTGGGACAGCCGTTGTAGCCACATGTGCCGAGCCACACATCCATGGCGCCAACGCCGATGATGGCCAGCGCGAGAGCCGAGACCCAGGGCCAGTGCGAACGAAGCCAACGACGAGCTGGAATATTTGGATCGGGCCGCATGCGCAGGCGGAGCAAGCGCACGCGATCCCGGACAAACGACGAAATGGACAAAGGCGTCAGCCGCGTAACGTCAGTCATATGACACCCCGCCCTATCTGCAAAGTTTCGACCCCGGCAGTAGGGCGAGCGGTGGCGTTTTTCATGTCACATCGAGCATTCCGGTGTAAATATCGACGAGGTCGAGCACGCCACTGCTGCGGCCGTTGCGCTCCGTTAGGGTTGTCGTCCTTCGATCGACCCGCCTCGGCTCCTCCACCAAACAACAGACTCGATGTCCCCCCGGTTCGTACTGCTCGGGTGCGTCGCCGCGTCGATCGCGGCGGGCGTCGCCGCATGCTCCCGTTCCACGGATTCGCGTGATGCTGGTTCCGCGCGCCCCGACAGTGCGTCGCGAGAAACCGTCGCCAGCTCCGGCGAAGCCGCACAATCGCTGATACCGAACGAGCTCGGTCGCATCCCGGTATTCGAGTACCATCTCATTGTGGACAAGAACGGGCTGTACGAGCGCACACACGACGGATTGCGACACGATCTCGAAACGATGTATGCGCGAGGCTACCGCCCCATCTCGATCGCCGAGATGATCGACAAGAAGATCGACCTGCCCGCTGGGCAGTCACCGGTGGTGCTCGTGTTCGACGACGCGTCTCCCTCGCAATTCCGCTACATCGAGAAGAACGGACAGCTCGAGATCGACCCGAATTCCGCGGTCGGTATTCTGACCGCGTTCAACAAGGAGCACAGCGACTGGAGAAACCGCGCGGTGTTCTGCATGCTGCCGGCAGCACAGGCGGGCCGATCGTTCTTCGGCGACAAGGGCATCGAAGGCCAGAAGACCGAGTGGCGGTACAAGAAGGTGAAGTTCCTCGCCGAGCAGGGCTTCGAGCTGTGCAATCACACGCTCTACCATGCCCGCCTCGATCGGGCTGGCAGCATGGTCGAGGAGTTCATCGCGCGCGGGAACATGGCGATCGACTCCGCGGTGCCGGGCTACAAGGTTCGAACGCTCGCCCTGCCGCTCGGCATGTGGCCAAAGAACCGCGAGCTCGCCCAGCGCGGCTCATGGACAGACAAGAAAGGCCACACGGTGACGTACGCCAATGACGCGATCCTCGAGGTGGCTGGCGGTCCATCGCGGAGCCCGTTCGATCCGCAGTTCAACCCGATGTCCATTCCGCGAGTCCAGGTGATCGGCGACTCGGCGGTGGCGCGGACACTCACGGCAATGGAGAAGCACGGCCAGCGTTACGTCTCGGATGGGGATCCAAAGACCGTCGCCAAGCATCAAACGACGGCGGCCAAGGACTGATCAGAGCTTCCAGCCTCGCAGGGCGGTCAACGCCGTGTTGATCGCCTCGACCTGGGATGGGTTCTGGGTGGTCTTCAAGAGCTGTTCGTAGGTCGCGATGGCGAGATCGAGCGCATCGTAGTCGTGCTCGGCGCCGGCAACCGACGTGGCGTTGTCGGCGAGCGCAGCGCGTGCGAGATCGTCCGCGGGAAAGCGAGTGACCACCTGTTGCCACCGAGTCATTCGCTGTCGTGGGTCAGATTCCGAGAGTGCCCACAGGTGCCAGCCGCCCCGGTTCGACGGATCGGCGGCAATGGCCCGGCTGGCGAGGTCGCCAACGACGTCAGGGCCACGCCCGGTCAGCCAATAGGCGTTCGCGAGGATCACGAGCGCGCGGGCGTTACCCGGCTGTGCCGCGACGATCTCCTCGTAGACGGCGGCGGCGACTTCAGGAATATCGCGGAATGGCTCGACCGCTGTGATCAGCGCGTCCGGCATGGAGGCTCCCGCAATGTCGCGGAGCCTCGACCGCAGGGCGGCCGGATTGCCATGGTGTTGATACTCGTCCACGGCCGCGGCGATCTCGGCCTGGACGCTCGAAGTTGGTGGAAGCATAGGGCCAATCTAGCGGGATCGCCAACGGGCCCGCAGGGTATTAGATTTTGCACACACTCTGGAATGAATCCGGCGCGGTTACCTGCGTCACATTGGTATCCCAACCCCGACTTCTTGCGCGAATCGCTTCAAGCTGCGATACTCGTAGAGGATGCTGGCGCGAGGAACACGGCGCGACCGGCAGGAGCTGCGGATACGGTGTGAAAGTCTCGGTAGGGTTCGAGACTTGCGTTCCTCTATCCGCGCGTAGAGAAGAAAGGTCGCCTGGTCGCGTGTGTGGTCCGCGCTCGTCGGCGACAGCAGGGGTTCGTGCGAAGCTCGCACGACCGATCCCGTCTCTCAGGCAGCAATTCCGAACCGCACCCGACGTGCATCATTCGTGGCCTTCACGGGCTCGCATGCGCTTTCGTGCGACCTCTTGATCCACAGGAGCACCGCGAGAACACACCGGCCTTTGCCGGCGTGACAACGCGAGAACACACCCCATAACGAATATCGTTGCATGACCGAACGCCGACGCCCTCATCGTCGTGGCGGCCGTGGCCCGCGCTCGTACAACCGTACGAACGCCGAGTCCAACGGCGAGCCGAACCCGTACCGCGACGGAGCCGAGACTCCAGTCGACGAAGGCGAACCAATCGATAACTCGCCTCCCCCGACAGTCTCGGTCGCGACCGAGGACGCCCCCACAGCGTCTCCCCCTCCCGCTCCCCCTCCTCCGGCTTCTCCAGCACCTGCGGCCGCTCCGCCCTCGGCGGAATCGTCGAGCGAGGTGAGAGAGCAGGAACAGCGTGCTCCTCGTGAGGATCGAGGTCCCGACCAACGGCCTCCTCGCGAGCATCGCGAGCATCGCCACCATCACCGCGAACAACGCGGCGGTGACCGGAACGAGAACGGCGCGGGAGGCCGACAGCACAACCAACAGTTCAACGGCAATGGCCGACGCAGCCGGCGTAACCGGGGCCGGGGCCGCCAGCGGGACCACCAGCAGCAGCAACCGCCGACGCCGATCGTCGCCGACAGCGAGACGCGGGGTTGGTTCGACGCGTCGCGCGACGGTGGCTTCATTCGACGACCCGCGAACAGCTACCTCGCCGAGGCAGGTGACGCGTACGTCGCACCGAATCTCGTCAGGCAGTACGGCCTCAGACGTGGCGACACGATCGTGGCAAGCACGGGCCGCGATCATCGCGGACGCAGTGCCGTTGTCGATCTGCTCAAGATCAATGAACAGGATCCGGCGCTTGCGACTCGCCGGCCGGATTTCGGCTCGCTCACCGCGACGTACCCGGAGCGCAAGCTGTTCCTCGAGACGGGACGCCCCGCGAAGGGCGGCCCGGAGCTGACGCGGCGCGCGATCGATCTCATCGCGCCGATCGGCTACGGCCAGCGTGCGCTGATCGTCGCCCCGGCTCGTGCCGGAAAGACGATGCTGCTGCACGCGATCACTGAAGGGATCGCGATCAATCATCCGAACGCGACACTGCTCATCCTCCTCGTGGACGAACGTCCCGAAGAGGTGAGCGAGGCAATCTCGTGGGGTGTCGGTGAGGTGATCGCGTCGAGCTTCGATCAGCCGGCTGATCGGCACGTCGAAGTCACCGAGATGGTGCTCGAGCATGCTCGCCGTCTCGTGGAGATGGGTACGGATGTCGTGATCGTGCTCGACTCGCTCACGCGTATGGCTCGCGCACACAACACGGCCGAGCGCGGCACGGGTCGCACGTTGTCCGGCGGTCTCGACTCGTCAGCGATGGCGAAGCCAAAGGCATTCTTCGGCTCCGCGCGCGCGGTCGCCGCGAAGGATGGTGGCGGCTCGCTCACGATCATCTCCACCGCGCTCGTCGAGACGGGCTCGCGAATGGACGACGTGATCTTCGAGGAGTTCAAGGGGACCGGCAACTGCGAGATCAAGCTCGACCGATCGCTCGCCGAGAAGCGCATCTTCCCCGCGTTCGACATTGCAACGAGCGGGACGCGCCGCGAGGAGAAGCTGTACAAGCCCGAACAGCTCGACGCGGTCTACACGCTGCGTCGCGGACTCCAGCAGATGCCGCCGCAGGCGGCGATGGAGTGGATGATCAAGCGCATCGCGAATACTCCGAACAACGACGCGCTTTTAGCCGGGCTGTAACAGCCGCGGGAATCGGGAATCGGGACCCTCGGGACGCCTCTCTTAAGCGAGATGAGCATCCCGAGGGTTTCTGCTATTCCCGATTCCTTATTCCCGATTCCCGGCTCACGGCCCAGCGTTTGCTTTACCGCCGGGCACAATGCGTATTCGCCCATTCGCTTCCGCCCTCGGAGTGATCGCGGCGCTGCTGGGTGCGAGTCGCGCAAGTGCAGCACAGCGCGCGGAGACGAACGATCAAAGCGAGCGGCCTGAAGTCAGATCATTGACGTTGAGCGGCGTCCGGTCCGTGGACCGTGACGAGCTCCTGCAAAGCATCGCGACATCGGCGTCGCACTGCAAAAGCTTTCTCCTGTACGCATTCTGTCCGCTCAGTCACTCGAGCAGCATCTGGGAGAAACGCTACCTCGACCGCACGGAGCTCCGGCGTGATGTGCTCCGAATCCGCGTGTTCTACTGGATCCGCGGATTCCGGCAAGCCGCCGTCGACACCACGGTCGCTCAGCGAAGCAGCAACGAAGTCGCGATCACGTTCAAGATCGACGAGGGAGCACCGACACTCATTCGCGACGTTCACGTCCGGCAGCTCGATTCGGTGTTGACGACCGCGCAGGTCAAGCGCGTCGTCGAGCTAAAAAAGGGTGAGCCGTTCAATCTGATCAAGCTCGATTCGACCGTCTCACATCTTCGCGCGGTGCTGCAGGACCGCGGATACGCCGACGCGCGCGTCGACACGGCGACCTCAGTCGACACCACGGCGCATCAGGGAGAGGCGACGATCACCGTCAACCCGCGGTGGCTCGTGCACGTTGGGCCGATCGGGATCGAGGGCAACAAAGAGGTGTCGGAGCGCACCATCCGTAACTCGCTGAGCTTCAAGACCGGTGATTTGTTCCGCCGCAACGAGCTCGCCACGAGCCAGCGCAGGCTGTACGAGTCATCGCTGTTCCAGCGCGCGTCGATCACAGCTCTACGGGTGCGCGATACGACGCAGGCGGCACGTGACAGCGCGGCCGCACGCCTCGACAGCGTGCGATCAATGCGCGATACGGCGAGAGCACAGACTGCCGACTCGGCCAGCCGGCAGCGGCGCGTCGCCAGCACGAGAGCCGATACCATTCGCGCGATCGAGATCAACGTCGCCGAGGCCCCGCCGCGCCTCTCACGCGTGAGTGGGGGGTTCAACACGTTCGACTTCGTTCAGGTGGACGCGCGTTTCACGCACAACAACTTCTTTGGCGGCGCGCGACGCCTCGAGGCCGTCGCGACGTTAGGCAACCTGTTCGCGAAACAGCTCAATGGCAGCGCGATCGGCGGCGTGATCCGGTTCGAGGACGTGACCGAAGACGTGACCGGCGACGCGAACGAGTTCCTGCGCCCCACGTACAACGCGAGCCTCGACTTCACGCAGCCGTGGCTGTGGTCGCCGCAGAACGCCGGCGGGCTGGGAATCTTCGCCTACCGCCGACTGGCGCCGGGCGTGTTCGTCGAGCGCGGCGAGGGCGCGAACATCTCGTTCACACGCGAGGTGGCGAACCGCGTGCCCGTCAGCCTCTCGTATCGCTTCGAGCTCAACGGGGTGGCAGCCAGCGACGTCTACTTCTGCGTGAACTACGGGGTGTGTGACCTGCAGACCATCGCCGCCCTGAAGGAGCGCCAGCGGATCGCGCCGCTCGTGCTCACTGCGAACGTGAACCGCGCCAACGACCCGCTCGAGCCACGACGCGGATATACGTCGTTCGTCCGCCTGGAGCATGCGTCGGCATACACGGGGTCGAGCTTCCGATACAACAGCATCTACCTCGAAGGAGCGGCCTACCGCCCCGTCGGCAATCGCTCGGTGCTGGCGGCGCACTCCCGCGTAGGCTGGGTGCGTGCCTTGTCGAGCACGACGCTCGCGACGAGCACGGGAATCGACGTCAGCGGCGACATCCTCCATCCGCGGACCAGGCTGTACGCGGGCGGAGCGCGGTCGGTGCGCGGTGTCGGCGAGAACCAGTTGGGTCCACGCGTGCTCACGATTCCGCCGACCAAGCTCCAACAGATTTGCCCGGAGCTGACTGGGCTGGACGTCGTGAACTGCGATCTCTCCCGTCCCACCGCGGCCGGCGACCACCTGGCTGATCGTGACTTCGTCCCGCGCCCGTTAGGCGGCCGAGCCCTGCTGGAGGGGAGTCTCGAGTTTCGGTTCCCGGTGTGGCGAAACGTGTGGGGCGCAACGTTCCTCGACGGCGCGGTGCTCGGGCAAGGATCCCTCGAGACGGCCGCCAAGGGTGCGGGCGCGCTGACGCCCGGCGTGGGCGTTCGATACCTGTCGCCGGTTGGGCCGATTCGAGTCGATGTGGGTCTGAACCCGTCCCGCGCCGATGACTTGCCGGTCGTCACGCAAGTGATGGGACCGGACGGTCAGCTCCGCATCGTTCAGCTGAAGGACGACTGGAAGTACAACCCGACCAAGGGAGCGTCAGGCGTCACCGGACTGGTGCGTCGCCTAACGTTGCACCTTTCCATCGGTGAGGCGTACTGAGATGAGCCGGCGCATTCTGACGATCGGCGCCGCCGTGGTGGTGCTGCTGGTGTCCGTGGCACTCGTAGGGGTGCTCGTCTTCACCAACACCGACTACGGCCGCGAGCGCGTCCGCACGTTCGCACAGTCCGCCGTTCAGGGCGCGGCCAAGCACGGCGTCGTACGGCTCGGCCGCGTGACCGGGAATCTGCTCGAGGGATTCACGATCGCGAACGTGTCGATCAAGGACTCCACCGGCGCGCCGTTCCTCGTCGCTGACACGGTCAGCCTGAACTACGGGCTGTTGGCGCTGATTCGGAAGCGACTCGAGCTGTCGGACGTCAGGCTCGTGCGACCGCTCGTGGTCCTGGATCGCCCGCCAGGCGACAGCACGGTCTGGAACTACAAGGCCATCTTCAGGAGCGATAAGCCCCAGACGTTGCGGGACACGACCAAGATGACATTCGGTGACTGGATCGTGCTGCGCACTGTCACGATGCTCGATGGCCACATCGTCATGCGCTCGCCCTGGAAGCCGAAGGAGGGACTCAGCGGCGCGCAGCGTGATTCCGCCATCAAGCTGGCGGTCGCGGGCAAGGAGCGCGTGGTCGTCGTGCCTCGCGACAGTGGCTATCAAAAGGTCATCGAGTTCCGCTCGATGAACGCCGCGATCCCGTACCTGCGGCTCAACCATCCCGACACGAAGGTTCGCCAGCTGCAGATCTCGAAAGCCTCCGTCGTCGCACTGCCGTTCCACCCACCGGCAGCCGTCATCAACAACTTCGTCGGCACGCTGGACTTCACCAGCGACTCGATCTGGTTCAAGAACACGCACGTCTGGATGCCGGGCTCGAAGGCCGCCGGCGACGGACGTTACATCTTCGCTAACAACGATTTCGACCTCGTGCTGCGCGGACAGCCGATCTCGTTCGCCGACGTCCGCTTCATCATGCCGCAGATGCCCGCGCGCGGCGAAGGCACGATGGACTTCATGCTGCGCTGGCGCGGTGACACGTCCACGTACATCGCGCGAAAGGCCGACATCCACGTCGACTCGGCGCGCGCCGGCGGTGACTTCGCCATCTCCATGGTCGGCGACAGTCTGTGGTTCCACGACACCGACCTCCGGTTCTCATCCGTCGACACACACCTGATCGAGCAGATGGTTCCTGGCTTCAAGATTCCGCGTCACGGCACACTGAGCGGCAACGCGAAGCTGGATGGCCCACCGGGCCTCATGAACGTCGATGGCGCGGTGGCGTTCGACGATGCGCGTTATGGTCGGAGCCGAGTGGTCGCGAAGGGTGCCGTTGGCACGACGGGCCGCGGCGTTAGGTTCCGCGACCTGGACGTGACGCTCGATCCGGTGCAAGTCGGCATGGCGCGGACGTTCATGGCGACGCTGCCGATCGCGGGCTCGGTGCGGGGATCCGCGCGACTCAACGGCGAGACCGACCACCAGCTGCAGGTGCGCACCGATCTCACGCACACGGACGCCGGACTCCGATCTCGCATCGCCGGGAACGCCGCACTGCGGTTAGGCAAGACGCCGTGGATGGATGTGGACGCGCGACTCCTCC
>Ga0310810_10006485_pt1 | contig 13227 bp, 11 predicted proteins | sample NCmetagenome_FD_207641 | JGI IMG/M metagenome (GOLD analysis project Ga0310810, IMG submission 207641) | Soil microbial communities from experimental microcosm in Duke University, North Carolina, United States - NC | ecosystem: Engineered > Artificial ecosystem > Soil microcosm > Unclassified ... | reverse complement strand
CCAGCGAGCCGCGAGCGTGGGGCGACCCTACGAGCGACGATCGCGTTGCGGTCGTGGCGGTCGGCGGCAACGCGCTGATCCGTGACGACACGCACAGCGCGCTGAACGATCAGTACGACGCGGTTTGCGCGACCGCCGAGCACATCGTCGACATGGTCGCCGCAGGCTACCAAGTCGTCGTCACGCACGGCAACGGTCCGCAGGTCGGCTTCATCCTGCGCCGCTCCGAGATCGCGGACGGCCAGGTGCCGACCGTTCCCGTTCGCTACGCGGTCGGCGACACGCAAGGCGCGATCGGCTTCATGTTCCAGAACGCGCTCGGCAACGCGCTGCGCCGGCGCGGCATCGACAAGCGCGTCGCCACCGTCGTCACGCAAACGCTCGTCGACGGCAACGACCCGGCGTTTGCGCATCCCGACAAGCCGATCGGCTCGTTCATGACCGAGGATGTCGCGCGGCGCCTGGCGCAGCAGCTCGGCTGGTCGATCATGCAGGACAGCAATCGCGGCTGGCGGCGCGCGATCGCGTCGCCGAAGCCGCTGCGGATCGTCGAGACGCGGATCATCGCGAAGCTCGCGCGCGACGGCGTGCTCGTGATCGCCTGCGGCGGTGGCGGCATCGCCGTGACCGAGACGCCCGACGGGCAGCTCACGGGCGCCGAAGCGGTCGTCGACAAGGATCGCGCATCGGCGCTGCTCGCGATCGACATGAACGCGGATCTGCTGATGATCCCGACCGGCGTCGAGCGCGTGGCGATCCGCTTCGGCCAGCCGGACCAGCGGTGGCTCGATCGCATCGGCATCGACGAAGCCGAGCGCTATGCGGCCGAGGGTCACTTCGGCGAGGGCAGCATGCGTCCGAAGGTCGAAGCGCTGCTCACGTTCGTCAAGCGCCGGCGCGGCGGGCGCGGCGTGATCACGAATCCGGAAAACATCGCGCGGGCGCTGCGCGGCGAGACGGGCACGTGGATCGTCGCGAGCGAAGCCGTCGAAATCCCGGCATGAGGACCGTTCTCGTTGCGGTGAACGGCACGCTGATGCGCGGGCTCGAGCTCAATGCGAATCTGACGTCGATCGGCGCGACGTTCGTGCGCGAGGACCAAACGGATGCGTGCTACCGGCTGTGGTCGATCGGTGACCGGCACCCGGCCATGATGCGCACGCCCGGCGAGGGCACGCGCGTCGCGCTCGAGCTTTGGGACGTGCCGGTCGACGGACTTGCGAGCCTCCTCATGAACGAGCCGCCCGGGCTTGCGATCGGCAAGGTCGTATTGCGCGACGGCTCGATCGTGCTCGGCGTTCTGGGCGAGCCGTTTCTTTGCGAAGGTCAACCCGAGATCACGTCGTACGGCGGCTGGCGCGCGTACACCGCCCGGCGCTGACGCATTCACTCGAACGATGTCCGCGATGCGGGCCTGAAGGGAGACGACGAAGATGGCAACGACAGCGAACACGATCGTCACGACGCCGCGACTCTGGGTGCCCGGCGACCTGAACGGATTCTTCGGCCTCTTCACCAACGTGCTGCTGAACGTGATCGTGCTGACGGGGCTTTGCCTCGGCGTCGTCCAGCTTCCCGCGGACACCGTGTTCGGCCGCATCCTGCCGGCGCTCGGCATCGCGTTGCCGCTCGGCAACCTGTTCTATGCGTATCTCGCCTGGCAGCTCTCGAAGCAGGAACGGCGCGACGACGTGACGGCGATGCCGTACGGGCCGAGCGTGCCGCACATGTTCATCGTCGTGTTCCTGATCATGCTCCCCGTCTATCTCGCGACGAAGGATCCGCTCGTCGCGTGGCGCGCGGGCCTCGCGTGGGCGTTCATCATCGGCGTGATCGTGCTCATCGGCGCGTTCGTCGGTCCGAAGATCCGCGCGCTGACGCCGCGCGCGGCGATGCTCGGCACGCTCGCCGGCATCTCGATCGCGTTCATCTCGATGCGGCCGGCGTTCCAGATCTGGGAAGTGCCGTGGATCGGGCTCGTCTGCCTCGCGCTCGTGCTGGTCGCGTGGACGGCGAACGTCCGGCTGCCCGGCGGCATTCCGGGCGGGCTTGCGGCGGTGATCGTCGGCTCGGTGATCGGCTGGATCGTGTCGTTCGCCGGCTGGAGCGACTACATGCAGGGGTCGGCGGTCGTGAAATCGCTCGAGCAGTTCGGATTGCGCCTTCCGATGTTTTCGTCCGACGTGTGGCACGGCCTCGCGAAGGTCGCGCCGCTGCTCGTCACCGCGATCCCGCTCGGCATCTACAACTTCACCGAAGGGATGAACAACGTCGAAAGCGCATCGGCCGCCGGCGACAACTACAACCTGCGCAAGATCCTGCTCGCCGACGGCGTCGGCGCGATCGTCGGCTCGATGCTCGGCAGTCCGTTCCCGCCCGCCGTGTACATCGGCCATCCGGGCTGGAAGGCTGTCGGCGGACGCATCGGGTATTCGCTCGCGACCGGCATCGCGATCGCGATCGTCTGCTTCCTGGGCCTGACGGCGCTGTTGCTCGCGGTAATCCCGCTCGTCGCGATCCTGCCGATCCTGCTCTACATCGGACTCGTGATCGGCGCGCAAGCATTCCAGACGACGCCGAAGAATCACGCGCCGGCCGTCGTGCTCGCGCTGATTCCGAACATCGCCGAATGGGCAAAGACACAGATCGACGGTGCCCTCGCAGCCGCCGGCACCTCCGTCGCGCAGGTCGGCGAGGCGAAGCTCGCGGCAACCGGCGTCCTCTACCGGGGACTCGAGTCGCTCGGCGGCGGATCGGTGCTCGCCGGCATGATCCTCGGCGCGATTGCCGTCTTCATCATCGAGGAGCGGCTGCGCACCGCTGCGGCGTGGGCGTTCGCCGGCGCAATCCTCGCGTTCATCGGGCTGATCCACGGCGAGCAGCTCGGATGGATGGTGTCGCCGCTCGTCGCGCTCGGCTACGCGTTGTTCGGCGTGACGTGCCTCGCACTCGCCGTCCGCGCGCCGCAGCCGGTCGCCAATACGTGATCGCACCAGGGAGCGCAGCGATGAGCCACGCCAAAATGCACGCCGAGCCGTACGAGTTCGAGTTCGATCCGCGCACGACGGCGCTGCTCGTCATCGACATGCAGCGCGATTTCGTCGAGCCGGGCGGATTCGGCGAAGCGCTCGGCAACGACGTCGCGCCGCTGCAGGCGGTGATCGGGCCCTGCCGGCGGATGCTCGATGCGGCGCGTGCGCGCGAGATGATGGTGATCCACACGCGCGAAGGTCACAGCCCGGACCTCGCCGACTGCCCGCCGACGAAGCGGGTCCGCGGACGCGGCGACACGCGAATCGGCGATCGCGGACCGATGGGCCGCATCCTCGTTCGCGGCGAACGCGGACACGGCATCGTCGACGAGCTCGCGCCGCTTGCCGGCGAAGTCGTCGTCGACAAGCCGGGCAAGGGCGCGTTCTGCGCGACCGATCTCGACCTGATCCTGCACAATCGCGGCATTCGGTCGCTGATCGTGTGCGGCGTGACGACCGAAGTCTGCGTGAACACGACCGTGCGCGAGGCGAACGATCGCGGCTACGAGTGCGTCGTGCTGTCCGATTGCGTCGGGTCGTACTTCCCCGAGTTCCAGCGCGTCGCGCTCGAGATGATCAAGGCGCAGGGCGGCATCTTCGGCTGGGTGTCCGATTCGAGGCGTGCGCTCGAGGCGCTCGCGAGCGCTTGACCCGGGCGTTCATTCGCGCTGATCCACGGCCTCTGCGCCACGCGCCGCGGCGATCGCTTCGAGCAGCGCCTTCGGATCCTGCGCACCCGACACGGCGATCCTGCCGTTGAAGATGTAGAACGGCACGCCGCGCACGCCGACGTCGAGCGCCTCGCGGCTTTCGTTTTCCACCTGTTCGCGGGCGGCATCCGAGTCGAGCATCGCGCGCGCTTCGTCTGCCGACAACCCGGCTTCTGCTGCGATGCGCGCAAGCTCCGTGCGATCGCCGACGAAACGACCGTCGACGAAATAGGCGGCGAACAGCCGCTCGACGAGCGCGTTGGCGTCGCCCTGTCGCTGCGCCCATGCGATCAGCCGGTGTGCGTCGAACGTGTTCGGTTGCCGCTCGATCAGGTCGAAGCGAAACGCGATGCCGACGCCCTCGCCAACGCTTCGCACGCGCGCGTAGTTCTCGTTCGCGCGCGCGACGCTGCCCCATTTGCGCTCCAGATAATCGGTGCGCGCAATGCCCGCGCCGGGCAGGTCCGGATTGAGCTCGAACGGATGCCAGCGAACCGCCGCAGCAAGCGGCGGCTCGTGCGTTGCCAACTCGGCAAGCGCTACCTCGAGCTTGCGCTTGCCGATGAAGCACCACGGGCACACGACGTCCGAGACGACGTCGATCGCCAGCCGTTTTGCTTCGTCCATGACCTCCTCCTTCGCCCTTCGTCAATTCGCCTGCGCGCCACGTCCGTCGCGACGCTCGAACACCGCGTTCACTTTCGTCGCGAGCGACGAGAACGTGAACGGCTTCGTGATGAGCTCGACGCCGGGATCGAGGCGGCCCTGGTGCACGATGGCGTTCCGCGCATAGCCGGTCGTATAGAGCACGAACAGTTCCGGGCGGCGCTTGCGCGCCTCGTCGGCGAGCTGGCGCCCGTTGAGGCCGCCGGGCAATCCGACGTCGGTGAACAGCATGCGGATCTCCGCGTGCGCTTCCAGCAGCTGCAGCGCCGACGCGCCGTCGACCGCTTCGAGCACCGGGTAGCCGAGCTCGGTCAGGATCGACACCGCGTGCGCACGCACGTCCTCGTCGTCCTCGACGACGAGGACCAGCCGGTCGCGATCGCCGGCGGGCAGCGCCGCTGCGTCGAGCGTGCCGTCGTGCGCGTCGGCCGCGACGGTCAGCCGCGGCAGGTACAGCTTGATCGTCGTCCCCTGCGAAAGCTCGCTGTAGATCTTTGCATGGCCGCCGGACTGCTTGATGAAGCCGTATACCTGCGACAGCCCGAGGCCCGAGCCCTTGCCGACGTCCTTCGTCGTGAAGAACGGTTCGAACGCTTTCGCAACGACGTCCGGCGGCATGCCGCTGCCGGTGTCGCTGACGGCGATCAGCGCGTACTGGCCCGCCTTGACCTCGTTGGCATCCGCGTAGGCTTCGTCGAGATGCGCGTTGGCGGTCTCGATCGTGAGCCGGCCGCCGTCGGGCATCGCGTCGCGCGCGTTGACGGCAAGGTTCAACAGCGCGTTCTCGAGCTGGTTCGCGTCCGCGGCGACGCGCCAGATGCCGCCCGCGAGCACCGTCTCGATCGTGATCGACTCGCCGAGCGTTCGGTGCAGAAGTTCGGACATACCGGCGACGAGCTTGTTCACGTCGATCGGCTTCGGGTCGAGCGGCTGGCGACGCGCGAATGCGAGAAGCCGTTGCGTCAACGTCGCGGCACGTTGGCCGCCGCGAATCGCGGCGTCGACCATCCGCTTCGCGTCGTCGCCCGGAGCCAGGTTGCGCCGCCGCAGCACCTCGAGATTGCCGATGATCACCTGCAGCAGGTTGTTGAAGTCGTGCGCGATGCCGCCGGTCAACTGCCCCATCGCCTCCATCTTCTGCACCTGCCGCAGCGTTGCCTCGACGTTTTCACGCTGCTCGATCTGCGCGCGCAGGTTCTCGTTGACGTCGGAGAGCTCTTCGCCCTGCCGGCGCAGCCGCTCGTTGACTTCCGTGAGGCGCCGCTGCGCAAAGCCGAGCAGCACGAAGATCAGCGCCGCCATCGTGACGAGCAGCGTCAGGGCGACGTAGCGCTGGAATCGCCGCGAGATCGGGTCGATCGCCGTTTGCACATAAATCGTACCGACCGCGACGCTCCCCTGCCGCACCGGCGTCGTGACGACGAGCTGCTCGCGCTCGGCCGCCGGAGAAATGTCGTTCACCGCCTTGGGAACCGCGGGGCCGCCCGTTCCCGTGTAGCTTGCGAAAAGGTCGCCGTGCGCGTCATAGACGGCGGCGGCGCGAATCTGCGGATCGACGGCCAGCGCGTTCACGGCCTCCTGCGCCGCCTTGCGATCGTCGAACGCCAGTGCGGCGGTCACCGTCGAGGCGAGAATGCGGCTCTGCGCTTCGACCTGTTGCGTCTTCGCGTCGCGGTACGCCTGCTCGTTGTAGAGAACGATGACGACGCCGACGAGCACGAGCAGCAGCACGCCGGCGGCGGCGACCCCGGGCATGAAGTTCGTGCGATCCATCCCGAGGATCGGCAGCGTAGTGAACGATCGGCGTTCGGCATCCATGCTGGAACCCAGGTTCTATGGCCGCGGTGTAACGCGAATGGCGAGGCTCAAGAGCTTCGAGCTGATCACGAGGTGATTCTCGGCCGCGGCGTGCTGGTCGATCTCGAAGCGCACGCGGTTGTCGATCACGACGAAATTGACGACGCCGGCGGCGCGCGGTTCCTGCGCGGCGTCGGTGACCGTCAGCACCGGCTGGCCGCGAACCCTGTCGAGAGCATCCACTGCGGCCGCGCCTCGCAGCGCGACGTACAGGATGTTGCAGTGCGCGTCGCGCAAGCTGCCGCTCTGGCCATGGACGACGCGGATCGGATGGCCGGCCGATGTCTGTCCGTTCACGGCCTCGTCGACGAGGTCAGAGACGCGATCGCGCCCGACGACGCAGATCACGAGCGGATCGGATGGCGGCAGCGCTTCGGGCGGCCATTCGACGAACGGCACGAATTTGTAGAGATCCGTCGCCTTGACCGCGTATTCGACCGCCGGCGCCTGTGCGCGCGCCAGCGCGGCCGCGAGCGCGGACCACGCGGCGACGACGAGCAGCCAGCGCAGCACGCCGCCGGCACTGCGCGGTTTTTGCCGCACGTTCAAAAACTCCACCGACCCTCGATGTAGGCGCTGCGCGGAATTTCCTGTATGGGCGGCCCGGTCGCTTCGGCGTGCCGCTCGTGCACCAGGTTGAGGCCCGCGATCGACAGCTCGAGCTTCGGCGTCACGCGCCACGCGAGCCGCACGTCGGCCTCGAAATAGCTCGGCACGCCGACGTCCGGCAGGCTGCCGACCTGGCGCAAGCCGACGTAGAACTCGACGTTCGGCGCGATATCCATGTACGAATGCACGAACGCCTGGTGTCCCGGATCGTGACCGAGCACCGTCTGGATGCCGGCGATGTCGACTTCACCGGGCTTCAAATGGAAATCCTTGCGCAGGATCTCGAAGCCCGCGTCGAGCCGCCACCACGAGAAGGGCCTGTAGCTGCCCCAGACGTCGGCGCCGTACGTGTGCCCTTCCCATCCGTTGCCGAACGTCACCGGCAGGAAGGTCACCGGATCGGGCTTCGTCGTGCGCAGATCGGTGTAATCGTTGTAGAAGAGCGAGACCGACAGCGACGCGTTCGACACGAGTTGCGAGCGCCATCCCGCTTCGTAGGCGACGAGCTTTTCCGATTCGAAGTCCGGCGACGGATTGACAATGCCGGGGGCGGTCAGGTCGCGCTCGAGCCGCGACGGCGAGCGCACCGCGCGCGAGATCGCGGCCCACAGAAAGTTCTTCGGATCGGCGCGCCACCCGATGCGCCCACTCGGCATCGCCTCCCAGCCGCTGAACGTGCTGTATTCGAACTTCGAGCCGAGCGTCAGCCCGACGTCTTCCGCGACGGCGATCGTGTCCTGCGCGAACACGTTCGTCAGATTGAGCGTCTGGCTTTCGGGCACGAGCACGAACGGGTTCGCGGTGTTCGTGAAGCGGTCCTGCCAGACGCGCTGCCCGAAGCCCCAGACGATCTGATGCTTTTCGAGGGTCACGACGTCCTGCGCCTGGACGTCGAACGTGTTGACGCGCTCCGACGAGCCGCCGCCCGTCGCTGCGACGTCGTTTCGATCCTGCTGGTCGTAGTATGCCTGCACTTCGAGCGACGAGCCGAGCACGCGCGTGCTCCAGCGCCCGAGCAGGTTGCCGCCGCTGCGCCGGCCGCCGGGCGTATCGATCAGGTTCTCGTAGATGTCGCCCTGGACGGTGAACGCATGCGCGCCCTTCGTGAAGTCACTGCGGAAGCCGGCTTGCTTGCCGTTCCAGTCATCCATCGCGTCGTTGCCGTTCTGCAGATAGGTATGACCCTCGCCGAAACCGAGCGCGTACGCGCGATAGGTGCCGTCGCCGAGCCGGCCGCCGTAGCGCAGGTCGCCGCGCTGCTCGAACGTGCCGACCTTCGCATCGAGCAGGCCTCCCTGCGTGTCGGCCGAGTGCTTCGTGATCACGTTGATCACGCCGTTCACGGCGTTGGAGCCCCACAACGTGCCGCCCGGACCGCTGATCACCTCGATACGATCGATGTCGGCCAGCATCACCGACTGCTGATCCCAGAATACGCTCGAGAAGAACGGCGTGTAGATCGTGCGGCCGTCGATCAGCACGAGCAGCTTGTTCGACGCGTTGACCGAGTTGAAGCCGCGCGACGAAATGTTGTAGGTCTGCGAATTGACGCGTGCCACCTCGAGGTTCGGCGCAAGCCGGAGCGCTTCGGGCAGCGTGGTCGCGCCGGAACGGCGGATGTCGTCGCTCGTGATCACGTACACCGCCGCCGCCGCATTGCCGAGCGGCTCGGGACGCTTCGACACGGACGTGATCTCGACCTGCGAAAGCTCCTCGAGCGAAAGATCGGAAAGCTCGCGCAGCGTTTGCGCTTGCGCCTGCATTTGCCCTTGCGCTGTCGCCGGCGCGATCGACAACGCGATCGACGCCACGACGACGAATATCGCGGTCGCGCTCGCGCGCGGCCGGCGCGGCGCATTCGTCTTCGAGGGAGGCACGCCTGCTCCTTCGTTCTTGTTTCGAAGCCGTCCGAACATACACGAAAAGCGTGTAAGAGGCGAAGCGAAACGGCGATCGGTGTCCGGCCTACAATGGGCGTGGCAATCAATCGCGGTCGGAAAGGTCTAAACGGGCGCCGTGCGCGGCGCGAGCGCCGCAGTCCCGCATGACCGGAGCTCTTCGATGACTGTAACGGACCCACCGATTCGACGCCGTGCACCCGACACGCCGCGCGAAGTCGTCGTCTACCGCGGCGACAGCCGCCGCGCCGCGCACGATCACGCGACGTGCCGCGAAGTCGCGCGGACGATCGCGGCGATCAAGGGCTGCCCGTTTGCGGGCGAATACGATCCGCGAACGCACGCCGAGCGCCATCCCTATTTCGTGCCGACCGATACGCTGGTCGGCGTCGAGCGCGCACGCGCGCTCGGCATCGACGGCGTCGACGACCTCTTCGGCGGCGTCGTCCCGCACGCGTTCGTCGCCACCAAATGCATCAGCCATCCGCTGATCGACGATCGGGCGCGTGCGCCGGAAGGATGGTCCGCCGAATTCGGCAAATGCATCGATTCGGCTGTGCTCGCAGGGTATTCGGCGTTCTCGACGGACGACGCGCTGCGCGCAGGCCGCAGGCTCCTCGCGCACGGTCGCATCCGCATCAAGCGCGCGCTCGGCATCGGCGGAGCCGGCCAGACGGTCGTCGACGATGCAGCCGGGCTCGAGCAGGTGCTGGCCGACGCGGACGCCGCGGAGGTGTACGCCTATGGCATTACGATCGAAGAGGACCTCGATGACGTCACGACGCACAGCGTCGGCCAGATACGCATCGACGGATTCGTCGCGAGCTACTTCGGCACACAGCGGCTGACACGCAACAATCGCGACCAGGAGGTGTACGGCGGATCCGATCTTTTCGTCGCGAAGGGAGACTTCGACGCTCCGCTCGCAGCGTTCGATCCTCCGGTCCCGGTGCGGCGCGCGGTCGCGCAGGCGCGCCTCTACGATGCGGCCGCGTTCGAATGCTTCGCGGGCCTCTTCGCGTCGCGGCGCAATTACGACGTCGCCGAAGGCACCGACGCATCGGGCAAGCGGCGTCTCGGCGTGCTCGAGCAATCGTGGCGGTTCGGCGGCGCGAGCGGCGCCGAGATCGCGGCGCTCGCAACGTTTCGCGGCGATCCGTCGCTCGCCGGCGTGCGCGCCACGTCGACCGAGGTCTACGGCGAGGACGCGTCGGTACCACGGAATGCGACCATCTATTTCGACGGCACCGATCACCACGGCGGCCGGCTGACCAAGTACGTCGAGATCTCGCGCCATGTTCACCCGTGACGAAACGTTCGAGATCGCCGTCGGCGGCCATTGCATCGCCGCGACGCTGATCGTGCCCGACGCGCGCATGCCCGGCGTGCTGTTCCTGCACGGATGGGGCAGCAGCCAGGCGAACCTCGCCGCGCGTGCGCGCGAGATCGCCGCGATCGGCTGCGCGTGCCTGACGATCGACATGCGCGGACATGCGAAGACCGCGACGCAGCAGGCGACGGTCACGCGCGAGGACAACCTCACTGACGCGCTCGCGGCTTATGACCGCCTGGTGCGTGAAGCGGCCGTCGACGACGATCAGGTCGCTGTCATCGGCAGCAGCTACGGCGGCTACCTCGCGACGATCCTGACGACGCTGCGTCCGGTGAAGTGGCTCGGCCTGCGCGCGCCCGCGCTTTACAAGGACGCCGACTGGACGTCGCCGAAGCTCGAGCTCTCGAAGCTGCAGCGTCTCGAAGCCTATCGCCGGATGGCGATCGAGGCGCAGGACAATCGCGCGCTCCGCGCGGCCGCGGCGTATCGCGGCGACGTGCTGATCGTGGAGAGCGCGCACGACACGATCATTCCGCACGAGGTGATCGACAACTACCGTGCGGCGTTCAACGCGGCGCGCTCGCTCACCTACCGCTTGATCGACCACGCCGACCACGCGCTTTCCGATCCCGCATCGCGCCAGTCCTATACGACGATCCTCGTGAACTGGATCACCGAGATGATCGCCGGCAAGCGCACCGCCGACGCGGCGTCGCAGAAGCGGCTGCAGGAGGCGATGCAGACGAACAAGCGCGCGGCGGCCGACTGACAAGTGGGGCAGAGACGACTTTCCCGATGCGCCGTCTCACCGCCGGGATCGCTGCCGGAAAGTCGTCTCCGACCCGACTTGTCAAAACGATCGCGGCAGGCCGAGCACGTGCTCGGCGACGTACGCGAAGATCATGTTCGTCGACACGGGCGCCACCTGGTAGAGCCGCGTCTCGCGGAACTTGCGCTCGATGTCGTATTCGGCGGCGAAGCCGAATCCGCCGTGCGTCTGCAGGCACACGTTCGCCGCTTCCCACGACGCCTTCGCCGCGAGGTACTTCGCCATGTTGGCTTCGGCGCCGCAGCGTTCGCCCGCGTCGAAGCGGTCGCACGCGCGATATCGCATCAGGTCGGCCGCCTCGATCTCGATGTACGCCTCGGCGATCGGGAACTGCACGCCCTGGTTGCGTCCGATCGGCCGGTCGAAGACGACGCGCGAGTTCGCGTAATTCACGGCGCGCTCGACGAACCAGCGGCCGTCGCCGATGCATTCCGCGGCGATCAGCGTGCGCTCGGCGTTGAGTCCGTCGAGGATGTAGCGAAAGCCCTGTCCCTCGTCGCCGATCAGGTTCTCGGCCGGGATCTCGAGGTCGTCGAAGAAGAGCTCGTTCGTCTCGTGGTTGACGAGGTTGCGGATCGGCTGCACGGTGAGGCCGTGCTCGACGGCCTCGCGCAGATCGACGATGAAGATCGACAAGCCTTCCGAGCGCCGTGCGACTTCGGCGAGCGGCGTCGTGCGTGCGAGCAGAATCATCAGGTCGGAATGGCGGACGCGCGAGATCCACACCTTCTGCCCATTGACGACGTAGCGATCGCCACGCCGCACGGCCATCGTGCGGATCTTCGTCGTATCGGTGCCGGCCGACGGCTCGGTGACCGCCATCGACTGGATCCGCAGCGTCCCGGCGGCGATCGGCGGCAGGTAGCGCTGCTTCTGCGCCTCGCTGCCGTGCCGCAGAAGCGTGCCCATGTTGTACATCTGTCCGTGTACGGCGCCTGCGTTGCCGCCGCAACGGTTGATCTCCTCGAGAATAGCCGACGCAGCGCCCAGCCCGAGGCCGGCGCCACCATAGGCTTCGGGGATCATTGCGGCAAGCCAGCCGGCCTTCATCAGCGCATCGACGAACGCCTCGGGATAGCCGCGTTCGGCGTCGATGCGGCGAAAGTATTCGTCGGGAAACTGCGCACAAAGCGCGCGGATCGGCTCGCGGATTTCGCAGAAGCGCTCGCTCATGACGCGAGCGTCGCCGTGGCTTCCATCGCCAGCGCCTCGTGAACGCTCTCCGCCCACAAGTGGACGCTCGCGCCGTCGTGCGCCGGCCTTCCACGCACGAAGAACCGCTCGCCGTCGAAGAGCGGGCTCACGGCGCGAAACGTGAATGCAGCAAGGTGCGCGTGCGGCAGCGCACGACGCAGCAGGTCGGCGAGAAGCGTCGCGATCAGCGGTCCGTGCACGACGAGTCCGGGGTAGTGCTCGACCTCGGTCACGTAGCGGTGATCGTAATGGATACGGTGGCTGTTGAACGTCAGCGCCGAATAGCGAAAGAGCAGCACCGGATCGGGGTGGATCTCGCGCGACCACGCGGCGTCGACCGGAGCCGGCGTCGGCTGCGCGTCGCGCTCGCCGCGCGCTTCGCTGCGATAGACGATGTCATGCTCCTCGACGATCGCGACGCCGCGCTCGCCGCTGATCGTGTGCCGCACGACGACGAACACGAGTGGTCCGCTATGTCCCTGCTTGTGCACGACGTCGACGATCTGCGACTCGCGCGACACCGCATCGCCGACATGGAGCGGCGCGCGAAAGGTCAGGCGGCCGCCCGCCCACATCCGGCGCGGGAGCGGGATCGGCGGCAGGAACCCGCCGCGACGCGCGTGGCCGTCGGGGCCGACGTCCGATTCGCGGTACCCAGGAAGGAAATACAGCCAGTGCGAAAGCGGCGGCAACGGATCGCCGTCGCGCGGCGGCGGATCGTTTCGATCCAGCGTCGCGGCAAGCCGCGCAAGCGGCGAAGCGCCGATCCGGTCGCTACTCCGGTCGCTGCGTCCGATCCAAGTCGCCCATTCCCGATCCATCGTCGCCTCGCTCGTTAACGTCGTCGGCATCGGTCGATCACGCGCAAGGGCTCACCCGCCCGACGCGGCGCGAAGCCTCGGGGCCGGCCGCGACCCCGGGCATTTGCGCATAGAATAGATCGCCGAAACGCCGGTCCGATAGTCATTCGCACGCAACGCGGCCACAACAATCTCGGACCCGGCGTCAACCTTTCCTGGAGGATCGCATGTCGCCACGCCTTTTGCTCCTTGCCCTCGCGACGATTGCCGCACCGGCTTTTGCGCAGACGGTCCCGGCC
>Ga0310810_10006484_pt1 | contig 13228 bp, 11 predicted proteins | sample NCmetagenome_FD_207641 | JGI IMG/M metagenome (GOLD analysis project Ga0310810, IMG submission 207641) | Soil microbial communities from experimental microcosm in Duke University, North Carolina, United States - NC | ecosystem: Engineered > Artificial ecosystem > Soil microcosm > Unclassified ... | reverse complement strand
ACACGACCGTCGTGTTCTATGGCGACAAGAACAACTGGTGGGCTACCTACGCCTTCTGGATCTTCCAGCTCTTCGGCTTCAAGAACGCGCGAGTGCTCGACGGCGGCCGCACGAAGTGGGAGCAGGAAGGCCGGCCGATGACCGCTGACGTCCCGACGTTCCAGCGGACGAACTACACCGCGGCCGAGCGGGACGACTCGAAGATACGCGCGTTCAAGGACCAGGTGCTCGAGCACCAGAAGAATAAGGGCAAGCTCGTGGATGTGCGCTCACCCGACGAGTTCTCCGGGAAGAAGACGCACATGCCGGAGTATCCCCAGGAAGGCGTGCTTCGAGGGGGACACATTCCTGGAGCGCGGAGCGTGCCCTGGGCCAAGGCCGCCAACCCGGACGGCTCGTTCAAGTCGGCCGACGAGCTGAGGGCGATCTACGAGAAGGAGCAAGGCCTCACGCCCAGCGACGACATCATCGCGTATTGCCGGATCGGTGAGCGGTCCTCACACACGTGGTTCGTGCTGACGTATCTGCTCGGGTACGACAAAGTGCGGAACTATGACGGCAGCTGGACCGAGTGGGGGAACAGCGTCCGGATGCCAATCGAAACGGGTCCGGGGGGCACGGTATAACAGGAAGCAGCGTTTCACTGACGAAGCGGGCGCCCCGGTTCCGGCGGCGCCCGCTCGGTCGTACGACCGCCGCGAGGCGGATGCCGCCGCCCATGCCGCGGCGCCTAACGATCAACCAGAGCGACGATGTCCGAGAACCTGACCTCCGAGTACGCGTCCATCGAGCACGCAAATCCCGATGCGCCCCCTGCCCCGCCGGCCGCAGGAAAACCGCCGTCGCGGGTCGCGGTGCAGTGGAAAGGCCCCGGCACGATGGCCTTCGACGGCCGGAAGGCGAAGGGTGGCCCGACGATCACGGTGGACAACACGGGCAAGTCGGAACCCGGTCCCGTCGACACTCTCCTCATCGCGTTGGCGGCCTGCACGTCCGAGGACGTGCTGACCATCCTGGAGAAGCGCCGAACGCCGGCCGCGCGGCTGTCGATCGAGGTCGAGGGGAAGCGCGCGAACGCGGTTCCGGCACGCCTCACCCACATTCACTTGCGGTATGTCGTGGATGGCGAAGGCATCGATCGACCGAACACGATGCGGGCGATCGAGCTTGCCGTTACGAAGTACTGCTCGGTACGGGATTCACTGGACAAATCGATCGAGATCGAGTGGTCACTGGTATTGAACGGAGCTGCCAACGGCGACGGCTAAGCCGGGGATGTCGCCCGGGCGCTGCACGGGTGTGGCGTGCACGCCGCTGGTCGGACGGCCGCGCGGGTCTCGCGGTCGGCCCGAAGCCGTTTGCCCTCAATGGGTTGAATTACTCATCCGCTGGCGCACGAAAATGGCGTACACTGGGCGCGCGTGGGTCTCCATTTGGGAGACCGACTAGACTTCGATCTTCGCCATGCACCGTCCGCTGACCGTTCGGGCTCTTTCCCTCGTGCTGTCGCTCTGGCTTCCACTCTTCATGAGCGGAGCCGAGTGGGCGGTGCGTTGCCCGATGCATGGCGGTGTTCACCCGGTTACCGCATATCAGGCGACGGGCGACAACCACGCCGACCACGACGCGGGCGTGCCGCATTCAGCCCCCGCCGATCACGGAGCCGGGAAGCACAATTGTTCCTGCCCTGGCCCTGGCTGCTGCCCGACCGCGGTTGCCGTGGTTCCCGCAGTCACGGTGCCGACGGCGCACGTCGCCCTTGTCCACGAAGCCCGCGCGGCTTCGACGCTCGACCTCTTCTCGAGCGACCGCGACTATCTCCTTCCCTTCGCGACAGCTCCTCCCGCCGCGGCGCCTGCGCCAGCGGCCAGCATCGTCGCGTGAGCAGCGGCGCGCCTAACGCGCGCCGTTCCATCCCGCCCGTGGCCGCCAACGCCTGAACCGCTGTTCAGGCCGGGGCGCGCATGTCTCGACAATCCAGGCTGCCTAGCGTCCGCCGAATTCCCGGCGTAGCGAGGCGATCCACTCCCACGGATCGGGATCTCTTTCACGGTGAACGATATGAAATGGATGGTGTCGCAGGGTCGACATTTCTCGGCGGTGCTCGTGATGCTGCTGTTCGCCGCACCGGTCGCGATGGCGCAGGAGACCGGGACGGTCGAAGGCACTGTTCGAGCGCCCGGTGGAACGCCGCTCTCCGACGTCACGGTGTTCGTGCAGGGCACGACACGTGGCAGCGTCACGGACGAGCAGGGGCGATTTCGCATTCTCGCGGTGCCTTCGGGCGACCGCGTAATCATGGCACAGCTCATCGGCCGCGCCCGCGGCACGAGGACCGTCCATATCGCTTCGGACAGCGTCGCGCGCGTCGAATTCGCGCTCACGGAAGTGGCGGCAGTCATCGCTCCCACGGTCGTGAGCGCAACACGAGAGGTCCAGCGGCGCACTGACCAATCGACCACGATCGACGTGCTCGAGGGGGCGGCGATTCGCGAGGTTCGGGCGGCGCATCCGTCGGGCGTCATGCAGCGGCTGCCGGGCGTGCACGCGACGCAGCTCTCGGGTGAGGGGTTGAGCATGTCGATTCGCCAGCCCATCACGACGAAGCCGATGTACCTGTACCTCGAAGACGGCGTCCCCACGCGGTCGACGGGGTTCTTCAACCACAACGCCCTCTACGAAGTAAACCTTCCGCAGTCCGGCGGCCTGGAAGTCCTCAAGGGCCCGGGCACGGCGATGTACGGCAGCGACGCGATCGGCGGCGTCGTCAACGTGTTGACTCGCGCGGCACCAGTAACGCCGACGCTCGACGCGACGATGGAGGGTGGTAGCTATGGTTACGCCCGGCTGCTCGCGACGGGCGGGTTCACGAAAGGCGTGAACGGCGTTCGCGCTGACCTCAACGTCACCCGCTCCGATGGCTGGCGCGATGACGGCGGCTTCAAGCGCCAGAGCGCCACGATTCGTTGGGACGGCGCATTCGGTGGGTTCACGACCAAGACGGTGCTCGCCGGCTCGAACATCAATCAATCGGAAGCAGGCTCGCTGACGCAGGCACAATTCGACTCGCGCGGGGAGATCAATCCGTCGCCCATTGCCTATCGCGAGGTACAGGCGTTGCGGCTCTCGACGGCGGTCGAGAAGGACAATGGCCGATCGCTGCTCAGCCTAACGCCGTATGCACGTCACAACGTGCTCGACATCATGCCGTCGTGGCAGCTGACGTTCAACCAGCAGATCTGGGACACGCGAAACAACTCGGTAGGCCTCCTGGCAAAGTACCGATACGACTTCGCTCCGATGCGAACCCGCGTGATAGTCGGCGCGGACCTCGATTACAGCCCGGGCTCGTTCCTCGCGAACAGGATCACGTCGACGCCGACCGGCGGCATTTACACGTCCTACACGACGGGTGAGAAGCAGTATGACTACGACGTCACGTATCGTCAGGCGTCGCCGTACCTTCACACCGAGTTCTCGCCGGTGAGCCGTCTCCGTCTCGACGCCGGCGTCCGGTACGACGTATCGGGCTACGTGTACGACACCAAGCTCGATCCGCTCGAGACGGGCCGGTGGCGCCGTCCCGCCGACACGACGGTGAACTACGCGCGCTGGAGCCCCAAGGTCGGTGCAACGTTCGACCTGTCGCGCGGCGTGAACCTGTACGCGTCGTATCGCGAGGGCTTCCGCGCGCCGGGCCAGAACCAGCTGTTCCAGCAGGGCTCGAACGCCACGAGCACGGTCGGGCTCAAACCGGTGACCGCGAAGAGCCTCGAGACTGGAGCGCGCGGGCAGGTCTCCGGACGGTTCATGTACTCGGTGTCCGTCTACGACATGCACATCCAGAACGACATTCTGACGATCCTCGATGCGCAGGGTGCGCAGACGACGTCGAACGCCGGCGAGACCCGGCACCGGGGCGTGGAGCTGAGTGCCGGTACAATGATCACCCACGACCTTCGGTTCGATGCGGCATACTCGACGTCGAAGCAGAACTACGTCGAGTGGGTGATCCCGGTGGCTGGCCAGAACGTGAGTTACGCGGGCAAGACGATCGAAACCGCCCCGCACACGCTCGCGAACCTCCTGCTCAGCTACTCGCCTAACGTGCTGAATGGCGGCCGGTTCGCCGTCGAGTGGTCCAAGACGGGTCAGTACTATGGCGACCCCGAAAACACGCAGACGTACGAGGGGTTCGACCTCTGGACGCTGCACGGGAACTACATGATCCGGAACATCGGCGAGTTCTTCGTCCGCGTGACGAACCTGACCAACGAGAAGTACGCCGAGGTCGCGACGTACAACGCGTTCAACAAGTGGCAGTACACACCGGGAACGCCGCGATCCGTGTTCGCCGGGCTCAGATACAATTGGCAGAAGTAGGCGGCAGGCGGCAGGCGAAATTCAAAACACTGGCTATGCGAATCACACGCACCATCTCACTTCTGGTAGTCGTTACAGCAGCCAGCGCGTGTCGCGACGCGGGGGCTCGGACGATCCTTTCCGAGCCCGAAACCGTCAGCGCCGCGACGACCGTTGGCGCTGCTCCAATGTTCGCGGTGTCGCCCGCCGGCAAGCGCGCAGTGGCGTGGGTGTCCGCGCCCGGCGGTGGAACCGACGGACGGCTCTACGTCAGCGCCGGCGCGGCTCCGAGCGAGCTGCGCGACTCGTTAGGGCCCATCGAGCCACATGGCGAAGCGCCGCCCAAGATGGCGTACGGCCCCGACGGAACGCTCTACGCGCTGTACGCGGTGGGCAAGGTCGTGCCGGGTCAGCGATTTCCAATGAGCTCCCTGCGGCTCGCGAAATCGGCCGATGATGGCCGGACCTGGACGATGCCCGTGACCATCGCGTCGGACAGCACGTTCGGGACACGCAATTTCCACGCGCTACACGTCGGTGGTGACGGGAGCCTGTACGTCGCATGGCTCGAGTCCCACCAAGGCAAGTCGAAGACGTTCCTCACACGATCCACCGATGCCGGTACAACGTGGACGTCTCCGGCGCTCGCCGATACGAACCAGTCGTGCCCGTGCTGCCGAACGGCGATCGCCACGGCAGGCGATGGCACGCTGTACCTCGCGTGGCGCACGGTCCTTCCAGGGAACGTGCGTGAGGTCGTCGTCGCCCGGTCCGAGGATCACGGCGCGACATGGGCTCCGCCCGTGCGGGTCCACGCGGACAACTGGGTCTTCGACGGGTGCCCGCACGCCGGTCCGTCCATGCAGGTGGACTCGGCCGGCACGGTGCACATTGCGTGGTGGACCGGCAAGCAGGGTTCGGCCGGCGTATTCTACGCCCAGTCGACCGACCACGGCGCGACGTTCGCCGAACCCGTTGCTCTCGGCGTTGCCGAATTCTCCGCCCCGGCCCACGTGCAGCTCGCGTTAGGTAGCGATCGCACGGTCGTCGCCGTCTGGGACGACGGCACGGTGAAGACGCCGAAGGTCGTGATGCGCGTGTCGCACGACAACGGCGCTTCCTTCGGACCGGCGACGCTGGTCAGCACGGAAGGACGCCCCGCGACATTCCCCGTGCTCGCGCTCACCGGCAAGGACCTCACGATCGCGTGGTCCGAACAGTCGCAGTCGGAGCACGACCACGAAATGGCAATGGCTCCGAACATGAAAGACCCGAAGGCAGTGAAAGGACTGTCGCGCGTCGGCGAGTCGGCGGTACGGGTACGCAGCGGGAGGCTACAATGATCCGAATTCCATCAGCGTCACAGGTCCGGATCTCGGCGGCGGTCGTGGGTGTTGCGGTCGCGACCGCAGTCGGCTGCAAGCCTAACGCCGCGGGCCGCGACGAGGCCTTCCGGCCTATCGCCGTCGGCCAACCCGTACCGGAGTTCACCGTTCGGACGCTCCAGGGCGACACCGCGCGCATCGCGGCCGGCGAGCCGGTCACGCTGCTACATGTCTGGGCGACCTGGTGCGGGCCCTGCCAAAAGGAATTTCCGGAGATCGAGGCGATTCAGCGCGAGTTCGGTCCGCGCGGTCTTCGCATCGTGGCGATCAGCATCGACGAAGGCGATGATGGTCCGGTGAGGGCCTTCGCCCAAGAGAAGGGCGCGACATTCGAGATTGGCCGAGACCCGGAAGGGGCCGTTCGGCGGCTCTACCAAGGGATGGGCGTGCCCGAGAGTTACCTGATCTCGGCTGACGGGCGTCTCCTCGCGCGGCAGTTCGGCGCGATTCCGGCAGGCGCCGCGGCCATGCGCGCCGCGATCGAGCAAGCGCTCGGCGCCTCGGTACGCGCGAGCCGGTCGCGCGAGTTCAGGCGGGCGTCGATGTAGCGCGTCAACGATCGCTAGGCTTCTCGGGCGCTGACAGCGCGTCGCGCACTCGTTGGCGGCGCGCTTCGTCGTTCGTGATGATGATGGCGGCCAGGTTGCCGTCGATGACCAGGCTCGGCTGCGCTCGCCATTTGATCATCATGTTCGGCGGCGCTACTCGCCGCGTATCGAGTTTCGAGGTGTCCCCGGCGCGGCTCGCGGAATCCGGATAGAGAAAGATCTGCAGCTCGTCCCCTCCGGCCAGCTCGTACGATCGCGCGGGAATCGACATGAAGATGTGACGGCCGGCCGGCGGAAGCGGGCGCGCCTCGATGTTCGCTTCGCGAAGACGCCGTTCGACAAGCTCCGGCGTCCACGTCGCCGGCGTCGGCTGATCGGCCGTGACCGCACGCCCGCCCATGTGATCGACGCCCATCTCCTCCGCCATGTCCCGCCACTCCGCGACCGTGGTCACCGAGGAGGTGTCGTCGCGGTATCTGGCAACGGCGCGAAGGATTTCGGCGCGCTTGCGGGACCGTGGAACCGCACTGTCGGCGAGCACGTCGGAGATCACATCATGCATCGCGTGCAGGTTATCGAAGATGATCGCGATCTCCGGGTACCGCCGGGAGAATTCCGGCGCGACTGCTGCCGTCATGGGCATGATCGCCGGCATGCTCCGAGGCGGATCCGCCAGCAGCGCGCGGAACCGTGCAACAGCCGCCTCCACACCGGCGCGGCGCGCCTCGCTCGACCTCGCCGTCACCAGCGGCTCGTAGAGCCCCACCTGAAGCCAATGGTAGGCCCAGATCAGGCCATTGAACTTCGGGTAACGCCGCCGGAACGCGAGCGAGTACGGCTGGCCTTCCATCAGGTGCATGTCCTTTGGCCGAATGCTGAATGCGGCGTTCCGTCGGGCGAGGTAGTACTTCAGGAGCCGGTGGACCTCGCGATCCTTGCTCTCCGGAGACAGCCGTTCGTCCGCCCAGATGTCGTAGACCTGGCGGTGCAGAATGTGAGCCCACTCGAACATCTCCTTCGCCTCGGGGACGAGCTTTGCGTACTCCACCTCGATCGCCGACTCCTCGAGCGGGAGCCGAGGCGGGTCGACGAGCAGACGCTGCGTGATGAAGTCGTACTCGCGCTGTTCGAGTCGTGATGGGGGCGCGTTCGGCTCGGTGAGCAGCGTCTCGTACAGAATCGCGTGGCCGTAATCGAATGCGTTGAACAGCCGGTCCGCCGCCGGATAGTTTCGCCGGAATTCCCAGTTGTGCGACGCCTGACGATAGAACTGGTGATAGGCAGTGGACCACTGCGCGCCAGCGGGTCGAGCGATAGAGACCACAACGAGCAGGGATACGCAGGCGGTCAGTCCGCGAACGAACGTGTAGCGACAGGCGCGCATCATCGAAGGCCCAGGGAGAATGCCGATCCGAAGGTGACGTACCAGGCGCGATCGTCTCCGCTGAAGCGACGTCCGACGCCGGCGTCCATGCTCCAACGCGGGTCGAGCTGATATCGCAGACCGGCGCCGACGCTCCACGCCACGGATGACCCGCGATCGATCGGCTGTTCGGCGAACGACTCGGCCGTTACGAGGAGCGAGTGAAACGCGAACGTCTTGTCGACGGCGATCCCGGCAAGCCAACGCGACAGGTCCCGGCCGTCATTGGCGGTGGAGGTGGCGTCGTCCAGGCTCGTCGAGGGCCCCGCCGTGAACTGCGCGTTGCCATGGAAGCGCGCCCACGGAAGGGTACGAGTCACAATTCCCTTGACGGTCCCGTACGTCGACGTTCCGCCTAACGGGCCAACCGGGAGCGCGAGGTCCCCGGCGACCCCCAGCGCCGGGATGGACGTCTCCATGTTCAGGGCGTACAAAACCGAGACATCGAGGCCCGCGACGCCGCGAGTGGACGTCTCAGGCGCGTCGACATACGCGAGCGGCATGGCCAGCTGAAGCTGGGTCCGCGGAAGAATGCCGATCGTCACCTCAGGATGAAGGGACCAGAGCCGCGTCTCCTGGCCCATGAAGTCGAGCCGGACCGGCGCAAGGTTCAACTCTACCGCTCGGTACTCGACCGGGACCGCGTCCTCGATGCGGATAGGGCGGCCAACGCTGGTGTTGTAGAAATCCGTCTGCGCGTCGAGCGTGCGTGCCGCGCTCAACGCGAGTGCGACGGCGAAAGCAATCCGGCGTCTCCCGGGGCGCCTAACGTATGCCGGTGACGAGGCTGCAGCTTCCGCCATCAGCGCACATGCTTGTACATGAGCTCGAGGAGCTCGTCGTACATGGCGTCCGCCTTGTCGGACCCCGCGGCAATGGCGGTCGCGGCGCAGTGCTTGAGATGGTTGCGCATCAGCTCGCGGCCGACGGACCGAAGTGCTTCATGGACGGACGAGATCTGCATGAGGATATCGGCGCAGTACCGATCGTCATCGACCATCTTCTGCAGCCCTCTCACCTGGCCTTCGATCCGTCGCAGCCGTTTGACATTGCGCGCTTTGATGTCGGGATCCACCGCCACCGCGTGGCGGTGCTCGCCGCTCTCATCCAACGCGCCGCATGCACATTCGACGACCACGGTTTCCGACGGACCGCCGTCGGCCGTACGGTGCCGTTTGTCAGTATCTCGCATGAGTCCTTCCGTATGTGAGGGCTCGCCGTGGTTCAGACGGCGCGCGGGTCATACCGACGGAGCCGGAGGCTGTTCGAGAGAACGCTCACCGAGCTCAGTGCCATGGCGGCGCTGGCGAGGATCGGGCTCAGGAGGATGCCCGCAATCGGATAGAGCAGGCCGGCAGCGATTGGAATGCCGACGACGTTGTAGACGAACGCCCAGAACAGGTTCTGCTTCATCGTGCGCATGGTTCGCCGCGACAGGCCCACCGCCTGCGCCACGCCGCGCAGGTCGCCACGCACGAGCGTCACGTCGCTCGCCTCAATGGCCACGTCGGTTCCTGATCCGATCGCGATTCCGAGATCCGCCTGCGCCAATGCCGGCGCGTCGTTGACGCCATCGCCAACCATCGCCACGACCCGGAGTTGTTCCTGGAGCCGGCGGACCTCCGCGACTTTGCCTTCCGGCAACACGCCCGCGACGACACGGTCGATGCCGACGGCCCGCGCAACGCTCTTCGCGACGGCCTCGCTGTCGCCCGTCAACAGCACGATGTCGAGGCCCATTCGTCGAAGCGCACTCACGGCGTCTCGCGACCCAGCCTTGATGGGATCGGCGATCGCGACGAGACCAGCGAGCCGCCCGTCAGTCGCGACGAGCACGATCGTCTTGCTCTCAGCGGCGAGCCGCTGGACGTCCGCCGAGGCGGCGGACGTGTCCACCGCCCACTCGGCCATGAGCCGAGGGTTGCCGGCTGCCACGGAGATCCCACCGACCAAGCCAGTCACGCCTCGTCCGGGATAGGACTGGAACGACTCGGCGGCGCCTAACGTCGAACCGCGGTCGCCGGCCGACGTCACGATCGCGGCCGCGAGCGGGTGCTCGGATCGTCGTTCAACCGCCGCGGCGAGCTCGAGGAGCTCGACGTCGGTGCGGTGAGGGTCGTACGACACGACGTCAGTGACCGCCGGTCTGCCCTCTGTGACGGTGCCCGTCTTGTCGAGCACCACCGTGTCGAGCGATCCGGCACGCTGCAGGGCTTCCCCGCCCTTGATCAGGAGCCCGAGCTCGGCCCCTTTGCCGGTGGCCACCATCACGGCCGTCGGAACGGCTAACCCCATCGCGCAGGGACATGCGATGACGAGCACCGCGACGGCGGCGGCAAACGCACGAACCGCGGGCGCGGTGTCGGCCGCGACGTACCAGATGGCGAACGTCGCGATGGCGAGCGAGATGACGATCGGAACGAACACGGCACTCACGCGGTCGGCGAGGCGCTGCACGGGCGCTCGCGTCCCCTGCGCTTCTCGCATCAACCTAACGATCCGCGCCAGTACGCTGTCGGCTCCCAGGGTGGTGGCACGATAGCGGAATGCGCCGGTCGTGTTGATCGTCCCGCCGATGACGCGGTCGCCACCGGATCGGACCACCGGCCGCGACTCGCCGGTGAGCATTGACTCGTCCACGGCGCTCGAGCCGGCCACGATCTCGCCGTCCACCGGCAGTCGCTCGCCAGGGCGCACACTTACCAGGTCTCCCTGGCGGACGTCCTCGACCGGCACGTCGACCTCACCGCCGGTGCGCTCGATGCGCGCGGTTTTCGGCTGCAGGTTGGCGAGGCCGCGCAGCGACGCAGCGGTCTGTCGCTTCGCGCGCGTCTCGAGCGCGTTCCCCACGAGAACGAGCGCGATGATGAAGATCACCGCCTCGTAGTAGGTATCGGCCGCGACGCCACGCGCGACGAAGAACGATGGCGCGACCGTCGCGGCGAAGGAAAACAGGAACGCCGCGCCGGTGCCGACGGCGATGAGCGTGTTCATGTCCGCCGCGTGGTGGCGGAATGCCGCCCAGGCACGCGCGTAGAAGGCGCGCCCGCTCCACACCATGATTGCAACCGTCATCCCGAGAAGCGCGAACGACAGGGCGTGCGGGTCAGCCGAATAGAGCCACGGCAGCGCACGCTTCACGACCGGCGCGAGCGACCCCGAAACCCATCGCATGAATGGGTCTGAAGTGGCGGGCATTCCCTCGTGCCCCGCCGGGGCCATGAGCGGCATGGACACGATCATGGCGACGAGGCCAGCAACCAGCGTCACGCCCGCCTTCGTGGCGAGCGCGCGGTACTCCTCGGCGTAGGCGCGGTCCGCGGCTTCCTGCTCTTCGAGAATCGATAGGTCGAGGGGCAGGTCGGCGCCGTATCCCGTGGTCCGGATTGCGTCGACGAACACCTGCGGCGACGCCTCGGTGGGGTCGTAGGTGACCGAGGCGGTTCGCGTCATCAGGTTCACGGCGGCGTCGCGCACGCCAGGCTGGCGCACGAGTGTGCGCTGCACGCGTGCCTGGCAGGCGGCGCACGTCATCCCCGACACGGGGATGTCGACGCGCACGACTGGCGCGTCGTCGTTAGCCGCGAGTCGCGCTGTCATGCTGCTCACTCGCGCGTTCATCGGCCCGGCGATCCGCGGCGACGAAGAAGTACCAGTTCACCCAGGCAATCGCGACGGCGGCCGTAATGACGACCACAATGTCGTCCGCGCGCATGGTCAGGCTTTGGCCTGGGCGGCGTAGCCCGCGTCTTCGATGGCCAGCGCGATCTGCTCGGGCGACACCTGGCCTGGATCGTACCGTACTTGTGCCGCCCCGACCCGCACCGCATCGACAGTAACGCCGGGCAACTCCCCGAGCGCCTCCGTAACCGCGGCGACACAGTGTGCGCAGGACATCCCTTCGATCTCCAGCTCGATCTTGTTCATCGATTCGCTCCTATAGCTTCTCGGAAGCAAATTAGATACCCCCCTCCCCTATGTCAACCTGGTAGGTCTTCGCGACCGGACGGCTCTTACCCGCTTGCGTGCGTTTGTGAGCGGACCTTCCTTGCGAGAAACGTGACTGCCCCCGAGCCGCCAATGGTTCAGCCTGACGACACGCGTTCCGTGAGCCCACACCGATTTCCTAGCTCGAACGTGCGGGCGCTGTTGCGCCTGCTCTTGCCGGTTGTTCTCACCCTTGCGCCCGCAATCGCCGCCGCGCAGGCGCAGGCCGTACCCACGATCGCGTACGAGAAGTACACGTTGCCCAATGGGCTCGAGGTGATCCTCTCGGAGGATCACTCGGTCCCTGTGGTTGCGGTCAACACCTGGTACAAGGTTGGCTCCGGCGATGAGGTAGCCGGCCGGACAGGGTTCGCGCACTTGTTCGAGCACATCATGTTCATGGGGTCGGAGAATGTGCCGGTCGGTAAATTCGACCAGTGGCTCGAGGCGGCTGGCGGAAACAACAACGGCTCGACGAACGCGGACCGGACGAATTACTACGAGTGGATGCCGGCCGACGCGCTGCCGCTCGCGCTCTGGCTCGACGCCGACCGGATGGGGCGGCTCCTGCCCACGATGGACCAGGCGAAGCTCGACCTGCAGCGGGACGTGGTGAAAAACGAGCGTCGTCAGAGCTACGACAACGTGCCGTATGGTCGCGCGTTCGAGACGATCCTCGCCGCGCTGTATCCGGCGGCGCACCCGTACTCGCATTCGACGATCGGGTCGATGACCGACCTGAGCGCGGCATCGCTCGAGGATGTGAAGAGCTTCTTCCGGACGTACTACGCGCCTAACAACGCGACGATCGCGATCGTCGGTGACTTCCGACGCGACTCGGTGAAGCACCTTGTCCAGCTCTACTTCGGCGGGATTCCGCGCGGTCCGGCCATCCCGGCCCGCCCGCAGGTGACGTCACAGCCGGTCCCGAAAGACACGTTTCTCGTGCTCGAGGACAAGGTGCAGCTGCCACGTCTCTATTTCGCGTGGCGCAGCGTCAAGGCCTTCCAGGACGACGACGCGCCGCTGGATATCGCGGCCTACGTGATCGCCGGCGACAAGAATTCCCGACTGTACAAGCGTCTCGTCTACGAGATGCAGGTGGCGCAGGACGTCAGCGCCTTCAACAACAGCCAGCGGCTCGACGGTGGGTTTCAGATCGTGGTGACGCCGAAGCCGGGACACACGCCCGCGGAGATGGCGAAGCTCGTGAACGAGGAGCTGCGGAAGCTCATGGCCGATGGCATTACGGAGCGCGAGCTCGCGCGGGCGCAGAACTCGACGCGCGCGCAGTTCCTCGATCGCCTCGCGAGCGACCTCGGGAAAGCGGACCAGCTGAACTACTACAACTACTTCACCGGGACACCCGATTACGCGAGACAGGACGCGGCGCGCTACGACAGAGTGACCGTGGACGACGTGAAGCGGGTAGCCGTCGCGTACCTCGGCAAGCCGCGCGTGACGCTGACCGTCGTACCGGAGGGTAAGCGCGACCTGATGGTAACGGGGGTGGTCCAGTGAGC
>Ga0310810_10006483_pt1 | contig 13230 bp, 9 predicted proteins | sample NCmetagenome_FD_207641 | JGI IMG/M metagenome (GOLD analysis project Ga0310810, IMG submission 207641) | Soil microbial communities from experimental microcosm in Duke University, North Carolina, United States - NC | ecosystem: Engineered > Artificial ecosystem > Soil microcosm > Unclassified ... | reverse complement strand
TCCTGGTAGGTTTCCAGTCTGCCAGTGATGCCCCAAAGGCCAGGCTTTAAGTCTCCCTGGGCAGCGAGGACCTCATCCCAGACTTTAAGCGTCAAAGTACCGGTTGAGTTACGCGCCATCGCATCACAGAAGAGACGACCTTGTTGAGTACGACGAGACCTGACCGAGGTGACAAGAACCATCAACCATAAATCTTCGCCGTGAGGAATTTCGGGGATGGGGTAGGTTTTCATTTAGGATCAATATAGGACCTATTCGACCGATTGGACCTATTCTCAGCTTTCATTCTCAGTCTTGCCAATCTCACGTCCTATTCTGCCCGTAATCATCAACGCGATCATTTTGTAGTCGCCCATGAATGACCACAGCGGGTATTGGAATGTGGCAGGTTTGTTTTTTTCGATGAGGAAGTGTCCAAGCCATGCGCCTCCATAGCCGGGGACCAGAGCCAGAGGAAATAACCACCATTTTCCAATGACCAAAACGTAGACAGCCAAAAGGATACCACTCGTTGTTCCAATCAAGTGCAGGATGCGCGTTCCTGGCCGGCTGTGCTCACTGATGTAGAACGGCCAGAATTCACTAAACGATTTGTAGCGACGCTCCATCGGTTTTTTATCGTCCGACGAACTTTAGTTTGTCGATGTATGCCGATCAAGAGCTGATTCGTGATGTTTCGTGTATTTCGTGGATCGGGTTTTGTGGCTTAACTAAGAGCGATCCGCGAAACAACACGAAACAGCACGAAATGTCTCCTCATACAAACGCACGGCGCGATAGATCAAAGTTTCTTTCAGCAAAAGATCCGCTAAGAAAATAATTGCCCAAAACTGTTGCTGTCTACCGGTTCAACATTAACAAGTTTCAGATTCTCTTCAACGTGTTCCACCTGGCTCATGCCGATCAACGCTGTCGTGATTCCCGGTGTCGATCGAACAAATTGAATCGCGGTCTGTGCGTCGGTTGCGAGTGAGCCGAGAGGTTTACGGACCGTTTCAGGCAGACCTCGCGCAACGCGTCCTTGAAGCATTGAAGCACTCGCTATGACTGTTATACCCAACTGATCTGCGGCTTCGAGCATCGTGAGGTCTTCGTCGTTTATTCTCTGATTCGTAAGTGTCAGCGCTTCGGGCATCGCAAGGTTGAAGGGCAGCTGGACGAAGTGGAACCCGTGGTTTTCTCCGCCGGCTTGTTGTGCAGTTTCAACCATGCGCGACAGTGAATGATACTCGCGGGACTGAGCGGGCACACGAAAGCCATTCCAGGTTGCGACGCCGTACCATCGCAATTTGCGGTTTGCTCGATTCTCTTCAAGACGGTCAAAGGCCATTCGGAGACGATAATAGAACTCCGCTTCACTGATGTAACCAAGTTGAGATTCAGGGTTGTGAATGTAATAGACGTCAACACAATCGATACCCATATTTTGCAGCGATTGCTCGAGTTGATTCTGAAGGTATGCGGGTGTCATGCAGTGAACACCGCCAACAAAATCTTCCCACGACGCAACACCGGTTTTTACAAAGGTCGTTTCGATATAATCACGAACATCGCGGGGCTGAGTGCCATCGAATGGTAAATAACCGCCCTTGGTGCAAATCAACAGTTCGGAACGATCAAATCCGTGTTCGGTGGTCAGCATCACTAATGCCTGACCAATTGAACGTTCGCTTCGCTGGAACCGGTAATTGGCTGCAGAATCGATGACATTTGATCCCAGCTGTATGGAACGAATCACGGAATCGGCGTAATTTTTGTCAGTTGCTTGATCGGCGTTGCCAAGGTAAGTTCCGATGCCTAGAGACGAGAGGGTAAGGCTCTGTTGAATTCTGAAGTGATGCGGCGAGGAGCTTGCAAAACGCTCTCGATATCGTGCGGTTCCTTCTGTAGTGGCGCAGCCGTGTAACATATTGCCGAGTTTACCACCGGGGAATGGATTTAAGATTTAAGATTTCAGATTATTTCAGATTTAAGATTGGTCTTTGGCTTTGGGTCTTTGGGCTTTAGTTTTTGGTCTTCGCACTTGAACGCTACGAAGGACTCCAGCCAAAACCGAAGACCAAAGACCCAAAGCCAAAGACCAATCTGAAATCTGAAATCTTAAATCTAAAATTATCATGTCTCATTTCATAAACTGGCGTGACTTTGAAGGTGCTAACCCCGAAAAGTTTTTCAAATCTACTCTATGGACGGGTGAACACGTAATGATTGGTCTCAACTGTCTCGAGCCCAATCAGACACAGCCCGAGCATGCGCATGCAGGCGCAGACAAGTTCTATTTCGTGCTGAGTGGAGTCGGAAAGTTTTTGGTTGGCGAAGACGAAAGAACTGTCGACTCAGGTACCCTGGTCATCGCGCCGGCAGGAGTTCCGCATGGAGTTACAAACACTGGCACCGAACGTCTGTCTCTCCTGATCGGCATCGCACCGGGAATCAAATGACTAGTTCTGCAGCAGAACAACTGCGCACGCAATCGGCACTCGATGTTTCGAACGACGACCTACGTCAGATTGCCGATCTGTCGACTCAACTTGTTCTGAACTATTTCAACCAGGTATCTGAGCGAGATGTTGTTGCTCGAAATTATCATGAGAAGAAAGGAAGTCTTCCCAAAGTAGATCTCGCCTGGGATCCAGTACCTCTTGATCAGCTGATCGCCGAGTGTCAAACCATCTTCGATCTCAGCAGGCACAACGGTCATCCTCGTTTCTTCGGCTACGTTGCATCACCGTCAACGGCTATCGGCGCGTATGCGGACCTCGTTACTTCTGCACTGAATGCAAACGTGACTTGCTGGCGGTCAGCGCCTGGAGGAACTGAAGTTGAGAAGTTGGTTGTTCGCTGGTTGGGGGAATTAATCGGATATAGCAAAACCGCTCATGGCTTATTAACGAGCGGCGGTTCAATGGCCAATCTCACCGCTTTGTTGATTGCGAGTCGCAGGAAATTAGGTAAAGAGACAGCAAGAACAGGTTTGTGGAATGGCGGGCCGCCCCTAACCATTTACACTTCCAATGAAGTTCATATGTCGATTCCGAAGGCCGCAGATATTCTCGGCTTCGGACGCGATCATGTGCGAATGATCAGTTGTGATGATCGAGCGCGCATGAATGTGCACGAGTTGCGCGAACGAATTCAAACAGACCTGACTAACGGTTTAAGACCCTTCTGCGTTGTTGCTAGTGCCGGAACCGTGAACACCGGCGCGGTTGATCCGCTTAAAGAGATCGCTGCAGTTGCGCGTGAGTTTGATCTCTGGTTGCACGTAGATGGTGCGTACGGTGCTCCGGCAGCGTTGGACGCGCGCAAGAAGTATTTGTTTACAGGACTCGAGCTCGCTGATTCGGTTTCACTGGACCCGCATAAATGGTTGTATGTACCCGTGGATGCTGGCTGTCTCCTATTTAGAGATGAAGCAACCGCAAGAGCAGCTTTTAATACTGACGAAGCTGATTACATCAAAGTGCATGGGCTATCTGGCGATGAAACATTTGCTTTTTGGGATTTCGGTATCGAGTTATCGCGACGCTTCCGAGCACTGAAAGTGGGATTGACATTGCGTTACTACGGAGTTCGACGAATTGCAGAGGCTATTAGTGGTGACATCGCGCTTGCGGAGTATATGGCCCACCTGGTTGACGAGGCTGATGACTTCGAGTTGCTGACCGCCGTTGAGTTGAGTATCTGCTGTTTCCGTTATCGTCCGTCAGGTGTCGAGGACGAAGTAGAGCTGGATCGATTGAACGAGCAGATTCTGCCAATCGTGCAAAAGGGTGGTCAGGCATACGTTTCAAATGCGACGGTGAATGGACACTTCGCATTACGCGCGTGTATCACAAACTTCCGGACGACGAAATTGGATATTGAACGAACCGTGGAAGTGATCCGCGAAGCAGGGCGTGAATTTCAGATTTAAGATTTTAGATTTCAGATTGATAGCTACGGGTCCGTGATATTGCGCAATCTGAAATCTGAAATTTTAAATCTGAAATCCCTTCCGTCATCTGTGGATAAAAATATGGGACGTTATGATCGGGAACTTCGGGTTGCGGTGGATCTTGCACGTGAGGCTGGGGCATCGATCCTCGAACACTACGATGCTCCGCTCAAGGTCGAACAGAAATACTACGACGATGATATCGAGCCTGTGACGCAAGCCGATCGGGTCGCGAACCAGTTGATCGTTGAACGACTCGCGCGCGACTTTCCCGAAGATGGAATTCTTGCCGAAGAGTCAATTGACACTGAGCATCGACTGGTTAAATCGCGAGTGTGGATGGTCGACCCGCTCGACGGGACAAATGGTTTCATCGATGGTAATGGAGATTTTGCTGTCCAAATAGGACTGGTTGAAGATGGGGCATGTGTGCTCGGAGTTGTTTACCAACCTTTGAGCGGGCTGCTCTTCCGCGCGGTGAATGGCGGTGGTACGTGGATCGAACGGGACGGGCAAATACCCGACCAGGCGAGAGTGTCAACCAGGAACGTCCTCTCCGAGATGCGACTGGCAGCTAGTCGATCACACCGTAGTCCGAGAATGAGCAAAGTCGTTGCGGCGCTAGGTTTCAAAAGTGAAGTGCAGCGCGGCTCAGTTGGCATTAAGGTCGGACTTCTGGCGGAACAGCAGTGCGACGTGTACATTCATTTATCACCTCGCACAAAGCAGTGGGATACTTGTGCGCCTCAGATCATATTGACTGAGGCTGGCGGAAGGTTGAGTGATCTTTTTGGCAGGCCACTTAACTACAACGTTCGCGAAATTCAAAACCGCAATGGATTAGTAGCGAGCAATGGCGTCGTACATGATCAAGTCATCGATCGACTTGCTCCGCTACTGACCGAATTTGGAAGGAAACCTGTTTAATGTCCGACGAACTTTAGTTTGTCGATGCTGAGGGTCGCTGCATTCAGTTTCTGCGGGCCTCGTAATCGACCACTCGACAAACTAAAGTTCGTCGGACATCTCTTTAGATGATGAAGCGCTCGATTACTTATCTGCCTTACTGCCTTGTGCCTCTCTTACTGCTTGCCACCTTCAACTACTGGAACGGACTTAAGACTGTAAATGAAACACTAAGCGGCCAGGCACAGACGCAACTCAATTTGCTCGCCGGAGAGATCGATCGCCGATTGCGCGAGGAGGAAATTGAGTTGACTCGAGTCTCAACGTCTCAGGAACTTCACGACGTCGTGTCAAAAGTAGATGTCAGCGTCTCTGCACGTGTACCGGTTGATTCAAAACCGCAGATGCCAGGTGATGTGTTTCTTGTTCTGTCGATGTTGAAAGGGCGGGCTCACGCATTTCGAATTACTGTTTTTGATTTGAGTAGACATGCAATGTTTCGCGCAGAGCGCGAATCGAATGCTCAAGGACGCGACTTGTTGCTGATAAACTCACCTGACGCACCACCTCCATCAAATTCGAGCGAGTTATTCAAGAGAGAGCCAGTACACAAATTGAACGGCGCCGACCTGCAGTATTCAGTACCACTTTCCGGAACGAGCGAAAAGTCTTACTGGGGGACGTTGGTAGCGGATCTGCATATCGGAGAAGTCGTTGAGGACAGTTCGCGTGTCCTCGATACCAGACAAACGCCCACGTCGTCTCAACAGATGCTGGTGGCAGTTTTGGATCCGGCGGCCAGAATCGTTTATCACACCAACAGAGAGCTCGTGGGCAAACTAACCAGCAGCGCCCAACCAGAGTTTCTTCCGATCGCAGAACCGCTCGCTCAGGGTGTTTCCGGGATAAAAGTCTTCAATAACGCGAACCGTGATTTCCTTACTGCGTTTTCGCCGTTGCCTCAGTGGGGGCTCGGCATTGCCGTCGGTTATGACCGAACAACATTACGGTCGAACGCTCATTGGAGGGGACTCATCGGCATTCTTCTCGCACTCGTTGGCGGCTTTGCCGCTGCGTTGTTGATCTCTCAACAAGTCAGAAAAAAGTCGCACGGGTTGGAACGAGTGGAAGAAGATCTCACTGCAATCGCCAAGGGCGAGTTGGATCGCCGGATTGTTCTGAAGTCGAGTGACGATGCACGCGCCATTGCCGACAACATCAATGCCATGACCGAACAACTGCGAACTCAAATTGCGCGTGAGCAGGAGACCCGCCATTTTCAGTCGTTCGTCAGGCTCTCGGCGATGCTGACACACGATCTCAAGAACGCAATTGAAGCGTTATCGCTCATTGTCGGTAACATGGAGACTCACTTCGACAACGAAGAGTTCCGGCGCGATGCTTTGAAGTCACTGACGGGTGCGACAGATAAGTTGAAATCACTGGTAGCCCGACTATCGCGCCCCTTATCGAGCTTGAGTGGTGAACATCCAATGCCGAAGAGTGTTGACCTCGTGCCGATAATCAAGCGAGTCGTCGCGATGACGGCCAGACAGGTCAGCGAAAAGCACGAAGTCGAGTTAAAGCTGCCACCCAATCTCTTTGTCTTTACCGACCCTGAACGAATTGAACGCGTCATTGAAAATCTCGTCATCAATGCCCTCGAAGCGATGAGTGAAAAGAAGGGCAAGCTAACTATTGAAGGCGGGTTTACCTCACGCGGTGCAGCAACTTTCTCCGTCACCGATACGGGAAACGGAATGAGTCAAAGCTTCATCGATAATCAGTTGTTTCGCCCGTTTGCAACGACCAAGAAAAATGGTGTCGGCCTGGGTCTGTATACCTGCCGCGAAGTCATCGAAGCGAGCGCGGGGTCAATAAGCGTAGCATCCGTAGAAGGCTCTGGTACGACGTTTTCCGTCGTGCTACCATCCGCCTCACACGACTCGCGTAACTGAGTAAAGCGGTCTTTGGCTTTTGGTCTTTGGCCTTCGGAGATTAAATAAGTCAGAGTCACAACAAAATCGAAGACCTAAGGCCAAAAGCCAAAGGCCATTTTGGGCATGACTCGCCCTGCTAGTTACGTCCCCGTGCGGCTCCCGCCCTGTAGTTTTCCGTGAGCGGCTAGTTTCTAGTTCGGGAAGTAGAATTCGGGTGATGACTACTCAAACACCAGCGAAGGGGACTGTCCTTGTTGTCGATGACGATGAGTCGGTGCGGAGTGGCCTGTATTGGTCTCTGAATCCCGAATACCGTGTGTTGCAGGCGTCGTCGCGAGAAGAAGCCTGTTCGTTAATAACCGACGAGGAGATAGATGTAGTTGTTAGCGATCTACATCTGCCGCCGCACGTCGATGATATTGCCGAAGGGCTGTCTCTTATCGATGTGGCTCGCGCGCAGGATCCCCCGCTTCAGGTTGTCGTGATTACGGGCAGCGATTCCAAACGAGCAGCACTTGAAGTGGTCAAGCGTGGAGCTTACGGATTCTTTGAAAAGCCCCTTGATGCGGCAGAGCTTCTCCATATCGTCAACCAGGCTGCGCGAATGCGTTTGCTTGAGATCGAAAATCGGAGACTACGAAGTGAACTTCCTCGTCCACCCGGATTTGTTCATTTGATAGGAGCAAGTCTCGCGCTTGAGAGTTTGTTGAAGCAGGCGCGTTCTGTTGCTTCTACGAGCGCTACCGTGTTGCTCACCGGTGAGAATGGCACCGGTAAGGAGATGCTCGCGCGTGCAATTCATGAGGAGAGTCCTCGATCCGCTGGACCGTTTGTTGCAGTTAGCTGCGCTGCCTTGCCGGAGTCGTTGATTGAGTCAGAACTTTTTGGTCACGAGAAGGGTGCGTTTACTTCAGCGACGCAAACACGCAAAGGGCGATTCGAACTGGCGAACGGTGGAACTTTGCTTCTCGACGAAGTAGGAGACTTGACTCCGGCTGTTCAAGTCAAACTGCTGCGCGTTCTGCAGGAACGTTCATTCGAACGCGTTGGTGGCAATCGAACGATCACAGTTGATATTCGTTTGATCGCCGCTACGAATCGCGACCTTGAAGCCGAAGTAGAAGCTGGAAGGTTTCGGCAGGACCTGTTCTTTCGCTTGAATGTAGTACCGCTTGCTCTGCCGGCACTGCGAGAACGCGACGACGACATTCCGATTCTTGCCGCACACTTTGCTGCTAAATCTGCCCGCCGCTACGGACGTGCTGCTCCGGAGTTATCACCGAGGTTAATTGACGTCCTGCACGAATATGATTGGCCAGGAAATGTCCGTGAACTCGAGAACCTGATGGAGCGATTAGTGGTATTGAGTAACGGTGAAGCGTTGGGGTTGGAGTTTGTCCCGGAGAAGATGCTGAAAACTCTTCCTGGCGCCGATGTCCAGGATGAATCAACTTTGGAAGGAGCCGTTGAGGCTTTGCGGCGCCGGATGATCGTGAATGCTCTGCAGGCAGAAGGTGGAAACAAGGTGGCTGCGGCAAAGAGATTAGGAATCAGCAGATCTTACCTTCATAGATTGATTAACGACTTCGGGCTTTAGCTATCCACAGATTACACAGATTACGCAGATTTTCATTTTCGTCATTTGGATTTCAATCTGCGTAATCTGTGTAACAAACCAACAACTTCTTGTTTTCTTGCAACGTTTCTTTAAACCGACTTGGATACAGTCAGTACCACATCGCGGTAGCGTGTGGGTCCGAATCCAACACCCTGTCAGACCGGCGAACCCACACGTTACCGCGATGTGGTACTGACTGTATCCAAGTTTGGTTGTGGCTCCGCTACGCTGTGTAATCTGTGGATAGTTGCTTTGGCCTTTAATTACCCGAACGTTTATTCTCTCGTTAAGGCCAAAGACCAAAAGCCAAAGACCAGGATTATTATGGCAAATCTGCAAGAACGCTTACCTGAAAACGCACCCGGTGATTTCTTTGTGGACTCGACCTGCATCGACTGCGATACGTGTAGCCAGCTTGCTCCGTCTGTGTTTCGCGACCACGGCGATCAGTGCAGTGTTCATCACCAACCTGAAACCACGGATGAGACAAAGTTGGCTTTGATGGCTCTGGTAGCTTGCCCCACAGGCTCCATTGGCTTCACACAACGACACGACGCCCATGTCGGCATCAACGCGTTTCCGATGCATATCAGTGAGAACGTCTACTTCTGCGGGTTCACTTCTGAAGCAAGCTTTGGTGGCTGGAGTTACCTGATTGTCCGACCAAAGGATGAAGGCGGTAATGTGCTGATCGATTCACCGCGATTCGCTTCACAGCTTGTTAGAAAGATTGTTTCCATGGGTGGTGTTTCGCGAATGCTTCTAACGCATAAGGACGACATCGCGGCACACGAGTCATTTCATAAGCAGTTTGGTACTTCGCGGACAATGCACAAGGACGACGGCGCCCTGAGGCTGGGAATCGAAAACGTGATCGATGGTCATGCGCCAGTCCAACTCGACAAGGATCTCCTCGCCATTCCCACGCCCGGACACACTCGAGGTCACATGGTCTTTCTTTACAAGCGAAAGTTTTTATTCACCGGAGATCATTTGGCGTGGTCGCCAACCAGAGCAACGCTTACCGCATTCCGAAGCGTAGCCTGGTACTCATGGCCGGAACAGATACTATCGATGGAGAAACTGCTGGCGTACGACTTCCAGTGGGTTTTACCAGGACACGGAGACATGCATCACGACAGCGAAGTGAACATGCGACAACACCTGGAACGGTGTGTAGCGTGGATGAAAACTCGTTAACGCATTTCTACTACTTCTTCTGAGAGGCAAAGGATGACTAAAAACCAAAAAATCGCCCTTGGTTGTGGTGGCGCCGGTTGCTTGGGTCTGATCGTGGTCGCGGTAGTCGGTCTCGTTGTGTGGTTGGTAATTCTTCCGGGTCGAACCAAACGGGAATTCAATTACAACTTCAGCACGAATCGCAATGAGAACTCCAACTCAAATTCGAGTCCAAATGTAAATGCTGCTTCCAATGCAAACGGTGATAGTTCGTCCGACTCTTCCTCGACTAATGGAATATCAGACGACGACAAACACCGGCTTTATCAAGCGGCGAGTATGACGGGCGATACTGAGATGTTGCGCCGAGTTTCAGTGAAGCTGGGTCTAATGAATCCGGATTTCACCACCAGCGATCGTTATTTGTCGTTTGTGAGAGATCATGTAAGTTGGGCCCTGCGCAACGGCGAGTTCATCTCATCATTGGATACAAAAGAAAAGGCAGCGGCTTATGTGAACGAGCATTTCCCAGAGTGAGAGAATTTAAGATTTAAGATTGAAGATTTGGTCTTGGGCCTTCGGTCTTTGGTCTTCGAAGAATCTAATGCTGCCAACGTGGGCCAAGCCCAAAAGGCCCCAGACCCAAGTCAAAAGCCCAAGAACAAATCTGAAATCTGAAATCTGAAATTTTATGCACTCATCTCGCATTCGTAATTTCTCTATCATTGCCCACATCGATCATGGCAAGTCGACACTCGCCGACCGCCTGCTCGAACTAACTGGTGCAGTGTCAGAGCGAGATATGGAGGATCAGGTCCTCGACAACATGGATCTGGAACGTGAACGAGGAATCACCATAAAGGCTCACGCCGTGAGGTTGGACTACAAAGCGCAGGATGGTCTTAGCTACATTCTGAATCTAATCGATACTCCCGGACACGTTGACTTCTCTTATGAGGTTTCGCGTTCGCTGTCGGCATGTGAGGGCGCGCTTCTGATTGTTGATGCGTCTCAAGGCGTAGAGGCGCAAACGCTCGCTAACACATACCTCGCGATCGAAAACAATCTGGAACTAATCCCAGTCATCAACAAAATCGACCTGCCGGGCGCAGAACCTGAGAAAGCGATCGAGCAGATCGAACACTTCATCGGACTGGAAACTCACAATGCGATTTTTACGAGCGCCAAAACCGGCGAAGGCGTGGGGGAAGTGCTCGAGGCCATTGTTCGCGAAGTTCCACCACCGAAAGGCGACAGTGAAGCGCCACTAAAGGCTTTGATCTTCGATTCATGGTACGACTCGTATCGCGGCGTCATCGTTTTGTTTCGAGTTATTGATGGAACGATTCGACCGGGCATGAAGATCAGATTCCTGAACACAGGTCGTGACTACCAGGTTGAAACACTGGGCGTTAATCGACCACGCCCAACGCCTATTAACCAGCTTGGAGTTGGCGAGGTCGGATTTTTGACCGCATCGATTAAAGCAGTAGCGGATGTTCAGATTGGTGACACTATTACCGAGGCCGCTCGTCCGACGAAAGAACCGTTTCCCGGATTCCAGGAGATAAAGCCGATGGTATTCGCCGGTTTGTATCCGGTGGATACCAATCAGTACGAAGAACTCCGCGATGCTTTAGATAAGTTGCGGTTAAACGATGCTTCTTTTTTTTATGAGCCGGAATCTTCCGCGGCGTTGGGATTCGGTTTTCGCTGCGGCTTCCTGGGTCTGTTGCACATGGAGATCGTGCAGGAGCGATTGGAGCGAGAGTTCAACCTTGATCTGATCACGACTGCACCAAGTGTACGTTATGTAGTGACGACGACTGACGGCATTGTGGAGGAGATCGATTCGCCCGCAAAGATGCCAGACCCTGGCCGGATCGCGAAGATTGAAGAACCCGTCATCCGCGCGGTGATTTTGACTCCTGATGAACATCTCGGTGGCATCTTGCCGCTGCTCGAGGAAAAGCGTGGCGTGCAAAAGAATTTTGAATACATCACTGCCAATCGAGTGATGTTGACTTACGAGTTACCACTAAACGAAATAGTCCTCGATTTCTACGATCGCCTCAAGTCTGTGTCGCGTGGTTATGCATCACTCGATTACAACCTTGCAGGCTACTGGGAAAGTGATCTTGTAAAGCTTGATGTACTGGTTGCAGGCGAGCCGGTAGATGCACTGTCGTTGATTCTTCATCGCAGCACTGCGCAACCAAAGGGACGCGCACTCGCAGAGAAGATGAAGCAGCTGATACCGCGTCAATTGTTCGAAGTCCCGATTCAAGCGGCGATTGGGAATAAGGTGATCGCGCGGGAAACAGTTAAAGCATTGGGCAAGAATGTAATCGCCAAATGCTACGGCGGTGATATCACGCGCAAGCGCAAGTTGCTCGAGAAGCAAAAAGAAGGTAAGAAGCGGATGAAGAAGGTGGGACGGGTCGAAATACCGCAGGAGGCGTTCTTAGCGGTATTGAAGGTGAACGAATAAGAAGGCGGATAGGACCTATATGACCTATTCGACCTATGAAACCTTGCGAGCCGAGCAGCAATTATTGCTTTACTCAATCTCGCCTGATCGCACTCCCGAAAATGTCGATCGCATACGTTCCTGTGCCGCAAAATCTCTCGACTGGGATTACCTGTTTGTCTTCTCGCGTCGCCATGGTGTACTTCAGTTGCTGTATTCTCAGTTGCAACAGTGTGCTGGAGACCTGATCCCGCCTGCCCAGTTACAGCGGTTGCAAAAATATTTTCAGGAGAACTCCGCACGAAATGTGCTACTGACAGCGGAGCTTCGACGTCTCATCGAACTCCTCGAAAGCGCCAATATCGAATCTGTTCCATACAAGGGTCCGGTCCTCGCTTTATTTGCTTACGGTGACGTCAGTCTTCGACGCTTTGTTGATCTCGATATGTTGGTGCGAAAGGAACATGTTAGTCGTGCGATCGATCTTCTGCTGACTGACGGGTATGAGTTCTCGAAACCACTTTCATTGAGTCAACGAGAGCTATTGTTGAGAACGCAGCACAACCTCCAGCTGCGCCGTGATAAGCGGCAATTGATAGTGGAGTTGCATTGGGAAGTAGCTTCAAATCTATTCGCATCGTCCGTGCAGGCTGATGATCTCTGGTCGTGCCTCAGCGAGATAAAATTAAATCAGGCGAATATCAAGACGCTGAATGTCGAGGACATGCTCTTCTCGTTGTGTGTACACGGCTCGCGCCATTTGTGGGAACGTTTGCTTTGGATCTGCGATATTGGTTGGATCGTCGCCAGGCACCACGTGGACTGGTCAAAGCTTCTCGACCGTGCTCGCCGTACGCAGAGCCAGCGAATGTTCTTATTGGGATTGTATCTCTCTGCGAAGCTTCCAGGTGTGCGTTTTCCGGAGCTTATAACGAACGAGTTTGGAAATGATGGTGCGCTGGAAATGCTAGCCAGCGGAATCTTGAAAACGTTGTTTGAAAGAGCGGAACATGTTCCTGCGTCACGTCGCCAGATATTCCGATACAACTGGCAGATTCGAAGGGAATGGTCCGCACGCGCTCGTTACATTCGTCATGCATTAAGTCCAACGGATCGTGATGTTGATACAATGGCGCTACCTGGAGCTCTTTCGTTCGGCTATTACGTTACGAGACCGATT
>Ga0310810_10006482_pt1 | contig 13230 bp, 14 predicted proteins | sample NCmetagenome_FD_207641 | JGI IMG/M metagenome (GOLD analysis project Ga0310810, IMG submission 207641) | Soil microbial communities from experimental microcosm in Duke University, North Carolina, United States - NC | ecosystem: Engineered > Artificial ecosystem > Soil microcosm > Unclassified ... | reverse complement strand
TTCTCGGCCGTCGCTTTCTCAGCCTTTAGGGCGCGGCGCAGCGTGATGATCGCCAGCACCGGTACTGCAGCGGCCAGGACCGTGTGTGTGAACAGGATGGTGAGATAGATGTATCGAAGGAATCCTGTTTTCTGGAAATAAACGGCGCCGACGTTGGCGTGGTAGACCAGATACGAGATCAGGAACACCGCCGACACGCAAAATGCGGCGATCATCGTCCGCTTATGCTGCTCGCGGCGACCCGCACGGATCAGCGAGTAGCCGCGCAGCAAAAGAATCGCGGCGGTGCCGTTCAGAATCGCGTTGACCGCTGGAAGTTCATGGACGTCCATCAGGACGGCTGCCTCAGCAGAGCCTTGGCATCCGCGATCACGCGCTGGATGGCGTCGGGTTCCGACGTCAGGTAGTATCCGCGGATCTGCGATTTCCGGTCGACCAGGACGAAGCGCGTGGAATGATCGAAGCTGCCGTCCACCGGATTTAGCTTGAACACGTCCTGTCCGAGATGGTTCAGCGTCTCACGCGGGCCCGTCAGGAAATACCACACACCCGGCGTCGCGCTATAAAACGCCGCGTACTTGGCGAGCTTCTCCGGCGTATCGCGATCCGGATCTACCGTAAGTGACACCAGCTTCACAGCCTGCCCGGCGAAAGCCGCTTGCACCTCCCGCATCTGCGAGCTCATGCGCGGGCATGGACCAGGGCAGTTGGTGAACATGAAGTTCGCGACCCACACATGACCGGCCAGAGATTCGCTTTTGAAGTTGGCACCGGACTGATCGGTCAGCGTGAAATCGGAAACGGTACCGAGGGAGGGCAAGTCGGCATGCGTGGCGCAGCCCGTGAGGGCCAACGCGAGCAAACTAACTGTCCAGCGCCATGAGTCCATACAGCAGCGGAAGGTACAGCACACTGGCGAGCAGCACGCGCCGCGCCTGGAGCCGGGTTTGATTCGAATTCGCCTGGAACCCGGCGTACAGCACGATGGTTCCCAGGATCGATGCGCCAAACAGATATAGGTTCCCGGCCATGTCGAAGAACTTCGGCGCCAGGCTCATGGGCACCAGGGCCATCGAAAACCAGACGATGCGGCGAGCAGTGGAATCGACCGTCGGCTCCACCACGGGAAGCATGCGGATGCCGGCGCGCGCGTAGTCCTCGCGATACATCCAGGCGATCGCGTAGAAGTGTGGGAACTGCCACAGGAACAGGATGGCGTAGAGAATTCCTGCCTCGTAATTCAAATGCCCGCTGGCGGCCGCATAGCCGATCAGCGGCGGCATCGCGCCGGGAATCGCGCCGATGGTGGTCGAGATCGGCGAGCGGCGTTTCAAAGGCGTATAGACGAACAGGTAGCTGGCCAGCGTGAACAGCGCCAGCAAGGCCGTCAGAAGGTTGACGCCCAGCCACAGCTCCGCGAACCCAGCAGCCGACAGCAAGGTGCCGAACGTCAGGGCGTGGTCGGCTGTAATGCGGCCGGAGGGGATCGGACGCGCCTTGGTCCGGTTCATCAGACCGTCGCCCTCGCGTTCGTACCATTGGTTCAGAGCCGCCGTGCCGCCCGCGATCAGCATGGTTCCCAGCAGCGTGTGGAATAGCTCCATCCAGGTCCAGGGCTGGCCGAGGTGGGTGCCGAACAGAAACCCGACTCCGGTGCTCATCAGGATGAATAGCGTGATACGCGGCTTGGTGAGCTCCAGATAGCGGTTCATGAGGTGACCGCCTGTCGTGTTGCCGCAGCTTCCGACGTGCGCGCGTGGACGTTCCGCCGGATTTGGATCGCCAGCACCACGCTCGCGGCCAGCGTCAGGCCGCCGGTCGCGACATGGGCCACGGTCGTAAGCACCATGGTCAGCGGATATTCTGCTGCGTTCATACGCGCGACGTAGGCGACGATACCCAGCACGATCTGCACACCTGTGATCGCCAGGAGCCCGACCGCAGCCGGCCGCAGCGCCCGATGCTTGGGAAACTGATGCAGCACGAACGCCCCTACCAGCAGAATAACCAGCGGCACGATCATCGCGCCGATCACGTGCGGCAGCAGCCCGAACGCCCGGTGACGAAATCCCGCGCCCAGACCGATTTGCAGCAAAACCAATACAGGCGTCAAAACTGCTAACGATCGCAGAGACGGCCAGCCGTAATCTTCCACGTGATCCGGTCCTTGCTGCCAGTTGCGCGACGTAAAGATCGCGATCGCCACCGTGACCGAAAAGAAAAGCTGCGCCAGACACGCGTGCGCGATGCTTATTGGCGCGGGCTGCAGCAGGAGCACCGTCGCGCCTCCCAGCAAACCCTGCGCAATCACTCCTCCCAGCGCGAGCCATCCCAGCCCGCGCATCCATGATCTCCCATGGGCCCTCTTCTCGACCCGTTCGATCCAGATCGCCAGGATAATGGTCAGCGTACCGACCACGGTCGCGATCATCCGATGCCCGGTTTCGAACAGAACGCCGCCGGTCATCTCCGGGATGACCTGGCCGTAGGACAACGGCCAATCGGGCACCGACAGCCCGGCTTCTTTGCTGGTGACGGAGGCCCCGGCGATCACCAGGAACAACGTGCACACCGCGACCAGAATCGCGTATCGGTGCAGCCACGGAGTTTGCATTGGGTTCGAGGACAACGGTGTACATTTCTAGTTTAGCGCGTAGAATGAGGTTCTTGTGATGCATCAGCCAATCCACACCGTCTACGGCGGCGCGCACTTATTTAAATCCACTACTTGCAGCAAGTTGGCCATACTGGCCGAGCGGGCGTTCGCCGAACACGCCCCCGACGCCGCTACGCTGGCCCAGGTTTTCTCGATCCCGGAGACCCTGGCCGCGAGGGTCCACGCGCGCGTCGCGGAGAGGCTCCGGAGCGGACACGTCGTGGAAGATTTTCGCATCGATTTCGAGGACGGCTTCGGGTACCGCCCGGATAACGAGGAAGACGCGGCCGCCGACAACGCTGCCCGCGAAGTCACCGCGGCGGTTCAGTCGAAAACACTCTCGCCACTGTTTGGCATCCGCATCAAGTCCTTCCACTCGGAGGCCACAAAAGTCCGCGCGCTCCGAACGCTGAATCGTTTTCTTTCCAAGGCTACGTTGCCCGAAAATTTCCTGGTCACGCTGCCCAAGATCACCGCGCCCCAAGAGGTCGCTGCGTTAGTCGATGCGCTTCAGCCCTATCCCCAGGTGCGCATCGAGATCATGATCGAAACGCCGGAGTCGATATTCATGCTGCCGCGGCTGCTGGAAGCGGCCCGAGGTAAGTGTCTCGCCGCACATTTCGGAGCCTATGACTACACGGCGAGCCTCGGCATCACCGCCGCGAGTCAGGATCTGCACCATCCGGCCTGTGACTTCGCCCGGTCGATGATGCTGGCCTCGCTGGCCTCTACCGGTGTGTGGCTGGTGGATGGCGCGACGAATCTCATTCCCATCCCGCCCGCGGTTCACCGGGCCTGGAAGCTGCACTACGACAATATTCGCCACTCGCTTTACAACGGCTTCTACCAGGGATGGGACCTCCATCCCGCCCAGATCCCGGCTCGTCTGGTCGCGGTGCACGCGTTTTTCCTGGAAGGTTTGGAAGCAGCTTCGGCCCGGCTGCGCAATTTCCTGGATCAAGCCGCGCAGGCCACCCGCGTCGGCGCGGTCTTCGACGATGCCGCGACCGGGCGAGGTCTGCACAATTATTTCGAGCGCGCCGTCCATTGCGGAGCGATCTCCGAAGAGGATGTACCCCGCATCTGATAGAATCCTAGCTGCTCGAAGGAGAATACATCCATGAAGCGTTTGGCTTTAGTAATTCTAGTGGCGTTAGTGGCCCTGGCCGCCGCGCCCGGTTATAAAATTCTCGACAAAATCAAGATTGGCGGTCCGGGTCAATGGGATTATGTGTATATCGATAGCGACGCGAACCGCCTCTATGTGTCCCACGGCACGCAGACGGAAGTGATCGACACCACCACGAACAAGCTGGTCGGCACGATTCCGGACACCGCGGGCGTGCACGGCATCGCCGTCGCCAACGATCTTGGCAAGGGATTCACCAGCAACGGCCGCGCCAATAATGTCACCATCTTCGACCCGAAGACCCTGATGGCGACCGGCACAATCGCTACCGGCATGAACCCGGACGCGATCCTGTACGAACCGGTCTCGCATCGCCTGTTCACATTCAATGGGCGCAGCAGCGATGCAACTGTGATCGACGCCAAGGCTGGCACCGTGATCTCGACCTTGCCTGTGGGCGGGAAACCCGAGTTTGCGCAGCACGACGGGAAAGGGAAAGTCTACTTCAACGTCGAAAACACGAGCGAGCTGGCGGAGCTTGACGCCGCCAAAGCCACCATCACGAAGCGGATCAAGCTCGCGCCTTGCGAGGAGCCTTCGGGTCTGGCCATCGACCGCCAGAAGCGGCGGCTGTACGCCGTGTGCAGCAATCGCAAGATGGTCGTGGTGGATCCCGATGCCGCCAAGGTGATTGCTTCGCTGGACATCGGCCCGGGCGCCGATGGTACGGCCTTCGACAACGGCTTTGCCTTCAGCTCCAATGGCGGCGACGGAACCATCACCGTGGTTCAGGAAACGTCAGCCGGCAAGTTCGAGGTCGTCGAAACCGTGCAATCCGCCCGGACGGCTCGCACCATCGGCGCCGATCCCAAGACGCACAAGCTGTATCTGCCCGCCGCGGAACAGGGTCCGCCTCCCGCCGGTGGGAAGGGACGTGGAACCATCGTTCCCGACAGCTTCCATATTTTGGTTGTTGGCCGTTAGTGCCTGCCGCTAGGCGCGCTTCTTAACGGCGCCGATCAGGCGCTCCGAGCGGACCGGCTTGGCGAGAACTTCGTCCACCAGCGTCTGCTCGGGGCGGCCATCAAGGTCCGCGCTCCAGCCGGCCAGCACCACGATCCGCACCTCCGGAGCCGCCTCACGAAATTCGCGAACCAGCGCCAGGCCGTCTTCAGGCGAAGGCAGGCGGAGATCCAGAATCACGCACTCCGGAACACTCGCCCGAAACTGGGCCCTCGCCGCGGGGGCGTCCGCTGCGGTGGACACGCGATGACCATCGCGCTCCAGCAGCATCTTGCGGATCTCCAGGCCCCCGGGATCGTCGTCCACTAGCAGAACACGCGCCATGGTTTCATCCGGCTTAGTAGAATTTTACGCTGGCGATCACCAGTTGCGGCATCTTCTGATTCCAGCTCTCCGGCAAGTTGTCGAAGGGCAGGCGGAAGCTTTTGGTTTCTCCCGGTTTCAAGCCGCCCATTTTGGGGTTCACAATGGGGACGCGCTGCCGCAGTGTCACCTGGCCGTAGTAATCCTGAAACACGCAGTAGATCTCCACAGTGTCCAGATTGCGAGCGCCCGCGTTGGTGATGTTGCCGGAGATTTCCACCACCACCTGGCTGAAATAATTCTTAGCGGCTTTCATGCCGACGTCGGCGAGCTTCAGATTCCCAACGTACGCCCGCGCCTCCGGAGTGAGCGGCGCTTCGGCTGCCGGTTTCTTCGACGCAAGCTCCAGATAGGCGACTACGCCTCCGCCCGCCAGCACCAGTGCGATCAGGACTACCTGGGGCAACCCAAACTTTTGACGCCAGGGCGGCGCGGCAGCCGAATGTGGAATATTACTGGCCACTGATCGTCATCTCCCCGATCAGCAGCGCCGGGGAAGCGATCGAGCTGCGGAACTCGAGATTCGCTGCCACCTGCTCCAGGTTCATCAGCATCTGTTTCAGGTTTCCGGCGATGGTGATCTCCGAAACAGGATACGCCAGTTCGCCGTTTTCGATCCACAGCCCGGCTGCGCCCGACGAATAGTCGCCGGTGACAGTGTTCGCGGACGCTCCAATCAGCTCCGTTACGTAGAAGCCCTGAAGGATTCCCGCGATCAGGTCTCCTTCCGGGCGCGTTCCCGCTTCGATGTAGAAGTTGCCCGGGCCGACTCCGGCGTTCCCGGCCAGCCCGCGAGACGCGTTAGCTGTCGTCTTCAGTCCGAGTTTCCGCGCCGTGTACGTATTCAGCAGATAACTCTTGAGCACACCTTTTTCGATCACCACGGTCCGCCGCGAGGTCACGCCTTCATCGTCGAAGGGGGAGCTGCCGAACAAGCCGGGCATGGTGGCGTCGTCGATGATGGTCAGCGCGTCGGAGGCGATCTTCTCGCCCAGCTTTCCGGCCAGGAACGAAGCCTGGCGATAAATCGCGCCTCCGTTCACGGCGTCGAACAGGTCGCCCAAAAGCATCCGCGCCGTGCGAGGCTCGAAAATCACGGGCACTTTCTGCGTCGGCACCTTGCGTGGATTCAGACGCCGTAAAGCGCGCTCCGCGGCCCGCCGTCCGACCTCTTCCGGACTCTCCAGCCGCGCTACTTCGCGCGCCGCCGTCTGCCAGTAATCGCGTTCCATCGAACCGTTCTGCTTGGCCACCGGGACCACGCTCAGGCCGCAGCTCGAGGTCCGATACTCGCCCGCAAATCCCAGTGAATTGGCGAACGCCCGCGAGCCCAGGTAGGAATCGAACGATGCGCCTTCCGAGTTTGTGATCCGCGCGTCCGCCGCCAGCGCCACTTCTTCGGCCCTGGTCGCCTGGGCGATTTTCCACTCCGTTTCCATGCGCGACACCGAATCGTCGTACAGGCGCAGGTCGTTCGGAAAACGCCCCAGATCGGCCGGATCGGGCAAACCGGCGTGCGGATCGGGAGTTGTGATCCGGGCTAGCCCCATCGCTCCACGGACCATGGTTTCAATACCTTGCGCGGACAAATCGGATGTTCTGGATGAACCAGTCAGGTTCCCTACCAGCACGCGAATTCCAGCACCCCGCGACCCGGCCTGCTTCAGGTTTTCGACCTCCCGCATGCGCACACTGGCGGAGAATTCTTCCCCTTCGGAAATGGTGCATTCCGCGCCCGATGCCCCTGCTTCCAGCGCGCGGCGCACGGCAGCGCGCGCGATATCGATCAGTAACTCGCTCATGCAGATGTCCCCCCGACCGTCATCTTGTCGATCTTCACGGTCGGGATGCCTACGCCCACCGGGACGCTCTGCCCTTCCTTGCCGCAGACGCCGATGCCTTCATCGAGTTGCAGATCGTTGCCCACCATGCTGACGTATTTGAGCGCCTCCGGGCCGTTGCCGATCAGCGATGCGCCCTTCACTGGGCGCGTCAGCTTGCCGTCCTCGATCAGGTAGCTTTCCGTCGCCTGGAAGACGAAGTTGCCGCTGGTGATATCCACCTGCCCTCCGCCGAACGTCGCGCAGTATATGCCTTTGGGCACGCTGCGGATAATGTCGCCCGGATCGCTCTGCCCGGCCAGCATGTAGGTGTTGGTCATGCGCGGCATAGGGATGTGTTGGTAACTTTCGCGCCGTCCGCTGCCCGTCGACGACGATTTCAGCAGTCGTGCCGAAAGTGTGTCCTGCAGATATCCGCGCAAGATACCGTTTTCGATCAGCACGTTCTTCTGCGTGGGAACGCCTTCATCGTCCACGTTGAGCGAACCGCGCCGCGATCCAATCGTCCCGTCGTCGATCACGGTGCACAGCGGGCTGGCCACCTGTTGGCCGATACGTCCGCTGAAGGCGGAAACGCCCTTGCGATTGAAATCGGCTTCCAGGCCGTGCCCGACCGCTTCATGCAGCAGGATCCCCGGCCATCCCGGTCCCAGCACGACAATCGATTCGCCCGCCGGCGCGTCCACGGCGGAGAGTTGCACGATCGCTTGCCGCGCGGCTTCCTTGGCGAAATGTTCGGGTGTTTTCTCGTTCAGGAAAAAGTCAAGTGTCACGCGTCCGCCGCCGCCGGAGTAACCCTGCTGCGGAATACCATCGGTCTCGCGAGCCAGTGCCGCGACGCCCATGCGCGCCATCGGCTGGCGGTCGAAACTGAGCCGCCCGTCGCTCGATGCCACCAGTACTTCTCGCACGCTGTCCGCGTAGCTCGCGATCACCTGGAAAACACGGCCGTCATACTCGCGAGCGGCCGCATCGGCGCGCTTCACCAGGTCCACGCGCTCTGCCAGGCTGGCTTCGTGCGGAGAGGTCACCATCGAATACAGATTGTGCTTGCGAGCCTCCTGAAAGCCCGTTTTCATGATGCTGGCCGGGCCACGCGCGATCAGCGCGGCCACCCGTGCCGCTTTGCGGATCTTCTCGGGACTGAGATCGTCGCTGTAGGCGTAGCCGGTACGCTCGCCCGCGATGACGCGAATCCCCACGCCCAGTGTCACGCTCTCGCTGGCGCTCTTGACGATGCCTTCGTCAATGCCGATGGAACTGGTCGAAAGGTATTCGAAATACAGGTCGGCGTATTCCCCGCCCGCCGAAAGCGCTTCGCTCAAGTACGATTCCAGATCACGCTCGGTGATCCCGAATTTCCCGGAAAAAAAAGAAGCCAAGAAGGAAGGAGGCGACCCCATGCTTTGAGCCTAGCATGCAGCCTTGGCTACAATAGTCCGGAAGCACAAGGAGAGAGGATGAATCGACGCAAAGCAATTGGATCCATAGCGGTGGGAGCCGCCGCCACGGCCGCGACGGTGCGCGTAGCCCGCGCCGCCGACACTGAAATCGAGATTTTGGTGAGCCACTGGAAGAAGTCGAAGGATTTGACTCTGAAGACCGCTCAGGCCATGCCGCCGGAGAATTACGATTTCAAGCCGTTCCCCGAAGCCCGCGCGTTCGGAGCGGAGCAGCAGCACCTGGGACAGGCCGAGGGCTTCTATCTGGGCCGTCTCGGCAAGGGCGCTGCTCCCGCGGCTCCGCAAGGCGACATCAGCAAGGCCGCCACGGTGAAATATCTCACGGCGCTCATGGACTGGTCGATCGGCGTCGTGGGACAACTCACGTCCGCGGATCTGACCAAGACTTTCGGGCAAGGCAAGCAGGCCGCGACCGGCCTGGAGTTGCTGTACCAGGCGATGATCCACACGGCGCACACCCGCGGCTACGGGGAAATGTACCTGCGCATCAAGGGAGTGGTGCCGCCGACCTACGACGTCTAGGGGAAATTGACTCAGCCAGACCCTACGGGTCCTTGGCGCAGCGAAACCCGACGTTTCGCGCCGAGAAGCGTTCCGGAATGCTCACTGCATCGTAGGACAAGCCCGCCTCCAGCGCGCGATCGAACGCGCCGCCCCGCATCGTGATCCAGGGTTCCTGCGCGGTCGGCGGCGGCGTCATTACTGCGCCGAACATGGCGATGGCATTTGCGCTAGGCGTGACGGAGCCTTCCACCATTTCCCAGGCGTTGCCGATCACATTGAACAACGGCCCCGCGAAAGACCGAACTGGCATTAACTCGTGCGACGCGGCCGGATTGTCGCTGACATTCGCCTTGGCCGAATCCTTCTGATCGCCCCACGGGAATAGCGCTCCTTGCGTTCCACGCAGCGCGCGCTCCCATTCGAGCGATGTCGGCAATCGCTTGCCGATCTGCTTGGCATACGCACGGGCCCCGGCCACCGTGATCCCGACCTTGGGAAGATTCTCCTGCCCTGCGGCCACAGTGCATCCCACGGCCTTGCAAAACTCGCCGTTCGAAACTTCGGTTTCGTCGATGAAAAAGGCCTTCAGCGTGGCGGGCTTCTTATCCTCGCCCATCAGGAACGTTCCAGCGGGCACGTAGACCATGCCCGGCACGACCGGTGCGGGTGTGGGACGCAAAAGCCAGAACGTGATTCCGGCGACGATCACCACCGCAGCCGCCGCTCCGATCCACATCGGCGTTCGGCTCTTTTCCACTTGAACTGGGGGCTGAACTGGCGCAGGCTGCACGGACGCTGGCGGAACTGGCGCGGGCGTCGCTGCTTTGGGCAGAGCCTGCGTGGCCGATTTCGTATCGCCCGCCAGGATCGCGCGCAGTTCTTCCGAGATCACCCGAAAGTTTTGTGGGCGCTCTTCCGCCTTCTTGGCCGTGCAGCGCATCACCAGATCGCGCACGGCCGGAGGAACGCCGGCGTTTTCCATTGCCGCGACGTCCACGGTCTGGTTCAGAATCTGGAAAAAGACCTGCTCCATGGTCTCGCCGCGGACTCCTCGTACACCTGTCAATAGCTCATAGAGCAGCAGCCCGTAGGCGTATATGTCGACCAGGTGCGAGGTTGCGGCTCCCGAGATCTGCTCCGGCGACATGTAGTACGGCGTCCCCATTGCCATCCCAGTCCGTGTGAGCGAAAGATCGGCCGTTTTGGCGATGCCGAAATCCATCAGCTTCACCCGGCCGTTGGGGTCGATGTGAATATTTTCCGGCTTGATATCGCGATGCACGATGGCGCGGCCGTGCACGTAGTCCAGCGCATCGGAAATGTGCAGAGCGATGCGCAGGCGGTCATTCATTCCGCCCAGGCGGCTGCCGCGGATGGCTTCGCGCAGATCCTCGCCCTTCAGGTACTCCATCACGATGTAGGGCTTGCCGTCGTATTCGCCGTAATCGAAAACGCTGACGATGTTCTCGTGCTGGAAGCCTCCCGCCAGCTTGGCCTCCTGCAGAAACCGCGCCTTGGCATCGGCATCCTTGCAGGAATCGTCGGTCAGGATCTTCACCACCACGGCGCGGTCGATCACCGTATCGCGAGCCCGATAGACGTGCGACATGCCGCCGCCCAGGAATTCGAGCAGCTCGTATTTTCCGATAGTGGCGGGAAGTTCCATTCCTATATCGCGTTCGTAACTCTGAGAACTCCAAGCAGCAGAGCCATCACGATCACCACGGCGACACAACTCAACACAACCAGGCCGGTGTGCGTGCGCAATCCTGCCGGGAGCATCTGAACTACTTTCGGCAGAGCGTTGGCGCCGACTTTAGGGGTCCCTGTCTTAGGACGCGGGGCGCCCGGCGGAGGAACCGGGAGAAGCAGAATCCGCGTAAGTTCCGCGCACACCTCGCCCAGTCCCGCCGGGCGGCGTTCGGCTTCCTTAGCCGTGCAGCGCTCGATCAACAGGTTCAAGGGCTGCGGCAGATTCAGAGCCCTTAACGGCTCCAGATCCAGGGGTTGCGTGAGGATGGCCTGAAAGATCTGATCCACGGAGCCGCTCATGATGGGCCTGACGCCGGTCAGCAGCTCGTACAGCATGATCCCGAACGCATAAACGTCCGCCTGCGGGCTGAGTGGTTTGCCGAGCACCTGTTCCGGTGGCATGTAATAGGGCGTGCCCAGCGTGTAGCCCGCGCGCGTCAGTTGTACCCCTTCGGCCTTGGCGATGCCGAAATCCATCAGCCGGGCTTTGCCCTCCGAATCCACATGGATGTTCTCGGGCTTCAGGTCGCGATGAATAATCTTGCGCGAGTGAATGTAATCCACTGCGCGTCCCACCTCGATCGCGATCTTCAGCCGCCTGGCCACATCACCCAGGTGGCCGTTCCGGTTGGCATCGCGCAGAGTCTCGCCCTCCACGAACTCCATGACGATGTAGGGGCGTCCCTGCTCTTCCCCGAAATCGTAAACACCGACGATATTTTCGTGCCGGATGCTGGAGGCCACGCGGGCCTCCTGCAGGAATCGCGCCTTGGCTTCGGCATCCGCCGTGCCGGCTTCGCTCAGAACCTTGAGCGCCACGCGCCGTCCCAGCACGCTATCCCGGGCCCGATAGACGCGCGCCGTGCTGCCACCGAGGTACTGTTCCAGCTCGTATTTGCCGACCCGGGATGGTTCCATCATTCCCCCGGACCGCCAAATTCCACCACCAGAAAGCGCGCCGTGTTTTTGCCCAGGTTCCGAATTTGGCTGACTTGATCGGCCGGCCACCGCAGCACATCCGCGGCTTTCACCGGTCGCCGCGAGCCGCTTGCCACGGAAGCTCCGTTCACGCGGCTGACGGCCTCGGCTTCCGTGCCCTCCAGCGCGATCAGCAGCGGCGGCACATCCGCCGGAGGAATCGCCAGAGTGGAATTCGGGGCGATCTGCAGAATGCCGATATGCGTCTGATCCGTCTCGAACTGAATCGCTAGATTCGCTCCTAACCATTCCGATCCAGGCTCGCGGCAGTGCTCGTATTCGCCCGGCAGCACGCCTCCGCACACATTGTGCGGATTGGTCTGCCGCTGCAGAAGGTCTACCGCAACGATGTGGAACGGAGTGTCGCTCTCATTGCGCGTCACGTGGGAAAAACCGCCCCGCGAGAAATGGACGCTGGCGTTGGAGGCCTGAATACGCGTTTCGGGACGGCCCGGCACGGTGTCCGCAAGCTTGACGTCACCCAGCGCGACCCACACGTAATCGGCATCGTGGCGATGCAGCAGCGTCGCTCCGCGAGCCTCTACTTCGGCGCTGAGAATCCGCACCCGCACATCCTCGTAGATGATGTGGTGATGAGGCTCGCGCGCGGTGGGCACGGCCTGCTGGGCCATTGCGGATTCCACGCCGATCAGTGCCGCCAGAATGAGTCTCATGTCAGCGTTTATATCCGATCTTCCGGAGCAGCCCATGCCGCCACTCGACGCCCGCCGCGTCTTCCACGCCCTTGGGCGAGCTGCCGTCGATCACGCCCAATACTCCGTGACCCTGTTCCGTCTCGGCTACGATCATCTCCACCGGATTCGCCGTGGCGCAAAAAATGGAGCACACTTCGGGGATCTCCCGAATCCGGCCCAGCACGTTGATCGGATACCCGTCGCGCATCGCCACAACGAACACATGCCCGGCCGCGATCGATTGCGCGTTTTTCGCGGCGTTCGCCTTCAACGTGTCGTCGTTGCCGTCCACCCGCGTCAGACAGTCTCCCGAAGCTTCATTGAACGCGATGCCGAACTTGATCCCCGGCGCGGTGTTCACCATAGCCTCGTAGAGATCCTCCACCGTCTTGATGAAGTGGCTCTGGCCCACGATGATGTTGCCGTTTTCGGGAATCTCCAGCCGGACAGCCTTAAGCTCCATCCTCACCAATATAATGGATCGTGGCGCAGCCCCTGATCGAGCATATCCGCAAGCTCCCGCACGGCCGGGCGACGCTCAAGCATCTGCTGCGGGAACGCTCCCGCCACGGCACCACGCGCGAGCAGTTGGAATCGGAATTGGCCCGCCTGGCCGAGCGCGGCGATATCATCGAAACCCGCGCCGGGCACTACACCGCCACCGGAGTCAGCCGCGAATTCGCCGTGGGACGCCTCAATATGCATCGCGACGGCTACGGCTTCGTGATTCCCGATGTACCCGTTCCCGGGCTGCGTGGCGACGTCTACATCCCCAAGGAGTCGGCGGCCCGCGCCATGCACGGCGACCGGGTGGTCGCGCGGATCG
>Ga0310810_10006481_pt1 | contig 13231 bp, 10 predicted proteins | sample NCmetagenome_FD_207641 | JGI IMG/M metagenome (GOLD analysis project Ga0310810, IMG submission 207641) | Soil microbial communities from experimental microcosm in Duke University, North Carolina, United States - NC | ecosystem: Engineered > Artificial ecosystem > Soil microcosm > Unclassified ... | reverse complement strand
AACCTTCTGCGACCAGCGCGACGCCAATGCGTTTCTTCTCGAGGTCCAGGCTCACAATTTCGAACGCTCCGGCCGTGTTGATTGGCACCAGCGCCTTCCATGCGTCGGGGCGTCCCGCCGGCGGAAAAGTCGACGCATGCGCGAGCGCCTCGATGCCGGGTTCGAGCTCGACGAACGCGCCAAAGTTCTCGATTCGCGCGACACGCCCCGTGCAGACCTGACCAACCGCATACCGCTCGGCGGCCGTCGACCAGGGATCCGCGGTGAGCTGCTTCAACCCGAGCGCAATCTTCTGATCGGTCTCGTCGACGCGCAACACCTTGACCGTGATCTCGTCGCCGGGCTTGATCTTCTCCGACGCATCCGACACCCGCGACCATCCGATCTCGGACACATGCAGCAACCCCTGAACGCCGGCACCGAGATCGACGAAGGCGCCGAAGTCGCGCACGGAGGTAACGCGACCGGTCAGCACGGCTCCAGCGACAATGGATCGCCTCACTTCGTCGGCGCTGGCGCGCTGCCGCTCCTCCAGCAGCACACGCCGCGAGACGACGATGTTCCGACCCGCATCCTTGTATTCGATGATCCTGAACTCGTAGACGCGTCCTTCGTGCACCGACGGGTCCGCTGCCCGCATCGTGTCGATCTGTGAGAACGGGCAGAAGGCGCGCCTGCCGCCGATGCGTACCTCGAACCCGCCCTTCACGACGCGCTCGACGCGTCCTTCGACTGGGAGGCCCGAGTGCGCGGCATCTTCGAGCTGCCGGTCCGTTGCACCGCGACGAGCCAGTTTTCGTGACAGCGTCAGGCCGCCATCAGTGGATGTCACGACCGTCTGAATGCGATCGCCGACCTTGACCTCGAGCGCACCGTCGGCGTCTTTCAGTTCTTCGATGGCGATCGTCGCCTCGCCCTTGCCGCCGACGTCCACGAACGCGACCTCGGGACCGATCGCCACGATCGTGCCCTCGAGCGTCTGCCCCTTCTCGACGCGCCTGGCCTGAACGGACTTCGCGAACATCGTCGCGAAGTCTTCTAACTCATCGGTCACGGATTCACCCCGCCCGTCCCACAATACAGGTCTGGCGCTCAAACATACAGATGGTTTCCAGACAGCGGGATCGAATCGTTCCGGCTCAGGCCGTTTGCCGGATGTACCTGTTGTTGATCCGGACGGCCGCCGCTCCGATCGCGATCATCAGGAATCCCGCGAACATCAGGACGATCGGCGCGCTGAGGTTGTTCTCGAAATGTTCCGCGATGAAGTAGCCGATATACGCGATCAACGCCAGCGTACCGACTGCAAGCAGGCTGCGGCTTCTGGTGACGATCGAGAGGAAGACGACCACGCACGAGAGCCCGACGAACAGCACCTCGATCGCCGTGTGACGGAGCACGTGATACCACGCCCCGAGAAAGAGAAGCGCCGCAAAGAAGTAGACCGCTCCCGCCAGCGGCCGGTGCGGCGATCGGTCGAGACTCCAGGCGACACAGCCAAGCGAGAGGCCGAGGACGATCCCCATCAAATCGTGGCCGACATGCAAGAGATCGAGCGCCACGGTGACCAAGCCCGTGGCGAAAATGATTGTCGTGAATGCCAGCACGGTCCGGCGTGTGACCCACAACGCGCATCCCTGCTGGATCACCATGACCAGATTCATGAAGAGGACCCCGTAGGCGGGGTCGCCGCCCTGAGAGAACTCCTTCATCATGACGAGAATCCCCGTCGGCTGGACGAGCGCCGCGATGAGGAACAGCGGTAATGCCGCACCGGCAAAGGCTTCGTGTGTGGTGCAGACAAGCGCCAGCACGAACGCGGAGAAGCCCGGCCCGAGCGTCAGCAGCACTCGACCGAACGACCCGAGGTCGTCCCATCGCATGCCGATGTAGATCGCGAGGCCGGCAAATACGAACGTCCCGCCGAGATAGCCAAACACACGAGAGAGGATGCCGCTCGAGCGCGCTGCGCCTGTGTGCGGATCGCGGTCCAGCGCGGACGCGATGTCACCGACTGTGAGGTCATGCTGCCGCACGAGGGAAACGATCTCGACAAGTGCCTCGTCTCGCGCGCTCATCGCGAACCTGGCGCTACCCAGCCGACGAATTCGACGTTCCCGTACGGCACGTTCGCGGAAGCAAGAGGCAATCGGAGACTGGAACTGCCCTTGCGCAATCGGTAGTCGTTCGAATAGCCGCCGCCCCAGAAGATCTCGTTGATCAACCCGCTGCGGCTGCCGTTGTCGCGCGACAGCTCGTAGCCGTCCGGCGATTGGAGCGTCGTGTCGAGGCGCAGCGTACGCGTCGCGTCGACGACTTCGACGACCGTACCCTCGATCGCGTCCATGTTCGCGGGAAAGCCGAACGACAGCTGCTGCACCTTCTGGGTTGCCGCGTCATAGAGGTACAACTTTTTCCAAGCGTTGTTCACGTACCCGGTCGGTTGCGGAGGCAGCTTGATGTACTGCGCCTTCAGCACGCCGTCCTGGACGACGAAGCTGACGCTCACGGGGATCCCGGAGATGCCCTGCGAGAAATCCGTGACCGCGAACACGAGGTTGTACTTCGGTGGATCGGCCATGCGCTGCGGCAGGCCGCTCGCCACCAGGAACCCGGCCATCAGCACAATGGGCAGCGTCAGGCCAACGACGAGGACGAGGTTTGCCTTGACGAATTCCTTGAATGTCATGGCTGTGATCTGTTTATCGGCGGATACATTCGATCGCAGCGATCTCGACGCGATCGATCGCCGATCTCGAACACGTCCTCACGACGCGGTCACTCGAGCCCTTCGATGTCGCCGAGGTCCTTCGCCCGTCCCGTCGCGCGCTTGTTCCGGATGAACTCAGCGAGACCAATCACCCCGACTGTCACATCGCCGAACGGGCGCGTGATTCGGCCTGGCCACGCCTCGTCGAAGGTAAGGCCCGTCAGCTCGGTGAGTATGTCGATTCTGCCTGGCGCGACCCCCATTTGATACGTAACACCAGGCGAGGCGAAATCAGATTCCGCAATCTGATCGAGCGGCGCGCCAAACGCCGCGAGTGCGCGCATCACGCGGGCGGCGTTTTCCTTCGATGGCTGGATCCAGATATCGAGGTCGCCCGTCGCGCGCGGCCGCCCGTGAATGGCGAGCGCATAGGCGCCCACGACGATGAAGCGCACGTCATGCTCGACGAACGCGCGCAACAGATCGACAAAGTCCTGGTTCATCGGGCAGTTCGCCGCGGAGTGTCCAGAGCTCCTGGCTCAGATGCCAGGCATACAGCACGCGTTCGGCATCGGAGAGCTGCCGCCAGTATTCGACGTCGTGGCGGTCGGCTTCCGCGGCGTTGGCGTAGCGACGGATCGTGACGCGGCGTTCGCGTCGAGTCGCGGACACGCGCCATTATCCACCATCCACGCACGCAATCCCCATCGGCGTTAAGATTCGCGCAGCCATCCGGCGTGCCCTCGCATCGAGGGGCTCGACTCGGATCCGTGACGGCCTGATGCACTGGAGGATGCAGTCCATGAGACGGACACTGATGATCGTTGCGGGCGTATCCCTTCTCGCTTCTTCCGCAGCATTGAGCCAGGCACAAGGCCAGGTGAGCACTCCAGAGGTGCCGCCGACTGACACGATTGCGGAAGGGATCCCTGGCGTCATCAGAGCGGGGACAAAGATCGAAGTCGTCATCGCGAACGTTCCTGGACATGGCGACCCCGGGGTGACGTTGCAAGGTACGGAAGGGCCCATCGCCTTACCAGACGGCACGATGGTGTTCTGCGAAACCATCTTGGCCCGCATTGGCAAGGTCGACAAGGACGGGAAGGAATCCGTCTTCGTGGATGCCGCTGCTGCCGGTGGTCCCAATGGCTTGACCTGGGGCCCCAGGGGCCGACTCATTGGCGCCACGACCGCTGCGGGTAAGGTGGGCGTCAGGGTGGTGTATCCAAAGGGCAGTGAAGCGATGCTTGCCGAGAATTTCGAAGGCAAGCCTTTCGTTCGCCCGAACGATCTCATCGCCGACAAGAAAGGCGGTGTCTATTTCACCGACCCGGCCCCCGGGCCGAACCCTTCCTTGCCGCCGGCCGTCTACTACCTCCCATCGGGCGGAGGCAAGGTCATCAAAGTCGTCGACAACGTGAATCCGAATGGGGTGTCTCTCAGCCCGGACGAGAAGATTCTCTACGTCAACAACGGTGGCACCGGGTATGTGCTTGCATTTGATGTCCGCAACGACGGCACGCTGACCAATCGCCGCAACTTCGCGAAGTACGAAGGGCTGCCCGTGACCGACGGGAAAGTTGTCGGTGGAGGAGACGGTTTCACTGTCGATACTCAGGGCCGGCTGTACACGGCGGCCGCCGGGAAAATTCAGGTCTTCACTCCGCAGGGTACGTACCTAGGCGCCATCACGCCGTCGAGACGACCGCAGAACCTTGCCTTCGCCGGCCCCGATATGAAGACGCTCTACATCGTCGGTGGCGGGACGGTCTTCAAGGTCCAGATGCTTGCGCAGGGCATCAAGAGCCGCGGCGGGAAATAGCAATTCCGGCTACGGCTTCGGCAGCGCGAAGCTCAGAATCAAGTCGCCGCCTCTCCGGCCCCTGTCGCCGCCACCCGAGGCGACGGTCACGAATTCTTCGCCGTTCACCATGTAGACCGACGGCGATGAGAAGACTCCTGCACCCGTGTTGAACTTCCAGAGCAGATTGCCAGTCTTCGCGTCGTAGGCGTAGAAGTAGCCGGCGATGTTGCTGCCCGCGCCGACAAACACGATGCCGCCGGCGGTGACAACGGAGCCCGCCTGGCCGTAGCCTTCGAAAATGTTCCGCCACACCAGCTCTCCGGTTGTCGGATCGTAGGCAGAGAAGTAGCCCTTGGCGCCGCGTCCTGGATTGGTCGGGCTGTCAATCGCCGCAACGTAGAGAAGCCCTGTCTGAGGACTGTAAGAGATCGGACTGTAGTTCGATCCGCCGCCAGTCCCTGGCGCCTGAATCTGATTCGGATTGACGGGCGCGAACTGCGGCACGATCTTGTACTTCTCGAGCTGCGAAGGTGGGATCTCGAGCGGGACGATCGGGCAGACCGGCTCCATCGGCTTCCCGCTCGCGGTAAAGGGAATCGGCTGCGTCGGCCACGGTTGCTCTCCGGGGCGAGCACCCGTCGTCGGCACCGGCATTTCCTTGATCGGATGAACGGGCTGTCCGTTTTCGCGATTGAGGATGTAGAGATATCCGTTCTTGCTCGCGTGGGCGAGCGCGCGAACGCGCTGTCCGCGCACCTGCATGTCGAAGAGAATCGGCGGAGCGCCCGAGTCGTAATCCCAGACGTCGTGGTGCGTCTGCTGGAAGTACCACTTCAGCGTGCCGGTGTCGAGCGTGAGCGCGATGATCGAGTCGGTGAAGAGATTGATCCCCGCTCGCTTCGTGCTGTCGCCGAACGGATTTCCCACTGGCATGTAGAGCAGACCGAGCTGTGGATCGATGGCGGCGGTTTCCCAGATGCCGCCTCCGTTTCTCTCGCCGCCAACCCACGTCGGCCCCGCGATCTCCCAGCCTTGATCCATTTCATTTTGGGGAACGGTGTTGAAACTCCACTTGACCTTGCCGGTCTTTGCATCGACGGCCAGCACATAGCCACCTGGGATGTGACTCTCGCTTCGTGTGCTGCCGATGTAGAGCGTGCCGTTGTAATACTGCGGAGCCGTCGTGAACCAGTAGCCAACGCTGATGGCGGTCTTCACGTCCTCGTATCGCGGGGCGAGCACGTCCATGATGACGCTCGCCTGGCCGTTCTTGCCAAAGGTCTGAATGGGTTTGCCGCTCTTCGCGTCAAGCGCGAAGAGGAATGAACCGCCGGCCGTGTAGACGACGCCATCGGCGTAGACAACGCCGCGATTGCGGAAGATGTAGCCCTCGCGCGCGCCTCCGCCGATGAGATCGGTGACGTCGTAGGTCCACAACAGATGTCCGTCCGCCGCATCGAGCGCGTAGACGCTGCCGCGCGAATCGGTCACATACATCGTCCCGTCGACGATGACCGGGGTCGTCTGGTTGCTGACGCCGTCGATGACGCCGTGCTGAAAGAGCCATCGCGGCGTCAGCGATTTCACGTTCGAGCGGTTGATTTGATCCATGGCGGAATAACGGGTGCCCGCCAGGTCCAGGTTGTGGAGCGCCCAGTTCACGTCCCTCGCGGCGGTTCTCGATTGCGCGGCCATCCGGGAGGAGAATCCGAAGCCACACACACCGAGGACAGCCAGCGTCGTCAGGCTCAGACCGACGGTCAATCTCTTTCGCTTCATGGACGTCCCTCTTTCATTCAACGACAGGTGATCAGGGGACCGCTTACTCCGGGGTCGCGAACTCTTCGGGGCCTGGCCGAATTATAGAAGGGACCGTCGTCGCGGTGATTCTCGACGTGATCGATCGCTGATCTAGAAAACGCCCTGACGGAGTGTCATTCTCTCGCGAGTCGAACGTTGCGGGTCCTGTCGCCGGGTCTCCCCACGCCGTGCTCGGCGCTCTTTCGCACCTGACGGTGCTCATCGCGCCTGCGACGCGGCGTGGGGATGCCCCTCCCGGCGCCACCCGCCGGAAAAGACCGTTCGACTCCCGTGAGCGGAGTCGTCACGACCCGCACAGCCACTTCCGTGCTACCTGGCGCTTGGGATTTGGGTTTTGGGATTTGGGATTTGGGATTTCCTTTTATTCCCGCCGGATTATTGCACTCTCGTCCGAAGGCCGATAAGAAACGCGAGCCTCGTGATGGACGCGTCTACCGTGCAACAGATTCTCGATTCGGCCGCACGGGCGGCCTCGTCTGACGACTACGCGTCGGCCGAATCGCTGCTGCGGGAAGCAGCGCACCTCCAGGAATCGAGCCTTGGTTCGGAGCACCCGGATCTGGCGAGCACGTTCAACAACCTCGCCATCGTCTGCGAAAAGGAACACAAGTTGACGGACGCCGGGGAGTTCTATCGCCGCGCGTTCGCAATCGCGTCCGCGTCGCTCGATTCAGACCACCCGCTCGTTCGCACCAGCCGCGAAAACCTCGACGAGTTCCACCGCGTTCACGGGACGGTCGACGAGGCTGTGACGGGCCGGCTAAAGCCGGCCCCCACGTCACCGTCGCCTATGGATGCCGCCGAGGCGTTTCCGAACGAGCCCCATGCGATCCTGGCACCGACGACCGTCAGGACAGCAATGCCCTCGCCGGACAGCACGGCGGAGTCCTTCGTCAGCGAGAGCACGCTCGCGGTGCCGGCAACGCCAGGCCGTCGTCTTCCGCTCGTCATCGGGGTCGTTGCGGGGATCGTGCTGCTCGGTGCGTTCGCGATGTTTCGGGGGATACGCTCGGCACCCGACGTCGTAGAAGAACCGAAAGCCGTACAGGAAACGTCGCCCGTACCACCATCCGCGCCGCGTGCGCAGCCCAAAAAGCAGAACGTGCGAGTCGCGCCCCCGCCTCCGAGCCGCACGCCTGCGAAGACCGTCGTTTCGACGTCTACCGAGGCGCGTCCTCGGATCGTCGAGGCGTCGCTCTGCGAGACTCTTTCAACGAGCGGTGGTCAGTGGGAATGCGCGCCAGCCTCTGATCCTGTCGCAGCCGGCTCACTCTATTTCTATACGCGGATCGCCGCGGCGACGAGCACCCGCGTGCATCACCGTTGGTACCGAAACGGCAGTTTGCGGCAGGACGTTGATCTCGCGATTCAAGCGAACCCCGCTGCGGGTTACCGCACCTACAGCCGCCAGCGGCTCGACAGCGGAGACTGGCGTGTCGAAGCGGTAACCGCAGAAGGTGTGGTTCTTCACGAGGCGCGCGTGGCCATTCGGTAAACACCTTCGAATTCTGCCGTTTCCAACCCGTCGAAGAAGTCGTGCAGCGGCCATCGTGAAACCGGCCCGCGCGCTCCGCCGAGCATGAACACTTCGCGCTCCAGCACCGGTCCGAATGCGTGCAGCATACGTGCGGCGCCGGGCGGCGGGTCCTTCAGCATCTCGAGCGTCAGCCCGAATTGCGAACGATGAGCGGTCATCGCCTCCAGCTTTCGTTGGAGATAGGCGCTCGCGTCGAACGAGGCCGCAATCATTTCAGGCGCGATCGCGAAGACGTCGGGGTCGAGATCGTCGAGGAAGCCTCTCCCGCGACTGGCTTCGGCGAACCTGCGGAACACGTCTCGAAGCATCGCTCCGTAGAAGAGACGCTCCGGCGCCTCGGTGCCCATCGCGCTGCTCGAGAAGAACGCCGCTGTAGTCGCCCGCTGAATCGCGACGTGATCGGGATGATAGTAGCCACCGTGTGGCTCGAACGTCATCACCACGTGCGGCTTGACGTCGGTGATCACGCCACGGATGGCTGCCTCGACGTCGAGCATGTCGACGTTCGCCAGCGCATGAGGGTCGTCGTGCCGCTGGCGCTCCTTGCGCGCGGAATCATGAAATCCAAGAAGGACCGGCGGTTCGATTCCGAGCCGCGCGCATGACAGTTCAAGCTCCTGCACCCGCAACGCACCGAGATCCTCGACCGCTCCGACCGACGGGTGTGGTTTGCCAGCCTCACCGTTGGTGGCGCAGACGAGTGTGACCCGCGCGCCTCGATCGGCGAGGTGCGCGAGGATGCCGCTATGCAAGATCTCGTCATCGGGATGAGCGAAGACGACCAGAAGTGAGGCACGGCGTTTCATTCGACCCTCACAGCCTTGACCGTCACGGGGTTGGCAATCGGGCCGTTCTGGTTTGTTTCGGCGGTCACGACGAGTGTGTCGCCCGTCAGCTTGAACGACCACGTGGTAAAGGCGCCGTGCATCATCGCGGCGGGATTCTTCGCCGCAATTGGGCGCATCGTGATCACGTTGCCCTTGACGTCGTAGGTGCCGGCCTCGCCCACGAACGGTCCCCAGGAGGCGCGCAATTGATCCGCGCTGGCCTTGGCGACGTCGGCGATCACCGGCCGCGGTCCTTCGGCTTCGACCTGGACGCGGCTGTAGTGTCTGGCCGTCATGATGGTGAGGTTCGGTCGCGGTTCGGGGATGTTGATCGTCGCGGGGGGCGATCCAGGCATCGTGACTTCCACGACCTGCCAGACTCCCTGAATCGATCCGGTTTTGGTTTGTGCCTCAACAGTCGAGGCGAGAAGCAATTCGGCGCCGAGCAGCACGAACAGCAGCTTCTTGGTCATCACAACCCTCCTTGAGAGACTCACCGTGAACAACTCCAACGTTGCGGCAACCGTTCATGCGGCTCAAGCGCAACGACGCGCCAGGTCGGCGATGGCGCGTTCTGGCGTGCGTGTGCGCTAAGCTTCGCGTGCAGTGAGCGACTCCCCGGGTTCAAGACCGTCGAGCTCCGGCCAGCCTCCGACCGACCGTTTGGATTCTTGGAAGGAGATCGCAGCGTATTTGGGCCGCGGCGTCCGTACGGTGCAACGATGGGAGCGGGAGGAGGGATTACCGGTTCATCGTCTCGCGCATGACAAGCGCGGGAGCGTCTACGCCCAGCGAGACGAGCTGGCCGCCTGGTGGGACAGCCGGCGCGTCACGCTTGCGGGGCAACCATCTGATGACGCGAGTTCGGATGCCCCGCGCGTTTCACCGCGCCTCGAGCGCATCACGCACACCGCGTCGATGACCTCCTGGCCCGCGCTGTCGTCCGACGCGCGCCTGATCGCGTATGTGTCGGACGGCGGGCAGGACGGGACGACGCCCCAAATCTGGATTCAGCAGATTGGCGGAGCGGCGCTGCGCTTGACCAATGCCGAGCGCGAGTACTCGCGGCTCTCGTTCTCGCCGGACGACACCCGCATCGTCTTTACCGCCAGTGACCACGCCGGTCAGAACGTGTATGAGGTGCCGGCACTCGGCGGCGAACCCCGGCTTTTGCAGCGAGATGCAAGTTGCGGCCAAATCTCTCCAGACGGGCGATGGCTCGCGTGCGTCCCGCGCAATGCGATCGGGATACGCGTGGCCGCTCGCGACGGCATCGGGTTTCGAACGGTCGCGGCTGAACTGGTCGATGTGGCGTGTGCGACGTGGGCGCCGGACAGCCGCGCGGTCGTCGTCCACGCTCGCAGCGGTGCGGTACTCGAGCCTGATTGGTGGATCGTGCCGGTGGACGGCGATTCGCCGACCAACACCGGTCTGGTCCGGCTGTTCCGGGAAAGACGAATGTTCACCATACCGACTGGTGTTGCGTGGGTCGGGGACTCGATCCTGTTCTCGGCCGCGGGGCCGCCTCACGGCGTCTGTCTGTATCGGCAGCGGCTCACTGCGTCCGGGTTTCAACCCGCGGGACCCGCGGAGCAACTGTCGGTCGGTATCGAGTCTGCCTGGCTTCCGAGCGCAGCGGGTGGTTGTGTCGCGTTTGTCAGCAGCCGTGCAGATTCGAATCTCTGGTCTCTCTCGCTGGACCGAGTGACAGGGATCGCGCACGGCTCACCACGTCGCATGACACGCGGCCCATTTCCTCTGGGTTATCTGTCGTTGACGAGTGATTTTCGTACGCTCGCGTATTTCTCCTATCGGCTCGGGCGCGGCGAGGTGTTCCTGCGAAACCTGCAAACCGGTTCGGAGCGAACGCTTGTCGAGGCACCTGCAGGCGACAAGGGATATCCCGCGATCTCACCGGGCGGAGATCGTGTGGCCTACGGCACCAGGATGCCGGGCGGCGAGCAGGCGCCACGGCCGATTTTCATCGTGTCCCTGAGCGCCGGCACCTGGACACAGCTTGGAGACGATTGCGGCGGTCGTCCGCGGGAATGGGTTGACGAGCGTGCTTTGGTGATCGAACGGTTCGCCCGGCTGAATTCGATCGCCGTCATCGACACCGAAACCGGGGAGCAGCACGAGCTGCTGCGGAGCGCGGAGCTGTCGATCAGAAATCCGCGGTTGTCGCCCGATCGCCGGTGGATGGCGTTCGATGCGTTGCGTCCGGGCGAAATGTCCAGTGTGTTTATCGCTCCGTACCGCGCGTCTTCCGTCATCGAGTCGGCGTGGATCGCCGTGGATCAACGCGCAAGCCATCCGTTCTGGTCCGCCGATGGCCGTTTCGTCTACTACACCCCCATGGGCACCAGTCCGATGGTGCGCAGCGCGGTCCGCGGCCGTTGTTTCGATTCCACGGCAGGATTGGTCGAAGGCGGCCCGCTCGCGGTCTACGCGTCAATTGAAATGATGATGCCTGCGTACCTTCCCGGTACAGCCCCAATCGCCACGCCGGATCAGATCATCCTGGTGCTCGGCGACTTCACCGGGGACATCTGGCTCATGGACGTGTAGAGCGCGCCGGCATCAGGTGCTGATCTGGTTTAGTTGAGCGCTCCGGTCGGGAGCGTGACCTCGAGATTCAGGCTTCAGCGGAGCTCTGATGCGGATGGTGGTTCCGCGATCCGCACCGGAAGCAATGTACAGACTGCCGCCGACGGCGCGCGCCCGGTCCTCCATGCTGATGACGCCGACGCCGCTGGTGTCGCCATCGACGGCGTCGAGGCTGAATCCCTTTCCATCGTCGGTCACGGTCATCTCGATATCATCGCCAGACCGGGTGAGCGCGACGGTGAAGCGTTGTGCCGCACCATGTACGACGCCGTTTCGAAGCGACTCCTGCGCGATTCGAAAAAAACACACAGCGATATCGTCGGGCACGTGTTGGAGGTCGCCTTCGGACGTAAAGGTCACCTGCACGTTGTGCCGCTTCGTCACTTCGGCGCAGTGCGTCTTGATCGCGGGAACGAGCCCGAGAACCCGGAGCGTGGCGGGATGCAGATCGTGCGAGAGTCGCCGGACGGATTCAAACGTCCCGCGCGTATCTCGCGCCAGCGCCGCGAACGCCCGCTGCGTGTCGGCGTCCTGGATGCGTCCTGACGAGTTGCCAAGACGATCGATCGCCGTCGAAACCATCGCCAGGCGCTGGCAGATGTCGTCGTGCAGGTCCTGCGCGATGCTCGCGCGCGCCGTCTCCTGCGCATTGATGAGCCGTCCGGCCAGCAGGCGAATCCGGTCGTAGCTTTTTTGCAGCGATGCCTCGCGCGTGCGGATGATCTGCTCGGCACGGCGGCGCCGGGCCCGGTGCGTCAGCAGTCCTGCGATGAGCGTCAACTGGAGGCTCACCACCGCAAACGTGCCCACGATGTACCATCGGGACGTTTCCCACATCGTTGGCGTTCTGAACAGAATTTGCGATCCCACCGGAAGTCTTGACGGATCGATGCCCCAGCGTTGGATTTGACGCCAGTCGAAGATCGGTACCAGTGACGGAGGCGCAATCGGAATCGCCTCCGGCCGCGTGCCTTCGAGGATCCGGAGCGCGATTTCGGCGACATGCGTTCCGTCCATTTCATTGCTCTGCATCATGCCGCCGACGATCCCATGTCCCATGTAAATGTCGCTGCCTGCGTAGACGGGGACCGAGGAGGCCTTCGCGATGCTGCTCAACAGCTCGTCCGGATAGACGACACGCCCCGTGCCAACAGGCGAGTAGCGGGCGTAGAAGACCAGGCTCTGCGGCGGCAGGGCTTTGACAGCGGCGACCATGGCGGCCGACGTGCCTTCGCCGATGTAGGTGAGCTGCGCTCGTTGCCCGAACCCGCTCAGGGTTGACTGAACGCGCGCCGTATATCCCTCGACGGCCGGCGCATACGCGATGACGAAAACCTGCCGGACCGATGGGTGCAGTGTCAGCGCCAGTTCCAGCGTCTCTTTCAACGCGACACCACGCAAAATCCCCGTGATGCCCGTTGCCGTACCACGAACGACGGCATCGGGTACGGTGGTAGCGAGGAACACGATCGGCACGCCGGGATACAACTCGTCCCGGAGGCGGAGCGTGAAGTCAAATGCCACGATGGTGTTCGCGATGAGCAGGTCGATACGCCTGCTGGCGAACTTCAGGCGGATCGAGTCCCGCAACGCCGTGGATGCCGTGTCAAGCGTGAACTCCTCTGACTCCAGATATTCCGCGAAGTAGTCGACCTTCGTGCTGGCGGACGAGAGCAGGACGTTGCGGATGGCGCTGTCTATTTCTTCACTTCCAGGAAAGGATTCGGGGCCGCCGTGAATGGCCACCACCGTTCGTGTCGCCTGCGCTTGACTCTGGCCCGACGCCGTCGTGTAGAGACAGCTCACAATGGCCACGACGAAGAGAGGCGCCGTCAGACCTCGCGAAAATACTCGGAGCGGCATGTGCGCTCACTCCGTCGCGATTGCCCGGAAGAGGACGGCCACGATTGCTTCAACTTGTGACC
>Ga0310810_10006477_pt1 | contig 13240 bp, 9 predicted proteins | sample NCmetagenome_FD_207641 | JGI IMG/M metagenome (GOLD analysis project Ga0310810, IMG submission 207641) | Soil microbial communities from experimental microcosm in Duke University, North Carolina, United States - NC | ecosystem: Engineered > Artificial ecosystem > Soil microcosm > Unclassified ... | reverse complement strand
GCGTAGGGGCAGGGCTGCGATGGAATATCTTGCCCAAGGATCGTGCGTCGTTCGAAGTCTATTGGGGGTACAAGCTGAATCGTGTGCCGAAGGAGGGCAATACGCTTCAGGATCATGGGGTGCATGTAGGGTTGGTGGTGAATCTGTTTTGAATTGGTATTCGAAATCGTCGCGGGTCCTGTCGCCGACCGCGCCTGCGGCTGAGCCCACAATCGTGATTCGGTGACAGAAGCGAGGGTGGAACATCCTTGAGACGTGAAAGCAGACATGCACATGCAAGCTAGACTGTTGAATCTCGTCATCTTCCTCGCTATCGCAGCTGGTCTGTTGGTGACGAGTACGGCCGGAATAACTGCGGCCGAGCCCAATCCCGACTCCCTCATGAAGCAGGGGCTTGAGGCCTATCGGCGAGGGGTATTCGATCAGTCGTTGGCGGTCTCGAAACAAGCTGCGCAGATGTATGAGCAGCAGCACAAGCCTTTGGAACAAAGCCGAGCGCTGGTGCTAGCGGCGCAAGCGTCTGAAGCGATCGGACAACTGAAACAAGCGCTTCAGCAGCTCGAACTCGCATTCGGGTTGGCGCAGCAAAGTCAGGATAAGCTCTGGACGGCGACGATTTTAAGCAGTCTGGGCCATGCCTATCTGACCGGTCGTCAACCGGACGCGGCGGTGTCCCACTTGAAGCAGGCACTGGAGACGGCTCCACAGGACGCGACCTCGGTGATAGCCGGCATTCACAACAATCTCGGTCTGGCCCACGTGGCTCGCAAGAACTTCGCTGACGCGTTGGCGTCCTTTACGGAAGCGGCCAACATGGCCGCGCAGGCGGCCGATCGGCCATTGGCGGTACGCGCTCGGATCAACGCCGGCCGAACGGCGCTCGCCCTAGATCAGGCGCAAGCCGCGAGAGATTGGTTTGATAAGGCGCTGGACGAACTCAAAGATTTTCCACAGTCCCACGAGAAGGCGACGGGCCTGCTTCAGATCGGACTGGGGTATCATCAACTGCGGGGCGCCATGCCGTCAAACAGTGCGGGCCTGCTGTTACGGGCCGCCGGCACCTTCGTCGAAGCCGGCGAGGTGTCGGACAGTATTGGGAACGTCCGCACGAGGTCCTACGCGGAGGGATATCTTGGCCATCTCTATGAAACCGAGCACCGCTATGAGGAAGCCCTGGAGTTGACGAGGCGCGCGATTTTCTCTGCTCAAGCCGCCAATGCTCCGGAATCGCTGTACCGCTGGGAATGGCAGTTGGGGCGGTTATTGGCCGATACAGGAAAATTGGATGAGGCCATCAGTGCTTACTATCGCGCCGTAGCCGCATTGAAGCCCATCCGCATGGAAGTCGCTTCCGCGCTGTCGGTCGGCGCGGTGTCCGGCGAAGAATCGATTAAACCTCTCTTCATCGAACAGGCCGATCTTCTTTTGCAGCGAGCGACGTTGAGCACGGACGCCAAAGCGACCGATCAGTACCTCCGCTATGCCCGCGATGCGATTGAAGCATACAAGGCGGCGGAGTTACGAGATTACTTCCGCGATCAATGCGTGGACACATTACAGGCGAAACTCACGAAGCTCGATACGATTTCTTCGACGACCGCCGTGATTTACCCGATCATATTTGCCGATCGGACGGAATTATTGGCCAGCTTCGGGTCGGGGATGTTCCGCTACTCCGTACCGATCAGTTCCGAGACGCTCACCAAGGAGGTACGGTTGTTCCGACGGACGGTCGAGAAACGCACGACGCTGGAATATCTTCCGCATTCGCAACAACTATATGATTGGTTGATCCGCCCGATTGAATCGGAATTGATCCGGCACAAGATTGAGACACTGGTTTTTGTCCCAGACGGCGCCCTCCGGACCATCCCGTTCTCGGCGTTGCATGACGGCCAGTCGTTTTTGATCCAACGCTATGCCATCGCCATGACGCCGGGTCTGTACTTGACCGATCCTCGCCCGCTGAATCTTGAAAAAGTTCGTACGCTGGCGGGAGGTCTGATCAGCTCCGTGCAGGGCTTTCCGTCGCTACCCTATGTCGCGGAGGAGATGAATTCCGTTCGTACATTGTTTCAAGCGGATCAATTGATCAATGAGGAATTCCGTACCGGTTTATTGGAACAGGAATTGCGTGAGAGCCGGTACGGCATTTTGCATATTGCCACCCACGGCAAGTTTTCGACCGATGCTGATGATTCGTTTCTCCTGACGTTCGATGGAAAACTGACGATGGATAAACTGGATCAGTTGATCGGTCTCTTCCGCTATCGGCAGGATCCTCTGGAGCTGTTGACTCTCAGTGCTTGTCAAACCGCCGTCGGCGACGACCGTGCGGCGCTCGGCCTGGCCGGCGTGGCCATTAAAGCGGGAGCGCGCAGCGCCTTGGCCACATTGTGGTTCATTAATGACGAAGCTTCGTCAGCGTTGATCTCCGAATTCTACCGTCAGCTCAGGGATCCATCCTTGTCAAAGGCTGTGGCTCTTCAACGGGCGCAAAACAAGCTCTTGCAGGATCGGCTGTATGATCATCCGGCTTACTGGTCGCCATTCCTGCTCCTGAATAATTGGCTGTAAACAGTAGGGTTCCTATGCTAGAGTGCATCGCTATGCGGTTTCTCCGTGGCCATACCTTTCCATGGTTGACCGGTCTGCTGATTGTCTGCGCCGTCAGCATCGCACAATCGGATCTTTTGGCGGCAGCCCCGCAGCAATCATCGGAAGAGTTGTCGAAACCCTTGTACAATCCGCCGAAAAAGCTTGCGCCACGGGCCCGCGTGGGCGGCGATGTTCGCGGTACCGACGACACGGATCCGGAAGTGATTTTGCTGGTTCCCGATCATGTGGGATACACGATGCAGCAAACTCCCGCCGTCAACTGGTTTTTGTCGAAAACCACCGGGTACCAGGTGCGCTTCACTCTTCGCGATGATCGGTCGCAACGATGGTTTAAGGAAATTACGATTCCAACGCCGCAACATCCCGGCATCCACACCATCAACCTCAAGGAATTCGGTCTCGTGCTCGAACCGAATGTGCAGTATCGATTGTATGTGTCCGTCATCCGCGATCCCCAGTCGCCTTCCAAGGATATCGTGACCGGAGGCATGATCGAGCGATGCGAACTCAGCGAATGTGTGGAACCCATGGGTGCCAAGCTGACCTGCAGTCTTGACACCGTGAATGAGAATGCGAAGGCCGGCTTTTGGTACGATGCGATGGGATGTCTCTGCAGTCTCATCGATGCCGATCCCAAAAATGAAAAGCTTCGACGCGTCCGTGCCCGTCTCCTTAAAGATGTCGGGCTCAACGGCGTCGCTGACTGGGAACTGCGCGCACTGCAAGCTTCTACTCGCTGACCTGCTTCCCCGCCTATTCTTGTCTGGTTTTCTTCTGATCTAAAAAGGATTCACCGCCGAATCGATTTTGATTCACTTCGGCGGACATCTCGAAATCTTATTGTCCCAGCCCTTCCGCTATCCGCCACGGACTGCATGTAAACCAGGCATTCTGCCGCACGATTAGGCTGCATCGCGCTCGCTCGACACGCGGCCAAGAGCAACTAGGCTTGGGCATAAGGATTGCTGACTAGTCACACAGACATTGCAATTGATCACCGGTTCACAAGAGGAGGTGCCCCATGACGCAAGAACTCGTTCTCGTCGTTCTGCTGAGCGGCTTGGCCGGTCTCTTGTGGGTGATGAGGCTTGCGATCGCGGAAGAGAAGCATTCGCCAGAGCCGCATCATGAGTCGGAATCCTCGGCCGTAAGCGGTGACGTTCAGCCGCACGAGCGAACTTTCAAGCACTCCACGATTGCCGCATGAATACTCGTCTATCGCGTCACCATGAGGCCACTATGCTGCCGGCGATTGAGACAGCCTTTTCCAAAAAAGTGAACGGCTCCAGCAACGGATCGACGCTCTCGTCTTGTCGTCCTTCGAAGCCTCGGAAGCAACGCGTCACCATCACCTTGCCCCTCAGCCTGCTCGAGCGGCTTCGGAACGCCGTCTATTGGACCGGGCACGGCCCGCTCGCACAACTGATTTCCGACGCTCTGGATGAGGCCGTCACTCATATGGAGCAGGCCAACGGCCAAGCGTTTCCCCAGCGCCTTGCTGCCCTCAAACGCGGTCGGCCCCGCACAAAGACTCAACCTCCGCCGCTTCCCCTACCGCCGGCAGCGACCGAACGCGTTCAGTAGGCAATCAAGCCCGATATTCCATTAGCCCACCCAGCCCGTGAGAGAGGCTCTTGGGTACTTGGGTGGGTTGACCGTCGTTGATCCGGCTTCATGGCAAGCATGTGTTTTGCTTAAGCCACCGTCCTGAGCCGTGGGACAAGTGGGGCGAGGGCGGACGAACGACAATTTAGCTGCGGCGTTGAGCCTTCAGTAAGCTGCCGTATGGGCCGTTAATTGCCTTAACCGACGAATACAAGAACCTCCGGCATTGTGACAAGAATATTAAGACTCATAAGGAACGCTTACTCTCGTGACTAGAAAACTTACCAGTCTATTGACCCTCTCTCGCGCAGCCATGAGAATGTCGCCAGCAATTGTCGGCCAGACGTTCTCCGCGACAGGACGGCCCATGCACGCATTCGCGCGCAACGGATGAACCGGGGACGGCAAGTCCCCTGAGGAAACGATGGTCACTGCTGGCGGTCGGTATTCCGTTCTTGTGGTGGAGGACAACCCCGACATTATCGTCGCCCTTGAAGATTTGCTGCACCATGACGGCTATGAGGTGACGGAGGCCGGGACCTGCGCCGCGGCCATCGCCTTGATCTCCCAACAGCGCTTCAACGCCATTCTCCTCGATCTCGGGCTGCCCGACGGCGATGGGATCGACGTCTTGAAGGAGGTCCAACGTCGCGACGCTTCGCTGCCCGTCATCATCATTACCGCGCATATCGCCCAAGACCGCACGGTCGGCTCGCTCGGCAAAGGCGCGTTCGCCTATCTGACCAAGCCGTACAATCGCGAAGAACTCAGACAAACGCTCCGCCGCGCGATCGGCGTCAAAGAACTCGCCGCCAAGGCTGCGCGCGCCGAGCAGTCGCTGACGGAAAGCGAGCACCGTTTCCAATCCCTCGTCGAATCGGCGACTGACGGCATCGTCGTCGCCAATGGACGGGGCGTCGTGATTTCATGCAATCGCGCGGCATCACGACTATTCGGGTACTCCACCGACGAGCTGATCGGGCAACCATTGACCTTGATCATGCCCGACCGCTACCGCGAAGCGCATGAGCGCGGCATGGCGCGCATTGAAGCCACAGGCAAAGGCCGCCTCATCGGTTCCGTCGTCGAGTTGCACGGCCTTAGAAAGAGCGGAGAGGAGTTTCCCATCGAACTCTCGCTCGCCACCTGGAAAACGGCGCACGGCAGCTATTACAGCGGCATTATCCGCGACATCTCCGAACGCAAAAAGGCCGCTCAGGCGCTCGAACAGCTTCAACATCAGCACACGCTCATCCTCACGCAGGCCGGCGAAGGCATTTACGGCCTCGACAATCGCGGCAGCACCACCTTCGTCAATGCCAGCGCGGCCGGGATGCTGGGCTATGCCGTCGAGGAACTCCTGGGCCGTCACATGCATGACCTCCTCCACCATACAAAGCCGGACGGCACGCCCTATCCCGTGGACGAATGTCCCATCTATGCGGCCATCAATGATGGAGAGATTCATCGCGTCATCGATGAAATCTTTTGGCGCAAGAACGGCACCGCCTTTCCCGTGGAATATGTGAGCACGCCCATCACGGAGGGCGACCGGGTCGTCGGCGCTGTCATCGTCTTTCGAGACATCACGGCGAGAAAGGAGGCCGAGTCGGCGTTAAAGGCGAGCGAAGAACGGTTGGAAATGGTCATTCAAGGCTCGACCGACGGCTTTTGGGATACCCGTCTTCTGCCGAATGAGCCGTGGACTTCCCCAAGGACGCCCGTCTGGTGGTCGCCGCGCGTCAAGACGATGCTCGGCTACACGGACGACGAATTTCCCGACCTCCTGGACAGTTGGACGAAGCGGCTCCATCCCGACGACCGCGACCGTGTGTTTGCCGCTATCACGGCCCACATCGAACGGCGCGTCCCCTACGACGAGGAATACCGGCTCCTGACCAGGTCGGGAGACTACCATTGGGTGCGGGCCCGAGGCCAAGCCGTGTGGGATGCCGAAGGACGGGTCACCCGCATGTCCGGTTCGCTGCAATCGATCATGGAACGGAAGCGGGCGGAAGACGCGCTCCGTCGCAGCCAGGAACTGCTTCGCGCGATGGCCGACAACACCACCGCGGTCATCTACGTCAAAGAGGCGAGCGGCCGATATCTACTGGTCAACCGTCGGTTCGAAGATATCTTCGGGTTGAAAGCGGATCAGATTCTCGGTTTCACCGACCATCAGATTTTTCCGCGCCATTTCGCCGATGTGTTCCGCAGTAACGATGTCGAAGTGCTGGAGCGGAATGCGACGCTCGAATACGAAGAGACGGCTCCTCATCTGGATGGGCCCCATACGTATATTTCGATCAAGTTCCCGTTAAGGGATCAGGCCGGCATCCCCTATGCGCTCTGCGGCGTGTCTACTGACATCACCGAACGCAAGCAGGCGGAAGATCTGCTTCGCTCGCACGAACAGCAGCTCCGTCAGGCGCTGACCTCGACTGAAATCGGCCTCTGGAGCTGGAACATCGAATCGGACTCCATGTTCTGGTCGCCTCAGGTCGACGAATTTTTAGGAATGCCGCCGGTCCCAGGCCATAAGACACCGCGAGGGCTGTTGGCGCTCGTCCATCCAGCGGATCGAGAGGCCATCACCCGGGCCACGCGGCAGGTGATGGAACCGTCCCGCAGGGACATCACGTTCCAACATCGCGTGAAGAGATCGGATGGCATGGTACTGTCCTGCATCTGGATCGGTCATATCGTTCGCGATCATAGCGGGAAAGCGCTGCATGTGCTGGGAACCGTCCGTTCGATTTCAAGTCTGCATGAACAGGCGGGCTCTGAGGATGAAGCCAATATCTGACCTTGTCTCCATCGTGCGCCTCATCCGGGCAGCACATCGCCAAGCCGCGAGACTCCTCTTCGCGGCAGGCGTGCTGGCATCCGCAGTGTCGGGAAACGCGGCTTCTCATGCTGCAGAAATCGCCATTCTCAAATCCTCGAGCATTGCGGCCTACGACCAAGCCATTACCGGATTTAAATCGACGGCGCCGTCAGGAGTCTTTTATTCGGAGTACGACGTGCAAGGCGATCTCGAACAGGGCCGAAAGCTCGCCAAAAAAATTCGGGCATCCGACACATCATTGGTCGTGGCGGTCGGCTTGAAAGCGGCCTTGGCTGCCAAACTCGAGATCATCGACATTCCTATTGTGTATATGATGATATTGGACCCGTCCAGGCACAATCTGACCGCCCCCAATATGACCGGGACGCTGCTGGAAATACCGGCTGAGCGCCAGTTCAAAATCCTGCACGCCTTTTTGCCCAATTTGCGCCGTGTCGGAATGCTCTCCACTCCAGCGAGTAACCAGGGAAAACTCAAGGACACGATTTCCCAGGCTTCCGCGAATTCGTTGCAGCTCCATGACTTCCCCGTCGAGAGCGAAAAGGACGTGCCTCAACAGCTGCGCACGCTGCTTGCCGCCAACGAGGCCTTGTTGCTGGTGCCGGATTCGACCGTGCTGACAAATGAGTCCATCGGATTTATCCTGGAAACCTCACTGGCCAAGCGCGTCCCTGTCATCGGATTTTCCCCCGAATTCACCAGGCTCGGGGCTTTACTGAGCCTCTCTGTGGCGTACGGGGAAGTGGGCCGTGAGACAGGGCTTCTGGCGAAGCGTATCCTGGACGGCGACCGGAAGCTTCCGGCCAGACCGATTCCGATTGAACGGCTTAAAATCACCGTCAATCTAAAGACCGCGCGCTTTCTTGGTATTGAGTTTCCCAAGGACGTGAATCACTTGATCGATGAAACGTATTGACCGGCGATGACGACGCTCTCACAAACGCCCAGGGACGCTTCGCCGCTGACGGGCGGCAAGATCGCCAGTCTGCGCACGAAGTTCGTCGTCTTCTTCAGCCTGATTTTGATCCTGACCTGCTCGACGCTCAGTTGGTATTTCATCGAGGTGAGACGGGTCTCGATGACGGAGAATCTCAATCAACTCGGCACGATTCTGCTGACCAGCGTCGTCAAGAACGGCCAGTTTCGGTATGGAGGATTAATCGCCGAAGACCGGACGACGCTGCGGGAATTCGTTGACAGTCTTATGGCCGTCGACGATGTGGTCTATGTGGTCATTCGGGGCGCCGACCATCTCATCCTCGCACAGGAGAACAAAATCGTCCGCGAGTCGTCCGGCAGCGTCACCTTCTCGCAAGAACGCCGCTATTACCCCGATGAAGCTATCGCCGAAGAACTCTACCGCCAGCCGACGACCACTCCGCGGATCACGCCCGTCGCACTGTCACCCGAGAAACTTCTGGTTCCTGACGGCGGCAGCTCCGACGCGCTCTGGATCGTTTCGTCGCTGACCGAGAAAGTGTACGACTTCGCGTTGCCGGTCATGCGCAAACCGTCCTCCGATCCCTCGCTGTCGCCGATGCTCCTTGAAATGGAGGAACGCATTGCGTCGAAGAAGAGCGCCGCGCCCTATCTTGTGCAAGGCGTCGTACAAATCGGCATCAGCGATGCGGGAGTCAAGCGGGCGCTCTTCGACATGATCCGCAACGTCCTCATTCTGACGACCTTGCTCATCAGCGCCGGCATTTTGGGGGCGCACTTTCTCACCTTGCGCGTCACCACGCCGCTGCGAAAACTGGCGGCGGTCGCGCGACAGCTCGCGGAAGGCGAATCGCCGCCGCCTATCCCCGCGACGACGGGCGATGAAGTAGGACAGCTGACGCAAACCTTTAACGTCATGACGGAAGCCCTCAAGGAACGGAGCGAGGCCATTACCTCCAACCTGGAGACGATTCGTAAACAGATTACGCAATTGACGGCCGTCCATCAGACGAGCGCGGCCATTACGAGCACGCTGGACTTGCACGAACTGATGGACACGGTGCTCCAACTACTCCGGTCCAACCTGGGATTTTCCCGTATGGCGCTCATGCTCCGGCACGAAGACCGCGAGGTCGGCTACGTCGCTCAAGTGGCCGGCGTATCGGACGAGATTACGGAAGCCGCTCGTTTTCTGACGGTGCCCATCAAGGACGATGATACGATTCTTGCGGATCTGTTCATTCACGCCAAGCCGGTGCTGGCGCGGGATGTGAACACGGTGGCCCACCGCATGCATCCGGCGCTGCTCGACCTGGCGCGGCGCGTCGATCTCCAATCATTCGTGTGCGTGCCGTTGCAAAGCCACAGCCAGATTCTGGGTTTCATCGCGGGAGACCGAGGGGCAATGGCCTGCTCGGAAGAGGACCTGCACATCTTGATGACCATCGCGAGCCACGTCGCCACCGCCATCGACAACGCACGGACTTATGCTGATTTGGCCCAGCTCACCCAGCATCTGGAGCAACGCATCCAGGAGCGCACGAAGGAATTGTCGGTCGCCAACGAACGGCTTCAGGAACATGACCGGCGCCGGACGATGTTCGTCTCCGTCGCGTCGCATGAGTTACGCACACCCATGACCGCCATTCGCAGCTTCGCGGACAACATGCTCGACGGGGTTGCCGGAGCACTCTCGGAGCGCCAGAAAACGTACCTTGACCGCATCGGGCATAATCTGAACCGGTTGACGAGAATCATCAACCAGCTGCTGGACTGGTCCCGGCTTGATCTCAACAAGGAAATCCTTCGGCTGGAATCCCTGCGCGTGGATGAAGTCGCCACGGTGGTCGTCGAGAGCCTACGGACGGTGGCAGCAGAAAAACACGTCGAGATCCAGATCGATGCTCCGGAACACCTGCCCATGATTCATGCGGACCGCGACAAAGTGGAACAAATCCTCTGGAACATCATCGGAAACGCTGTAAAATTTACACCCCCCGGCGGCCGCGTGTCGGTCGGCTTTCAGACAGCGGCCGACGGCATGGTGCAGACCTGCGTCAATGACACGGGCTGTGGAATTCCGCCGGAACAACTGGACCGGGTGTTCGACGAGTTTTCAAAGGTCGCCTCGACCATGCCCACATCGCAGGGCGCGCAGTTGGGACTCTTCATCACCAAGAGCTTCATCTCGATGCACAAGGGGCGCATCTGGGTTGAAAGCGAAGTCGGCGCGGGATCGCGGTTTTATTTCACGTTGCCCGGCAATGCAGCCGGAAGCCCCATGGCGCAGTCTTCGCCGGAAATCGTCTCTCCGGGTTCGGCCACGGATGCGCCATCGAGGGGCGCCAGGGGTTGACGATGGGACTACACGACGGCATGTGCCGAAGGGCCCCGAGTCCAGCCGCATAGGAGGATCACCGCATGCGCGCGCGCATACTCATTGTCGACGACGATCCAGACATCGTCCTGGCGCTCGAAAACCGCATTACCTGGATGGGACACGAACCATTGACGGCCTCGGACGGCAAAGCCGCGCTGCGTGTCATTCAGACCGAACAACCGGACCTGATACTCCTCGACATTCAACTGCCGGTGTTTTCGGGATTGGACATTTTGCAGCAGCTCCATGATTCGATGGGAAAGCACGCACCGCCCGACAACACCGCCCCTTCAATTCCACCTATCGTCATGCTGACGGCCTTCGGTACCATCGAGCTCGCCGTGAAAGCGATGCAGCTCGGCGCCGTCGATTTCATCACCAAGCCGTTCACGGGCGACCACATCACCGTCGTCATCAACAAGGCCCTGGACGCGATCGCCCTGCGCCGGCAGGTCGGCGTCCTTAAGAAGGAGCTGGATGACCGTTACGGCGGCATGGTGGGCGCCAACGCCAAGTTTACCGCTCAGTTGGCATTGGCCAAACAGGCTGCCGCATCCAACGTGACGGTGCTCATTCTGGGCGAGACAGGCACGGGCAAAGAGGTGGTCGCTCGCGCGATTCACCAGTGGAGCCCGCGCAGAGACAAGCCGTTTGTCGCCGTCAACTGCGCAGCCATTCCGAAGGACCTCCTCGAAAATGAGTTGTTCGGCCATGAAAAGGGGGCCTTTACCGGGGCTGTGAAACGGGAGGCCGGAAAGATCGAGATCGCCGAAGGCGGAACCGTGTTTCTCGATGAGATCGGCGACATGTCCTTGTCGCTGCAAAGCCATTTGCTGCGCGTCCTCCAGGATCAGACGTTTTATCGGGTCGGCGGGACCCAATCCGTGCGCACCGACGTCCGGTTCGTCGCCGCGACGAACAAAGATCTGAAACAGGCCATCCGTCAAGGGGCGTTCCGAGAAGATCTGTTTTATCGACTGGAAGTGATCTCTGTGACGCTGCCGCCGCTGCGCGAGCGCATCGATGACATTCCGGCGCTTGCCGGGTACTTCCTCGGACGGGCCGGTAGGTTTGGTCTGAGCAAGCAGTGTACGGTGAGCGACGCAGCATTGCGCAGGCTTGCGCAATACCGCTGGCCTGGCAATATCCGCGAACTTGAAAATGTGCTGACCCGCGCCTATATCCTCACGCCGGGCAAAATTATTGAACCGGAACACTTGTGTCTGTCCGAAGCGGCCGGCACCGCGAGTCCTGTTTCAGCCCACGCCAGCGAACATCACCCTGCAATGGGAAGCGGCTATCACGAAATGATGGAGGCCTACAGCCGTTGGGTGCTCGAGGATGCCTTGAAGAAAAATGATTGGAACCAGACACGCGCAGCGGAAACCTTGGGACTTCAGCGGACGTATTTCACGAAACTTTTACGGCAAAAGCAGATCCCGGGGCGGCAACCGAAGCCTGCCGCGCCATCGCCACGCGACGCCGGTGCCGAGTAGTTGCCAACTTGACTCACGATCCGTAGACAGTGCGGCCGTTCCTCGGGTAAGATTGGCTTTCCCCTCGCGATTCCTCGACGTGGCGGTGTAGCTCAGTTGGCAGAGCAGCGGACTCATAAGCCGCGGGTCACCCGTTCGATCCGGGTCACCGCCACCAACGATTCCCGAAGCTTATCACTCTCCTGCTCTTCCACGGTCTCTTCAGGGTGCGCCTGAGCGTTTTCCGCTTCTGTCGGCCCTGTATCCAGTTTGCCGGTCCAGCCGGTATCCTGCTGCGAAACGGATGGCCCTAGGTATCCATGGTCACGTGGATGCTGCTATGCCCGCCTGCTCCTGGATGTACTTTGTGTGGCAATCCTTTCACTTGTAGCCCATCGCTGACATGTCCGTGATCAGAGCTTTGACATCGAGGTCCCCTGTCTTTTACACGCAGATCCCTTAAAGACACCCGCTAGTTCCGTCATGACTTTCCGCTGTGCTATTGATTCCGCAGGCGGCTATATGAAAAGCCATTCGTGCCGAGTCTTGTTGGTTGATGATCACGATCAAATCCGCGACGCCTTACGCCTACTGCTCTTATCTTATGGCGATATTGAGGTGATCGGCGAGGCAAGAGATGGCGAAGAAGCGATCATACGAACCGCATCGTGTCAGCCAGAAATAATCGTCATGGATATCAACATGCCCAGGATGAACGGCATTCAGGCGACGACGATAATTAAAAAATCACGGAAACAAACAGCGATCATCGGCTTGTGCGTGATTCAGGACACATACACCATAGAAGCGTTTCTGAAGGCCGGCGGCCTGGCAGTAGTGTCGAAGCAACGCCTGGAGGATCTTCGTCCAACGATCCAGCGCGCATGCGTGAATCGATCAACGGCTCCGAGCGGTAAACGGTAATCACATTTCATTTATTTGCCTTGCCGCATACGCCCGGCAGGAGCGACTTATGGATAGTTCTAGAAGTAAGTGACGGTACTGCCCGGACGAGAAGCCTCCTAAGCGCTTGCCTTCTACGAGGTTATGGGGAACGATGGTTTCAGAGCCTTCATAATGCTCGCATGCAACTCCTCAACAGCAGCTTCCTTAGTGAGCAAGTCCTCAGCACCGGCGCTCATCATGGCTTCGCGGTTATCCTGTCCCGCGTTCACGGACAAGCCGACTACAACGGTGTCTGGACACTCCTGTTTGATGCATTTCGTGGCCTCGATCCCATCCATGACGGGCATATTCACATCGATGACGACGACATCCGGCCGTAGGACTCTGACCGCTTCCAGCGCCTCGCTCCCGTCAACGGCTTCTCCTATGACATGCAAGTCTGGGTAGCCCTCTAAGATCGCTCGCAGT
>Ga0310810_10006476_pt1 | contig 13242 bp, 17 predicted proteins | sample NCmetagenome_FD_207641 | JGI IMG/M metagenome (GOLD analysis project Ga0310810, IMG submission 207641) | Soil microbial communities from experimental microcosm in Duke University, North Carolina, United States - NC | ecosystem: Engineered > Artificial ecosystem > Soil microcosm > Unclassified ... | reverse complement strand
TGTGGAATTACTAGGTGCAGTCGTTTCATGCTGTCACAAAAGGCCCGTTACGCCCTACGCGCATTGTTCCTGCTCGCCGAAAAGCCCGCCGGACAGCCGGTCATGATTGCCGAACTCGCCCGGCAAGGGCATATCCCGCGGAAATTCCTGGAGCAAATCCTGCTCGACCTGAAAAAGCGCGGCATGCTGCACAGCGTTCGCGGCAAGCATGGCGGGTATACGCTGGGACGGTCCGCCGACAAGATTTCGTTTGCGGAGGTCATCCGTACCATCGACGGCCCCCTTGCGCTCAGCCCCTGCGCCAGCGTGACCGCGTACCGCAAATGCTACGATTGCGTGGATGAGGCGACCTGCGTGCTGCGTAAGGTCTTGCTGGCCGTCCGAGATGCCACGGCGCACATCCTGGAGACTCGGACGCTTGCCGAAGTGCTGCCCGAACCTTCGCCTGCGCCCAAAAGGAGCAGGCGCCCGGTGACCGCTCCGGCAGAGTGACAAACGTTATTCGGCGAGAGGCTTCAGTCCCGCCTTGCTGATCGAGGCAGCCGCTTCTGGGGTTTGCATCGTTTTAATGAAGGCGCGAGCCGCCTCCGGATTGGGGCTGCCGACCGGAATCGCCACCGAGTAGACCGTCGCACTTTGAATCGCAGGTGGCAGTTCGCCTGCAATTTTGACGCCTTTGTTGGGCAGCATTTCGCTGATGAAGGTGATCCCCAATTCAGCGCGTCCCTGCGCCACCGCGTCGGCGACCTGCGAGCCCTGATAGCCGAAGACGACCTTCTTCTTGATTTCGTCGGCAATTCCCATGCGTTGAAAGAGTCCGTCCATGTAGGTGCCCGACGTGCCGCCAGCCTTGGGATCGACATACGATATCGTTTTCGCGGAGAGCATCGCTTTCTTGAACGCATCCGGCGTCGAGATGTCGGGAACAGCGGCACCGGCGCGGACCGAAACGCCAATGGCCGCCGTGGCCAGATTGGCGCGGGTGCCGGGTGTGATCAGATTCTCTTTTTCCAGCGCATCCATGCCGGGCGCGGACACCAGGATGAGGTCGGCTTTGGCGCCCTCGCGCAGTCGCTTCTGCAGCAGGCCCGTGGTGTCGACGGTGAAGTCGAGCTTGTGTCCGTTTTTCTTGGCGAATTCGGCACCGACTTCGCGGAACGGCTCCTGCATCGCGCCGCCCACCAGCAGCTTCATGTCGGCCGCGCTTGCGTGACTCGCCGCCAACACGAAGGCGGCAGTTATGAAAACGGTTTTCAGCATGGGAATTCTCCTCGAGCCGAGTCTCAATGCGTGGCGGGGTCGACGCCTGCAGCTTTGAGTTTCGCCCGCGCTGCGGGACTGGTGACGAAGGCGATGAAAGCGCGTGCCGCATCCGCATGCGGCGTGCCGGCAAAAACGCCGGCCATATAGAGCTGCGGTTTTTGCAGTGCTGGCGGGAACATCGCGATCTTGAGCGATGGATCGGCGACGAATTCGCTGACGAAGGAGAGTCCGAGCTCGGCTTCGCCCTTGGCCACCGCTTCGCCGACGAGTACGCCCATGGGTTTGAGCGCGGCTTTCTTGCGCGCCTCGTCCTTGATGCCCATCTGCGTGAACACGCTTTCGATATAGCCGCCGGAGGCCGCCGCCGCGACCGGATCGGGATAGGAAATCGTGCGCGCCGCGAGCACGGATTTCTTCAGCGCCTCGGGCGTAGAAACATCAGGGGTGCGCGCGCTCTTTTTCACCACCACGCCGAACAGCGAACTCGCCAGATCGGCGCGCGTGCCGGCCGCGATTTTGCCATCCTTCTCCAGCGCGATGGCTGCTTCGTCGGAAATGACGATGACGTCGCCTTTTTCGCCGGCTTTCAACTTGTTCAACACGCCCCCCGTCGTTCCCAGATTGAAGCGCAGCGTGTGACCGGTCTGACGCGTGAAATCTTCGCCCACTTCCTTGAGAGGATCTGCCATCGAGCCGGTGGCGAATATTGTAAGTTCAACGGCATGTGCCGGTACGGAAATGAGCGCCGCGGAAAGCGCGACCGCGAGAACGGCAGACTTCGACATGACGTCTCCTCGTGAGTGTCAGTGTGTCGGGAGCAGCGTCAGGCCGGCCGCCTTGAAGACTGCCCCTCCCGCCGGACTCGTCATCGCTTGAATGAACGCGCGTGCTGCGTCCGGATTGGCGCTCACCGTGGTGACAGCCGCGACGTAATCGGTCGGGCTCTGGATTTCCTGCGGCAGCGGTCCTGCGACGCGTAACCCTTTGTTGGGCGCCAATTCGGCGATGAAGCTGATGCCGAGTTCGGCGTCGCCCTTGGCGACCGCGTCCGCAACTTCGGAACCTTGATTGCGATAGACGATCTTGCTCTTCATCTGGTCGGCGATTCCCATCCGCTTGAGCAAGCCTTCGAAATAGGTTCCCGAGGTGCCGCCCGCTTTGGGATCGACATAGGAGACCGAGCGCGCCGCCAGCAGCGACGCCTTGAAAGAATCGGTCGAGGACAGATCGGGTGCTTTGCCGCCTGGCTTCATGGCGACGCCGATGAGCGCGCGCACCAGGTCGGTGCGGCTTGCCGCGGTGATGCGATTTTCCTTTTGCATCGCATCCACGCCTGCGGCGGTCACAACCACGACATCGGCTTTCTCGCCGGCGGCCAGACGCTTCTGCAGCGCGCCGGTCGTGTCCGAAACATAATCGAGCTTGTTGCCGGTCTTCTTGGCGAAATCGGCGCCGATCTTTTCCACCGTTTCGGTCATCGCGCCGCCGACGAAGACCTTCAGTTCGGCCGCCCCGGCAGCGCTCGCGAGCGCACACGACAACAACGCCGTCGCAGCGGCCTTAAGCAACATATTCATCGTGGTCTCCTTCTTCCCGCCGGCGGGCTAACGGCCTTTAACCGCCTTTTATCAGGGTTGGCCCGTGAAAGCCCGCGCGAGGCTTGCGCGAAAAATTTTTTACCACGCCCGCAACCAATTCCAAGCTATAGAGTAATGTCTATTGATTTGATAGAGATTAAGTGGATTAATCGGGGCGTCGCGCGGTGCCGAGCCGCGTGGGGGGACGCAGAGGGTAAGGCGTTGGGGATGCATTTTAGATTTGGTTTCAAGATGTTATTGTTGAGCGTAAGCACCGCCGCGGTGCTCGCCACTACCGCCTTCGCGCAAGAGGCACCGGCGCCGGCCGCTTCCTCCGAGCCCAAAGATGAGGCGCAGGCGCAGCCAATCCAGGTAGCACAGGCGGTCGAAACGGCGGCTTCTCCTTTGGGCAATGCTGCCGTCGAACAGCTTCTGGTCACCGCGCGCAGACGCGAGGAAAACGCGCAGGAAGTTCCCGTTGCGCTCTCTGTGATCGGGCTGCAGCAGATCGAAGCTACGGGCAGCTACAATGTCGGGCAGCTGACGCAGCTCACGCCCAGCGTCCAGTTTTTCTCGTCCAATCCCCGCAACACCGCCATCACCATTCGCGGACTCGGGACGAGTTTCGGCCTGACGAATGACGGACTCGAGCCCGGCGTCGGCCTCTATATCGACGAGGTCTATACGAGCCGGCCGGCGGCCGCCACGTTCGACCTGATCGACATCGACCAGGTCGAAGTGCTGCGCGGGCCACAGGGCACGCTGTTCGGCAAAAACACGAGCGCGGGCGCGATCAACGTCTCCATTCAGAAGCCGACCTTCGATCGATCGATCTCCGCGGAAGTGTCGGCGGGCGATTACGGTTTTTTCCAGGGAAAGGCGACGATCAACGGACCGATTGCGGGCAGTGTTCTCGCCGGCCGCTTGTCGGTCTCCGGCACGCTGCGCGACGGCATGGTTCATAACGTCACCACGGGCAAGGACATCAACGACCAGAATGATTTCGGCACGCGCCTTCAGCTGCTCTATCGCCCGAACGAGGATTTCTCGCTCCGTATTGCAGCCGACTACAACAGGCAGCAGACGATTTGCTGTGCGCAAGGATTCGTTCGCGTCGGCCAGACCTTGAAAAGCCCGGCGCTGCAATTCCCCGCGCTTGCGGCGCAGGCCAATTACGCGCCGCCGAGCACGAATCCGTTCGACCGTCTGGTCGATACCAATTCGCCAGCGCAGGCCAACCAGGTTATCGGCGGCATTTCGGTTCTCGCCGATTGGAATTTGGGCGCCGCGACGCTGACGTCCATTTCGGCCTGGCGCACCTGGAATTGGGACCCGGCGAGCGACCGCGATTTCACCAGGCTCTCGATCCAGACGATTTCCGCCAACCCGGACAATCAGAACCAATACAGCCAGGAATTCCGCGTCGCCTCCAATGGTAAGCAAACCGTCGACTACGTCTTCGGCGCCTATGCTTTCAAGCAGAAAATCGACGCTACGCCGCTTGCCCAATATGGCGCGGATGCAACGCGCTGGCTGTTGGCGGTAGCGCCGCCGGCGACGCCACGTCCGGCGAATCTGCTTGACGGTTATCGTGTCGAAGCCATCGCGCATTCGGACACGAAAAGTTACGCGGGGTTTGCGGAAATCACCTGGAACGTCACCGATCGGCTGCATTTCACGCCTGGCCTGCGCTACACCTATGAAGATAAGTCCGGCAATTTCAGCCAGACGGTGTCGGGCGGTTTGCCCGCCGCACCCGGCTCCGCTCTCGAGACAGCGAAATTCTCGATCGCCAGGCCGCAATTCTATGCGGCGAAATTCAGCGACGACAGTTTGTCGGGTCAGGCGAACATCTCTTACGACGTCACGCCCGACACGCTGGTGTATGCGACTTACTCCAAGGGCCACAAATCGGGCGGCATCAATCTTGCCGGCCTTCCGGTAGACGCGAACGGCAATCCGGTCGTGACCACGGCCGTCATCCGGCCGGAGAACGTGACCAGTTACGAAATCGGCGTAAAGAACGCGTTGTTCGACAACAACCTCACTCTCAACGTCGCTTTGTTCGACACCGAAGTGACCGACTATCAGGTCAACGTCGTGGATTCGGGCCCTGGCGCGCTGCGCGGCTATCTCGCGAACATTCCCAAGGTGCGCTCGAGAGGCATCGAACTCGACTCGCTGTTCAGCATCACCGACGATTTTTCGGGCTATTTGTCGGCCGCATGGACCGAAGGCAAATACGTGACTTTCAAGAATGGCCCCTGCCCGCTCGAACTCATCGGCAACGCGACGACCGCATGCGACTTGAGCGGCCGCCCGCTTGCCGGCTTGTCGCCTTGGGTCGTCTCTTTCGGCGGCGAATATCGCATTCCCGTCACCAACAAGACGCTCGACGGCATGGCCTATTTCGGCGTCGACGGGAATTACCGCTCCTCCACCTACGCCGACGCTTCCGATTCGAAATATCTGAAGATCAACGGCTACACGATCGTGAATCTGCGCGCGGGCTTTCTCTTCTCGAGCGGTTGGGAAGTGTTCGCTTGGGTGAAGAACGTCTTCGACACGGACTACTTCCAATATTTGCAAGCCCAGCCCGGCAATTCGGGAGCGGTGTTCGGGCTCGCCGGCGATCCGCGCACCTTCGGCGTTACCGTTAGGGTGAAGTACTGAGAGAGGCGTCGTGGAAAACCGGCACCGCCCAAAATTCGCACTGCGCGCTCCGGCGGATTTTTTTCGGCTGGCGAATGACAATGGCGACAATGCGATGATCGCGCGGGACTGGGGCCAGGACGCCGAGCCCATTATCGGTCGAGAATGGCCTGCCGGCTGGTGGATTCTGCCTTTCGCCGCGGGTGGCTTGATCGAGACGATCACGCTCGTGCTCTGGTTTGGCGGCCAGCTTTAACGGCCGAGCTTGCGGCCTCGGCAATCTTTGAGGCCGGAACCTTTCCCGGTGCCCCCACGTTCCAGTATGGGTCGCGAAAAGCGATCGGAACGACGCAGGTGTGCCATGCTCAATTGGGCGCTGACATTTCTGGTGATTGCGATTATCGCGGCCGTCTTCGGATTCGGAGGCGTCGCGGCGACGGCGTCGAGCATCGCGCAAATCCTGTTCGTCGTATTTCTGGCGCTGTTCCTTGTGAGTCTAATTGTGGGTATCGCGCGCGGCCGGCCCCCGACCGCGTGAACGGTACGCTCGTCCGCCGACAGAAGCGGACAGCGGCAAATGAGAGGAGCGAATGACCTTCGCTCCTCTTTTTTTTATGTCCGGTTCGCAATAGAAGCGGGCCTCAAAGGGGGCGGCGTGGCGACGGATCGCGACATAGCGCTCGGGCGGACACTCTATCGGCGCGGCCATTTGCGGCTGCTGCTCGCCGTGCTCGTTGGGGCGGCGCTCGCCGTTCTCATCCCCAACACGGGCCCGGTGACGCGCAGTTTGATAGGGTGGGATACGGGCGCCGCGCTGTGGTTGATTACGCTGTGGCGCATGATGGCGACAACCTCGGTTTCGGAGCTGCGCCTGAAGGCCGCTCAGCAGGACGAGAGCGGCAGCGTCATTCTTCTGGTCATGGTCGCAGCAGCCACGGCGAGTCTGGCGGGCATCGTTGCGGAATTGAGCCGCGCCCGCGAAAGCGTCCATCCGGCGGCCGATCTCGTTCTCATTCCGCTTTGCACGATTGTTCTGTCCTGGCTCTCGATGCATGCGATCTTCGCGACGCACTACGCGCATCTCTATTACGCGGGTACGGGCGATGACGGAGAGGCGGGCGCCGGGTTGCTCTTCCCGGAGAAGAGCCCCGCTCCGAGTTACATGGAGTTCATCTATTTTTCGTTCTGTATCGGGATGACGTACCAGGTTTCCGACGTCATGGCGGTGACGCGCGATTTTCGCCGCCTGATCACGCTGCACGGCGTGCTTTCGTTCTTCTACAACACCTTCATATTGGCGCTCGCGGTGGGCCTGTTCGGCACGCTGCCGGGACTCCCGTAACGGCGCTTGATCACGCCGGCACGGGTTCAGCCATCTGCTCGTCGTACAGCGGATCGGGGAAGATCAACTCGACCACCGTTCCTCCTGTGTCGCGGCGGTTCATGGTGGCCGAACCGCCCACCTGCTGCGCGAAAGCCTGGATCAGCCGCGAGCCGATGCCGCCGCCGCCACTGCTTGATTCGGACTGCACGCCGCGGCCGTCATCCTCGACGGCCAACCTCAGCTTACCGCCGGCAATCGGCAGCAAGCTCACGCGAATGACGCCGCCGCGCGCGCCCACCGGATAGGCGTGTTTGAAAGCATTGGTAAGTGCTTCCACCGCGAACAGAGTGAGCGGCACGGCGAGATCGCCGGGCGCTTGCCGGGAGACGATGTTCAACTCGAGTTTCAGGTCGCGGCGATCGGCGCCGAAGCCCTCATGGATTTGGCGCGCGAGATCTTCGATCAGCCGCTTCACGTCGACCGCGCCCAGATCCTCGATCTCATGCAGAATGCGATGCACCAGCGCCAGCGCGTTGACGCGCACCTGCGCCTGTCTGAGAGCGCTTTGCGCGGTCGGGTCGCGCAATTTCCCGGCCTGCAGCGACAACAGGCTCATCACGATCTGCAGATTGTTCTTCACGCGGTGATGCGTTTCCTTGATGAGCAGGCTCTTTTGCGCGAGCGCCTCGCGCAGGCGGCGATCGCGGTCCTGAACCGCGGCCGCCATCGTCGAAAACGTTTCGCCGAGATCGCGGAATTCGGCCGGCGCTTCTTCGAGAGCTACGGGACGAATGGCGTAGTGGCCGCGGGCATAGGCGGTCGCGATGCGCCGAAGATAAACGATCCAGCGTGTCACCTGACGGTCGGTGGCGATCCAGATCGCCGCCGAGGCCAGGCCGAGCATCAGCACGGGAAGCAGCAGATCGGTTGCGACGTGCAGATATGTGCTGGCGAAGAGTTGGCGATCGGGCATCCCGAAACCGACGGCAATAGCGTTGTTGAGGAGGGGAACGAACGCGTAACTCCAGGTCACGCCGTCCGCATTTCCGGAGAGCACTTGATCGCCCGTCGGTGTGCCCGGACGCTGCGCAAAAATTTGCGGCGCGGCTTCCGGGTTGTTGCTCGCGACCAGCGTGCCGGCAGAATCGAACACCGCCACCACGGCGCCCGACGGAATCGGCCGCGTGTGCAACAGCACATCCAGCCAGGAGACGTCCAACGTCAGGGCGAGAACGCCATCGAAACCGCCGCCCGGCTTTTGCAACGGCAACACGCCCGCAAGCACGTTGCGTTGCGAGACGTTGCTGTAGACCTGAGGCGTAATGAAGAATCCGCTGCGTTGCACCGCCTGTTGCCACCACGGCCTTGACGTAGCGTTGTCCGGCTCGACCGGGGCGCGCAGCGCAGCGCACTGGACTTTACCCTGCTCGTCGAAGCGCAGGATATTGCTGATGTAAGTGAGACCCTTGATCGCGTTGCTCAGCGCCGCGTCGCATTGCTCGGCACCCATGCGAACGTCCGGCTGATTGGCGAGGGCGCTCAACACCTGGCCGCCGGCGGAAAAGACGCTCTCTTCGTCGGAAGCGGTCGCGCGCGCGGTCTGGATGAGGCGTTCGCGCACATCCGCAACGTCGCGTTGGACGCGGTCGATACCCTGCACCACGCTGACCGCGGCGGCGGGCAGCAGCCAGAGAATGATCCAGAACAAGAGACGGAGGCGCAGCGGCCTCCCGCCGACGTCAGGAAGAGTCGGATTCTCCGTCTGATCCCTGCCCGGATGGAGGATCGAAGGGAGCCAGGCGGTCAAGCTGCGCCATAATCTCATTGGTGGCGTCTCCCCCTGCCGGGCGTGGCTCGCTCGACAGCGGACCATTTCCTTCCAACGCGGCGGATAACGCTTTTCGCGCCCGCGCGACGCGGCTCTTCACCGTGCCGACTGCGCAATTGCTGATTTTCGCAGCGTCTTCGTAAGAGAAACCACCAGCACCCACTAAGATCAATGCTTCTCGCTGTTCCGCCGGAAGGCCGCGAAGCGCGCGAGCCGTGTCGGACAGTTGCACTGCCCAGGTTTGTTCGCCCCGTGCGATCGGCACGCGTTCAGCCGCAGTGTCATCCCAGGGAGCCTGCCGCCATGCCCGGCGGCGGTCCGAATAGAACTGGTTGCGCAGAATCGTGAACAGCCAAGCCTTCAGATTCGAGCCCGCCCGGAAGGTCTCGCGCGACTGCCAGGCCTTTGCCAGCGCCTCCTGCGCCAAATCGTCGGCCAGTTCTCGATCGCCGCAAAGCGAGCGCGAAAAGGCGCGTAAGAAGGGAATGAGCTCAAGCAGATCCCGGCGGAATTCGATGTCGGGATCTGACACGGGAGCCGCCTCGCCGCTCGCGCTGATCGAGGGCTCGTCAAAATTGTGAGACTTCACGCCGATCCGTCCTTCTTGCCCTGGACCTCGTCGATCTTCTTCAGAAGGTCGAGGAAATCCTCAGGAATGGGCTCCTGAACGACTTCGTCATACATGCGGCGTAACTCGCGCCCGATTGCGCGCTGTCGCGCCCGCGCAGCGATCGTTTGCTCTCGATCTGGCTCTTCTCTTTTCACGTGCAAATTCCCGCCCTCACGTCGCGCAGCCGGCACGTCTCTGTATCGTCCGTCCATCCCGTCTGCCCTATTGATAGTTTGACAGGGGCCCCTCCCAGCGAAGGCTTTCCCTGAGCACCAGAAACGGGCAACCTCCAAGTTAGTTCCAGCGCTATGGAACATTCTCGCGCATAGACCGTTTCGTCGTTAAATCGAGGGAAACTCTATGACAGTCACCGAATCTCTGGCCCCCCATCTTCCCTATTTGCGCCGTTATGCGCGTGCGCTCACCGGTTCGCAAAGCAGCGGAGATGCCTATGTGCGGGCGGCCCTGACCGCGCTTCTGACCGGAAAGTCCGAGCTTTCCAATGACTTACCGCCCCGGGTCGCCCTTTATAGGCTATTTCATGCGATTTGGGCGAGCAGCACGAGCCAACTCGACCAGGACGTTTCGGTGGACGTGAGACAGTTAACGCCGGAGGAGCGCCTGCGCTCGCTCTCCTCGGCCGATAGGGCGGCTCTCCTGCTGACGGCGGTCGAGGGCTTCTCGCTCAGCGAAGCCGGGAGGATCCTGGGAGAGACCCCAGAGGAAGTCGAACAATCGATCGTCGAGGCTCAAAAGGCCATCGAACGGCAGCTCGCCTCGCGGGTGCTGATCATCGAGGACGAGTCCATCATTGCGCTCGACCTGGAAAACCTCGTGACCGAGCTTGGCCACAAGGTCGTCGGTACGGCCGCGTCCAAGGATGAAGCGGTGACCAAGGCGCGCGTGCAGCAGCCTGGACTTATCCTTGCCGATATCAACCTCGGCGAGGGCGGTTCCGGCATCGACGCGGTGACGGAAATCCTGCGCAGCTTCGATATTCCGGTGATTTTCGTCACCGCCTATCCCGAGCGCCTTTTGACCGGCGAGCGCCCCGAGCCGACCTATCTTATCACCAAGCCATTCCTGCCCGAAACGGTGCAGGCGACGATCGGACAGGCCCTGTTTTTCCACTCGCTGAGGCGCGAAGCGGCCTAAACGGAACCGGACGGAACCTAGCCTTGGCGGAACCGCCGCGGCGCATCACACGTTCTTCTCGCGAAATCGATGCGCACACGGAGAGCCCATGGCCACGGCAACGGCAACACGCAAACGGAAGAACGGTCGTAATGGCGCCGAAGTAGGAGTCGTGGAGGCGCGGCTGAATTCCGTGCGCGCAGACCTCGACGCCCTGCAGCAGGACGTACGCGGACTCGTCAGTGACGTCGGCGGTATGGCCAGTGATCAGGTTTCAGGCGCTGTCAACGGCGCCCTTGAAACGGCGTACGACACGGTCGACCGCGTCGGCGAATGGAGCAATGGCAATCTCAACGAGGTGCGGCGGGCGGTGCGTACGCAGCCTTTGGCCGCCTGCATGATCTCGATGAGTGCCGGAGCGCTGATCGGCGCGCTTCTGCTGCGCTAGAGCATGCTCGAAAAATTGGGGCAACGCCTGGGCGTTCGCGCTGTCGCGGGCCTATTGCTCCTGGTTACGGCGACTGCGCTGATTTGGGTTGGCGTCGGGTTCGCCGGCTATGCGCTTTATCTCGCCTTTCTGGCTCAGTCCGGGCCGCCCTTGGCCGCCGCGCTCGCGGCCGTAATCTTGGTGATCGCACCGCTCGGCTGGGCGGTGATTGTTCTTGTCCGCAGGCCTCGCGCTCGGGCCCAGATCCAGCCACCCGATCCGCGATTCGCGGCGTTCGAGGGCGACAAGACGGCCCTGAACGTTTTGGCGCAGGTGGCTCAGGACAAGCCGCTCTTCGCCGTGCTCTTCGCGGGCATATTGGGAGCCGCGGAAGCCATCAGGCGGCGCAAGCCCTGACGAGTTCCCGCCGGGAACTGTGAAGTGCGCCAGACGTTATAGTTAGGTTGTGTCGGGTAAAGTCGATGTACGGTTGGGCCCTTACATTTCTCGTTCTGGCTGTCGTCGCGGGCTATCTGGGATTTATCGGCTTAGGCGGACTGGCAGCGGAGCTGGTCAAGCTTCTCTGCGTCGTGTTCCTGATTCTGCTGGCGGGAACGGGGCTGCTGGGGCTCATTCGGGACGAGCCGCCGGCCTGAGGTTCGCAGGCCATGCCTTCGATTTCGGCCCCGCTTTAACAAATTGCACAAACCGTAACATCAGCCGGAACCGACTCGGGGTGTCGTGCATTATGGTCTGCGAGCGGGCCCCGGTCCCAGGCTACGTCAAATTGCCCCCCTCGACAGTCGGCATCGGTGGCCCGCTCGTGTTTCTCCCGACAAACGGAAAATGCCACACGCGCCGCTCAACCGGTTCAGTTTGTTGAATTGGTGAAGGCGCGTCACACGCCGACGACGAACACCACTGCAAATGCCGCGACGACGAGCATGAGGCTCACCGCCAGTACCATTCTGACACGGCCCGATATCACTCCCTGGCGTGCTTCCTCGGCGTTCAACAGCGGGGAATGCGTGGCGTATTCTTGGCGCTCCGATTCAAGCGGTTTTTCCCACGAATTTGCCTGGGCCATGGCCGTTCTCCGTATCTGCCTCACGTTCGGAAACGCTCCGCCCTAGCAAGGGGTTGCGGCATTTTGAACCTTGAAAAACGGAACCTCCTGACAGGTCCGCATGTTGGATTTTCCGGACAGGAGCATTCCATGAGCGAAGCCAAAGCCAAGAAAACCACTTTGCCGCCGCAAGCTCAGGCGAGACAGCCCGGGCGCGAAGAAAAGATGCACCCGAAGCCCGAATCGGAAGCGCGCCGCTACAAGGCCGCGGGCAAGCTCGAAGGCAAGTGGCGCGGATCAGCGGCGGCGATTGCGGCATCGGAAAATCGGTCGCGGTTCATTTCGCGAAAGAAGGCGCGGACGTCGCGATTCTGTATCTCGAAGAAAACGGAAGACGCGGACCGGACACGGACTTTGGTCGAACGCGAAGGCCGCCGCTGCCCCTTGCTGCGCGCCGACGTCGGGGAACGCCAGGCCTCCGAAGGCGCGATCCGGCGCACGCTCGACGCTCTCGGCAAGCTGGACATCCTGGTCAACAACGCGGCCGAGCAGCACGTGGCGAAATCGTTCGACGACATCCCGCCCGAGCAATTGGAACAGACCTTCCGGACCAATCTGTTCGGAATGTTTTATCGATCGTCGCCTTCACGCGATCGCTATCGATGCAGCTCGTCGAAAAAGGTATCCGCGTCAACGCGGTCGCGCCGGGTCCGATTTGGACGCCGCTGATCCCCGCGACCTTTTTCTCGCGTCTGACGATGCGAGCTACATCAGCGGACAGGTGCTGCAACCAGTGGGGGCCAGATCGTCGCGTGAGCTTGCATCAAGTGCCCGTGCGCGGTCCTGCAGGCATGCCGACGGGTTCGGCGGCGCGTTCCAATTCCTCACGGTACCGGCGCACCTGTTCCAATTGGTCAGAGTCGCCCGCCGAAGTTGCGCCGTCGAGGCGGCGGCGCGCTTCGCGTTCCCAAGCCGCCAAAATCTCCAACCGGTCCTCGTTGGTAAGGCGTCTGTCTCTAATCACGTCGGAGGGATTGCGATAGTATCGGGACGGATCGTTTTTAGCGTCTTGAACGAATTTGGCCTTTTTCATCGTATGATCAGCCTCTAGGGCTACCGGCATGGGAACGCGCCCGTTATCGCGGCGTTCCAACACGACGCCCGGGGAACATTTTCGAAAGGAAGAATATGGCCGCGGCAAAGAAGAAGGGGAAACGCGAGAGCAAGCCTCACAAGGCGGCCGAGAAAACGAAGGAAGAACAACCGCGGTCGCGCATTCCGGGGCTGTCCGCGCGTCCCGTCTGGCAGGGACATTTGCGTTTGTCGCTCGTCAGCTGTCCGGTGGCGCTCTACAAGGCGAC
>Ga0310810_10006474_pt1 | contig 13246 bp, 14 predicted proteins | sample NCmetagenome_FD_207641 | JGI IMG/M metagenome (GOLD analysis project Ga0310810, IMG submission 207641) | Soil microbial communities from experimental microcosm in Duke University, North Carolina, United States - NC | ecosystem: Engineered > Artificial ecosystem > Soil microcosm > Unclassified ... | reverse complement strand
ACAGCAGCACGCTTGTCAGGGGGTGCGATGACGGTCAATATGATCGGAACCCGCCGCTAGTGTGGGAGTGAGGGGACCATGGACGAACTCATCTCCAGGCTCGTCGCCAATGTCGGTGTCGACAGGGGCGCAGCCGAGAAAGCCCTTGCGATCATGTTCGAGTTTCTCCGCAAGGAGGGTCCGCCCGACAAGGTGCAGGCACTGCTCGAGCGGATGCCCGGCGCAATCGAGTTGATGGAGGCGCAAGGCGGCGTCGACGCGAGCGGCGGCGGCATGTTTGCGCTCGGCGGCATCATGGGCGCCGGCACCAAGATGATGGCGGCGGGCCTATCGATGGGACAGGTCCAGGGCGTCGCCCGCGAAACGCTCGCCTTCGCGCGTGAGAAGGCGGGCGAGGACGCAGTCGGCGAGATCGTCGGCGCCGTTCCCGGCCTGTCGCAATTCGTCTGACGTCTGAAGCGCCACCGGGGGGCGCAGCTCGATCATGCCTTATCCGATCACCGATATCTCCGAGATCGACGATGGCGTCGCGGCCAAGCTGAAGGCGCACGGCATTCGCTCGACCGCCAGCCTGCTCGACAAGGCCTGCACCTTGAAGCAGCGGCGCGCGCTGGCCGAGAAGACCGGCCTCGATCCGCGCAAGCTGCTGTGCTGGGCGAACGGCGCCGACCGCATGCGCGTCAAGGGCGTCAGCCGGGAATATGCCGAACTGCTTGCCGCCGCCGGCGTGGACACGGTGAAGGACCTCAAGGTCCGCAATCCGGGCAAGCTCGCCCAGGCGATGGCCGAGGCTAACAGGAAGCGCAAGCTGGTGCGGCTCCTGCCCTCCGAGCGCGCCGTCGCGCGCTGGATCGAGAACGCTCGGGAATTGCCACTCAAGATCAAATATTGAGCGCCCGCGGCGGCACGTCCCGATCCTTGACAGCCGCCGGGGCCCGGGCGCAAAGCCAGCCCATGACGACCGCCAGCCCCATGGCTTTAACGCCGCAGCGTCCGCGCGATTGGCTCGCGGCGCTATTGGCCCGTGGGCGGCCGGTGGTGATGGGCATTCTCAACGTGACGCCGGACTCATTCTCCGACGGCGGCCAGTTTATCGATCCGGCGGTCGCGATCGGCCATGCGCGCGCCATGATCGATGAGGGCGTCGCCATCCTCGACATCGGTGCCGAGTCGACCCGCCCCTATGGCGGCAACACGGGCGTCGGCGCCTCCGAGGAACTGGCGCGGCTCAAGCCGGTGCTGCCCGAGGTCGTGAAACTCGGCGTCCCGGTCTCGATCGACACCATCAAGGCGGAAATCGCCGCCTGGGCGCTCGACCAGGGCGCGGAAATCGTCAACGACGTCTGGGGTCTGCAACGGGACGCAGGCATGGCGCCCCTGGTGGCGAAGCGCGGCGTTCCGGTAATCGTGATGCACAACCGCGACAAGGCGGACGCCGAAATCGACATTATTGCCGACGTGATGGCCTTCTTCTCCCGCTCGCTGGAGATCGCCGCCCAGGCCGGCATTGCCCGCGACAAGATCGTGCTCGATCCGGGCATCGGCTTCGGCAAGACGCCGGAGCAGAGCATCCTCTGCCTTGCCCGGCTCGCCGCGTTCAAGCGCTTCGGCCTGCCGCTCCTCGTCGGCGCCTCGCGCAAGCGCTTCATCAGCTCGATTTCGTCGTCGGAACCGTCGGAGCGGATCGGCGGCTCCATCGCCACGCACCTCATCGCCGCACGCGACGGCGCGGCGATCCTGCGCGTGCACGATGTGCACGAAATGGTGCAAGCCTTGAAAGTCGTGGAAGCCATCGAGAGAGCACGATGACCGACAGCATCTTCATCAAGGGCCTCACCTTGCACGCCTATCACGGCGTCATGTCACATGAGGCCAAGGTCGGGCAGACGTTCTCCATCGACATCGAACTCGACATCGACCTGTCCGATGCGGCGCGCAGCGACAAGGTGGCCGACACGGTGTCCTACGACCAGGTCGTCACCCGCGCGACGGAAGCCTTCCTCGGCCATCGCTTCCGGCTGATCGAGGCCGCCGCCGGAGCCGTCGCCGACACCGTCCTCGCCGCCTTCCCGCGCGTCGAAAAAGTGGCCGTGACGATCCACAAGCCGCACGCCCCGGTCGCAGCGACGTTCAGCGACGTCGGCGTGCACATCGTGCGGGCGCGCCCGTCGCGAAAATGAACCGCGCCTATCTCGCGCTCGGCGGCAATGTCGGCGACAGCGGCACCATCCTGGACCGCGCCGTGGTCCTGCTCTGTGACAACCGCGACATACGCCTGCTCGCCCGCTCGTCCGACTACCGCACCGCGCCGTGGGGCGTGACCGACCAGGCGCCGTTCATCAACCTGTGCATCGCGGTCGAGACCACGCTGACGCCGCACGCTCTGCTGGCGCGCGCGCACGAGGTGGAACGCGCGCTCGGCCGCGACCGCGCGCGGGAGCAGCGCTGGGGTCCACGTTCCGCCGACATCGACATCATTGCCTATGACGATGTGACCCTGAACGACGAGACCTTGACCCTGCCGCATCCGCGACTGTTCGAGCGTGCCTTCGTGCTCGTACCGCTCGCCGAGATCGCGCCGAACCTCGTCATATCCGGCACGCGCGTCGCGGACGCCGCCGCACGTTTCGCGCACGAGAAGATCGAGAAGCTGCCGCCGCGCTGAGCGGACGCGCGCGCCCCGCGGGCCCCCTCTGACCGGGGCAAAACCCAGCATTGGCGCTGCCCGCCATCCGTGGCATTTTGCCGGGATGTCCGATACCGCACTGCACCACGACCTGGCTCTTGCCGCCGAATTCCCCACCACGGAGCGGGCCGATTGGGTTCGCCTGGTCGAGAAGGCGCTGAAAGACCGCCCGTTCGAGAAGCTGATTTCACGCACCTATGACGGCATTGCGGTCGAGCCGCTCTATGCCCGCGCCGCCGGCGTAAGCGCGGTCACCGGGCGCGCGCCGGGCCAGCCCTGGACCGTGATGCAGCGGATCGAATTTCCCGATCCGGTCTTGGCCAACACGCAGGCGCTGGACGATCTCGAGAACGGTGCGACCGGTCTGACTTTGGTCTTTGCCGGCTCGCTCAACGCCAAAAGCTACGGCCTGCCGGCGACCCCCGCCGCGCTCGCGCAGACGCTCGACGGCGTCATGCTTGACCTGATTGCACTGCGTGTCGAAACCGCGCCGTTCGCGGGCCGACCCGTATCGGAGCTGATCACCGGCCTCGTCGCAGCACGCAAGCTCGACCCCGCGACGCTGGCGATCGACGTCGGCCTCGACCCTGTCGGCGACATGGCCAGGACCGGACGCGCCCTGCTGCCCTGGCCCGAACTGTCGAAACGCGCCGGCGAAACCGCCAAGGGCCTCGCCGATCGGGGCTTTGCCAAAGCGCGCTTCCTGCGCGCCGATGGCCGAGCGGTGCACGAAGCCGGTGGCTCGGAGGCGCAGGAGCTCGCCTTTGCGATTGCCGCGGGCGTCGACTATCTGCGCCTGCTCGAAGCGTCGGGCTTCGCCGTCGACGACGCCCGCCGCCACATCACGTTCATGCTCGCCGCCGACGCCGATGAATTCCTGACCATCGCCAAGTTCCGTGCCATCCGGAAATTGTGGGCGCGCGTCGAGGAGGCCTGCGGCCTTGCGCCCCGCCGCACCACCGTTGCCGCCGAGACCGCATGGCGCATGCTGACGCAGCGCGATCCTCACGTGAACATGCTGCGCACGACCATCGCGGTCACCGCGGCCGGCGTCGGCGGCGCCGACACCATCGCCGTGCTGCCGCACACCGCCGCGATCGGGCTGCCCGATGCGTTTGCGCGGCGCGTCGCGCGCAACACGCAGCTCGTCCTCCTCGAAGAATCCAACTTGGCGAAGGTCGCCGATCCCGCCGCCGGCTCCGGCGCCATCGAGCATCTGACGGATGCACTCTGCGCCTCCGCGTGGACGCTGTTCCAGACCTACGACAAAGCCGGTGGCGCGTGGGCCGCGCTCGAGCAGGGCCTGGTCCAACGCGACGTCGCGGCCGTGCGCGAGAAACGGCAAGCGTCCGCCGCGCGCCGCAAGGATCCGATCACCGGCACCAGCGACTATCCGCACCTTCAGGAGAAGACGGCGCAGGTGCTCAACGTGCCGCGCGCACCCGCTCCGAAGGAAGACGCTGCAAAGCCGACCATCGCGCCATTGCCGTCGATCCGCCTCGCCGAGCCGTTCGAGCGTTTGCGCGACAAGTCCGATGCGATCCTAAGAAAGACTGGCGCACGGCCCAAGGTCTTCCTCGCCAATCTCGGCAAGCCGTCCGACTTCACCGCGCGCGCGACCTTCGCCAAGAATTTCTACGAGGCCGGCGGCCTCGAGACCGCGGGCAATGACGGCTTCTCCGATCAAGCGGCGATGATGGCAGCCTTCAAGGCTTCGCGCGCCGACATCGCCTGTCTCTGTTCGTCGGACAAAATGTACGAGACACAGGCGGCGGATGCCGCAAAGGCGCTTGCCGCCGCCGGCGCCACGGTGCATCTCGCCGGCCGCCCCGGTGCGCACGAGGTCGCCTGGAACGAAGCCGGCGTGAAGGCCTATATCTATGTGGGCTGCGACGTGCTCGCGACGCTTCAAGCCGCCCATGATAGTGTGAGCAAACCATGAGCCGAATTCCGAGTTTCGCCGCGGTCGATTTCGCAGGCGCACACCCGGCCAACGATGTGGCGGCCGAGTCGTGGATGACGCCGGAAGGCATCGCCGTGAAGCCCGTCTACGGCGAAAGCGACGTCGCCGGCCTCGACTTCCTCGACACTTATCCGGGCAAGGCGCCCTATCTGCGGGGCCCCTACCCCGCCATGTACGCGGCGCAGCCCTGGACCATCCGGCAATATGCCGGATTCTCGACCGCGGAAGATTCCAACGCCTTCTACCGCCGCAACCTCGCCGCCGGGCAGAAGGGCCTGTCGATCGCCTTCGATCTCGCCACGCATCGCGGCTACGACTCGGATCATCCGCGCGTCGCCGGCGACGTCGGCATGGCCGGCGTCGCGATCGACTCGATCTACGACATGCGCACGCTGTTTTCGGGCATTCCGCTCGATCAGATAAGCGTATCGATGACCATGAACGGCGCGGTGCTGCCCGTGCTCGCGCTGTACATCGTCGCGGCGGAAGAACAGGGCGTGCCGCACGCCAAGCTCTCCGGCACCATCCAGAACGACATCCTCAAGGAGTTCATGGTCCGGAACACCTACATCTATCCGCCCGGCCCGTCGCTCCGCATTATCTCCGACATCTTCGCCTACACCTCGGCCGAGATGCCGAAGTTCAATTCGATCTCCGTGTCCGGCTATCACATGCAGGAGGCCGGCGCGACGCAGGACCTCGAACTCGCCTATACGCTCGCCGACGGCGTCGAATATGTGCGCGCCGGCATGAAGGCGGGGCTCACCGTCGACCAGTTCGCGCCACGCATCTCGTTCTTCTGGGCGATCGGCATGAACTATTTCATGGAGATCGCGAAGCTGCGCGCAGCGCGCATGATCTGGGCGAAGCTGTTGAAGCCGTTCAAGCCGGAAGACGCGCGCGCGCTGTCGCTGCGCACGCATTCGCAGACGTCCGGCTGGTCGCTCGCCGCGCAGGACGTGTTCAACAACGTCTCGCGCACGATGATCGAGGCGATGGCGGCGACACAAGGCCACACCCAATCGCTGCACACCAACTCGCTCGACGAGGCGCTGGCACTGCCGACCGACTTCTCCGCCCGCATCGCGCGCAACACGCAAATTTTGTTGCAGCAGGAAAGCGGCACGACGCGCATCGTCGATCCGTGGGGCGGCTCCTATTACGTCGAGCGGCTCACCTACGAGCTGGCGAAGAAGGCCTGGGGCCACATCGAGGAGGTCGAGGGCCTCGGTGGCATGGCCAAGGCGATCGAGGCCGGCATTCCGAAGCTGCGCATCGAGGAGGCCGCCGCCAAGACGCAGGCGCGCATCGACAGCGGCCATCAGTCGGTGATCGGCGTCAACAAGTACCAGCCGACCGACGAAGCCCCGATCGAAGTGCTCAAAGTCGACAATGCGGCTGTACGCGCGAGCCAGTTGGAGAAGCTGGCTCGGCTCAAGGCCGAGCGCGATCCGACCGTTCTGCAAGAGGCTCTCGACGCGCTCACGCGGGCCGCCACCGGGAACGGCAATCTGCTCGCGCTCGCTGTTGACGCCGCACGGGCCAAGGCGACCGTCGGCGAGATCTCGATGGCGCTCGAAAAAGTGTTCGGGCGCCACCGCGCCGAGATCAAGGCGATCACCGGCGTCTACAAGCGGGAGGTCGGCATGACCGGCGCGGTCGAGCGCGTGAAGCATCTGGTCGAAAGCTTCGAGACCGCCGAGGGCCGCCGCCCGCGCTTGCTCGTCGCCAAGATCGGCCAGGACGGCCACGACCGCGGCCAGAAGGTGATCGCCTCGGCCTTTGCCGATCTGGGTTTCGACGTCGACATCGGGCCTTTGTTCGCGACGCCTTCGGAAGCCGCCCGCCAGGCGGTCGAGAACGACGTGCACGTGCTCGGTGTCTCGTCGCTGGCCGCCGCGCATCTCACGCTGGTGCCGGAGCTCAAGAAGGAGCTCGCCGCACAGGGCCGCGAGGACATCATGATCGTGGTCGGCGGCGTGGTGCCGCCGCAGGATTACGACACGCTGCTCAAGTCGGGCGCTGAGGCGATCTTCCCGCCCGGCACGGTGATCTCGGAGGCAGCGGAGAAGCTGCTGAAGACGCTGCACCACCGGCTCGGCCATGACCAAAGAGCGGCGGAGTGAACGATCGTCTGACGACGAGGGTCGGACTTCCTCACCACTGGCGCTGACCCGAACGTGTCGTTGCCCGCGTGACGAAGGCGCCATACGAAGGATATCCGTGCATGCATCTTCCCAAGACGATCATCGACATCTCGATGCCGCTCGACAACGAGACCGTCGTCGATCCGCCGATCATGCGGCCGCAGATCAAATACGTCTCCAACAAGGAGAACGCGGAGGTCATGTGCTCGATGTTTCCGGGGCTGAAGCCCTCGGACCTGCCGGGCGGCGAGGGCTGGGCGTGGGAGGTCATCACGCTCACGACGCACAACGGCACGCACATGGACGCGCCCTATCATTTCCACTCGGTGGACAAGCAGGGCAAGCCGATGATGACGATCGACGAGGCGCCGCTCGACTGGTTCTTCCGGCCCGGCGTGAAGCTCGACTTCCGCACGCTGGCGGACGGCCACGTCGTCTCCGCCGCCGAGGTTGCGGCCGAGCTGGCGCGCATCGGGCACACGCTCAAGCCGCTCGACATCGTCCTCGTCAATACGAAGACCAGCGAGATGCTGGGTACCGACCGATACATGTCGACCGGCATCGGTATGGGACGCGAGGCGACGCTCTATCTCACCGAGCGCGGGGTCCGCGTCGTCGGCATCGACGCCTGGGGCTGGGATGCGCCGTTCGTGCACACGGCCAAGCGCTATGCCGAGACGCGTGATCCGTCGATCATCTGGGAAGGCCATTACGCCGGCATCGACGTCCCCTATTGCCAGATGGAGAAGCTCACCAATCTGGAGAAGCTGCCGGCGACCGGATTCACCGTCGCGTGCTTCCCGACCAAGATCAAAGCGGCGTCCGGCGGCTGGGTCCGCGCCGTCGCCATGCTCGACTGAGATGGCGCAGCCGCCATCGACATCACCGCGTGGCCGGCCGACCGCGGTCGATACCGGGGCCCTCGCATCTGCAATCCGCGCAGGCGATCGCGCCAGCCTCGCGCGCGCGATCACGCTGATCGAGAGCAAGCGCGCCGACCACCGCGCCGACGCACACGGCTTGGTGCAGGAGCTTCTGCCGGCGAGCGGCAAGGCGGTGCGGCTCGGCATTACCGGCGCGCCCGGCGCCGGCAAGTCGACCACGATCGACGCGCTCGGCACTTATCTCACAGGCCAAGGCCACAGGGTCGCGGTGCTGGCGGTCGATCCCTCCTCCTCGCGCACCGGCGGCTCGATCCTCGGCGACAAGACGCGCATGGCGCGGCTCGCCGTCGATCCGAACGCCTTTATCCGCCCCTCGCCCGCTTCCGGTACGCTCGGCGGCGTCGCGGCCAAGACGCGCGAGACCATGCTGCTGTGCGAGGCCGCCGGCTACGACGTCGTCATCGTCGAGACGGTCGGCGTCGGCCAGTCGGAGACCGCGGTTTCCGACATGACCGACTTTTTCCTGCTGCTCATGGTCGCCGGCACCGGCGACGAATTGCAGGGCCTGAAGAAGGGTGTGGTCGAGCTCGCCGACATGATCGCGGTCAACAAGGCCGACGGCGACAATATCGAACGCGCCAGGGTGGCGGCCGCCGATTTCCGCGGCGCGCTCAACATTCTCACGCCCGCTTCGGCGACATGGTCGCCGCCGGTCATTACTTACTCGGCGCTGACCGGGACCGGCATTCCGGAACTGTGGACGAAGGTGGTCGAGCACAAGGACAAGCTCGGCGATACGGGCGAACTCGCGGAGCGCCGACGCGCACAGCAGGTCAAGTGGATGTGGACCATGCTCGAGGAGCGGCTGACGCAGCGGCTGCGCAGCGATCCCGCCGTGCGCGCGAAGCTCAGAAGCGCAGAGTCCGCCGTCGCCGCCGGCACCTTGGCGCCGACGCTCGCGGTCGAAGAGATCGCGGCACTGTTGGGCCTATGACCACCATCCTCATCACCGGCTTCGGCCCCTTCCCCGGCGCGCCGGTCAATCCGACCACGCCGCTGGTGCGGTGGCTTTCGCGCCTGCGCCGGCCGGGACTGGCAGACGTGCGCCTCGTCGGGCATATCTTCACCACCAGCTATGCCGACGTCGACCGCGAATTGCCGCGTCTCATCGCGCGGCACAGGCCCGACGCGCTGCTGATGTTCGGCGTCGCCACCCGCGAGACGCGCATCCGCATCGAGACGCGGGCGCGCAACGCGCTGGCCCTGCTGCCGGACGCGACCAATGCGTCGTTGCGGCGGAACGCGATTCGGCCCGGCGGGCCGGCGGCGCAGCGCATCCCGGCGCCCGTCGTCGCGCTGCTGGCGGCCGCGCGCAATGCGCAGGTTCCGGCCTACCTGTCGCGCGATGCCGGACGCTATCTCTGCAACTACATCTGCTGGCGCGGCGCGGAGGCGGTCGCCGCGCGACAAGGGCCGCGCCTAGCGGCTTTCATCCACGTGCCGCCTGTGCCCCGCGTGGCGCGGCCGAAAGGGCGACGTCGCCGGCTCGCCGCCGCCGATCTCGCCCGCGCCGGCGAGGCCATCCTGATGGCCTTTGCCGCGGCAGCACGGCGTTAACCTCGCCCCGGCACAATGCCGGCCATGCCGATCGACCGCCGCACCCTCCTCGCCGGAACCGCCGCCGCGCTTGCGCCAGCCGCCGCGCACGCCGTCGAGGCGCAGAAATTCGGCCTCCGCCCCGGCGCGCCGGACGATCAGGCTCCAATGCTCCAGCGCGCCATCGACGAAGCGGCGAAGGCGCGCAAACCGTTGATGCTTCCGGCGGGCGTCTACCGCACCGGCGCGCTGCGCCTGCCAGCGGGCGCGCAGATTGTCGGGGTGCGCGGTGCAACGCGTCTCGTGCTCACACACGGCACGTCGATGTTCGCGGCGGAGGGCGGCGACAGCATCACCCTCTCCGGGCTCACGCTCGATGGCGCGCGCGTGGCGCTGCCGAAGAACCGCGGCCTCGTGCATATCGCGCAAGTGAAGACCGTGCGCATCGTGGACTGCACCGTGAGCAACGCCAATGGCAACGGTATCGTGCTCGACGGCTGCGATGGCGTGATCGAGAACAATGCGATCGCGACCATCGCCGACACCGCATTGTTCTCGACCGACGGCCGTGGCGTCACCATGCGCGGCAACACCATCCGCGGCGCCGGCAATGGCGGCATCCGCGTTTGGCAGAGCCAGAGGCGCCATGACGGCGGCATCGTCACCAACAACACCATCGAGGACATCGCCTCCGCCGGCGGCGGCACCGGCGAGAACGGCAATGGCGTGAATATCTATCGCGCGTCCGATGTCGTCGTCTCGAACAACATCATCCGCCGCTGCGCCTTCTCCGCCGTGCGCGGCAATTCCGTCTCCAATCTGCAAGTCGTCGGCAACCAGGCGAGCGCCATTGCCGAGGTCGCGCTCTACGCCGAGTTTTCCTTCGAGGGCGCGGTCGTCTCGGCCAATACGGTCGACGGCGCGGCGCTCGGCGTCGTCTGCACCAATTTCAACGAGGGCGGCCGCCTCGCCACCGTGCAGGGCAACATCATCCGCAACCTCAAGCCGAAACGGCCGCAGGGCGGGCCCGATGCCGCCGGTGTCGGCATCGCCGTCGAGGCCGACGCCGCCGTCACCGGGAATGTGATCGAAGACGCCCCGTCGGCGGGCATCAGCGTCGGCGCCGGCAAGTATCAGCGCGACGTGACCGTTTCCGGCAATGTCGTGCGACGCGCAGGGCGCGGCATCGACGTCTCCGTTGCCGCCGGCGCCGGCAATGTCGCCGTCACCGGCAATATGATCGCCGAATGCCACAATGGCGCCATTGTCGGCATGGAATTCGACAAGGTCGCGAGCGACGACCTCGTCCGCGACGCGGCGAAATACCCACGCCTCGCGATCAGCGGCAACCAGGTGCGCTAGAGGCCCTGTTTTCGGCTGAAACGGCACCTATGTTAGCGTCTTGACCCATGACGCTCCGCCGCCGCACCGTCCTGATGCTGCTCATCCTCGCGATCTTCCTGCTGCCGATCCTCGCACGCGCCGCGTTCTTCGCGGCGAGCGACGCCCCGCGTTCGTGGCGCGACGCCGACTGGTCGAGCGCCGGCCTGCTGCCGCCCGCCACGCGGGACCGGGAGGCGCGGCTGATAGTCTTCACCGGCACCGCCGGCGCCTGGAAGAGCGTCTTCGCCGTGCACAGCTGGATCGTCTTCAAACGCGCAGGCGACCGCCGCTGGACGCGCTACGACGTAGTCGGCTGGGGTTCGCCGGTCCGCACCAATAACTGGCCTGTCGACGGCCGCTGGTACGGCGCCACCCCGGTTCCGATCGCCGACGTCGGCGGCGAAGAGGCCGAGCGGCTCATTCCGCGCGTCGAACAGGCCGTCGCCGACTACGCTTACGCCGAGGCCGGCAGCTATCGCGTCTGGCCGGGACCGAACAGCAACTCATTCGTCGCCGCCGTGCTGCGCGCCGTGCCGGAGCTCGCCGTCGCCCTGCCGCCGAACGCGGTCGGCCGCGACTGGCGCGCCGGCCTCTACGCCGGCCTGAGCGACAGCCGCACCGGGATCGAGGTCAACGCCTTCGGTTTCGCCTCGCTCAAGATCGGCTGGGTCGAGGGCATCGAGGTCAACCTGCTCGGCCTCGTCGCCGGCCTCGACCTGCGTTATCCCGGCATCAAGCTGCCCGGCTTCGGCCGCATCGGCATGCCGGCGCCAGTTCGGACCGCGCTCGCACGCTGATCCCTCACGCCGAATTGTCCGCCCCCGGGCCGGGGCGCGTGGCACATTGTCCGGAACATCCGGAATCCTGCAATGCGCGACACGCTGCCGCTGCTCGACGCCATCCCTTTCCCTGCGCTCAAGCGCGGCCGTCTCGACACCTTGCAGGTGAATGTCGGCTATCGCTGCAATCAGAGCTGCGTGCACTGCCACGTCAATGCCGGGCCGAACCGCACCGAGGAAATGTCGGGCGACATCGCCGACGTCGTGCTCGCCGTGCTCGACCGCCGCGCCATCGGCACGCTCGACATCACCGGCGGGGCGCCCGAACTCAATCCGCACTTCCGGCGACTGGTGCGCGGCGCGCGTGCACGCGGCGTTCGCGTCATGGACCGATGCAATCTCACCGTCCTGTCGGAGCCGGGCCAGGAAAACCTCGCCGCCTTCCTCGCCGCCGAGCAGGTCGAGATCGTCGCTTCGATGCCCTGCTATCTCGCCGACAATGTCGAGCGCCAGCGCGGCAAGGGCGTGTTCGACGGTTCTATCCGCGGACTGCAACGGCTTAATGCGCTCGGCTACGGCCGCGACGAGGGACTCGTCCTCAACCTCGTCTACAATCCGCAAGGCCCATCGCTGCCGCCGCCGCAAGCGGCGCTCGAGGCCGAATACAAGCGCATCCTTGGCGAGGCCTACGGCATCGTCTTCAACAACCTGTTCGTGCTCGCCAACATGCCGATCCAGCGGTTCGGCTCGATGCTCGTCAGCAAGGGTGAGATCGACGGCTACCTGCAATTGCTGCAAGACGCACACCTCGACGCCAATCTCGACGGCGTCATGTGCCGCAGCCTCATCTCGGTCGACTGGCAGGGCTATCTCTACGATTGCGATTTCAACCAGATGCTCGATCTGCCGCTCGCGCGCGGGGAGAAGCCGCGCGCGCAACTTTCCGACCTTCTCGACACGGATTTCGACGGCCATCAGATCCGGGTCGCCGGCCATTGCTTCGGCTGCACCGCGGGCCAGGGCTCGAGTTGCGGCGGCGCGCTCAAGGAAGCGGCCGAATGAAACTCTCCATCGTCGTGCCGGTGCTGAACGAGGCCGCCGGTATTTCGGCTGCGCTTCAGGCGCTCTCGCCGCTGCGCGCGCGGGGCGCCGAAGTGATTGTCGTCGACGGCGGCTCGCGCGACGGCACGACCGGACTGGCGCGTCCCCTCGCCGATCGCGTGCTCGCCTCGTCGCGCGGACGCGCTGTGCAGATGAACGCCGGGGCCAACGTTGCGGCGGGCGATATCCTCCTGTTCCTCCACGCCGACACGCGCCTGCCGGAGAACGCCGATAGCCTCGTCGCTCGCGCGCTGAACGGATCGCGCGTCTGGGGCCGCTTCGACGTGCGTTTTGCCGCCGGTGCGCTGCCGCTCATCGCGGCATCGATGAACCTGCGCTCGCGGCTGACCGGCATCGCCACCGGCGACCAGGCCATGTTCATGACCCGGGAGGCCTTCGCGCGCGCCGGCGGGTTCCCCGAGATCGCCCTGATGGAAGACGTCGCCATCTCGGCCTGCCTCAAGCATCTTTCGCGGCCGGCCTGCCTGCGAGCGCACGTGACCACCTCGCCGCGCCGGTGGCAGGCGCGCGGCACGCTGCGCACGATCCTCATGATGTGGCGGCTGCGGCTCGCCTTCTTCCTCGGCGCCGACCCGAAGCGGCTTGCGCGCGCCTATGGCTATGGCGGCAACTAGCATCGCCAGCATCGCTATCCTGGCCAAGGCGCCGGTGCCGGGCTTCGCCAAGACGCGGCTCATCCCGGACAT
>Ga0310810_10006472_pt1 | contig 13248 bp, 8 predicted proteins | sample NCmetagenome_FD_207641 | JGI IMG/M metagenome (GOLD analysis project Ga0310810, IMG submission 207641) | Soil microbial communities from experimental microcosm in Duke University, North Carolina, United States - NC | ecosystem: Engineered > Artificial ecosystem > Soil microcosm > Unclassified ... | reverse complement strand
CTCGTGGTTCTGATTTTCCTGCGCACGATCCGCGCCACCATCATCGCGGGCGTCGCGCTGCCGCTGTCGCTGATCGCAACTTTCGGCGTGATGTGGTTCTGCGGATTCTCGCTCGACAACCTGTCGCTGATGGCGCTGACCATCGGCACAGGCTTTGTGGTCGACGATGCGATCGTGATGATCGAGAACGTTGTCCGCCACATGGAGAACGGCGAAGGCCCGCTTGAAGCGGCGCTTAAAGGCGCGCGGCAAATCGGCTTCACCGTGATTTCGCTGACCTTGTCGCTGATCGCGGTTTTCATCCCGCTATTGTTCATGACGGGTCTGGTCGGCCGCATGTTCCGCGAGTTCGCCCTCACCCTCACCATTGCAGTGGTGACGTCGGCCATCGTGTCACTGACGTTGACACCGATGATGTGCGCCCGCTTGCTGCGGCACGTTAGCGAACGCGAGCCGAGCGCGCTGACACGGCGGTTTAATGCACTGATCGACCGCAGTGTGGAACTCTACCAGTCGAGCCTTTTGTGGGTGCTGCGGCGCCAACCGGAAACACTCGCTGTCACTTTCGCGACGCTCGCCGCCACCATTCTGCTTTATGTCGTGGTGCCGAAAGGCTTTCTGCCGTTGCAGGACACCGGCCTGATCACGGCGGTGACCGAGGCTGGCACCGACGTCTCTTTCACAGAGATGCAGCGCCGCCAGCGCCTGGTCGAGGATGCGGTCCGGGCCGATCCCGATGTCACAGGCGTGGTTTCGGTGATCGGCGTCAGTCCCATCAACGCAACGCCGAACGCCGGCCGGCTAGTGATCTCGCTTAAACCACGTGACGAGCGCCGCGCCCATGTTGACGAAATTGTTGCCCGCCTCAAGCGCGCCGTCGCCGGTGTGGCCGGTATGACCGTCTATTTCCAGGCCACGCAGGACATCCAGATATCCACGCGCGTGAGCCGGGCGCAGTACCAATACACGCTCGTCGCCACCGAACGGGACGAGGTCATCGAATGGGCGGACAAGCTGGTGCGGGGTTTGCGGGGCAACCCGGCCCTGCGCGAGGTCGCTTCCGAAGCTCAGGAAGGCGGGCCGCGCGTACGGGTCGACGTCGATCGCGAACAGGCCGGACGGTTGGGCGTGTCGATGCAGAGCGTCACCGATACGCTCAACGACGCTTTCGGCCAGCGGCAGATTTCGACGATCTACGGACAGGCTAACCAGTATCGCGTTATCCTTGAGGCGCAGCCGCGCTACCAGCAGGATCCCAACGCGCTCACCAAGCTCTATGTGACGGGGGCCAGCACCTCGACTGGCACGGCGGCAACCGTCGCCACCACCGCCACCGGCACTACCAATACCAACACCACCGCGACACCGAATGCGGTCACCAGCAGCAACCAGGTGCCGCTGTCGTCATTTGCCCGTTTCATCCCGACGTCAGCACCGCTTGCTATCGCGCATCAGGAGCAGTTTCCTTCCGTCACGATCAGCTTCGATCTCAGTGACGGTTACGCTCTATCCGACGCAGTCGCGGCGATCCGGACGGTGCAACGCGAGATCGGCATGCCCTCCTCCGTAACCGGAAGCTATTCAGGCGATACCGCCGAATTCGACAAGTCGATCGCGGGCGAACCCTGGCTGATTCTGGCTGCCATAATCGCGATCTACATCGTGCTGGGCGTCCTCTACGAGAGCTTCATCCACCCGCTCACGATTCTTTCCACCCTGCCCTCCGCCGGCGTCGGCGCACTGCTCGCACTGATGCTATTCGGCCACGACCTCTCGGTGATCGCGCTGATCGGCATCGTGCTGCTGATGGGTATCGTGAAAAAGAACGCAATTCTGATGATCGACTTCGCCATCGAGGCCGAGCGCACGCAGGGTCTGTCGCCGGAGCAGTCAATCGTACAGGCGGCGATGCTGCGATTTCGCCCGATCATGATGACCACTCTTGCGGCACTGTTTGGCGCGCTGCCACTCGCACTGGAGGGCGGGACCGGATCCGAGCTGCGCAACCCGCTCGGCATCACCATCATCGGCGGTTTGCTGCTGTCGCAATTGCTGACACTCTACACGACGCCCGTAATCTATCTTTACATGGAGCGGCTGCGTGCGCGCCTGACACCGGCCGCGCCTCCCGTCGCACCGCGCGCGCCGCGCCCGGCACGGGGCCGGCCGTGAACTTTTCATACCCGTTCATCCGGCGTCCGATCGGAACCACGCTTCTCGCCATCGGCGTGTTCCTCGTCGGCGCGGTCGCGTACTTTTTTCTGCCGGTCGCCAGCCTACCGACCGTTGAATTTCCGACCATTTATGTCAGCGCCAGCCGTCCGGGGGCCGAGCCCAACGTGATGGCGGCGACGGTAGCGGCGCCGCTCGAACGGCGTCTCGGCGAAATCTCCGGCGTGACCGAGATGACATCGGTTTCCTCGCTCGGCCTTTCGCGCATCACCATCCAATTCGACCTTAGCCGCAATATCGATGGCGCCGCACGCGACGTGCAGGCTGCGCTTAACGCCGCGCTCGCCGACCTGCCCGGCGATCTGCCGACGTTGCCGACGTTCCGCAAGGCCAATCCTTCCGCGGCCCCGATTCTGATCCTCGCGCTCACATCGAAAACCCTGCAACCGAGCGCCATCTATGACGCGGCGGACAGCGTCATTGCGCAGCGCCTGTCGCAGGTCGATGGCGTGGCCGATGTGACTGTCGCCGGTTCGGAACAGCCGGCCATCCGGGTGAGTGTTGATCCGGCGCGACTGTCGGCAATGGGCCTGTCGCTCGAGGATGTCCGCACTGCCATCTCCAATTCAAATGCGGCCGGCCCGCTCGGATCGTTCGACGGCAATAAGCGGGCCGTTACGATCGGCATCAACGACCAACTGAGCGATGCCGGCGAGTACGATCCGGTGGTCGTCAAGACGCTCAATGGCACGGTCATTCGGCTGTCGAGCGTTGCCACCATCCGGCCGAGCGTGCGCAACACGCGCTCGGCGGGATGGTTCAACAGAGACCCTTCGGTCCTGCTCATTATTACCAAACAGGGAAACGCCAACGTCATCGATACCGTCGATCGGATCTACGATCTGCTGCCCGAGCTCCGGCAATGGGTGCCTGAAGGGCTCGACATTTCGGTGTTGAGCGACCGTACGCAGACCATCCGGGCCAGCGTGCACGACATGCAGCTTACGCTCGCGGCTACCGTCATCCTCGTAATGCTGGTCGTGTTTCTGTTTTTGCGGCGGGCGGCACCAACCGCAGCAGCCGGCGTGACGGTACCGCTTGCGCTCTCCGGCACCTGCGCCGCCATGTGGGCCGCCGGCTTTTCCATCGACAACCTGTCGCTGATGGCATTGGCAGTCAGTGTGGGTTTCGTCGTCGACGATGCCATCGTGATGATTGAAAACGCTTTCCGGCATCTCGAAAAAGGCGTCTCGCCGCTGCGGGCGACCCTGATGGGCGCGCGGCAGATCGGATTCACGGTGGTATCGATTTCGGTATCGCTGATTGCAGCCTTCATCCCGCTGCTTTTCATGGGTGGCGTCGTCGGCCGCCTGTTCCGGGAATTTTCCGTGACGCTTGCGTTTGCGATCGCGATTTCCACCGTGGTGTCGCTGTCGGTGACGCCGATGATCTGCGCCTATTTCGTGCGGCAGCCGCCGAGCCGCGACGCCACCTGGCTCGACCGGTGGGTCGAGGGCCTGCTGGCGCGGCTGGTCCGGTTTTACGACCGCACGCTCACGCTCGCGCTCGGTCACCGATCGTTCATGCTGATCGTATTCGTCGCGACGATCGTGCTCACCGTCGGCCTCTACATCAAGACGCCGAAAGGCTACTTCCCGCAGGACGACACCGGCCTCGTCTTCGGCGGCACGATCGCGTCGCCGGATATCTCGTTTGACGCCATGAAGGCGCTGCAGCTCAAGGCGATGGATATAGTGCTCGCCGACCCTGCCGTCGCCGGCCTCGGCTCATCGGTCGGCGCTTCGAATTTCAACGCCGCCGTCAATTTCGGCCGCTTGTTTATCAGCTTGAAGCCGCTCAGCGAACGCGGCGGGCTGAGCACGCAGCGCGTCATCGCGCGCCTGAGGCCCAAGCTCGCCGACATTCCGGGACTGCGCGTGTTCATGTTTCCGGCGCAGGACGTTCGGGTCGGCGGCCGACAAACCGATTCCCAATACCAGTTCACGCTGTGGAGCTCCGACATCGAGGAATTGCAGAAGCGGGTATCGACCGTACTTGACCGCGTGAAGCAGGTGCCGGGCGTCGTCGACGTGACGACTGACCGAGACCAGGGAGGGCTGCAGGTCAATATCAACATTGACCGGCAGGCCGCGTCACGGCTGGGCGTGCGCGTGCAGGACATCGACAACGCGCTCAACAACTCCTTCTCGCAGCGGCAGATCTCGACGATCTACGGCACCCGCAACCAATATCGCGTCATTCTGGAAGTGGGCCGCCAGTACAACCGCGATCCGAGCGATCTCACCCGCGTCTACGTTCCGGGCAACGGCTCCGCGCAGGTTCCTTTGTCGGCCGTAACGCGCATCGAGCGCGGCAATGTTCCGCTCGCAGTCAATCACCAGGGTCAATTCCCCTCGATAACTATCTCGTACAACCTGACACCCGATGCCTCGATCGAGGATACCACCGCGGCTATCGAAAAAGCCGTCATCGATCTCCATTTGCCCGACGTCATCCACGCCGATTTTGCCGGCGACATCCGGGCCTTCAAACAATCCGCCGGCGCACAGCCGCTTCTGCTGATCGCAGCGCTGATCGCTGTCTACATCGTGCTCGGCATACTCTATGAGAGTCTTGCCCACCCGCTGACCATCATTTCCACGCTGCCGTCGGCCGGTCTCGGTGCGCTGCTTGCGCTGCAATTGTTTGGCACGGAACTCTCGATCATTGCCTTCATCGGCATTATTCTCCTCATCGGCATCGTGAAGAAGAACGGCATCATGATGGTGGACTTCGCGCTCGACGGCGAACGGCGGCTCGGTCTCCCGCCGGAACGGGCGATTCACGACGCCTGCCTCGCCCGTTTCCGCCCGATCCTGATGACCACGATGGCCGCCATGCTCGGTGCATTGCCGCTGGTGATCGCCATAGGCCCCGGCTCCGAGCTTCGGCGCCCGCTCGGTATCACCATCATTGGCGGACTGCTGGTCTCGCAGGTGCTCACGCTCTACACGACGCCGGTGATCTATCTGCTGCTCGACAGACTGCACCGCAGGCTCGGCGGAGCGAGCTTTACGTTCATGCGACGTCGCGGGCGGCCGCAGCTGGCCGAATAGATCAAACGCCCAAATAGCGGCGCTGCACGTCGGGCGCCGCGGCAAGCTCCGGCGAAGTGCCCTTCCACACCACGCGTCCACGTTCGATCAGAAAATGGCGGTCCGCCACACGCAACAATGCGCCAACGTTCTTGTCGATCACCAGGATCGACAGACCCAACTCTTTGAGGCTCGCAAGACAGCGCCAGATCTCGGCGCGGATAAGCGGCGCAAGGCCCTCGGTCGCTTCGTCGAGGATCAGCAGCCGTGGATTGGTCATGAGCGCACGGCCAATCGCAAGCATCTGCTGCTCGCCGCCGGACAATTGATTGCCCATGCTGCTCTCGCGTTCCGCGAGCCGGGGGAACAGCGCGTAGACCTTGTCGAGCGTCCACTCCGCGCCGTCGCGTTGAACGGCGGTTGCAAGCAGATTCTCGCGCACGGAAAGGTTCGGGAAGATCTGCCGGCCTTCTGGCACAAGACCGATCCCGCATTGCGCCACCCTGTATGAAGGCAGCCCGCGAATATCTCCGCCCATGAAGCGGATGGCGCCGGCTCTTGCGGGCGTCAAACCCATGATCGAACGAACGGTGGTCGTCTTACCCATGCCGTTGCGGCCCATCAGCGTCACCATCTCGCCCGGCGCGATCGCCAGCGACACGCCGAACAGCACCTGGCTCAGCCCATAGCAGGTTTCGATTCCATCGAGCGCGAGCACGGGTTCAGCCATGGACGGCCTCCTGCTCGCCGAGATAGGCGTCGCGCACCTGTGCATTGCTGCGGATATCTTCCGGTTTTCCCGATGCAATGACCCGGCCGTAGACAAGAACCGTGATGCGATCGGCAAGCGCGAAGACCGCCTCCATGTCGTGTTCGACCAGAAGGATGGTGAGTTCCTTCTTGAGTTCGCGCAGCATCGCCACCATGCGTGCCGATTCCTCCGGCCCGAGCCCGGCCATCGGCTCGTCGAGCAGGAGCATGCGCGGTTTGGAAGCCAGCGCCATCGCGAGCTCAAGTTGACGATGCTCGCCATGGCTGAGCGCCGATGCCGGCAGATTTTCGCGCATCTTGAGCCCGACCCTGTCCAGCGCCGCACGTGCCGGATCGCGCAATCCAGCCTCGCGGCGCGCATCGCGCCAGAAATGAAATGAATGTCCGGCATGGGCCTGAACGGCCAGCGCCACGTTGTCGAGAACGGAAAGATCGAGAAAAAGCGACGTAATCTGAAACGAGCGGGCAAGGCCGAGCGCGCTGCGCGCCGGCATCGGCAGCGCCGTGATATCGCTGCCGGCAAACTGGACGCGGCCGGAATCGGGCGTGAGTTGTCCGCTGAGTTGCGCGATCAGCGTGGTCTTGCCAGCCCCGTTCGGGCCTATCACCGCATGCAATTGCCCTTCGGGAATAGCGATGCTGAGGTCGTCAGTCGCAACGATGCCACCGAAGCGCTTGGCAAGACTTTGGACCTGCAGCAGGTCAGGCATAGCGCACCTTGCCGAGCAAACCGTCGATGCCGCCGCGTGCGAACAGCACGACCAGCAGCAGCAGTGGCCCAAGGATGATCTGCCAGTATTCCGTAAAGCCCGAGAGGGTTTCCTCCAGCAGCAGCAGCGCTATTGCGCCGAAGACCGGACCGACCACAGATCCCATCCCGCCGAGCACAACCATGATGATGAGGTCGCCGGAGCGCGTCCAATACATCATTGCAGGACTGACGAAATCGGTGTGATTGGCCAGCAAGGCGCCGGAGAGCCCGCACAGCGTGCCGGCGATGACGAAGCAGGTCAGCTTGTAGCGAAAGGTCGGGAATCCGATCGCACGCATGCGCGTGTCATTCGAGCGCGAACCCTGGATCACCATCCCGAAGCGCGAATTGACGATGCGCCATACCAGGTAGATCGACGCATAAAGCAATGCGAGGCAGATGTAGTAAAATTGCGTCTTGTTCGACAGGTTGACCGGCTCGAAGAACTGGCTGCGCTTGTAGATCGTAAGGCCGTCATCGCCGCCGTAGCGCGCGAGGCCCGCCACGACGTAATAGGCCATTTGCGCGAAGGCCAAGGTGATCATGATGAAGTAGACGCCCCGCGTGCGCAGGCTCAATGCGCCGATGACCAGGGCGAAGAGCGCAGATGCCGCGAGCGCGATCGGCCATTGCACGAAGCCGCTGTATATCCCCTCATGCGCAAGCATGCCGACGGCATAGCCGCCGATCCCGAGATACACGGCATGGCCGAAGCTCATCATGCCGCCGTATCCCAGGATCAAGTTGAGGCTCACCGCCGCTAGCGCCAGAATAATGATGCGGGTGAACAGCGTGAGCACGAAACGGTTGCCGGTGAATTCGACGTAGACCGGCAAAAGCACCAGTGCGGCGAGCAGCACAATGACCGTGAGCGTGCGCGCGGAAAGCCAGTCGCTCATTTGTTGCCCGCCGAGAACAGGCCTTCCGGCTTGAGCACGAGCACGATCGCCATCAGCAGGTAGATCAGCATCGATGACAGCGCGGGGGCTGCGGTCGACGCGGCGGCCGGGCTCAGCACCATTCGCAGCAAATCGGGAAAGAAGGCGCGGCCGAGCGTATCGACCAATCCGACGAAGATCGCTGCAACAAACGCGCCGCGGATCGATCCGATGCCGCCGATGACCGTGATAACAAATGCAAGAATGATGATGATCTCGCCCATTCCGATCTGCACGGTGAGGATCGGCGCCTGCATCAATCCCGCAAGTCCGGCAAGCGCGGCGCCAAGCCCGAATACCAGCGTATAGAGCAGCTTGATGTTGACCCCGAGCGCCCCCACCATTTCTCGGTTCGAGGCGCCAGCGCGGATCAGCATGCCGATGCGCGTGCGCATGACCAAAAAATAAAGGCCAGCCGCGACCGCAAGCGACACGACGATAATCGAGAGCTTGTAAGCCGAGTAATATATGCCGGGAAGAATCTGCACCGGCGCATTAAGCCAGGACGGCAACGGCAGGCTCAGGCCCGCAGGTCCCCAGATCAGGCGCACAGTTTCGTCAAAAAACAGGATGAGACCGAACGTCGCCAGCACATGATCAAGGTGATCGCGGCCGTATAGCCGCCGCATCACGACCACTTCCATGATCATGCCCACCACAAGCGTTCCCGCCAGCGCCATAACGACGCCGATCAGGAAACTGCCGGTCCAGGCCGTGAGGGTCGCGGCAAAATAAGCGCCGATCATGTACAGCGAGCCATGCGCCAGGTTGACGAGGTCCATGATCCCGAACACCAGCGTCAACCCGGCCGCCAGCATGAACAGCAGCAGGCCGAATTGCAGGCCGTTGAGGCATTGCTCGATGAACAGCGTCATGGCGCGCAGACTTCACACATTGCAATTGAAAACGGCGGCAGCGCACACGCGCCGCCGCCGTTATTTAACGCGCGGCCATCAGTTTGCCGGCATCTTGCATTTCGCGTGATGACCGTCCTGGAAATCCTTGACGATCGTGGCGGCTGTCTTCAGCACAAAGTCGTTGCCGTCCTTCACCACATCCTGCAGATAGAAATTCTGGATTGGAACGTGGTTCGGTCCGAACTTGAAACCGCCGCGCACCGATTTGAAATCGGCCTTTTCGAGCGCCTTACGCACCGCGTTCTTGTCGGACAGATTGCCTTTGGTCGCGACCACTGCCGAATTGATCAGCATCGCTGCGTCATAGGATTGCGCACCGTAGAATGAAGGCCGCGAGTTGTACTTCTTGCGATAGTCCGCCACGAACTTTTTGTTTGCGTCGTTCGGGAGGTCATTGACCCACTGCTGGGCGCCTGGCACGCCAAGCGCGAGATCTTTCTGCAGCGGCAGCGACAGTTCGTCGATCGTGAAGGCGGTGTAGAGCGGGATCGTGCCCTTGAGCCCTGCTTGCGCATATTGCGTCAGGAACTGCACGCCCGCGCGGCCCGGATAGAACACGAACACCGCATCCGGCTTGGCGTCCTTCACCTTGGCGAGCTCGGCGGAGAAGTCGAGCTGGTCGGGCCACTTGGTCAGCTCCTGGCCGACGACCTTACCCTTGAAGGTCGAGGCAACACCCGCCAGCATGTCTTTGCCTGCGGCATAATTCGGGCCGATCAGGAACACCGATTTCACATTCTTCTGGTTCATGTACATACCGACGGCCTGCGGCGTCTGGTCGTTGTTCCACGAGCTCGAGAACACGTAGGGCGAGCACAGCTCGCCGGCGAGCTGCGAGGGACCGGCATTGGCGGTGATCAGGAAGGTCTTGGCGTCGACCGCCGACTTCAGCGAGGCGAGCAGGACGTTCGACCAGATATAGCCGGTGATGAAATCAACTTTGTCGGACTCGATCAGCTTGTCGGTCTTCTGTTTACCGACTTCCGGCTTGAAGCTGTCATCTTCATAGATGACTTCGACCGGGATACCGCCCATCTTGCGGCCCAGATGATCGAGCGCGAGCTCGAAAGAATTGCGCATGTCGTTGCCGATCACCGCAACCGGTCCGCTGAAGGTGCTGATGAAACCGATCTTTATCGTTTTCTGCTGAGCCGCCGCCGGGCCCGCTGCGAGCAGCAGCGCGGCGCCCGCGGCCAAAAGCGTCTTACGCATGTGTTCCTCCCCGAGGCCATTTCGGCCCGTGTTTTGGATGGCCTAATGTACCGAAGTCGGCGGGCATTGGTCCACCCGAAGTAGGCGCGGTCAGGCGCCTTGATGGCGTCCCACGGCGTGCGACTTGGGCCCGTTGACCCGGAAGCCAGCCGCCCTGCAGTCTAGCCCGCCCGGCCCTGCGCCAGACCTGCAGGAAATATAGTTCGAGGAATTCGACCTTTGTCCAAGGCGCTCGAAAAGACCTACGACGGCATCATCATCGGTGCAGGACACCATGGCCTGATCCTGGGCACCTATCTCGCCCGTGCCGGTCTCAAGATTCTCCTGGTGGATCGCCGCCTGACTTACGGCGGCGGTTTATGCACGCGCGAAGTCACGCTGCCCGGCTTTTATCACAACCTACATTCCATCAATCATTTCCACATCAGCGAGACACCCTGGTTCAAGGATTTAAACCTGGGCGAACGCGTCGCCTACATCACGCCGCGCTATGAATTTGGCCAGGCGCATCATGACGGCAGCGCCCTTGTGCTCGGGCGCGATCTCGAAGAATCGGTCTCGAACATCGCGCGCTTCTCCAAAAAAGACGCGCAAACCTTCCGCGACTGGAACCGCAAAGCGGAAAAAATCACGGCAGAGATTTTCCTCCCCGAACGCTATGCCGAACCTCTGCCGAAACAGGAGCGTGAAGCGCTGCTGTCACGCACGGCGTTGGGGCGAGAATTTCTGGACATGTCGAACCGGCAGCCGCTCGATGTTGTAGGCGAGCTGTTCGAGAACGAGCATGTGCAATTGCTGTTCCTGTTCAAAGTGTCGTTGTTCGGCACCTGGCTCGTGGACACCCTTTCAAAGACCTCGCCGATGGGCTCGGTGATCCGTGCCTTCGACCTGGAGAGCGGCTATCAGCTTTGCCAGGGCGGATCGTTCAATCTGGCGCGCGGCCTGATGGAAGCCTTCATCGCCGCCGGAGGCACCTTCCAGCCGCAGGTGAACATCGATCGCATCCTCATCGAGAACGGGCGCGCCACCGGCATCGAGCTGGTCGGCGGCCAAACGGTTCGCGCCACGCAATTCGTGGCTTCAACGCTTGACGTGCACCAGACTTTCGAGAGCCTGATCGGGCGCGAGCAGTTGCCTGCCGCCTTTCTCAGGAAGCTCGACAGCTTCCAGTACACCACGTGGAGCCTGTTCGGGCTGCATCTGGCGCTCAACGAAAGCCCGCGTTTCGCTGCCGAAAAATTCGACCCAAACATCAACCGCTCGCTCAAATGGAGCATCGGCGCCGAGACCATGGAAGACCTGTTCTCCGCGCATCAGGACGTGCAGGCCGGGCGCGTGCCGAAACTGGTGCAGTTCGGATCAGGACCGCTCAGTCTGCTCGACCCGACCCAGGCACCACCCGGCAAGCACACCACCTATTGCTGGCATGTGATGCCGGTCAACCCCGATCTCGGCGGGCAAAGCTACGAAGCGTTCAAGGAAGAATTCTCCGATCGGATCATTGAATGCTTCGCGCGCTACTGCCCGAACATGACAAGCGGAAACATTCTCGGGCGTTACGTTTACACCGGACGCGAATATGTGCAGGAGATGATCAACATGCGCGGTGGCGACATCTTCATGGGCGCATTCAACGCCGAGCAGGTGATGTACAACCACTTCGGCTACCGCTCCCCTATTCCCAATCTCTACAGTGCGGGTTCAGCGGGCCATCCGGGCGGCGCGATTTCCGGCGGCGCCGGCTACATCACGGCAGGCATCATCGCGAATGATCTTGGACTCAATCCCTGGTGGATGCCGTGGGATGCGCGCGCCGCGCTGGAGCAATTGCCGAAATTGGAGCGTGGCGCGGCATGAGCGCCGAATTGCAGAATGTCGTGTTTCCGGGCCTGAAGGACCGCGTCGTCATTGTCACCGGCGCAGGCCAGGGCATTGGGCGCGTGTTCGCGAAATCGTTCGCAATCGCCGGTGCGCGCGCCGTCATCGCGGAGCTGAATGAAAAAAAGGCGGCCGCCGTTTCAGAGGAAATCATGAGGGCTGGGGGCCAGGCCCTCGCCGTCACAACGGACGTCGCCGACGAGAATTCGATCGCGGAAATGATCGAAGCGGTCGAGGATGAATTTGGCCGCATCGACGTATTGGTGAACAATGCCGGGATCTTCTCGACCCTTGAGATGCGGCCATTCGACCAGATTCCGCTGGAGGAGTGGGAGCGCGTGTTGCGCGTGAACCTCACCGGACCATTTCTTTGTGCACGCGCTGTGCTGCCCGCGATGCGGCGCGCCAAATGGGGCCGGATCATCAACGTGGCTTCCGGCGCCGTGCGACTTGGCCGGCCGAACTACCTGCACTACATCGCAACCAAAGCCGCGCTTGCGGGCATGAGCCTGTCGATGGCGCGCGAACTCGGCTCTGACAACATAACGGTGAATGCTATCCTGCCGGGCGCAACATTTACCGAGATCGAACGCAAGACGGTCACGCCGGCGCAGAAGGAACGCATTATCGCGATGCAATGCGTGCCGCGCGCCGAAGTGCCCGAAGACCTGGTCGGGGCGGTGCTGTTCCTGGCATCGGAGGCTTCTGCTTTCGTGACGGGCCAGAGCATTAATCTCGACGGTGGAGTTACCGGATCATGAGCACGACTCCTACCGTTGCCATTGTCGCCCCGGGCAATATGGGCGCCGGGGTCGGGCGACGGCTGACGGAGAACAAAGTCTCGGTGCTGACGTCGCTGGCAGGCCGCAGCCAGGACAGTGTCAAACGCGCGCGCGAAGCCGGCATGCAGCCGGTGGACGAACGCGCGCTCGCCGAAGCCGATTTTTTTCTCTCGATTGTTCCCCCCGGGGACGCGCTCGGCCTCGCAACCCGCCTCGTGCCTGTCCTGAGCGCGGCCAACAGAAAGCCCATTTACGTCGAATGCAATGCGGTCAGCCCGCCGACGATGCAGAAGATCGCCGATGTTATCGCCGAGACCGGCTGTCCTTTTGTCGGCGCCGGCATCATCGGGCCGCCGCCGAAGCCAGGCAGCGCCAACACCAAAATCTACGTGTCCGGTCCGGCCGCAAAAAATGTTGCAAGGCTCAACGATTATGGGTTGATCGTGCGCGTCCTTGACGGCCCGTTGACCGCCGCCTCGGCGCTCAAGATGTCCTATGCCGGCATCACCAAAGGATTCACCGCGCTCGGCACAGCCATGATGCTGGCTGCAAGCCGCGGCGACTCGGCAGAGGCGCTGAAAGCGGAACTCGCTGACAGCCGGCCCGATCTTCTTCGTTATCTCTCAAACCAGGTGCCCAGCATGTATTCGAAAGCATACCGCTGGGTCGCCGAACTGGATGAAATCGCAGCCTTTGTCGGTGAGGAATTTCCCGAGCGCGATATGCTGCAGG
>Ga0310810_10006471_pt1 | contig 13248 bp, 9 predicted proteins | sample NCmetagenome_FD_207641 | JGI IMG/M metagenome (GOLD analysis project Ga0310810, IMG submission 207641) | Soil microbial communities from experimental microcosm in Duke University, North Carolina, United States - NC | ecosystem: Engineered > Artificial ecosystem > Soil microcosm > Unclassified ... | reverse complement strand
CTCCAGCCGCGAGTGCGAGACGTACTCGAAATCGTCCGCCATGATCGACTCTCCTCGTGGTGTCAGGGTTGGGTCACGCGCAGCACGTGACCGTCGGGATCGCGCAGCCGCACGGCCCGGGCGAAGCCGAGCGCGGGCTCCGCGGGCGCCACCACCGCCGGGGACAGCATCCCACAGGGGCCGCCCCGCGTCGCGCGGGCGATGGCGTCGGCGTCGTTGACTTCTAGCGTCGTCTGCCAGGACCGCAGGTCGTTGGCCTGGACGTCGGGCGGTGTCGATCGGCCGTCGCGCGGAGTGAGGTACTCGAGGAGCTCGACTCCGGGCCCGGTCGCGGCCCGCAGCGTCGTGATCCGCAAGTGGGCGCCGGACACGTTGTTGAGGCGCTCCTGCTCCGGGCCGTGGTTGTCGCTGGTCCCGGCCACCCGCAGGCCCAGGGCGTCGCGATAGCAGCCGAGGCTCGCCTCCGTGTCGCCGACGACGATCGCCGTGTGATCGATCCCCAGGAACAGACGATCGCCGGGCCGGTGCCAGCGGGCCTCGCCCTTGCCGGGCGGGAACCAGAGGACCTCGAGCGGATGTCCGTCCGGGTCCTTGAAGTAGAAGGCGCGGATCCCGCCGGCCGCCGAGTTCCAGTCCGGCAGGCGCTGCGGCCCGGGCGAGACGTGCTCGACGCGTTCCGCGTGCAGGCGCGCGTACGCCCGATCCATGTCGGTGACGATGATCGCCACGTGCTGGAACCAGCGATCGTGACTGCGCGAGTCGGCCGGCGCCGGACGGCCCCGTGGCGTGAGGTACTCCGTCAGCTCGAGCAGCTCGTCGCCCAGCCGCAGCCGCACCACGCGCATGCGCAGGCCGAACACGCCCTGCAGCCGGTCCCAGTCGGCGCCCGTCACCTCGACGTCGGAGACCTTCTCGAGGTCGAGCACCCGCGTATAGAAGGCGACCGAGCGCTCCATGTCGCCGACCGTCATCCCGATCGCGCCGACGGCCCGGACCAGGTTCTGGCCCGGCGCCGCCGGCGGAAGAACGGCGACGAGGGCCAGGACGATGAGCGCGATCGCGAGCGCGTGCCCGCGGCGCATCACGCCCCCAGCCGTGCGCGCAGGTGATCGCCCACGCGCAGCGCGTTGGCCATGATCGTCAGCGCCGGGTTCACCGCCGCGCTCGACGGGAAGAAGCTGCCGTCCACGACGTAGAGGTTGTCGACCTCGTGGGCCCGGCAGTGGACGTCGAGCGCCGAGGTGGCCGGATCGACGCCGAAGCGGATCGTGCCGTTCTGATGGGCGACACCGGCCAGCGGGATACGCTGGCCGAGGTAGAGACTGCGGGCGAAGAGCCCCTCGTGGCACTCGTGGCCGTGCACGCCGCACCTCGTCTGCTGCTTCATGAGCTCGCGCAGCGTGCCGGTCAGGCGCCGGTGCGCCTCCTCGTTGTTGGGCGTGTAGCTCAGGACGATGCGGCCCTCGCGATCGAGCGTCACCCGGTTGTCCGGATCCGGCAGGTCCTCGGAGGTCAGCCAGAAGTCGAGCGAGTGCCTGGCCATGAGCTCGAGCGTCCAGCCTGGCGCGATCGCCGGGGCGCCCCCCCGCAAGGTGTACGCATCGAGCTTGCCGACGAAGGAGATGTGCCCCATCGGATGGGGCCAGTCGCTCGAGCCGAAGTAGAAGTCGTTCAGGGCCAGCGTCTTCTGAAACACGGTGGGGTTCGGGCACTTCGACAGCGCCATCAGCACGGAGTTCACGTGGCCCATGTAGTGGCGTCCCACCACGTCCGAGCCGTTGGCCAGGCCGCGCGGATGCCGGTCGTTCGCGGAGCGCAGCAGCAGCGCCGCCGAGTTGATCGCGCCCGCCGAGACCACGACGATGTCGGCCGAGTAGGTCTCCACCTCGCCGCCTCGCTCGACGATGACGCGGGAGACTTGCCGGCCCGAGGCGCTCGTCTCCAGGCGCTTGACGTACGCGCCGGTGAGGAGCATCGCGTTCGGGTAGGCCAGCGCCGGGTCCACGCAGATCACCTGGGCGTCGGACTTCGCCGAGACCAGGCAGGGATGGCCGTCGCAGGTGTCGCAGCGGATGCACGCGCTGGTGTGGCGGTCGCGCTCGTCCAGCATCACGCCGAGCGGCACGTGGAACGGGCGCAGCCCCAGCCGCGCGAAGTCGTCGCTCAGCTGCTGGATGCGCGGCTCGTGGCTCACCGGCCCGTGCCGGTAGGGCGCGCTGGCCGGCGGGTCGGTGGGATCGACGCCACGCTCGCCGCGCACCTGGTAGAGGTGCTCGGCCCGGGTATAGTAGGGCTCCATCTCCTCGTAGGTCATCGGCCACGCCGGCGACACGCCGCCCCAGTGCTTGAGCTCGCCGAAGTCCTCGCGCCGCATCCGGAAGAGCGCGGCGCCGTAGAACTTGGTGTTGCCGCCAACCCCGTAGTTGGTGTGCGGGTGCAGCTCGCGGCCCTCGCCGTCGCGCCACGACTCGCGCGTGGCGTACTTGCCCTCCAGGTTGACGGCCTTCGTGCTCCAGTTGTCCTTCTCGCGCGGCACATAATCGCCGCGCTCGAGCAGCAGGATGCGCTTGCCGGTGGGCGCCAGGGCGTGGAAGAGCGTGCCGCCGCCCGCGCCGGATCCGATGACGATGACGTCGTAGTGCCTGGTCATGAGGTGGCTCCTGGCGCCGGCACCAGCTCGGCGTACCGGCAGCGGAAGATGCAGCGCTGGGTGGTGTCGTGGTGGAGCTTGGCGCAGAAGACCCGCGCCAGGCCCCGGTGGCGGACGTAGAGCTCCGCCGCGAGCAGCATGCCGAGCGGAGGCGCGGTGAAGTAGATCCAGAGCGTCGGCCAGGTCCCGGCCGGCAGGGCCGAGGCCAGGCTGCGCGCCGGGTTCATGCTCATCCCCGACAGCGGCGCCTCCAGGGTGATGTAGGTGGCGACCAGCACGCCCGCGCAGAGTCCGGTCAGGCGCGCCAGCCCGGCGGTGTTGGACACGCGCAGGACGACGCTCATCAGCAGGAAGGTGATGACGACCTCGGCGGCGAACGCCCCGAGCGAGCCCACCACGCCCGGCAAGGTGGCCACGTAGCGCACGGCGGGCTCGGCCAGCGGAGCGCCCACCAGCGCTGCGGCCAGGGCCACGCCGGCGATCCCGCCGGCGGTCTGCGCCACGACGTAGGCCAGCGCGTCGGGGGCGGCGATCTTGCCCAGCCGCCAGAACGTGAAGGTCGTCGCCGGGTTGAAGTGCGCGCCCGAGCGCCGTCCGCACCGCGAGTAGATCAGGCTCACCGCGGTGAGCCCCATCACCAGACCCATCAGCGCGCGGCGCGGCAGCGGTGCCGGGATCGCCTGGACGATCGGCGAGGCCGGGTGGCCGAGCACGGTCCCGAACACGCAGGCCACTAGCATGAAGATCGCCAGGCCCGCGCCCTCGATCAGGTACTCCGGCCAGTGATCGCGGAGGACGGCACCCATCTCAGCCCCCGCGCGCAAACTCGGGGTAGAGCGTCATGCCCCCGTCGACGAAGATCGTCTGGCCGTGGACGTAGTCGGCGGCATCGGAGGCCAGCCAGGCCACGACGTTACCGATGTCCGCCGGCTGCCCGATACGCCCGTAGGGAATCAAGGTGAGCAGCGCGGTGAGCGCCTGCGGCGTCTCCCACGCCGGCCGGTTGATGGGCGTCTGGATCGCGCCGGGGGCGACGGAGTTCACGCGGATGCGATGCGGCGCCAGCTCCTGGGCGAGCGACTGCATGAAGAGCTTCATGCCGCCCTTCGACGCGGCGTAGTTGACGTGGCCGGCCCACGGGATCTGCTCGTGTACCGACGAGATGCAGATGATCTTGCCGGCGGCCCGGGAGTGATGGAGCCGCACGTCCTGCCGGATCATCACGCGGGCCGCCTCGCGCGCGCAGAGGAAGGTGCCCGTGAGGTTCACACCGATCACGGCGTTCCACTGGGCCAGGGTCATGTCGGTGATCGGCGCGTCCTTCTGGATGCCGGCGTTGCTCACCAGGATGTCGAGGCCACCGTGGGCCTCGACCGTGGCGCGGAACATCGCCGCCACCTCGTCCTCGCGAGAGACATCGGCGCGCTGGGCCATCGCCGTGCCGCCGGCGGCGGCGATGTCGGCCACCACGGCCTCGGCCGACTCGGCGCCGCCGACGTAGTTGACGACGACCGCCGCGCCGGCCATTGCGAGCGCCCGGGCCGCGCCGGCGCCGATACCGGAGGCCGCGCCGGTCACCAGTGCCGTCTGCCCGGCCAGTGGCCGGGCATGACCGATCCCGTTCGTTGCCTGCGTCGCGCTCACCATGCTCATCGCCTCTCCCCCTTGCTGGCCGTTCGACACGGGGCACATCACCGGCGATCCGCGAACCGCGCGGACCCGATCGCGTGTCACGCGCCCTGGGGGTCGGTCGCGGATCCCCGGCGAGCCTCCGTGTGTCTGAGGAGGCCATGGACACCACGGCGGAGTGGGGACGCGAGATCTGCGGCGACCTGGTCGCGGCCGAGCGCCGCGAGTGGTTGTGCACCAACGGTGTGGGCGGCTTCGCCGCGGGCACGGTGGCGGGCACACCCACGCGCCGCTACCATGGCCTGCTCGTGGCCGCGCTGCAGCCGCCGCTCGGCCGGACCGTGCTGGCCACGCAGGTGCACGAGACGGTCGAGTACGCGGGCCGGACGTGGGAGCTGGCGGCCTGTCGCTGGCGGGGCGACGTCGTGGAGCCCGCCGGGCACCGGCTCATCGAGTCGTTCCGGCTCGAGGGCACCACACCGGTGTGGACGTACGCGTGCGCGGACGGTCTGCTCGACAAGCGTGTGTGGATGGAGCCGGAGGCGAACACGACCTACGTGCGCTACACGCTGAGCCGGGCTCGCGGGCCGATCGGTCTCACGCTCAAGGTGCTGACGAGCTACCGCGACTATCACGCGGTCACGCGCGCCGGCGACTGGCGCATGGACGTGGCGCCAGTCGAGCATGGTGTCCGCGTCCAGGCGTTCGCGGGCGCCCGCCCGGTCCAGCTGCTGGCTGCCGGCGCGGAGGCGCGGGTCGCGCACGACTGGTATCGCGACGCGCACCTGGCCCGCGAGGCCGAGCGCGGTCTCGACCACCTCGACGACGCACTGCACGCCGCGACGTTCGAGGTCCAGCTGAGGCCGGGCGCCAGCCTCACCCTGGTGATCTCGGCCGAGGCCGCGCCCTCGCTCGACGGCGAGGCGGCGTGGGCGCGTCACGAGCGTCACGAGGCGCGCGTGCTCCGACGGTGGAGCGCGGCCCAGCCCACCGCGTCGCACGAGCCGGCGTGGATCCGACGTCTCGTGCTGGCCGCCGATCAGTTCGTCGCCCGCCGGCCGACGGCGGACGATCCCGACGGCCTCACGGTGCTGGCCGGCTATCACTGGTTCGGCGACTGGGGACGTGACACGATGATCGCGCTGCCCGGTCTCACGCTCGCCACCGGCCGGCCCGACGCCGCCCGCACGATCCTCACGACCTTCGCGCGCTTCGTGGATCGCGGCATGCTGCCCAATCGCTTCCCCGACGCCGGCGAGGCACCCGAGTACAACACGGTGGACGCCACGCTCTGGTACTTCGAGGCGATCCGTGCCTATCACGCGGTGACCGATGACGATGGCCTGCTGAAGGAGCTGTTCGGCGTGCTGGAGAGCATCGTGGCGTGGCACCGTCAGGGGACGCGGTACGGCATCCGTTTGGACGCCGACGGGTTGCTGACTTCGGGCGAACCCGGCGTGCAGCTCACGTGGATGGACGCCAAGGTCGGCGACTGGGTGGTCACACCGCGGACCGGCAAGGCCGTCGAGGTGAACGCGCTCTGGTACAACGCGCTGCGGGCGATGGCCGGGTTCGCGACGCGCCTGCACAAGCCCGCCGGCGACTATCACACCCTCGCCAACCGTGCCGCCTCGAGCTTCGAGCGCTTCTGGTACGCCCCGGGGGGCTACTGTCACGACGTGATCGACACGCCGGCGGGTGACGACGCCACCTTGCGCCCGAATCAGATCCTGGCCGTCTCGCTGCCCGAGAGCCCACTCTCAGCGGCGCGCCAGCGGGGCGTCGTCGATGCCTGTGCCACGCATCTGCTGACGTCGCACGGCCTGCGCAGCCTGCCGCCCGATCACCCGCAGTACCGCGGCCGCTACGGCGGCGATCAGTGGTCGCGCGACGGCGCGTATCACCAGGGCACGGTCTGGTCTTGGCTGCTGGGCCCCTTCGCGCTGGCTCACCATCGCGTGTACGGCGACGCCGAGACCGCGCGCTCGTTCCTCCGCCCGCTGGCCGCGCACCTCGACGACGGCGGCCTCGGCTCCATCGCCGAGATCTTCGAGGGCGACGCACCGTTCCGTCCCGACGGCTGCGTGGCCCAGGCCTGGAGCGTGGCCGAGACGTTACGGGCCTGGCACGCGCTCGGCCACACGTAGCGAGCGGTCCGAGCGCCGGTTGCCTCGGCGCCCACCCGGGATTACAGTGCAGCCACTTCAACCCGGGAGGGACCCATGTGCGTCGACAATGACTCTCGTCCACCGATCACTCCGATCGCCGGTGGCTCGGCCGGCGGGCGCGACCTGAAGCTCACCTCCTCCGACGGCACGCGGTTCATGGCCTACGCGGCCCGCGCCGCCAAGCCCAGCGGCGCGGGGATGGTGGTCATCCCCGACGTGCGCGGCCTGCACCAGTACTACAAGGACCTGGCCGATCGCTTCGCCGAGGTCGGCGTCGATTCGGTCGCGATCGACTTCTTCGCCCGCACGGCGAATACCGAGGACCGCAGCGACAAGTTCGACTTCATGAGCCAGGTCTCGCTGACGAAGCCCGATCAGCTCCAGGCCGATATCGCCGCGGGGGTCGCGCATCTCAAGAGCGCCGACGGCGGCCAGGTGAAGTCGGTCTTCTGCGTGGGCTTCTGCTTCGGGGGAGCGCTGTCGTATCTGCAGGCCGCCAGCGGCCTGGGCTACGCGGGTGTCATCGGCTTCTACGGCTGGCCGCTCGGCCTCAAGCGCTGGCCGGACCGGCCCAAGCCGATCGACGCGGCACCGCGCTACAAGAGTCCGGTGCTGTCGCTGTTCGGCGGGGCCGACGAGGGCATCCCGCAGGCCGACATCGACGCGTTCGACACCGCGCTGAGGAAGAACAGCGTCAAGCACGACGCCACGGTGTACCCGGGCGCACCCCACAGCTTCTTCGACCGGAAGTACGCCGAGTTCGCGGATGCCTCGGCCGACGCGTGGAAGCGCGTGCAGGCGTTCGTGACGTCCAACACCAAGAGCTGACCCGCGGCGCGCCGGAGGGGACGCCGCGTCCTCCCCGGCGCGCCGCACCCACCGCGCCGGCCCGCTCAGAGGTACTCGCGCTCGGCCTGGCGGATGGCGCGATAGCGCGCGAAGGTCCGCCGGTCGTCCTCCAGCCCGAGCAGCGCGCGCCAGAAGCTCCCGCCCCGGAAGGTGTGGGCGAGCATGGCGCGCCAGTGGCCGAGCACGAAGCGCGGGCTCAGCCGGAGCACCGCGCCGATGTGCCGCACCTTCATCCAGCGCTCGGCGCGCCAGCGCAGGAACTCGATCTCCTCGGCGTCGATCTTCTCGCTGCGCACCACCGCGGTGGTGCCGTCGTAAGTCTCGAGCGCGTCGCTGATGATGAGGCGCCGCTCGCGCAGCTCGCGGTTCATCGGCGTGCGCGGATACGGCGTCGGATGCTGGATGTAGGGATAGTCGATGAAGCGCCGCGCGAAGGCCAGGTTGGCCTCGATCGACTCGCGGGTGTCGTCGGGGTTGCCCACGATCAGCCCGCCCACCACGTACATCCCGTGACGATGCAGGTGCTCGATGGCCGTCGTGGTGGCGTTGCCGACGGTCGCGCCGTCCGCGCGCAGGGCGTTCTTGGCGCGGGCCTTGAGGAAGCGCAGGTCGTCGTCCACGACGTTCTCGATACCGAGGAAGACGTAGCGGAAGCCGGCCCGGCGCATCAGCGGCGCCAGGGTGGCGCCGTGCTGGGCGATGGCCGAGGTCATCGCCTGCACGATGTAGAGCAGGTCGTCGAGGCCGGCGCCGACGATGGCCCGGCACAGCGCCTCGAAGCGCCGGACGTCGAGGGTGATGTTGTCGTCCACCAGGAAGATGGCCCGGGCCCCGTGGGCCCGGGCGTCGCGGATGTCGTCGAGCACGCGGTCGAGGGCGAAGCGATGGAAGTTTCGGCCGCGCATCTCGATGATCGAGCAGAAGCTGCAGTCGAAGGTGCAGCCGCGCGAGGTCTCGATCACGTCGACCGGCCGGCCGAGGAAGGTGTAGCCGGTCAGCGCCCGGGCCGCGCGGTCGGGAGGCCGGATCTCGCCGCCGACCAGACCGTGAACCGTCCGGTCCGGGTTGTGGTGGAAGCCGTCGCCGGCGCGGTACGAGAGGCCAGGGATGCCGGCGAGCGGTCCGCCCGACTCGAGCGCGCGCACGAGGTCGCGGAAGGTCAGCTCACCCTCCCCGCGCACGACGAACGACACGCCCGTGGCGGGATCGGCGTAGGCCTCGCTGGCCAGGCTCGGATCGTAGCCGCCGACCACCACCGGCGCGTCCGGGCAGAGCTCACGCAGGAGCCGGATGATGCGCAGCGCGGTGTGGCGCTGGAAGGTCATCACCGACAGGCCGACCAGGTCGGGCCGGGATGAGGCGACCAGGCGCTCGACCGTCGCCCGCACCGCCCGCTGGGCCAGGATGAGATCGCCGATCGTCACGCAATGGTGCGGATCGACGTTGCCGGCCAGCGAGGCGAGCGCGCCGTTGGGCATGCGGATGCCGACCGGCGGCATGTGCTCGAAGGAGTCGGGCATGGAGAGCAGCAGGATGTTCATGCGGTTGCACCTCAGACAGGGCTAACGTAGCATCCGGACGAAAGCGCTGAAGGAGGAAGTCATGCCCCCCACCAAGCTCGCTCACGTCGTCTACCAGACGAACCGCATGCCCGCGATGCGCGACTGGTACGCCTCCGTGCTCGGCGGCCACGTCGTCTACGAGAACCCGCGCCTCTGCTTCGTCACCTACGACGACGAGCACCACCGCGTGGCGTTCGTCGACTTCGGACCGCTGGCTGCGCGCCCGGGCACCGAGGTGGAGCTGGGCCCCAAGCCCGTCGAGACGCCGGGCCTGCACCACGTGGCCTTCACGTTCGAGTCCATGGCCGAGTTCCTCGACAACTACGTCCGCCTGCGGGAGGCCGGCATCCGCCCGTTCTTCTGCGTCAACCACGGACCGACCACGTCGATGTACTACCGCGATCCCGACGGCAACCGCGTGGAGCTGCAGATCGACAACTTCGCGACGGCCGAGGAGGGTCAGGCCTGGATGCTGTCGCCGGCCTTCGATCGCAACCCGATCGGTGTCGAGTACGATCCCGACGAGCTGGTCCGGAAGTTCCGCGCCGGCGTGCCGGTGGCCGAGCTCGTCGTCCGCGACTGACCTCGAGCGCGATGGCCGGTGAGCCGGACGGGCTGGGCATCCGCAAGCGCCCGGTCATGTCCGGCCGGGCCCGGCCCGCCGAGCTCTCGCCCAATCTGCAGCGCTACGCCGACAATGGCGAGACGCTCGTCGCCGAGCCCTTCCGCGGCATCACCACCGACGGCACGGCCGTGCCCGGCCTCTTCACGCTCGCCCGGACCGGCGTCTCCACCCGACCCATCCTGGACGCGGCGCAGGCGCTGCTGGCCGCGCTCGACGGCGGGCAGCGAGCCCGCGTGGGCTTCGACCTCGCCACCGACGCCTGGCGGCGCTGGAGCAACATCCACCCGTTCATCATGCGCCACGGGGTGTCGCTCGACGAGATGACGCCGGCCCAGCGGCAGCGCGCGCTGGCGCTGCTCGAGGCGAGCCTGGGCGCCGCGGGTTACGCGACGGCCCGAGATGTCATGCGGCTCAACGAGTGGGTGCGGATCTTCACCGGCAGCGAGAGCGAGTACGGCGAGTGGCTCTACTGGCTGAGCGTCATGGGCACGCCGGCCGCCGACGCGCCCTGGGGCTGGCAGCTCGACGGCCACCATCTCATCGTCAACTGCTTCGTGCTGGGCGACCAGATGGTCCTCACGCCGATGTTCATGGGCTCCGAGCCCGTCGCGGCCGACACGGGGCCGTTCGCGGGCACGCGGGTCTTCGCGGCCGAGGAGCGGCAGGGGCTGGCGCTGATGCGCGCGCTCGCGCCGGCGCAGCGCGCGCGGGCCGTCCTGGCCGCCGCGCTGCCGGGTGAGGTCTTCACCGCCGCGTTCCGCGACAACCTGGAGCTCCGCCCCGAAGGGATTCGCCACGGCGATCTCGGCGACGCCCAGCAGCGCCTGCTGCTCGACGTGCTGGCGACCTACGTGGACCGGCTCCCGCCCGGTCACGCCGGCCTGCGGATGGACGAGGTGAAGCGACATCTGGCTGACACGTGGTTCGCCTGGATGGGCGGCATCGACGAGGACAGCGTCTTCTACTACCGCGTGCACAGCCCGGTGATCCTGGTGGAGTTCGACCACCAGCGCGGGATCGTCTTCGACAACGACGCCCCCTCGCGCCATCACATCCACACCGTCGTGCGCACCCCCAACGGCAACGACTACGGGCGCGATCTCCTCCGTCAGCACCACGCCCGGTTCGATCACACCCGCGCCGATCACCGGCACTGAGGAGCGATCAGCCGCGGGACGGTCAGGGCCGGCGCACCTTGCTGAGCGGCAGCGCGCCCTCCATCTCGCCCTTCATCACCGGGTGCTGGTTGGCGCCGGCCGCGCGTGACTTCTGCGACACCTGCTGCTCCAGGTACTCGTACAGCTCCTGCAGTGACACGATCCCATCGCGGTTGAGGTCGGCGGCGCCCTTGAGCCCCTCGACGAGGTAATAGCTGAAGATGCCGTGGCCCAGATCCGCCAGCTCGACCGAGACCTCGTTGGGCCGGGAGGCTGTCACGATCGCCCGGCCCTTCGAACGAGTGAGCCGCTCCAGGAACTGGTCGTCGACCGAGGCGGCCCGCACGCTCTTGGACATGAAGGTCCGGCCCCCGGCCGCCCCGGAGTAGCAGGCGTCGAGAAAGGCGATCACGCGCTCGGACTCGATGCGCCCGAAGATCGTCTGCAGGTCGTCCATCGGCAGCGCCGTCGAGAAGAGATCGTCGGGATCGGCGTCCTTGGGAATCAGGTACTTCGCCAGGCCGTCGCGCTCCACACCCCGGCTGTCGATGTCCGGCGCGCCGTGGCCCGCGAAGAAGATCAGCACGGTGTCCTCCTTCTTCGCGGCCCGGGAGAGGAACGTGCCGAGCGCCCACTTGATGTTCCGCAAGGTCGGCTTGCGCTCGGTGCGATCGGTGAGCAGCATCACGTTGTCCTTCTTGAAGCCGGCCGAGCGGATGAGCGTCTGGTACACGGCCTCGGCGTCGGCCACCGTGTACTTCAGCCGCGGGATCTGGGCACTCTCGTAGCTGCCGATGCCGATCACGACCGCCCACATCTCGCTCTTCGGGGCCGCCGGCGCCGCCGCGGCCGCCGCCGGCGCGCTGCGCGTGATGGCGCGCACCAGCTGGGCGGCGTTGCCGGCCTTGTCGACCGCCATGATCTCGATGACGTTGACGCCGGGCTGGAGCGGGACCGTCGCGCGCACCGGATGGCTGCGCGCGTTGACCGGCGTCTCCGCGCTCATCGTCACCATGCGCCCGTTGACCGAGACCAGCACCTGGTCGACGGCGACGTTGTCGGTGACGAGGCCGACCACGTTGATCTGCGCGGCCTCGACGGTCTTGCCTTCCTCCGGATAGTTCAGCGCGATCCTCGGCGGCTCGGTGTCGGCGGCCGGTGGCGTGGGCTTGGGGCGAGCCGGCGCCGGTGTGGCGGTGAGGCTCTGGCGCACGATCGTGACGCGCTCCTCGGTGCGGCCGCCGTACTCGTCGATCGCCTCCACCTGCACGGCGTTGTCGCCCTCGGCCAGCGCGAGCGTTGCCTCGACGGCCCACGGCTCGCCGAGCTTCGCTTCCGCCGTGGGCGCGAAGGTCTGGCGCGCTGGATCTCCGATCTTGCCCACGCGCACCTCGGCGATCCGGTGCGCGCTCGTCACGCGCAGGCGCAGCCGCACGCTGGCGCCGCGGACCGGCGCATCCGGCCTGGGCTCCACCACCGTGATGGCCGGCGGCACCACCGGCGTCATCGCCAGGCGATGCTGGACCTTGGCCGCGCTCTCGGTCAGGGTGAGCGCCTCGCGCGCGGTCACGAAGCCGCTCCTCGTCGCCTCGAGCTGATGGGTGCCGGGCCGGAGCTTGACCGAGAGGTGGCCGCGCGCATCCAGCACGAACCGGCTCTGCCCGATGCGCACCTCGGCGCCGGCCGGGCCCTCGAGCTCGACGGCGACGCTCGCGGCCGGGGTTGGGCGCGCCGCTGCGCTCGGACCCGTCGCCGGTGCTGAGGGGGCCGGCGTGGCCGGAGCCGACGGGTTCCCGCCCGCGGGCGGCGTCGCCGGTGACGATCCCGCCACCGCCGGCGGCGTGGCTCCCGGCGTCGCGACGTGCCAGGCCTGCACCTCCAGGTGCGGCCCGCCCGTGTAGTACGAGACGAGCCGGACCAGGCGCTTGGCGTCGGGCGCGTACCAGGCGGCGTGGCCGTACGTCGAGTTGTCGTTGCGATTGCGGGACTGGCAGCCGATCTTCATGGCCCGGGTGCTCGTGCTGCCGAGCGTGATCGACTCCCACGCTTCGGCCCGGCAGTCGTACGCATACGGCGTCGTCCCGCCCCGGACGTTCTTGCCGACGCGGTTGAAGAACCAGCGCGCCTGGAGCGCGAGTGGGAACTTCACCCACTCGTACTTGTCGACGCTCTCGGTCACCTTGCCGGAGGGATCGACGGCCCTCGTCACCCAGCCGTCCGCGTCTGCGAAGTAGCGCGTCCGGTTGGCGAGGGTCGTCGCGCGCACGCCGGCGGTCGTCCGGGCCAGCACGTAGCCGCTGCCGTCCCGGTCGAGCACCGTCATGCGGATGGCCGAGGTGTCCGACGAGCTGGTCAGCTCCCACCAGTCGCCGATCGACCATACCGGCTGCTCGACGCGTTCGAGATCCTGGGCTCGTGTGGCCGAGGCCCCGGGCCCGATCAGCGCGCCCAAGACGACCATCAGCCCCAGTGTCCGGACGACCGTCCGCCGCCGGGGCCGTTCCGAGCGCGCGCGAGCCTCGAGCGTCATGGTGTCCGAGCATCTTAGCCGTCGTCGCTTACTTTCACTTTGAAAGTTCTTGACGAGCAAAGGTGTGTCGGGGTATGG
>Ga0310810_10006470_pt1 | contig 13250 bp, 10 predicted proteins | sample NCmetagenome_FD_207641 | JGI IMG/M metagenome (GOLD analysis project Ga0310810, IMG submission 207641) | Soil microbial communities from experimental microcosm in Duke University, North Carolina, United States - NC | ecosystem: Engineered > Artificial ecosystem > Soil microcosm > Unclassified ... | reverse complement strand
ATCCAGGGATGCCGGCGATATTGGCGGTGTCGACGAATCGCTCGGCTCCTAGAGCGTCTCCGTAGCGGACCAGAAGATCCATGGCCTTCTGCCGGGCGGGGCCTTCGGCGCCGTCTAGCATGGCCTGTTCCTGGCCGGTCAGCCGCATGCTTCCATTGTGTGCGAACGGCGAGCTGCAAGTGAGCGGCTAATCCAGGAAAAAGGGGGTCTCGTTTTCGCCGCGCAAGATGAGGTCGAAGCGGTACTGTTCGTCACTCTCGCGCAGAGCGAACAGGCGCCGGCGAGCGATCGCATCGGTCACGCAATCGAGCACCGGATCCCGAACGGAATCAGGATCGCCGGAAAAGAACACCGTAGTGACCAGGCGTCGAGTGAGCCCGATGGCCAGGATCATCAGGTTGGCATGCGGACAGCGGAGCGTGCCGTCCTCTCCCCGGTAGCCGCCGGGAATCACGGTCCGGATCCTGTACCAACCCTCGGCATCCGTGCGGACGCGCCCCCAGCCGGCAAATCCTGGATCCGCCTGGGCGCAGCGCGGGTCACCTTCGTGGCGAAAGACACCGGCGGAGTCGGCCTGCCAGATCTCAAGGATGGTGTTCCTGGTGGGAGCGCCTCCTTCCTGCAGAATCCGGCCAGAGAGCAGGATATGCTGGCCGCGGGCGGTGCCGCCGCGGTAGTGCGTCAGATCGTCGCGACCCTCGACAAAAGAAGCCGGGAAGAAGGGACCAATGGTGCAATAGGGAGAGACACTCATCTCAGTCCAGTGCCGGCGTTTGCCGCCGACCTCTCAGCACAAAGTCGCGCCGGAAGCCCATGGCATTGATCTCACCCATCGAGGTTCCCTGAAATTGGAAAATGAGCCGCTCCCGGGCCTCGTGATCGGACACCGCGTTAAGGAGCAGGTCGGTTTCATTCAGGGGCTCGCCGGGGAAAAAGATCTGGGTCACGAAGCGGTCCATCCAGCTGCATCCGAGAATCGAGAAGTGAATGTGCGGCGGCCGCCACCACCAGCCCGATTCGAGCACCGGGTAGGCCCCCGGCTTGATGGAAAAGAATTGGAACTGGCCCTCCGCGTCGGTCGTGAGCCGGCCTTCGCCGGTGAAGTTAGGGTCGACCGGGGCGTTGTGGTGGTCGGCGTCATGGATGTACTTGCCGGCCGAGTTAGCCTGCCAGATCTCGATCACGGCTCCCGCGAGGGGCGAGCCATCTTCATCCGTCACGCGGCCGCTGATCTGGAGGAGCTGTCCGGTAGCGCGAGGCCCGTCCGCCGAGATCCGAGAGAGGTCCATCGAGCCGGCCGTGAATAACTCCGAGGCTACGGGTCCGGTACGCTCTGAGAGCGTCAGCGGCCGCGGGACTAATGGCGCAAGAGGTGTCCGCTTGAAACTGAGCGGATAACGATCGATGGTGCGCGCCATCTGGGTACGATCGTCATACGGATCATACGAGAAAGCCATCGTCATGCCTTGTAACCGGCTCTCAGCCGATCCACGGTATCTTCCGGTACCAGCAGATTACCTCTGCGGCCGGTGCCCAGATGGATTTCGGGTTTCGCGGCCCCGTGGAAATCCGAGCCGCCGGTGACCAGCAACTCGCACTGTTTCGCGAGCTCCAGATATCGCCCGGTCTGTTCCGGGCTGTGATCGCTGTGATAAGCCTCGATTGCGTTGAGCCCCGCGGCGCAGAGCTCCGGGAGTACCGCCGGGAGGTCCTCGCGAATCCGAATAGGATGCGCCAGTGACGCGATCCCGCCCGCCCCGCGGATGTAGCCGACGGCTTCGGCAAACTCCGGCTCGCGGCGCGTGACATAGCCCTTGGCGGACTCGTCCAGATACTCATCGAAGGCCTGCTGCTGGCTGCCGGCGTACCCTTTTTCGACCAGCACCTGAGCGAAATGTGGGCGACCCGTCATTCCGCCCCCGCGCTTCTGTACTTCCTCGAGCGTAATGTCGAGCCCAAGTTCCCGGAGCCGGGCAATTAAGCGAACGTTGCGTTCGCGCCGCGACGCTTGTAGGTCACCAATCCATGTTCTAAAAACGCGAAAACCGCCAGGTTTCAGTAGTGGTTCGAGGAAATAGCCCAGCAGATGCACTGAGTGGCCATGCAGCTTGGTGGAGAGCTCGATCCCGCAAATCAGTTCGAGCCCCGCCCGGTGCGCCAGGGGTAGTGCCTGGTCGTATCCGGAGAACGTATCGTGATCGGTGATGCCTAGAATGCGGACCCCGCTGCGGACCGCCTCGTCCACCAGTTGCGGCGGCGAAAACGTTCCATCCGACGCCGCGGTGTGCGAGTGCAAGTCAATCATAGGAAATGAGGCCCAAGCCCTTGAGTGTAAGCCAAACCCGCTCCACGCTTTGCTCGGGCGTTTCCAGGGAGGAGTGAATCGTCAGCTCGGGCTTCTCCGGGGGCTCGTAAGGATCCGAGATACCGGTGAAGTGTTCGATTTCGCCAGCCAAGGCTTTTTTGTACAGACCTTTCACGTCGCGCCCGACCAGCACGTCCATGGGGCATTCGATAAAAACTTCGACAAAGTTTGAAATGCGGGCGCGGACGCTGTTGCGCACGTCCCGGTAGGGCGAGATAGCCGCCGCGATAGCGATCACGCCGTTACGGGAAAGCAGTTCGCAGACGAAGCCGATGCGGCGGATATTTTCATCGCGATCCGCGTGGCTGAAGCCCAGACCCTTGGAAAGATGCGTCCGTACGATGTCCCCGTCGAGCAGTTCCACCTTGGCGCCGGCCGCGCACAACCGTTCCCGCAGCAGCGTCGAAATGGTGCTCTTCCCGGCGCCGGATAAGCCAGTGAACCATACCGTGCATCCCTTGTGCATTCTTCAGGGTAGCGGCGAACCCTGGCTAAAGCAATACAGCGTTCCATCATAAGTGGGCACGTAAATCCGCCCGCCCGCGAGCGCGATGCCGCTGAAGTGGGAGAAGCCCTTGATGATTTCGCCGCTCGAGAACAGCACTTTCCCTGTGACGGCGTCGAGCACGTAGAGCGTCGCGTGCGTCGCCATTTTAACGCGCTCCCCCACGCTGTACTGCGAGCCGCTGGGACTGATTTGTGCAGGATTGTCGCCATCTGCCAGCACGAACACCATTCCATTGGCGACGATCGATGGGGTCGGCACACCCATGTTCACCGAATTCCATGCGGGCGTAAGCACCGGCTGGCCGTCCTTCAGTTCCACTTTGAACGCCATTACACTACCGTTAAGCGTCTCGCCGTACTTTAACGGGAATGTTACGCCCACCGCTGGAGGACCGTTCGCGGGAGCATACAGCCAGCGTGTGCCCGAGGGATCCTCCCAGGTGGTGAAGGCTCCCCAGAATCCCCTGCCGCTCAGGTTCACTTCGTCGTTGGCCAGCAGCGGACTGCGATACAGGGGCGTGCGATGGTCCGCACCGCCCATCGATTTTGAATCGAGCAGGAAGATCACGCCCTCCTTGCCGCTGGCCGCGATCAGTTCCCAGTTCTTGAACGGAAAGATCACGGGGCTTATGTTGCCCATGTCCAGATCTTTCTTGGTGATCCAGGCGCGATTCGCGGGTGTGTAGTAATCGGCCAGTTTCAAATCTTTGCCATTGAGAGCGACGACCGAATCCGAGTATAAGTTCTTGGAAGGATCGTACGGCCCGTCGCCGGTTTCGAAAACCACACGGCCATCGCTGGTGACGGCCACGCCCGCGCGTCCCCACACTCCCGATCCGGGCGCTCCCGTCTGGAAGTAGGAGATCTTGCGATCCGCGCTCGAGAGGTCCATCCCATACACTCCCGAGGCCGCTCCGTTACAGCCTTGGGATGTCGACGAGTAGAGCATGCCGTTCACCGCATTCAGGCTCCACATTTTGGAAAATGCCGGAAGAAACTTGGCCGCCGGCATCAGGTCCTCGCCGCTGATCAGGTTGAATGCGTGGAGTTTTCCGTCGCTCGCCAGAACGTATACGGCTTGGGAGCCGGTTCCGCCGGGCGCCGGCCCCAGGACGGGCGTCGCGGTCAGAGCATTGGGACACAGCCAGGTGGGCGTGCGCTGGGGAGCGCCCTCCCTGGCCAGCGTCTTGTGCCAGTAGATCTTGCCTGTGTCCGAATCGACAGCAAAGAGTTTGTCGGAAGAACCAGCGACGATCACCAGGTCGCGCACGCCGTTGGCCGTATAGATCTGCGCGCGAGTCAGCGGAGCCGTCAACCCGTGCATCGCCATGGGCGCGTTATCGAGTTTGATACTCCACTCCAGCTTCAACTTGGGAGCTATCTCCGGCGTGATCTCGGTTTCGATTTTGTTCCAGCCGGTTCGCTGGGGGTCGCCTCCGAAGGTGGTCCAGGCTCCGCGGCTGTATTGGCCGAACGCCGCTGCCGGGCACAGCATTGCAACGGACAGGATCGCGGCGAAGCGGGGCAGCGTCATGGCGAAAACTCACGGACAGTATATCGCGCGCCCGCGTGCAGTGAGGGAATCCAGGGCTAGCGTAACGCTCCGATTGTGTTGGCCTTGAAGTATTCAGGCAGCCCCCGCTTTGTCTCGCGCAGGATTTCGAGCACAGCCCGGCGATCATCCGGGGAAAGGCGCTTGAACTTGTCGCTCTGGTCCCGGCCCGAGAGCACGTCATAGAGGCGCCGGTAGACGTGCGCTTTTACCTGATCCGGCAGGGCGTCGAACGCCTCGCTGTAGACCATATAGCTGAGCGGGTACTTGAACATCCGCTTTTGCAAATCGAAATCCCGCAGGGAACGGCCCTGCCGGTCGCGCGGTCCGCGTTCCGGAAAGGTCTTGGTAAACGTGGACACGCCCACGATTGGACTTTGCAGCTTGGCTTCGTCGGCGAAGAGCATGTACGTTACCAGCGATTCCAGATCGGTCTCGTACTGAGCTTTCGCGGACGGATCGGCTATACGCGCTTCCCAGCCGGTGCGAATGATCAGATTGGTCATGCGAGTCTGATGTTCCAGCGTCATCAACGCCACGATATCGCTCAGCCCGCTGAGGTAGCCGCGCGTATCGAACTTCTTCTCCAGGCTGGTCAGGTTCAGGGTGTCGCGGAGATCCAACACCTCCGGATGAGCGGAATCATGCCCCACCGCATTCCCGATGTGGCGCATGCCGCCGTGGGTACCGGTGACATACCACCCGCCCCAGCGATCCTCGAGCGGAGTGCGATGGTCGGTGATGCGTTGGGCGCCGCGAAACGCCGGCATCCCGGATGCGTTGGTGTAGGACGAAGCGATCAGCAGGCCGGGTATACCGAGCGTGCCCGGGCTGGTATGGCACTGCAGGCAGGTATCGCGGCGATCAAAGCTCGGGGGATTAGACGTGCGGTCGAAACTGTAAAATATCGCGCCCTGCGACGGGTCAATCGCTGCCACTTCGAGCAGATCGCTGTCGCGGACGAACCCCACCATAACGTCGTCGCTGAAATACAGAGCGCGCGGATTGCGCGGGTCAATCTTGGCGGCCTGGAAGCTGCTCTTAGAAAACACCAGCGTCTGAGAGTCGGGATTCACCCCCAGCGCCTGAAGAATACTTGGTAGATAGCCGCCGTCGACAGTGGGGGTCAGGTGGAGTTTTCCGCTGATCAGATCCCGGCCCAGACGTGTGACGCGATCATCCAGGGGGCGCGTATCGTATTGAATCGCTGGGTGATCGATCGGGATCATGGCGGTTTCGCCGAGCCCCTGGCCGCTTGCCCAGCCAGCCACCAAGTACACTAACACCAGCCATCTTCCAATCCACATACGAGGCAGCATAGCATTTGACGCGCCACTGACTAAGTCCTTTCTGCTTTGTGGAGAACGGCCAACGTGTCCGGGGACGCGGGTGATTCCGCACACTGATCTCGGTGAAATCCCCCAATTGGGGCGTCAGTGTGGAGTGATGGGTAACCCGCGAGCGATCCGCCACCCCAAATGCTATCGTCTGTGTGCTTACTGGTGTGTGCTTACTGGTGTGTGCTTACTGGTGTGTGCTTACTGGTGTGTGCTTACTGGACCTCGGCGGCGAATCCGACGGTATGAGGTAGCCCTACATTTTCAATAAGTTGATGTATACTAGGGGCGGACGTGGAATAGACGCCCACCGCCCAGTTCTTAGGAAGTTTCGCGCGCCGTGGAACGTCAATAGTTAGACTCATGCTAGACCACAATTCATCCCATTCATCCAGGGTTGAACGAATCGTGCCGGGGAGAATGTTGGTGGGTTGCGCGGCCACCGTGCTGGGGTTCCTCTCGATATCAGGCCAGGGAATTTCGGGGCAGGCTCCTAAACCTGGGGCAGGGCCGGCAGCACCCGCCGCGATCACCTCGGCCGAGGCCGAGAAGACCTTCTTCACGCAATACTGTTACGCCTGTCACAATCAGGCAGCCAAGACGCGGGGAGTGGAATCAGCCTTGCGCCTTACGCTAGACCATCTGGACCCGGCGCACGTCGAAAAAGACGCCGAGACCTGGGAAAAGGTGGTCCGCAAACTTCGCGCCGGCATGATGCCGCCGTCGGGCATGCCGCGGCCGAAACCGGAAGTTCTGGAATCGGCCATCACGTTCGCTGAAAACGAGCTGGACCACACCGCAAAGGTCCATATTCCGGCGCCCGGCCTGCATCGCATGAACCGTACGGAGTACGCCAACGCCATTCGCGATTTGCTGGACATCCAGATTGACGCCACCAAGTTCCTGCCTTCCGACGACTCCACGCGCGGCTTCGATAACATCGCGGGCGCGCTGGGCATTTCGCCGACATTGCTGGAAGGCTACGTCACCGCCGCGGGCAAGATCAGCCGCCTGGCGATCGGCGATGTGAGTACTCCCACGCAGACCACGTATCGGGTCGCCGAAGACACCGATCAGGACTATCACATCGAAGGCATGCCCTTCGGCACGCGCGGAGGAATGCTCGCACAGCACGAGTTTCCGGCCGATGGCGAGTACAACATCAAGATCACCCCCATCAGCAAGGGCAACATGGGGAACACCAACCCGTTTGGCGAAATTCCCAACGAAAAGCTGGAAGTGGTTCTGGACGGCGAGCGGCTGCATGTATTCGAGTGGGATCGCGACCGGCAGCGCGGCGACGGCACCTTCGATTTCAAATTCCCGGCCAAAGCCGGCCGGCACACCGTGGTGGTCACTTTCCTGGCGACCAATTACGCGCCGGGAACCGACCTGAACGAGCACTTCCTGCGGAGCACCATCGAAACCGGTGGGCTCCCGGGCTACCGCTTCTTCCCGCACGTCGGCAAGTTCGTGATCGACGGCCCTTACGAGGCGAAGGGCGCCAGCGACACTGCAGCCCGGCGCAGGATTTTCGTGTGCAAGCCGGCCAGCGCCAGCCAGGAAACCGCGTGCGCCCGGCAGATTGTATCAGGGCTGGCCCGCAAGGCTTTCCGGCGGCCGCTGAAGGATCAGGACACCGAGATCCTGATGGGCTTTTATCAGCGCGGACGCAATGAAAAGAATTTCGACAATGGGATCGAAATGGCCCTCCGCCGCATCCTGGCTGATCCCGAATTCGTGTTCCGCCGGGAAACCGAGCCTGCCAATCTAGCGGCCGGCCAAGCCTACCGGATCAGCGACCTCGAGCTGGCCTCGCGCCTGTCGTTCTTCATCTGGAGTAGCATCCCCGACGATGAGCTGTTGACGTTGGCGAGTCAGAACAAGCTGCGCGACACCGCGGTTCTGGAACAGCAAGTCCGCCGGATGCTCAAGGATCCGCGGTCGCAGCAGCTGGTCGCGAACTTCGCAGGCCAATGGCTCAGCCTGCGCGCCCTGCAATCCCAGACCCCGGTGCCATCCGAGTATCCGGATTTCGACGACGTTCTGCGCCAGGCCATGCGGAAGGAAACCGAGTTGTTCGTGAACAGCATGGTTCAGGAAGACCGCCCGGTGACGGATCTTCTGGATGCGAATTACACGTTCCTCAATGAGCGGCTGGCCAAGCATTACGGAATCCCCAATGTCTACGGCAGCAATTTCCGCCGGGTCACGCTGACGCCGGAATTCGACATGCGGCGCGGGCTGATCGGTAAGGGCTCGTTCCTCACGGTATCCTCGGTCCCCAACCGGACTTCGCCGGTCAACCGGGGCAAGTTCACGCTGCAGATGTTCCTGGGGGTGGAACCTCCCGCTCCGCCGCCGAATGTTCCGGATTTGCCCAAGCAGGACAGTGCCATTCGCGGCGGCCTGAAGCCGACCATGCGGCAACAGATGGAGCTGCACCGCAAGAACGAGCCCTGCGCCAGTTGCCACAAGATCATGGATCCCATCGGGCTGGTGCTGGAGAATTTCGACGGGATCGGGCAATACCGCACGCTTGACGACGGCAGCCCGATCAATCCGTCGGGCCAACTGGTGGACGGCACCAAGCTGAACGGTGTGGCCGATCTGCGCGGTGCCCTGGTTAAGTACTCGCCGCAGTTCGTGCGCGTGGTGACCGAGAAGCTGATGATCTACGCGCTAGGCCGCGGTACCGAGTACTACGATATGCCGCTGGTGCGCGCCATCGTGCACTCGGCCGAGAAGGATAAGTATCGCTTCTCTTCCCTGGTCATCGGAGTGGTCAAGAGCCAGCCGTTCCAGATGAACCAGAAGCTGGAATCGAGCGGGAATGGACAAGAACGGGCGTCTCGCTAGGTTGAAATTTTGTAGGGAGCTATAGGAGAACGGACCATGTTCCTCACTAAGAAGTACATACCCCGGCGGACGTTTTTGCGTGGCGCGGGCGTGACCCTGGCGTTGCCGTTGCTGGATTCGATGATCCCGGCCCAGACACCTTTGAATAAAACCGCGGCGATTGGCAAGACCCGCTTCACCGGCATTTTCGTTCCGCACGGAATGGCCCCGGGCTATTGGATCCCGGAAGGCAGCGTGCTCGATGCCAAGAAACTCCCGGCCATCATGGAGCCGCTGGCGCCCTTCGTGGATCAAAGCGTAGTGATCAGCGGCCTGTGGTCGAAATCCGCCGAACCGCCTCCGGGTGTCACCGGCGCGGACCACTGGGTGGCGGCAGCGTTCCTGGCGGGCGAGAAGCCCAAGAAGGCCACCGGCTCGGATATCCACAACGGCGTCACGATCGATCAGATCATCGCCAATCACATCGGCCAGGAATCCTTGCTGCCGTCGCTGCAGCAGGCGATTGAGGATCCGGGCGCCAATTCTAGTAATTGCGGCGAGGGCTACAGCTGCGCGTACACGAATTCGATTTCGTGGGCCGCCACGAATCTTCCATTACCCATGGAGTTGAATCCGCAAGTGGTGTTCGAGCGCCTGTTCGGCGACGTACAGGCGAAGACTCCCCAGGAGCGGGCGGCACGCCGCGAGCAGGATCGCAGTATTCTCGATTCCATCACCGGCACGCTGGCCGCCTTCAAGAAAAGTCTGCCGGCCAATGACCGGCAGCGCGTCGACGAGTACGCCGACAGCGTGCGCGAAATCGAGCGGCGCCTGGAAATCGCCAAGAAGGCCAGCGGAACCATGGAAACCCGCGAAGGCATCGTGGTGCCGGCCGGCGTACCCGATACCTTCGACGAACACATCAAGCTGCAGTTCGACCTGCAGGCGCTGGCTTATCAGGGCGACATTACGCGCGTCTCGACGCTGCTCTACGCCCGCGATCTGACGGGCCGCAGCTTCCCCGCCAGCGGCACCAACACCAGCTTCCACGGCGGGTCACACCACGCCGAGAATCCGGACCGCATCGCCGACTACTCGAAGATCAACCGGTATCACGTGCTGTGTCTGTCCTACTTCCTGGACAAGCTCCGCAAGACTCAGGACGGCGATGGAACGTTGCTGGATCACACGCTGGTGCTCTACGGCACCAACATGGGCGACTCCAACCAGCACCTGCATTACGACGTGCCCTACATTCTGGCCGGCGGGGCGGGCGGCAAACTTAAGGGCGGCCGTCATCTGAACTTCCCCACCAAGACGGTGACCACCGCCAATCTGCTGTTGAGCGTCCTGGATATGTTTGGAGTGAATCAGGACAAGATCGGGGACGATAGTACGGGCCGGTTGGCTGGTCTGGTTTAAACCCTCATGATGACGACGATGCGAATCCGGCATGCAGTGGCAGCCTGTGCCGTGGCACTGGTTCCGGCGATCTATTTAACGGTTCTGAACGCCGCGAACAGCCCCGTAGCGGACGCCGCCATGAAAGGCGACAAAGCCGCCGTCGAGACGCTGATCCGGCAGAAAGCGGATGTGAACATTCCACAAGCGGACGGCGCCACCGCCATCCAGTGGGCGGCGTACCGCAACGACCTGGCGATCGCCGATCTGCTGATCGCCTCCGGGGCGGATGTGAAGAAGCCGAATCGCGATGGCGCCACGGCGCTGCGCCTGGCCAGCACCAACGGAAACGCGGCCATGATCCAAAAACTTCTCAAGGCCGGCGCGGATGTGAACGAAACCAGCCCCAACGGTGAAACGGCGCTGATGTTCGCGGCGCGCAATGGGAACGTGGATGCCATCAAAGTCCTGGTCGACCAGAAAGCCGACGTGAACGCGAAGGAAAAGCTGCGTGGCACGACACCGATCATGTGGGCCGCCGAACAGTCGCATCCGGAGGCCCTCAAGGTATTGATCGCCAGCGGCGCGGATTTCAAAGCCGCATCGTCGTTCGACACCAAGGGCGGCAAGGCGTATCTGGCTCCCACCGTCCGGCAGCGAGCGGAATCGGCGCAGGGAGCGGGGGGCATCGGAGCGCAGGGGAAACAAGGTAAGCAGGCCGGCGGCCGCGGGGGCCCGGGTGGTCCTGGGCGCGGACGGGCGAAACAGGCCAAGGGCGCAGGCGCAGGCGCCGCAGAGGAGGACCTGGTGGCCGCAGCCGATGCGGCTGCCGCCGAATTCTCCTTCGGCCGCACGCGCGACACCGATGGCGGGGGCATTACCCCGCTGGTGTTTGCCACCCGGCAGAACTGCATGGAGTGCGTGAAAATCCTGGTGGAAGCCGGAGCAGACGTCAATCAGGTCACCCACTACGGCTGGACGCCGCTGCTGACCGCCACGCAGAATCGCCACTACAAAATCGGCGCGTATCTACTGGACCACGACGCCAATCCGAATATCAAGAATAACGGGGGCTGGTCGCCCCTGTATTTGGCCACTGACAACCGCAATATCGAATCCGGCGACTACCCGGTCCGCAAACCCGACATGGACCATCTGGAGTTCATCAAGCTGCTGCTGGCCAAGAACGCCGACGTGAACATCCGGGTATGCGGCACGCAATCGACCGCCACCAACTGCGTCGGCGACAGCACGGAGACGCGCACCAACTTCACCATGCAGTGGCTCTTTGAGGATGGAGCGACGCCTTTCCTGCGCGCGGCTCAATCGAGCGACACCGAGCTCATGAAGATATTGCTGGCCCATGGGGCCGATCCGAAAATCCCGACCGCGCATAACGTCACGCCCCTGGCTGTGGCCGCTGGAATCGCGTGGGTGGAAGGCGTCACCTTCGAGTGGTCGCGTGAGCAGAATCAGGAAACGGTCAAGATGCTGCTCGACCTGGGCGTCGATCCCAACGTCCACGACGAGGATGGCCGCACTTCTCTGCACGGCGCGGCGCACAAGGGCCGCAATGAGATCATTCAGATGCTGGTGGACCACGGCGGAGATCTATCGGCCCATGACAATGGGAGCCGCGACACGGTCAACGGCGCGATGAAGGGCATGACGTGGGTCCCGCTGCACTACTCGCAGGGCTTGGTCCGCGTGGGCGTGCAGTCGGCCATCGCTCATCCCGAGACGGCGGTGTTCATCAAGAAGCTGATGACCGAGAAGGGACTCCCGATCCCGCCCGACATCACATCGTCCATCTGTTTGACGAAAGGCGTGAACGGCTGCCAGTAGAGCGCCGCCCGTCATTGCCATCACCGAGATATCCGTACATTTCTGAAACAGACCTGCCTTTCAGGGTATTTTCAGAGTGTGCTTCTAACTGGGAGATGGCCGATGCGAAACGCTGTACTAGTAGTTTTGCTATGTGCGCCGATGGTTCTGCGCGGGCAACCGCAACCAGCAGCGCCTTTGTCGATTGACTTGGCCGATGCGCTCAATCGCGCCCGGGCGTACAATCCGCAATTTCTGGCGGCTGGGATCGCGGCTTCGCTGGCGCGCGAAGACAAGGTGCAGGCCAAAGCGGCGCTGTTCCCCACCCTGGAGGCCGTCAACGGATACACCTATACCCAAGGCAACGGCACACCCGAAGGGGTCTTCATACAGAATAACGGTGTGCACGTCTACGACGAACAGGCGGCGGTCCATGCGGAGGTGTTCTCTTTCGGCAAACAGGCGCAATACCGGCAAACGATTGCCGCGGAGGCGGCCGCGCGCGCCCGGCAGGATATCGCCCGGCGAGGACTCGCGGCGACCGTGATCACCAGCTATTACGGCCTGGTGACCGCGCAACGCCGCCTCAAAAACGCCCAGCGGAGTCTGGATGAGGCCCGTACTTTCGAAGACATCACGCGGAAGCAGGAGCAGGGCGGCGAGGCCGCGCGGGCCGACGTGGTCAAGGCGCAGATTACTCGCACACAGCGGGAGCGCGAATTGGCGGAGACGCAGGCCAACGTCGAAAAGGCCAAGCTGGCGCTGGCCGTCGTCATCTTCCAGGATTTGAATCAGCCTTTCACCGTCGTCGATGACTTGCAGCCGGATGCTCCCGTAACGCCGGTGCCGGAAATCCAGAAGCAGGCGCTGGCGAACAGTCCGGATCTTCGCGCGGCACAGTCGAGCATGCAGCAGGCTTCCTTCGGCATTACCGCGGCGCGCGCCGGGTATCTGCCGACCTTCAGTGTCGACTATTTCTACGGGATAGACGCGCACGAGTACGCGGTGCGGGATCCGGAGGGTCACCGGAACCTGGGCAACGTCGTGCAGGGAACCGTCACCGTGCCGGTGTGGAACTGGGGTGCGACCGGCAGCAAAGTGCGCCAGGCCCAATTGCAGCGCCAGCAAGCCGAACTGGACCTGCGCTTCGCGCAGAGGCAGATCGAGGCGAACACCAACACGTACTATCTGGAGGCGCAGATCGCGCGGGTACAGATCGAATCCCTGCGAACGTCCGCCAGCCTGGCTGAAGAAAGTCTGCGTCTGACGCTGTTACGATACCAGGCAGGCGAGGCGACTGCGCTCGAAGTGGTGGATTCCCAGAGCACCGCCGCTGACGCCCGCAACGCTTACGATGACGGGCTAGCACGCTACCGTCTGGCGCAGGGCAATATCGAAATCCTGACGGGAAGGTACTAGGACATGA
>Ga0310810_10006469_pt1 | contig 13250 bp, 10 predicted proteins | sample NCmetagenome_FD_207641 | JGI IMG/M metagenome (GOLD analysis project Ga0310810, IMG submission 207641) | Soil microbial communities from experimental microcosm in Duke University, North Carolina, United States - NC | ecosystem: Engineered > Artificial ecosystem > Soil microcosm > Unclassified ... | reverse complement strand
ACCTCGCCGCGCTTCAGCTCGATGACGACCCGCAGGCCGTCGCGATCCGACTCGTCGCGGATGTCCGAGATCCCCTCGAGCGTCTTCTCGCGGACGAGATCCGCCATGCGCTCGAGCAGGTTCTTCTTGTTGACCTGGTAGGGGATCTCCGTGACGACGATCTGGGCGCGGTCGCCTTTTTTGGTCTCGATTTCCGCTCGGGCACGCACCTGGATGCCGCCGCGACCGGTGACGTAAGCCTCCTGTACGCCGCGACGGCCGACGATGATGCCGCCGGTCGGGAAATCCGGACCCGGCACGAGCCCGATCACTTCCTTGAGCTTCTGCTCTCTCGTCAGGCGCGGCGCGTCGGCGGGCGCCATCAGGGTCCTCTCGATCAGCCAGACGACCGCGTCGATGACCTCCCGCATGTTGTGAGGCGGGATGTTGGTCGCCATGCCGACCGCGATGCCGGTCGAGCCGTTGACGAGCAGGTTCGGGAACGCCGTGGGAAGGACCGTCGGCTCCTCGGTGGTCTCGTCGAAGTTCGCGACGTAGTCGACCGTGTCCTTCTCGAGGTCCTCCATCATCGCCTCGGCCAGCGACTCGAGCCGGGCCTCGGTGTAGCGGTAGGCCGCGGGCGGGTCGCCGTCGACCGAGCCGAAGTTGCCCTGGCCGTCGACCAGGGGGTAGCGCATGTTGAAATCCTGCGCGAGCCGGACCAGCGTGTCGTAGGCCGGAACGTCACCGTGCGGATGGTAGTTGCCGATGACCTCGCCGACGATCTTGGCGCACTTGCGGTAGGCGCGATTGCTCGCCAGCCCCATCTGGCGCATCGCGTAGAGCACGCGCCGGTGTGCCGGCTTGAGCCCGTCACGGACGTCGGGGAGCGCTCGCCCGATGATCACGCTCATCGCGTAATCCAGGTACGAGCGCTTCATCTCGTCTTCGATGTTGACGGGAATTCTCGAATCAGTCGTGGACATCAGCCAGGGATCGGGAGACAGGAGCCAGAGTCAGGAACGAGGAATTAGATGTCCAGATTGCGCACGTCGAGCGCGTTGTCTTCGATGAATTTCCGGCGCGGCTCGACCTGGTCGCCCATCAGCGTCGTGAACATCTGGTCGGCCTCGGTATGGTCTTCGGCCTTCACCTGCAGGAGCGTCCTCGTATCCGGGTTCATCGTCGTCGCCCAGAGCGTGTCGGGGTTCATCTCGCCGAGGCCCTTGTAGCGGTTGATCGCGATGCCCTTACGGCCGAGAGCCAGGAAGTGCTCCACCATTTCGTCGAGCGTCGCGATGAATGCCGGCCCGGCGTCTTTCCGTATCGGCGCCACCGGCGTGACCACCGCTTCGGCTGGCTCCGACGGCTCGATCACGTCACCGGTCGTCTCGTCGACGACCTCTTCGACAACCGCCGTGGCCGTCCCGAGCACCCGGACCTCGATCGGCGCCTTGCGGAACGTCCTGACGACGTCCTTGATGTCCGCGTAGCTGGCGATCAACGTGCGGTATTCGCCCGACAGCACGAATTCGATCCCGACGGTGTTGACACGCGAATAGCCCACCGAACGATCGTCCACGCGGAGCGCGTGGGTATTGTGCTCCTCGTCGCGGACAGCGGTGACCTCACGCTGGGCCGTGGTCAGTGCGCTCGCCAGACCCTCGACCTGCTCGGCTGAATCGAAAAAGCTCCGATCCCGCACGTCGCGGTCGAGCAGCCCTTCGACGACGTCGCGGGCATGGCCGCGCCGCTGCACCACCTGCAGCACCTTCTGGTACGCGATGATCCCGTGCAGCGCCTTTTCGAGCGCTTCGCCGAATAGTTCGCTGCCATCGGCGAGCTTGACGACGCGGCTTTCGACGGCGCGATGGACAAGGAAATTCTCGAGCGCACGCTCGTCCTTGATGTAGGTTTCGATTCGGCCGCGCTTGGCCCTGAAGAGCGGCGGCTGGGCGATGTAGATGTGGCCCCGCTCGACCAGTGGGCCCATCTGCCGATAGAAGAACGTCAACAGCAGCGTCCTGATATGCGAGCCGTCCACGTCCGCGTCGGTCATGATGATGATGCGGTGGTAGCGGAGCCTGTCGATGTCGAAGTCTTCGGTGCCGATGCCGCACCCGAGCGCCGCGATCATCGTCTTGATTTCGTCGGAGCTGAGCATCCGATCGAGCCGGGCCCGCTCGACGTTCAGGATCTTGCCCTTGATTGGCAGGATCGCCTGAAAGCGGCGATCCCGGCCCTGTTTGGCCGATCCGCCTGCTGACTCGCCCTCGACGATGTAGATTTCCGACCGCGCCGGATCTCGCTCCTGGCAGTCGGCAAGCTTGCCGGGCAGCGATCCTCCGTCGAGGGCGCCCTTCCGCCGCACCAGGTCGCGAGCCTTGCGCGCGGCCTCGCGGGCGCGGGCCGCGTCCGCGGCTTTCGACACCACACGCTTGGCGACCGCAGGTGTTTCCTCGAGATACGCGCCGAGCTTGTCGTTGACGATTGCCTCGACGATGCCCTTGACCTCGGTGTTGCCGAGTTTGGTCTTGGTCTGGCCCTCGAACTGCGGCCGCGGGATCTTGACGCTGATCACCGCGGTCATCCCCTCGCGGATGTCGTCGCCGCTGATCGTCGCGTCCTTTAGATCCTTGGTCAGGTTGTTACGGGCGGCGTAGGCGTTGATCGTCCGGGTGAGCGCGGCGCGAAACCCTGACAGGTGGGTGCCGCCCTCGTGCGTATTGATGTTGTTCGCGAACGAGAACTCCTGCGGGTTGTAGCCGTCGTTCCACTGAAGCGCGATTTCGGCGTCGATGCCGTCGCGCTCGGCGTGCATGTAGATGGCCTTCTCGTTGACGATTCCCTTGTTCTTGTTGAGGTGCTCGACGAACGAGACGATGCCGCCTTCGTAGTGGAAGCGATGCGCCTTGCCGTCGCGCTCGTCGTCGAGCGTGATGACGAGGCCGGCGTTGAGGAACGCAAGCTCGCGCAGGCGCTGGGCCAGCGTGTCGAAGCTGAAGTCGGTGGTCTCGAAGATCTGCTCGTCCGGCTTGAACGTGATCTTGGTGCCGCGCCGCTTCGTCGTTCCGGTGACCGCCAGGCCGTTCTGCGGGTTCCCGCGCTCGTAGGTCTGCTGGTAGACCTGATCGTTGCGCCAGATTTCCAGCTCGAGCCGTTCGGAGAGGGCATTCACGACCGACGAACCAACGCCGTGCAAGCCGCCCGAAACCTTGTAGCTGTTGTTGTCGAACTTGCCGCCGGCATGTAGCACGGTGAGAACGACTTCGGCCGCAGGCCGGCCGCTCTCGTGCATGTCCACCGGAATGCCGCGGCCGTTGTCCACCACCGTGACCGACTTGTCGAGGTGCAGCGTGACGTTGATCTCGGTGCAGTACCCGGCAAGGGCCTCGTCTATGGAGTTGTCGACGATTTCATAGACCAGGTGATGCAGGCCGGTGGGCCCGGTAGAGCCGATGTACATGGCCGGCCGCTTGCGGACGGCCTCGAGACCCTCGAGTACCTTGATGCTCTCCGCGCCGTAATCCTGTCCGGCTGTACCTGGTGTAACTGTCTGTTCGCTCTCTGACACGCGTGCTTCTTCCGTTGCTTCGTCGTGAGGTGGGTGTGGCGCCTGGCTCACACGCGCATCGGCATGATGACGTAGGTGTAGTCGTAGCCGTCCACGCCCACCGGTTTCATGACCGCCTGCGAGACATCGTCCTTGAGATCGAGGGCGACGATTTCAGACTCGGCGGCATTGAGGAAGTCGAGAACGTACTGCGCGTTGAAGCAGATGGTCAGCCCGGTGCCGTCGTACTCGACCGGAATTGGCTCGCGTGCTTCACCGAACTCGGGGCTGCTCGAGGTGACCTCGACCTTGCCCTTCTCGACGACGAACTTGACCGCGCGCGAGCGCTCGTTCGAGAGCAGCGCGACGCGGCGGACCGCATTCACCAGACGATCCCGCTCGAACTCGACGTGCTTGTCGTTGTTCTTCGGGACCACCTTCTCGTAGGCAGGAAACTGCCCGTCGATCATTCGTGACATGAGCAGCCGCGGACCGATCTCGAAGAACAAATGATTTTCTCCGCGCTCGTAGGTCACATCGCCCTGGGTGTCGGCGAGGAGGCGGCCCAACTCCGCCAGGGCCTTTCGCGGCAGGATGGCTCGCACTTCGTCGCCCTTGCCAGCCTGGTTGCGATCGGCGTGGACCAGGGCCAACCGGTGGCCATCGGTGGCGACAAACGTCATCTGCTCCGGCTTGAGCACGAAGAGCGCGCCATTGAGGTAATACCGGGTGTCCTCGCCGGTAATCGCAAACTGCGTCTTCGCAATCATCTGCGCGAGCGCCGAACCCTGGATGACCGCCTTCGCGACGCCCGGCGGTTCGGTGATGGTCGGAAAATCCTCGCGAGGCAGCGTCGGCATCCGTGAACTGAACTGACCTCCCGAGACCTTGACGCCCGAACCACCCTTCTCGGTCTCGATGTTGACGTCGCCGTCGGGCAGGGCGCGCACCACTTCGTACAACTTCTTCGCCGGCAGGGTCACCGCACCGTGGCGCGAAACCGCCGCTTCAGCGCGGCTTCGCAAGGTGACTTCCAGGTCAGTGGCGAGCAGCGTGATTTCGTTGCCGGTTGCCTCGATCAGCACGTTTGCGAGGATGGGGATCGTGTTCTTGCGCTCGACGATCTGCTGGAAGAATTGCAGTTCACGCACAAGATCGGCTTTCCGGGCGACCAGTTCCATGCGGTGCTAGACCTCTGGGAGAAGGGGAAAGGGCGAAGACAATAAATTATACAGGAAGAGAGTGGGTTGAAGGAAATTTGTTGTGCTAGCAAGTCCTTCACGATCAACCATTTAACCTGTGCATTTTTCTGCGGTTCGGGTGTGGACCGAACTGCGGCAACCGAGGGGTCTTTCGCCCCATGCACAGGCATCCACATTACGCCCACGGCTGGGCTGTGGAACTACTTGAAGGACTCGACGAAGTTCCCGACCAGGGTGTTGAACTCGGCGCTGGTTCTGCGGAGATCCTCCACTTTCTTGATCGAGTGGATCACCGTGGAGTGATGCTTGCCCCCGAAGCTTCGGCCGATCTCCGGCAATGATGCGTGCGTCAGGATTTTGCAGAGATACATCGCAATCTGACGCGGCTTGGCCACCGACTTCGAGTTGTTGCGCGACTTCAGATCGTTCAGCTTCAACTGGTAGTACTCGGCGACGAACTTCTGAATCTGCTCGATCGTGACCGCCCGCTCGTCGTGATCGAGCACGTTGCGCAGCACTTCCTGCGCGAGCTCGATCGTGAGCGGGCGGCCGGTGAGCGAGGCGTAGGCCAGCAGCCGAATCAGCGACCCTTCCAGTTCGCGGATGTTCGACTTGATCCGGCTCGCGATGTACATCGCCACGTTGTCGGGCAGCGGAACCGCCTCGGTCTCGGCCTTCTTCTTGAGAATCGCCGTCTTGGTCTCGAGATCGGGAGGCTGGATGTCCGCGATCAGGCCCCACTCGAACCGGGAGCGGAGCCGCTCCTCCAGTGCGGTGATTTCGTGCGGCGGGCGATCGCTGCTGATCACGATCTGCTTCTGCGCATCGTGCAGCGCGTTGAAGGTGTGGAAGAACTCGGTCTGCGTGCCTTCCTTGCCGGACACGAACTGGATGTCGTCCACGAGCAGGACGTCGACGGTGCGGTATCGCGACCTGAATTCCAGGACGCGATCGAATCGCACGGCGTTGATCATCTCGTTCATGAAGCGTTCCGACGAGATGTAGGTGAGCGCCAGGCCGGGGTTGTGCTGGAGGACGTAGTGCCCGATCGCGTGCATCAGGTGCGTCTTGCCGAGCCCGACGCCACCGTAGATGAACAGCGGATTGTAGGACCGCGACGGGGCTTCGGCCACGGCGCGGCAGGCGGCATGGGCGAACTGGTTCGATGGACCGACGATGAAGGTGTCGAAGGTGTAGCGGGGATTGAGGCCGCCGGGAATCCCGGCGACGGGAGTCGTCGCGAACTCGTCGGCGTCACCGTGGTGGATCTGCGCGGCCGAAGGCTGTGTCGCTGCCGGCGGGTCCGGGGGCGCGGCGTGGCCGCCCTGGCTGCCCTGTACTTCAAAGATGAGCTTAACGTAACCGCGACCTACCTCGGCCAGAGCTTCCGCCAGAACGACCGAGTAATGCCGAGGTAGCCATTCGGCATACAGGGTGGCGGGGACTTGAATAACCAAGGCTGCGCCCTGGTCAACTTTGAGCGAGGTTGGCTTGAACCAGGTCGAAAAGCTGTGCGGGCCGACCTTCCCCTCGATCAAGGTCAGAACCTGATCCCAGATGGTCGCGGCGGGCATAAGCTGGGCCAGATCCTTAGTCTTTTCCACAAGTTTTTCCACAGGTGTGGAAAACTCGCCCGGGTTCCGCCGGCTCAACCTCAGCGGAACCGGTTGCCCTGCCCGCGCGAGGTGAACGCACACTCTAGCACGCCGCCACGCACCCCAGACGGCCCTTTACAGGCCCAGTTGGCGGCGCATACAATCAGAGGTTCGTTCCGAGGGAAAACATGGCGAGATCGAAGAAGGGCAAGCGTACGTTTCAGCCGAATAACCGCCGTCGGGTCAAGAAGCATGGCTTCCTGGTCCGGATGGCCACCCAGGACGGCCGGCAGGTGCTCAAGCGCCGGCGCGCCAAGGGCCGTAAGCGCCTCACTGTCTCCGACGAGGGCTAAGGCCGTGGCGGGCTTCCGCGCGCCCGAACACATCCGCGCGCGGGGGGATTTCGAACGGATCTACGACACCGGGCGGCGCCTATCGGGCCGCCTGATGACCCTCTTCATCGGGACGAACGGAACGAGTCACCCTCGTCTGGGGATCGCGGCGACCAGGAAGATTGGGTCGGCCGTAGTCAGGAATCGCGCCAAGCGGCTCGCCCGCGAGTTGTTTCGTCACCACAAACCGCCGGGTGGGCTCGACATCGTGGTCATCCCCCGCCGAGAGATGCTCGATGCGTCCTATGTCACCCTCGAGGCCGAATTCCGGGCACTCCTCGACCGCCGAGACGAGCCGGTCCGGGCTCGCCCTGTCCGGTCCGGCCCGAGTCGGTCTCGCCCTCATTCGCGCGTATAAGCTCGTTCTGTCGCCCTGGTTTGCCGGGAGTTGCCGGTTCGTACCCGGCTGTGCGGATTACACATCCGAGGCGATCGCGCGACACGGCCTGCTCCGCGGCGGTCTTCTGGGACTCCGGCGTCTCGCCCGGTGTCACCCGTTCGGCGGTCATGGGTACGACCCAGTCCCGCACCGGCACCCCCACTGTTAGTCAATTGACCGAAAGTTACGCGCTCAATGGAACGCCGCGTTCTCCTCGCCATCTCGTTGTCATTCCTGGTGTTGTTCGTCTACCAGTCGTACTTCGCTCCGCAGCCCAAGCCGGCGGCGACGCCGGTCACCGCTCCGGCTACTCCGAGCGAGGGCGGCAAGGAACCCCCGGCACCTTCCGCCGCCAGCGCGACTCCGGCAGCGGTTGCACCCCCTGCCACGCCCGCTCCGGCGTCGTCTCCAGTCGCCGTCGAAGAGGGCGAATCGGCGGAACGCGACATCACCGTTGACACGGCAACCGTCCAGGCCGTCTTCACGAATCGCGGCGCTCGCCTGAAGCACTGGATCCTGAAGCAGTACCGGAATGACGCTGGTCAACCGCTGGATCTCGTTCCGTCGGCCGAGAACGTCAACAACGCCTACACACCGTTCTCGCTCGCGGTAGAGGACCAGGCCCTCACCTCCACCTTGAACGGTGCGCTGTATCGCAGCGACGCGCCCGGGAAGATCGATGCCAGCGGCGGACCCGTGACGCTCACCTTCACATGGAAAGGGGCTGGCGGCGTCCGGGTGATCAAGACGTTCACCCTCGAGCCGAAGGGCTACATCATCGGGTTCACCGCCGACGTGCAACACGACGGGCAGTCGGTCAATCCGACCATTCAATGGGGGCCGGGCCTCGGCGACGACAACGCGCACGCGGCCGCCGGCAAGTTCCTCGCCCCGAGCTATTCCACGCCGGCGCAGGCCGTGGCACACGTCGATCGATCCGTGAAGCGGTTCGCGCCCGCCACCCAGGGCAGCGAGGACGGCCCCTTCCTCTACGCTGGCATCGACGACCACTACTTCACCGCGCTGGCCTTGAACGACGCGGCCTCCCCGCAGTCGTGGAAGTTCGAGCACACCTCGTTCGTCGTGCCGCCGAAGAGCGAAGGCGCGGCACCGGGCCGCTATGCGGCGTTCGCGATTCGATACCCGCAGCCGCCTGCCGGGCAGCGCTTCTTTGCCGGGCCGAAAGGCTTTGACGAACTCCGGGCCATCGACACCGAGCTGGTGCGGGTGATCAACTTCGGCATGTTCTCGTGGCTGGCGGTGCCGCTGCTGAACGCGCTCAAGTGGGTGCACCAGTACGTCGGCAACTGGGGGTGGGCAATCGTCGTGCTCACCGTGCTGATCAACCTGGCAATGTTCCCATTGCGGCAGAAGTCGGTGACCTCCATGCGCAAGATGCAGGAGATTCAGCCGCAGATGAAGCTGATCCAGGATCGCTACGCGAAGTACAAGATCACCGATCCGGAACGCCAGAAGATGAACGACGAGGTGATGGCGCTCTACAAGGCGAAGGGCGTCAATCCGGCGAGCGGCTGCGTTCCAATGCTGCTCACCTTCCCGTTCCTGTTTGCGTTCTACGCGATGCTCTCCCAGTCGATCGAGATTCGCGGTGCGGACTTCGTCGGCTGGATCACCGATTTGTCGCGGCCCGATCCGCTCTACATCACGCCGCTGCTGATGGGCGCGACGATGTTCTGGCAGCAGCGAATCGCGCCGACCTCGGCAGACCCGGTGCAGCAGCGGGTGATGATGATCATGCCGCTGATGTTCACCTTCATGTTCCTCTCGTACCCGAGCGGCTTGGTGATTTACTGGACAATCAGTAATCTGTGGGCCATCGGACAGCAGTATCTGACGACCGGCCTGGTCTCTCCCGCCAGGGCCAAGAGCTGACCACACCATGGCCAAGACTTCCGAGATCACCGAGTTCGTGCAGAGTGTCGCCCAGAAGATGGGCCTGAACCTGAAAGCCGCCGCCGAAGAGATGCCAGACGGGCTGCGGGTCAACCTCGAAGGCGAGGACGGCTCGATGCTGATCCGCCGCCAGGGCGAAGCGCTCGCCGCCCTTCAGCACCTCGTATCTGCCGTCTACCGTCACGAGACGACCGAAGGACGCAGGCTGGTCGTCGATTGCCAGGGCTACCGCAAGGGCAAGGACGCGGAACTTCGGCAGATGGCGTTGTTCCTTGGTGAGAAGGCGAAGAGCACGGGTCTCGCGCAGGAGATCGGGCCGCTCAACCCCTACGAGCGCCGGATCGTGCACCTCGCGGTGTCGGAGATCGAAGGCATCTCGTCGGAGAGCATCGGCGACGCCTTCGAGAAGACGGTCATCATTTCCACCTCATGACGGCACGCCGGGTGCCGGCCCTGCAGCATGTTCTCGACCGCCGACACCATCGTCGCGATCGCGACGCCGCCGGGTCGTGGCGCGCTCGGGATCGTTCGCCTGAGCGGTCCGGACGCACGACGGATTGCCGCTGAACTCACGGGCCGCGACGCGCCCCTGGCGCCGCGGCTCGCGACCTTTGCACGGCTTCGCGTTGCCAACGGCGGAGGCGTCGGTGACGAGGTCGTGCTGACCGCGTTTCCCTCACCGCGGTCATCAACCGGCGAAGATTGCGTCGAGATCTGCGCGCACGGCAGCCCGGTCGTGCTCGCGGCAATCCTGCGCGGCGCAGTCGCGGCCGGGGCGCGGCTCGCCGAGCCCGGGGAGTTCTCGCTGCGCGCCTTGCTGAATGGCAAGCGCGACCTGGTGCAGGCCGAAGCGGTGGCCGATCTGATCGAGGCAGTGACGCCGCTGCAAGCGCGAGCGGCGTTCGATCAGCTGCAGGGGACCCTGACCGGCGCGATCGCCGCGATTGAATCCGACCTCTTCGATCTCGTGGCGCGCCTCGAGGCGTCGCTGGACTTTCCCGAAGAGGGATATCACTTCATCAGCGGCGACGAAGCCGCCGCGTCGCTCGACGGCGTGCTGCAGCGTGTCGAGCGGCTGCTCGCAGACTCCGCTCGCGGCAGGCTGATACGGGAAGGCGCGCTGGTGACGCTCGCGGGCGCACCGAACGTGGGCAAGTCGAGCCTGTTCAACGCGCTCCTCGCCGCGAACCGGGCGATCGTGACGCCGTTCCCGGGCACGACACGGGACATGTTGACGGAGCGCGTTGACATCGGCGGCTTGTCCCTGGCGCTGGTCGATACCGCGGGGCTGCGGCCAGCACAGGATGCAGTGGAAGAAGAAGGCGTGCGGCGAGCCGAAGGATCGCTTGCCGTTTCAGATCTCGTGCTGGCCGTACTCGATCGCTCGCGTCCGCTTGAAGACGACGATCGCCGGATGATCGACGCGACCTCCTCACGCGCGAGATTGATCGTCGTCAACAAGATCGACCTGCCTCCTGCCTGGATCGATCTTCCAGACGGCATCGCCGGCGATCGTGTCGACATCTCGGTGCGAACGGAAGAAGGACTCGACGAGCTCAGACGCCACATCGGCGCCTCGCTTGCCGGCGGTACCGCGCTGAAGGACGAACCGCTGGTGACGAACGTCCGTCATGCATCGCTACTCGAGGCCGCTCGCGCCGCCCTCACACGCGGCCGCCAGGCGCTGATCGATTCGCGCGGTACCGTGCCGGAGGAGTTCGTCCTCGCCGATCTGCAGGAAGCAACGGATTGCCTGGAGGAGATCACCGGCCGGCGTACGACCGACGATTTACTCCGGCACATCTTCGAGAGATTCTGCGTCGGGAAGTGATCGCCGCGCCGCCACGGCGACCCTCCGCACGTGAGGGTGGGACGTCGCGCGGCGCGCCTGTGCCTTTTTTGATAGCGTGAGGCGGGTGCGATAGCATCCATATTTTAGATTAATACCAAGTAGTCAATGTCATATTTCGATGTAATCGTTGTCGGAGCGGGTCATGCCGGCGTAGAGGCCGCCTGGGCCGCAGGCCAGGCGGGTTGCAACGTGGGCCTGTGCACATTGTCGCTCGACACCGTGGCCTTGATGCCCTGCAACCCGGCGGTGGGAGGAACCGCAAAGGGGCACCTGGTTCGCGAGATCGACGCGCTCGGCGGACTGATGGCGAGAGGCATCGACTCGACCGGAATTCAATTCAAGTTGTTGAACCGCAGCCGCGGGCCGGCTGTGTGGTCGCCGCGGGCGCAGGCCGATAAGGCCTTATATTCACAATGGTTTAGGGATGAATTGAGCTCGCATCCTCGGATTTCGTGGGTGCTCGGTCGCGCGGGCGCCGTTCTGACCCTCCGACTACCGACCTCGCTGCGAGCCTTAGGACGATCGGTTTCCGCTGGGGCCGCCTCAAGACCGGTACGCCGCCGCGGTTGGATCGTGGTTCGATCGATTTTGAAGGCGCAGCGCGAGCGGGTTTGTTCCACGTGGAACATGGAGACGATGAGCCGATCCCCTTTTCTCTGTACTCTGCCTCACTACGGAATCGGGTCGACTGCTGGCTCGTTCATACAAACGCAGCTGTTCACGAGCTCGTCCGATCCAGCATCGGCCTCTCACCGCTTTACAACGGCCAGATTCAGGGCGTAGGGCCTCGATATTGCCCCTCTCTCGAAGATAAGGTGATGCGATTCCCGGATCGGGAGCGGCACCAGCTGTTCCTGGAGCCTGAGGGCGTGGATAGCCGGGAGATATACGTCAACGGATTGTCCATGAGCCTGCCAACGAAGGTCCAGGAGCAGATCGTTCACGCGATACCAGGCCTGGAGTCGGCGGTGATGCTGAAGCCAGGCTACGCCATCGAATATGACTTCATCCAGCCGACGGAGCTGAAGTCCACGCTGGAGACGCACCGGCTGCCTGGTCTTTTCCTCGCAGGACAAATCAACGGAACGTCCGGCTATGAAGAAGCTGCAGGCCAAGGGTGGCTGGCGGGCGCCAACGCTGCGAAGCGAGCTAAAAGGCAGCCTCCGATCACGCTAGGCCGTGACCAAGCCTATATTGGCATCATGGTGGACGACCTCGTCACCAAGGGATGCCTCGAACCGTACCGCATGTTCACGTCGCGAGCGGAGTTCAGGCTCTCGCTGCGGATCGACAACGCCGACTTGCGCCTCACCGCTCTCGGACGCGGGGCTGGAGTCGTCTCGGACGACCAGTGGGACCGCTTCGAGGAACGGCGCGAACGGCACCAACGTGCACTCGCGACGATTAAAGAGAGCCGCGTCCGGACCACGTCCGGTGCGGTGCTTTCGGCGGCCCAAGCGGTCCGGCAGCCGGAGAACTCTCTCCGATCGCTCTGCGATAGCGGCGACCTCGTCCTCGAGGAGGAGCTGCTTCGCCGGCCGCTGGAGTTGGCCTCCGCTGAGACGGAATTGAAGTTTGCGGGCTACCTGCGTAGGCAGGACGAGGCCGTCGATCGCGCCAGGCGCCACGAATCCAGGCGCATTCCGGCGCGATTTCCCTACCATCAGGTGCCTGGCCTCTCCGCCGAGATGGTCCAGCGCTTCGAGGAGGTCCAACCGGAGACACTCGGTCAGGCGTTGAGGATTCCCGGCTCTACGCCCGCCGCGGTAGCTGTGCTCGGCGCCTACGTCAACCGCGTATTGGCATGAGCGCCCGCGAGCTCAGGGAGCGAATTCGGCGTCGTGCCCGGCACGCCAACCTGAGCGTCGCCGACGAGATCGTTGCCGGGCTCGAGCGGTATTACCTGCTGCTCGCGAAGTGGAACGCAAAGGTGAACCTGACAGCATTCCGCCTGAGTTTAACCGGAGACGACGAGGCTGTAGACCGGCTGCTGATCGAGCCCCTCGCGGCAGCCCGGCACGTGCCGCCGGATGCGAAATCGCTTCTGGACGCCGGATCGGGCGGCGGCTCCCCCGCTATTCCACTCAAGCTGGCGTTACCGCGATCGAGTCTTCGGATGGTGGAGGTGAAAACGAGGAAGGCGGTATTCCTGCGAGAGGCCGTCCGTGAGCTCGGGCTTCAAGATACGGAAGTCGAAACGTCACGCTTCGAGGAGCTCCTCGCTCGACCTGAGCTCCACGAGTCCGCGAACGTTGTCTCCATCCGTGCGGTCCGAGTCGAGCCCAGGGTACTGACGACATTGCAGGCGTTTCTCAAACCGGGCGGCATGTTGTTCTTATTCCGCGGCCCGGCAGGCTCGCAAACTGTGGAGGCCGTCACGCCTC
>Ga0310810_10006468_pt1 | contig 13250 bp, 12 predicted proteins | sample NCmetagenome_FD_207641 | JGI IMG/M metagenome (GOLD analysis project Ga0310810, IMG submission 207641) | Soil microbial communities from experimental microcosm in Duke University, North Carolina, United States - NC | ecosystem: Engineered > Artificial ecosystem > Soil microcosm > Unclassified ... | reverse complement strand
TTTTTGGCTTACAGGTGACCGATATTTCGGAATTAAATCCAACCAAGACAATTGATGTACGAGGCATGTTCTGTCCTGAGCCTGTCTTTAGAACAAAGATAGAGATGGAAAGAATGGCAGTAGGAAATATTCTAAAAATAACTGCAGATGATCCTGCATCTGAAGAAGACATCACAAGATGGGTAAATAGAATGGGTCATCAGTTGATTGGAATTAAAAAAACAGACAAAGATCTAGAATTTACAATCAAGAAGGTGAAATAACCACCTTGGCTGAAACACTAGAAGATCTCGGTATGCCAATAAAAATAGGTGGCACGCCAATTGTAAAACTAGAATCACTTTCAAAAAACAAAACAGAGTTTTTCGCTAAATTAGAATTTTACAATCCATTTGGATCTGTAAAAGACAGGGCTGCTTACTGGATGGTAAAGATGGCAGAAGAACAAGGCCTGATTAAAAGGGGACACACCATAATCATAGAGCCAACCTCTGGAAACACAGGTATCGCACTTGCCGGAATTGCAAAACTCTTGGGATACAAAGTTGAGATTGTCATTCCTGAAAAGGCAAGTGATGAAACAAAGAAAATAATTGAATCCCTTGGCGCAACGCTATACCAAACATCAGATGACCTGTGTCCAAAGGTGGGTGCAGGAACTGACCAAAGCATTGCGCTTGCACGATCTATTGCATCTGCAAGACCTGACAAGTACTATTCTCCTAACCAATATGCAAACGATGCAAACTTTATGGGTCATTACAAAGGCACAGGTCCTGAGATCTGGGAGCAGACTCAGGGAAAGATTACTCATTTTTTCACCGGTGTGGGAACAGGTGGAACAATTACCGGTATAGGCGCATATCTAAAAGAAAAGAATCCTGGCATCAAGATTATCGCAGTACAGCCTCAACAGAATCACTTGATTCAGGGTCTGAGAAATTTTGAAGAGTCTTCCAAGCCTGACCTGTTCATCAAGCGTGAAAAAGTAGTTGATGACTGGATAACAATTACAAACGAAGAGGCGTTTTCCTCTGTAAAAGAGATTCTGCAAAAAGAGAAAATGCTTGTCAGTCCATCCTCTGCAACTGTATACACTGCCATGAAAAAATACAACATCTCAAATGGTTATGCGGTTGGAATATTTGCAGATGATGGAAGAAAATTCAAGAGTCTTTACACACAGCAACACATACTCTCAGAAAGTGAATACGATTCTGGACTAAAAGATTCCAAGTACATCTCTAAAATTAGAGAATAATTACTTTTTACGCTCTGATAGATACTTATCTACATCAATTGCAGCCATGCATCCAAATGCTGCTGCTGTGATTGCCTGTCTGTATCTGTGATCGTGAACATCTCCTGCAGCAAAGACTCCTTCAACATTTGTCTGGGTGTGATTTTTTAGTGCAATGTATCCTTGTTCGTCAAGGTCAATCTGACCCTTGAATAATTTTGTATTTGGCTCATGTCCTATTGCGACAAATAATCCGCCTACTTCTAGTGTGTTGACGTTATTTGTAGTGACATCTTTTACCATTATCTGGCTCACCTTCTGACTGCCTTTTACTTCTTCAATTATTGTATTCCAGTGAAACTGGATTTTTTTATTTTCAAAAGCCCGGTCTTGCATTACCTTGCTTGCACGAAGTGTGTCCTTTCGGTGTACTACGTGAACCTTGTTTGCAAACTTTGTAAGAAATATTGCTTCCTCCATTGCAGAGTCCCCTCCACCTGCAACTACGATATCTTGATTCTTGAAAAATGGTCCATCACATGTAGCACAATATGAGACTCCTCGTGCACTAAATTCCTGTTCTCCTTTTGCGCCAATCTTTCTTGGTGTTGCACCTGTTGCAATGATTACAGAATCAGCTTCGTATTCCTCAGAATATGTTAGTATCTTAAACGGCTTGTGTCTGAAATCAACATTTACTACTTCATCATCAATGATTGTAGTTCCCATTCTTTCTGCTTGCTGTCTCATGGTTGTCATCAATTCTGGACCCATGATACCGCTTGCAAAACCTGGGAAATTTTCAACTTCTGTTGTAAGCATCAACTGTCCTCCTGGTAAAATGCCTGAGATTATCAGAGTCTCACGTTTTGCACGTGATGTGTATATTGCAGCAGTATATCCTGCAGGACCTGCACCAATAATTATTACATCAAATTTTCTTTTAGTCTCTGGTTTCTTGTTCTCTGATCTGATTTCTGCTTGCACAATTGCAACTCGGTCAAGTTCATATTTAAATTATTCATGTTTTCTTGTATCTCTCCAGAATTCTCTGGTGATATTCACACAGCTTTCCCAATTCGATCTGTGCATGTATTAGATCTTCTTGCCAATGTGCATTGTACAAAACACATTCCTTTGAATCACAAAATGGCTCTGATGTTATATGATAGAAAATTGCCTGTAGTGCATATCCTCTTACTACCTGGGCAAGATTCTTGTCATGGTATTCTAGAAACTTGCCTCTGAACTTGTCTTTCAGTGTATCAAGGTTTAGGCCCTGAGATATGCTATGTTGCATTATCAAGTAATATGCACGAGGCTTGGCAGGGGCTTCTATTATTCCAGTAGTTGAGATGATGGAAGGATTTGAACAGATTACTGCCCTTCCGTGGTATCTATTGTCTTCATAGTCATATGTACATGAAAGCCTTGTAGTGAAAGCAAGGTGAAATGTATCAATTGATAGTTCCTCGTTTGGAATTTTATCAAGAATTATTCTTTGCAACTCAAAACCATCATACAGTACGATATTGTTTGAGGAAGAATTGTTTCCAAATGATTCTTCTTCAAAATTAATCTCCTCCTCTGTTGGTATATGTATCTCAAATGCGGCCTGGGGATTGAAAACCCTTGTTGATGCAAGTTTTGTCGCAGTCTCTTTGTCTGACTTGAAATGTGAAAAGAAACTTTTTCGTACACTAACTGGCACTTCAAATGTTTCTTTTATGAAACTTGCCAGATCATTTATCTGGATTTCAGGAACTGACGGCTCATCGTAAAGAAAAATCTTGGTTATCTTCATCAAGTAGTTTTGAAAGTTAATTGATTTATCTTCTTAGTTCTTTAAGCTTGGCTGCTGTTACTTCGGCTGCCTTTTTGCCAGATAGTAACATGGAACCATAAGTTGGACCCATTCTTGCAAGACCATATGTTTCAGTTACAGACATTCCAGAAATTACCAATCCTGGATAAACTTCGCCTGTCTTGTAGACTACTCTGTTTTCACCGTCGTCTATCCACATTGGATCCATTCCTTTCCATTCTACAAGTTTTCTGTCTACCAGTCTTTTTACTGCAACAGAGTCATGTCCTGATGCATCGATTACCATCTTTGATTCTAATGCAATTGGGTCTACACATGTTATGTTTCTTGGAAGTGCAGATACTGGCATCCAGTTTACTACAATTCCTGAGACACGACCGTTCTTCAAAACTAGGTCATCAAACTTGGTTAGTTGTAAGAATTTTACTCCTGCATCACATGCTGCAGCAATCAATTTTGATACCGCATGTGGTCCAGGTGTTAGAAAGAGGCCTTCTGCGACCTGCTTGTAAGGAACTCCCAACTCGTCCCATATTTTTTGAGCCGGAGCCCTAACTGTTACAGGATTCATCATATATCCTCCAAGCCAATAGCCCCCGCCGAGATAGTTGTTCTGTTCGATTACCAGAACCTTGAATCCCATTAATGATAATTCTCTACTTGCAGTAAGTCCTGCTGGACCTGCGCCGATAATTATAACATCAGAATCTGATCTGTCGATTAATACTGAATGAAATTCGTTTGCAATAGCTCTTGTTATCTCGACTTCTCTTAAATCAGCAAAGATCTTTGGGGCTTCGTCGCTTAGAGTTGCTTTTTGCATGAAAAATAATCCATTTTTTTGCACATTAATAGTTTGCTCAGTTTACAAACGCGTCTTCAAACGCCTTGATACATTCTCGTATGTGCATCTTCTTTGATGGGCTCTTGAATGCATATGCTGAGATTATGTCTGATTTGCCAAAGTCTTTTTTATCAATTGATCTTTTTGCAGCACGAATGACATCCACTATAACATTACAGCCGTTTGTACTGTCATTTGTACGAAGGGACAAGTCAAGCTCGATTGGAGAATCCAGAAATCCCTTTGCCTCCATCCAATAGTAGCTAACTCTTGAATCACCAAGTTGTTCTGCATATTCTGTAGTACCTGCTGTTGACATGAAAGGAATAGGTGATTCTATTGCGATAGAGTCTGTCTTTATCTGTCTCTTTCTTTCTCTTGTCTCTTCAGCCATGGTACTTTGTGTATCCTGATTGCCTCCAACATCAAGTTGGTATGCCTTTTTCAAGAAAATTCCTCTACTTGCCATGAAATCAATCATACCTCTGTGAAATGCAGTTCCACCAAACTGGCTCATCAAATCATCTCCAAGTATGAATAATCCCTTTGATTCAAACGCTTTTCGTATCTGATCGGTAACCGTCTTGACAGATGTTGCATTAAGAAAAGAACACCCTGCATCAAGTGCAGCTTTTGCATATTTTTCACCGCTTTTTTCCATTCCTGATGAAATAAGGTTTACAAGAAAATCTGGCTTTATTTTTTTAAGAGAATTTACAAATTCGTCATAGCTTGATGATTTTGTCTGTCCATTCTTTGAAATATGTTCCAGTGCAACATCTTCTGCAATTCCTGGTTGGACTACAAGATTTCCAAAGTCTGACTTGGAGCCATTTATCAAACTTGAAATATTTTTTCCGACCTTTGTTGCATCGATATCATATACTGCAGTAACTGTAAAGTCATTGAGTGTAAGCCCACCTATTTTTGGATGCCACAAACCTTCTGTAGAGTTTTTGTAATATTCAAAACCTTTCACAAGTGTGGTGGATACATTTCCCATTCCTACTAGGGCGAGACTTATCTTGTTTGACATGATGTTTTTTCCTTGCCGGTGACCATTTAACTCTTTTCTGGTTCTTTGTAACTATACGGTTTCATGAAAATATATTTGAGACCTGTTATTTGGACTGTACTATCTTCCAGAATATTCACCGTATATCCAGATATGTAATGTGATCCTAAAATAATTGATAATTCGTGACAGAAACTCCAAAAAATTATCATAGCGAGTACCGTCTCACTGTATTCTTTGCTTCAATTCTTTTTGTAGGCCTTGGTTTGTCTATGAATCAAGTGTTTGCAATGGGTGATGCCCCTTCCACGTGTCCCAATAGGTATGACGGTCCGATCGTATCCTTTGCGATAAATAATGGCAGTAATACGTTTAATCCAATAGCAAATCCTGGTGTGGTCTTTAATGTGAACACAGGAAGCAGTTATGATGTAACTTTTGTAATACACACTTCCAATATGAGCTCTCAGAACAACACAAGTCTTGGAACCACTTGGTATCATGATGATGTTTTTGCTTATGCAGATGGACATTGTATGCCGGATAGTAAAACCACAACCATACTTCCCAAACAAGACGTGACCATCAATGAAACACTAACAAATCCACATCCTGGATACTATTCACAATCTGTATTTTTTGCAACTTTTTCAACTCTTAGTAATCCGGTAACATATAATGTACAATGGATTGACTCTTCATCTTCACCACAAAACTTGCAGGCAATGGTTACATCTTCATCTAAAATCCACCTATCTTGGACTATACCTGCAAACAATGGTGGCTCTGAAATAACCGGATATCAAATTGAAAGTTCAACAGATGCAGGTTCTACATGGTCAACGATGGATGAAAACACAGGCAGTACTACTACCACCTATTCTGATACGGAATTAAATCCAAGTACCACTTACACATACCGCGTCTCTGCAATCAATGGCATGGGAACTAGTTCACCATCAAACACTGCAACTGCGTCAACACCTAGTGATGTAACAATAACATCATCACCAACAGAACTTGTCGCAACTGCCATTTCATCATCACAAATCAACTTGTCTTGGACTACACCTGCAGACGATGGCGGTTCGGAAATAACAGGATATGATGTTGAACGATCACCTGATAATGGAAATACCTGGTATTCTGTCATATCTAACACCGGTAATAATAATGCCACTTACAATGATACTGGACTCTTTCAGAGTACCACTTACACATACCGCGTCTCTACAATCAATGGCATCGGAACCGGTTCTCCATCAAATACTGCCTCTGCAACTACTAGTACTTCGACAAGTGGAATTGTCTTAAACAACATACAATCAACATCAGGCTCAACAACATTATCCTCGAACCAAATTATGCTTCCAGACTTTGATGTTGGAACAGGCAACAATAGGTTACTTGTTGTAGGTGTCAGTGCAGACCAAAGTCATGTAAATTCAATTACATTTGGAGGCATGCCTCTTACGAAAAAAGTTGGATCATTTTATAATAATGATGCCGAATTTTGGTATCTCGAAAATCCCACCGGTAATGGTGCTATTGTAGTTATAATGAATGGTAAAACATCAACAGTCGTTGGAGCATATTCATTTTCTGGAGTAAATCAGACAAACCCAATGCCCACCAAAGCAGTACGACACAATGTAAATCCCAACAGTCCTACCATACAGCTTACAACTAAATTCGCAAACGACTGGGTCATAGATCTGCCATCCATTTATGGCGGCTCCACAATTGGCTCATCAACATGTACACAACAATGGGACGTCAACATGCCAAGTGCCATAACCGGTGCATCAAGCTCCAAAATTGTACCAACTCAAAGTGTTGTCAACTGCAAGTGGACTACAAATAGCGCAGATTTCTGGGATGATGTTGCAATTGAGATAAAGGCATTGCCGTAGAAAGGATGAACATGTGAAATAACTAGAAATTGTCAACATGATCAGGAAAAACTGATTCCAAAAGTTTGGAACAGGCATGGCAAAATTTTCCTACTTATTTTGTTATAAGGAGGAAAAGGCTACTTAATACAAAATTTATATGCTTTCTGAAGAGTAGCTACATTAATTGAGCAATACTAGTATCCAGTCTGAACCAGATAATGTCCCAAAACACAAGATAAACTGGGGACGGCTAGAGGAGGCTGAACGGTTCTCTGAGATGGTAAAGCTATTCAGACAAGGAAAAATTAACCGTGATGATTTTCGAAGATTCAGGCTACAGCATGGAGCCTATGGCAGCAGAATGACAGATGATTACAGCATGATTAGACTAAAACTCCCAGCAGGCGAAGTTTATTCTGAGCAACTGGAAAAGATTGCAGATCTTAGTGAGCAGTTCTCAATAGGTAGTGCACATGTATCTACAAGACAAAACTTTCAACTTCACTGGGTAGCATTAGAAGATGTATCTGAAGTTTTGCGAGGACTTGCAGAATCTGGAATGACAACAAGAGAAGCATGTGGAAACTCTGTACGAAGTATCATGTGCAGTCCGCTTGCAGGTGTATGTCCAGATGAGGTATTTGATCCTACTCCTTATGCAGTTGGCGCGACCAAGTTCCTTTTACGAAACCCCCTGTGCCAAGCACTTCCAAGAAAATTCAAGATTAATTTCACATGCTGTGAAAAACACGGAATGGCAAGAATGGTAGACATTGGATTAATCCCGCAACAAGGTGAAGTAAACGGAAAACCACAAAGAGGATTCAAAGTATTTCTGGGCGGGGGACTAGGTGCACAATCATTTGTAGGACACCAATTGGAACCATTTACTTCAGAAGATGAAGTGTTGTATACTATTGTTTCAGTAATTAGAATATTTGACAGGTTAGGAAACAGGGAAAACATGGCTCGAGCAAGAATGCGTTATCTTGTAAATGAGATGGGCTGGGAAAAATTCCAAAACTTGGTGCTAAAGGAAAGGGCAATGATAAAGATGTTATTGTCAGTTATCATAAAACTTGAAGTTGACAAGACAGTAGAAACAATGAGAAAGATATCGATAAGCTCAGAAATTCCGTCTGTTCCACAAGGCTATGCTAGATGGGTAAAATCGAATACATTCAAACAAAAGCAACCTGGATTTAGTTGCGTATTTCTTACACTAGAATCAGGTGATGTCACATCAAACCAACTACGAGCAATTGCTGATATTGCAAGAGCGTTTACTGCAGATGGACAGATAAGAAATGGCTTTACACAAGACATGGTATTTCGATGGGTGCGAGACGAGGATCTTCCGAGAGTTTACTCTAAACTACTAGAAGTCGGTCTTGCAAATCCCGGTGCGCTTACGATGGCATCTGTCGTAGGCTGTTCTGGAACAACTTCATGCAACTTGGCACTAACAAATTCACATAGATTGGCAAAGGAGGTGCAAAGAAAATTCATTGAACTAAAAATAGACGAAGACGATGATCTTCGCAACTCTACCATCAAGATAAGTGGATGCCCAAACTCTTGTGGCCAGCATGAGATTGCTACAATTGGGTTCTATGGGGGTGGAGGAAGGCTTGGAAAAGACATGTACCCATTGTATACCATGTCTCTTGGAGGAAGGTCAGATGAAACCACTACACTTGGACATACATGTACAAAAGTTCCAGCAAAGAGAGTAATTCCAACAATTCTAAAAATAGTGGAGATATTCAAGTCTGACAAAAAATCTGGTGAGACACTTGATCTATGGGTAAAACGAGTCATAGAAGGAAATGGCGGCCCAAAAATAAATTCCATTGATGATATCAAAGAGTTGCTCAAGCCTGTTGTGATTGCTCCCACAAAAGATCAGGATGAAGACTTTTACGCCGACTATGGAAGTGATGGAAGCTACCATACCAAAACAGGAAGGGGCGAATGTGCGGCTTGAGCAAAGAAAAAACTACTCGCGTTACAATTGATGCTGACAAGTTACGTTCTGAAATACGTGACAAGAGCGTCAAGGTTCTCGATATCCGAAAAGAAGATGATTACAAGCAAGGCCACATCCCTGGTGCCATAAATCTACCACTGGCAAGTCTTCTTGCAGATGACAGCCCAGACAAAGTTCTCCAATATGCCCAGTCATTTGGAATTGGCGATGAGACATCAGTTGTAGTATATGATGATACATTTGGAGCGCTTGCATCTAGAGTTGCATGGACACTTGAATACATTGGACATGAAGATGTATCACTTTTGGATATAACATATGGAACATGGAAAAAACTTGGCCTTGAAACAAGTTCTGATACTCCATCCATTGTAAAAACAAACCACTCGCTAAAACTACAACCACAAATTCTTGCAACTTCAGATTACCTTGTTCCAGCCAAGGAAAAGGGTGCAATATTGGTAGACAACAGAGAAAGGCTCAACTATCTTGAGCAACACATCCCTGGTGCAATAAATATTCCATACCGAATGCTTGCATCAGGTCAAAATATACTACGACCCAAAGAGGATTTACGTAGACTGATACAAAACAGAAACATTACTCCGGAATCTGAAATAATCACATATTGTGGAAGTGTAGGCACACTCTCAGGCTTGGGGTATTATGCACTAAAGTCATTAGGTATGGACAATGTCAAGCTCTATGTACGCTCATTCAAAGAATGGAAGTCACTTGAAAAACCAATAGAAAAGCAGAAGGATGCAAACTATTGGGATCTGTCTGCTGAATAAATTCTAAGAATTCTGACTGGCAGCTTCGTTTCTAAGTTTTTTTGTTATCATCATTTCTATATTGCTAAACAAGTCCATTATCTTCTGTTTGTTTGCCTGGAGATATTCTACTCCCTTGTCGGTGAGTCTTACCTTGTACAACCTAATGTCACGGTGCTCTTCAAAAAAGTATTCAATCATTTGTCCGCCTTTCTTTGCAGGTTCGATGAATACGTCAAGACATGCAATTACTTCCTTGACGTCTCCTTTTTCAATTGCTGTCTTGGTTGCTTGTACAGCCTCGTTTATCTCTTTTAGATTTTGTATTACAATTGGCTGGGATTTTTTAGCAGCACCAAAAAAGCCTTTCTTTTCCACCCCGATTTTTTCTGCAAGCTCTGGAACAATCTCAAACTCTTCTACTTTTTGCAGTCCGAGATTTTTTTCTGTTTTTATCAATAACCCTTTCTCGACTAGCTTTCTTGCAGCATCTTCAACTTCCAGCTTGCCTACCATTGTAGTCCAGACAATCTGTCCTACTTTACGATATCCTTGTCTTACTGATTCAAGTACGACAACTTCAACAATTCTTTTGTATCCTTCATCAGTTCTGATGTTTTCAAAGTCTTTGTCTCTTACTGCTTTTTTTGCATTCTTGACATCAATCTCAATTGAGCGTTTTAATGCCTCGATAGATTCTGGTATGTGATTCAATAAAGAGTGGTAACATGCCTTGTTGTACCACGACATTCCATCTATAGAATTGGAATCAATTGCCTTTTCTACGCTGTCTAATGCTTTATCATAATTTTTCTGTTGATAGTAAATCAGACCTTTCAAGTTCCATGCTTCTGCATTTGTAACATCGATTTCATGGACCTTGTTGTATGATTCCATCGCGCCTGCAAAATCATTCATGTGAAAACGTGCATATCCTAACTTGAGCAATGAATCCATATGTCTTGGATCGATTCGTAGCGCATCTTCGAATGCTCTTGCCGCATCCTCCAATCGCTCATCTGCCATGAGGGAGACACCTTTCTTGTAGTGTTTGTTTCTGTTATAGTTGGAATCTGTTATCTTGGTACTTGGCTCTGGCTCTACCTTTCTAATCTCCGAAAGAGGTTCTTCCTTTTTGTCCTTGAGTATCTTTTTCACGGTTAACAAAATGTGGATTAGCCGTAGATAAATAGATTAGTTTGAAAATCAGGCAGCCTGGAAGGTAGAAAACAGATTTCCAAGTGTCTAAAAATTCACAAATGGGCTTTATATCATATTGAAAATACAAAAATACTAAGGGATTACACGTAGAATATGTCATCAAAAGATAACACTATAGAGATCTCTGGCGAGTCGCCCTTTAAGATCTTGTCAGGTGTCTTTGAGGTGCAAATTGCACTCTGTGATACACCTCCCTCACTTGATGATGTAAAGAAGAGAAGTTTTCACTCTCTTTGGAAGGACAATTTTCATCTTAGAGTAAAAGACAAAAAATTTACCCAAGTCATTGGTTCTGCAAAAAATCCGCTTCCATCAACAGTATTTCAAAAGGGAACTGCCTGGGTTGTCGTAATTGACCAGTTCTCCTCAATTCATTCTAGTTTTCAAATTAATGTTCCAAAAATTGACTCTGACTATGTCGAATCAACTCCAGAACCAGAGCCAGTAACACGTCATACAAAATTCGATTCTGAAATTCCTAAACAAAAAATTGTGATGGAACCTTTCCAAGGTGAAAGGGGAGTGCGAGGTCCATCCGGTCCGATGGGTCCGGCTGGTCCCATGGGTCCACCGGGACAAATGGGTCCACCTGGTGTACAAGGTCCATCAGGTCCTATGGGCGTACAAGGTGACAAGGGATCACCAGGTCCACTTGGAGAAAAAGGTGACAAGGGTCCACCAGGTCCGCCAGGTGACAAAGGCGACAGGGGCGATAAAGGCCCAATGGGTGATAAAGGAATTACTGGTGATAAAGGACCATTAGGTCCTCCTGGTCCAATGGGTGACAAGGGTCCACATGGTCCAAGTGGAGACAAAGGCGACAGGGGCGACAAGGGTCCAATTGGTGATAAAGGAATTACTGGTGATAAAGGTCCACAAGGTGACAAGGGTCCTCGCGGTGAAGAAGGTGAAAAAGGAGAACATGGAGATAAAGGAGATAAAGGTGATAAAGGCGACAAGGGACTAACCGGAGAAATTGGTCCACTTGGAGAAAAAGGACCAACAGGTCCACCTGGTCCACAAGGAGACAAGGGAATCATTGGACCACATGGTGAACAAGGTCCAAAAGGTCCACCCGGTTCGCCAGGTGACAAGGGATTGCCAGGTCCGCAGGGTCCACAAGGAGACAAGGGTCTTACTGGTCCACAAGGTCCACTTGGAGAAAAAGGTCCGCAGGGTCCACAAGGTCCTGCTGGAGAAAAAGGTCTAACTGGAATTCCTGGTCCACAAGGCGATAAGGGTCCAAGAGGATTACCAGGTGCAAGCGGTGAACAAGGTCCACGAGGTACACCAGGTCCAACAGGTCCTCCTGGTCCACAAGGAATTCAAGGTCCACAAGGAGACAAGGGTACCACCGGTCCGCAGGGTACTCCCGGTGACAAGGGTCCTCCGGGAATTCAAGGTCCTCCTGGTCCTTTGGGTGACAAGGGTCCACTAGGTCCACATGGTGATAAAGGCCCGCAAGGCGTACAAGGTCCACAAGGCGACAAGGGTCTAACTGGCCCACAAGGTCCTTTGGGTGACAAGGGTCAGCAAGGTCCTCAAGGACAACAAGGAATTCCTGGCGAACAGGGTCCTAGAGGTCCGCCAGGTCCGCCAGGTGACAAGGGTCCAACAGGATTTTCAGAACAAGAACGCGCATTGATAACACAACTGCTTGAGATCTTGTCTTCGAAAAATGTCCTGACAACTGAGCAGCAAATAAAACTGATGAGCTTTCTATACTAGAATCTTCAAATAACTCAAACAAATCTCAAGATATCGTGAGCACATCAAAAGACAAGATAGAATTCAAGATGTTAGATCATCAACGAGTTGGAGATGAACATGTCACTTTCAAGCTTGAAGATGGGACAATGGTCAAAGTAAAAGTTGATCTTGACAGAGTTGGTATTGCAACAAACTACAAGAACCCTGATGGCACACCGCATTATGCAGTAAATGCATCACTAAAGTTATCAATAATTCCTAATGAAAGAAAATTTTTCGTAGAGCCTGATGCAGTTAAAGGAAAATCTCCATCACCACCAGGTCAAATGTTTAGCTAAAATATTACAAATTATCGCTTGCAAGAAGCGATAATCTGTTTAAAATTTTATCTTCGTCTTTTTGAAGCTGTTCTCTTTGCTTTTCGTGAAGCTGATCTCTTTCTTGGAGCAGCTCTTCTCTTTGGAGCAGATCGCTTTGCAGCAGATCTTCTCTTAGGAGCACTACGCTTTGGAGCAGATCGTCTCTTTGGAGCAGATCGCTTTGCAGCAGATCTTCTCTTAGGAGCTGATCTTTTTTTAACAGCTCTTGTTGATCGTTTTGCCATTGCACAATTGTTGTATTTACTTGTTTTTCTATTGTAGCACTTAAGAAAATTACACCAAATGATGAGTAATATAGACACAATTTTTTACAAAAAAATTAATTTTTTGTTAAAAAATTTAGTACACTGATTCTGC
>Ga0310810_10006466_pt1 | contig 13251 bp, 10 predicted proteins | sample NCmetagenome_FD_207641 | JGI IMG/M metagenome (GOLD analysis project Ga0310810, IMG submission 207641) | Soil microbial communities from experimental microcosm in Duke University, North Carolina, United States - NC | ecosystem: Engineered > Artificial ecosystem > Soil microcosm > Unclassified ... | reverse complement strand
GCGCTGGCGATGGTGACGGTGCTCTGGGGCGTTCAGCGCCTCTACTTCCCGACCATCCAGTTCTTCGTGAGCGAGGAAGAAGGCACATACCTCCGCGCGCCCACACCATCCAGGATAGCGAGCGTGGCGGCCGTGTTCGGCGTCAATGCCGTCGTGCTGCCCGCCCCCCGCCGAGCGGACGTCGATCCGTACTACGTGACGGTCCAGCGGTCTCGTCCCGGGGCGGGAAGCGCCTCCCGCATGATCGCGGTGGCGGCATGGCTCGTCCTCCTTGCCCTCGGCGCCCGTGAAGCGCACCGCCGGTGGCGGGACGACCGGCTCGTCCAGGTCATCCTCCTGTGCCTCGCCGGTCAGTTCGCCCTCCATGTGTTGTACGGCGAAGAGACGATGCTGTACGCGCTGCATTGGGTCCCACTCCTCATCCTGGTGGCAGGGCTTGCGGCACGCGGTCCCTGGCGACCGGTGGCGCTCGGCGCGGCCCTCCTCGCGCTGGTGGCCGGAGCCGGCAGCAACCTGCGGCAGCTCCCGGCGTTGATCGATCAGCTCGGCAACGCCCGCCGGCAGGTTCGCCGCCAGATGCGCATCCGGCCGGCGGATCCCTGGCCTCGAGGGACTGGTCACATCGTCCTGGCCCGCACCGGGAGCTCCGACACGCTCAAAGCCTTTGTCGAGCCTGGCGGGTCCCTGAGTCCGGCGGCGGGGAGCTTCGGCATCTCCATCTGGGTGAGGGACTCCGCCGGCGCGCTGCTGACCACCTCCGACGCGATCCCGCTCGACTCGATCCGGCAACGCTTCGACTGGACCGGCGGAGCGGTGCCGCCACCTCTGGACATCGCCACACGATGGTACTCCGCCCGCTGGACCCTCGAGGACGACGCCTGGCATCTGAAGCTCGTGCCCCGGGTCGGTGCGCACCTGGAACTGGTGCTCCGCGGGGTGGGGCCGGCAGGCGGACCCGTGACGGGGTTGGCGTGGGACGGCAGCAGGCTCACCGTCAATCGTCGCTGGACGGTGGCCCTGCATCCGGCTCCGGGACGCGTCGTCCTTGGCGAGGAGCGGTCGCCCGGGTGGATCAACGCCGGGCCCGGACCCACGGTGGTGCGAGATCCCCTCGGCTGGGGGGTCGCCCGCTTCCCCATCGAAGCCGATCAACCGACCGAACTCACCATTCCGCTCGCTCAGGACGGCGACACCGCGTCGCTCGGCTCAGCGCCCCGCCTGCGTCTCCCCGACCCCGACTTCGAGCCTGCGCTCCGCGCCCAGATCGCGCACCTGCTCATGGGCACCGTTGGCGACGAGACCCGCTCGGCGGACCCCCTGCATGTCCCGATTCCCTGGCTGCGGACCGGAGCCTACGTCGTCGTTGCCCTGGCGCGGGCCGGCCAGACCGCGCGGGCGCGCGCCCTGGCCGAGCTGATGATCCGGCAGGACTACTACGGTGGGTTCGGGGCCGAAGCGGACGCTCCCGGTCTCGGCATCTGGGCCCTGACCCAGGTGGCCGCGGAGAGCGGAAGCTCCGAGTACGACCGGCGCATCTGGCCGGCCATCCAGCGAAAGGCGGATGAGATCGTCGGCATGCTGCAGACCCGGGACACGATCCGGGTCCGGGTCTTCAACCCGATCGTCCCCCGGTACAGCGAGCGCCCCGACAATGACGTCGTCGCCGCGCCGCCGGTGGACGGACTGATCCGTGGGAGAATGGATCATGGCTGGCCGACGTACTACGTCAACGCGGTGAGCTACCTCGGTTTGTCTCAGGCGGCGACCCTGGCCGAGCGGCTCGGGCATGCAGACGAGGCGACCCGGTGGCGCAATCATGCTGCCCAGATCAGGGCGGCATGGGCTCAGGCGTTCCAGGGCGCCGGAGACGAGAACGAGCGAACCTACATCACCGCACTGTGGCCGTCGGAAATCGCGGCGGGGCCCGACGTGAAAGCCGCCCTGCTCCGAGGGCTCGCGGCTCGGCGGAAAGAGCGGGACCCCGGCGGTGAGTTCCGCGAAACGCCTCTCTGGACCTATTTCGAGCTCGCGGAGGCCCACCAGTGGCTCGCCCTGGGAGATCCCGACACGGCCTACTCCGTGCTGCGCTGGTTCTGGAAGCGGCAATCCTCTCCGGGTCTCTACACCTGGTGGGAGGACTCCACCGAGAACAACAGCTACCACCGCTGGGATAAGCTGCGCGGGTGGACCAACCCACCGGCGGTCACGCCCCACTACTGGACCACCGCGGAGGTCCTCCTGCTGCAGCTCGACATGCTCGCCATGCCGGCCATGGGCCGCCATGGGCCCGCGCTGGTGCTTGGCGCCGGGGTGCCGGCCTCCTGGCTGACGGACTCGCTCGGTGTTCAGGGCCTGCGCGTTGTCGGCCGTACGGTGGACTGGAGCTGGGACGGTCGCCGGGTCCGTGCGAGGGTGAACGGCGCCCCCATCGAGCTTCGGCTCGGGCCCAGCTTCCCGCCCGGCACGCCGTTGGATCTGGTGTCCGGTAGCCGCTGAGCCGGGTCGCCAGCACCCCTGTATATTCCGCCGACTTCGAACCGGGACATTCATGCGCGCTCTGGTAAAGGATGGCCCTCGGCCCGGGATGGTCCTGCGAGACGTCCCGCGCCCGACCTGCGGGCCGAGCGACGTGCTGATTCGGGTGCACCACGCAGGGGTCTGCGGTACCGACCTCCACATCTGGGAATGGGACAGTTGGGCCAGCCAGCGGCTCAAGCCTCCGGTGGTCATCGGCCACGAATTCGCCGGAGAGATCGTCGAGCTGGGACGCGAGGCCGAGACGGCCGGGCTGCTGGCCGTGGGCGACCAGGTCACCGCCGAGGGTCACATCGTCTGCGGCCACTGTCTTCAGTGCCGGCTGGGCGCGGCGCACCTCTGCCAGCGTACCCAGATCATCGGGGTGGACCGCGACGGCGCCTTCGCCGACTTCATTTCCATGCCCGCGTCCAACGTCATGCGCCTGGACGGGATTCCGACCGAGGTCGGCGCCATCATGGACCCCATGGGCAACGCGGTACACACCGTCCTCGAAGCCCGGGTTCCCGGCAGCACGGTGCTGGTGCTTGGCTGCGGCCCGATCGGCTGCTTCGCGGTGGGGGTGGCCCGGGCGGCGGGGGCTTCGCTGGTGATCGCGAGCGACTTCAACCCGATGCGGCTGGAGCTGGCGCGCGCCATGGGTGCGCAGGCAACCCTGAACCCGGGCTCGGACGACGTGCTGGCCAGGGTGAAGGAGCTCACCGGGGGAGACGGGGTCGACCTGGTCTGCGAGATGAGCGGCCACCCCAGCGGCCATGCCCAGGCCTTCGCGGCGGCTCGGCTGGGCGGGCGGGTGAACCTGCTGGGTACCCCAAGCCGCACGACCGAGGTGGACTTCGCGCGAGACGTGATCTTCAAGGGCCTCACGCTCTACGGCGTGACCGGCCGCAAGATGTACGAGACCTGGCACCAGATGCGACGATTCCTACGCGCCGGTCAGCTCGACCCCAGGCCGGTCATCACCCACCGCTTTCCCCTCGAGTGCATCGCCGACGCCATTCAGGTGATCAAGGACGGTCAGGCGGGCAAGGTGATCCTGGAGGTGGCGCGATGAGTCACGCACTGGAGCGGCGCCTGGAGGAGGCCCTCGAGGGCTTCGTCCGGGATGGGATCTACAAACGGCTCAATTACCTGGACAGCCCGCAAGCCGCGCGGGTCACCATGGAGGGCCGAGGCGAGGTCATCATCCTCTCCTCCAACAACTACCTCGGTCTGAGCAACCAGCCCGAGGTCGTGGCGGCCGGAAAGGCCGCGCTCGACCGATACGGGGCGGGGACTGCGTCGGTCCGATTCATCTGCGGCACCTTCACCGTTCACCGGGCCGTGGAGCACGCGTGCGCCCGGCTGGTCGGCACCCCCGCGTCGCTGAGCTTCGTCAGCTGCTGGAACGCCAACGAGGCGTTCCCGGCCACCCTGCTCACCGAAGACGACGTGATCATCAGCGACCAGCTGAACCACGCGTCGATCATCGACGGGATCCGCCTGGCCAAGTCGATCACTCGCTGCCGGAGCGGGGTGTATCGCCATGGCGACCTCGCCGACCTCGAGGCCAAGCTCCAGGCCGAGCGGGGGGACCGGGTGCGCATGGTGGTCACCGACGGCGTGTTCTCGATGGAAGGCTCAATCGCACCGCTGCCGGACCTGGTCGAGCTCTGCCGGCGGCACGAGGCGGTGCTGGTGGTTGACGACTCCCACGCGACCGGCGTGCTGGGCGCGCGGGGCCGGGGCACGGCGGAGCACTTCGACATGGTCGGCGAGGTGGACATCATCACCTCCACCCTGGGCAAGGCACTCGGTGGCGCCGCCGGCGGCTTCGTGGCCGGGCCCGCCTCGGTGTGCGATTTCCTCACTCAGCGCGCCCGGCCCCAGCTCTTCTCCAACGCCCTGCCGCCGACCGTGGCCGCGAGCTCGCTAGCGGCGATCGAATATCTCGAGGCCCACCCCGAGCGGGTGACCACACTTCGGGAGAACGCCCGGTACTTCCGCGAGCGCCTCATCGAGCTCGGCTTCAAGCCACTCGCGGGCGAGACCCCCATCATCCCCGTCATCCTGGGTGAGACTGCGGATGCCATCCGGATGAGCGACCTGTTGCTGGGCGAAGGGGTCTTCGTCACCGGGTTCGGCTATCCGGTCGTGCCCCAGGGCGAGGCCCGAGTCCGCTGCCAGATCTCCGCCGCCCATACCCGGGAGGACCTGGACCAGGCCCTGGCCGCCTTCCAGCGGGTGGGCCGGACCCTCAAGCTCATCTAGTTGCCGTTGGCCCCCCTCTTGCACCCCTGCCCCCATCGTCGGGCGGGGAAGGCTCGGGGCAGCTACCCGTAAGTCTTTGTACCACAGGGGCATTGCTGCACGGTCGTTCCCCCTCCCCTCCCGCGTTTTCCAGCAAGTTTCCCGCATTTTGACGTACCGCTCGTCGGGGACGCGGTAGGCGCCAGGGCCCGCCTGGTGCGGACATTCCTACGGAGGCAGGGAGTGATGCGCATGGTCATCCGAAGCATTCCGGTTCTGGCACTGGCTCTCGGCCTGAGTGTCACGCAGGCGGCGGCCCAGCAGCCGGGCAACGGCGACTTCCAGTGGTACATCGGCCCTCAGGCCGGCGTCATGATGTTCAAGACGCCGACGCAGGGCAGCGAGGCCATTCCGGCGTTCGGCGGCCAGACGCTGATCGTCGCCCGGCGGACCGGCCTGATGATCTCCGTCGAAGAGGCCGTAGGGTCCGACGAGACCAGCGCGTATTCCGATCTCAACGGGACCCAGACGGTCACCTTCAACGACATCCGCAAGTACTCCGCGATGCTGATGGCCTTCCCCATCAAGTCGGCCGCGCAGCCGTACCTGGGCGTAGGCTGGGGCATCATCCACGTGGTGAATCCGCAGACCACCAGCGGATTCCACGACGACGCCGTTCAGCTCGGCAGCAGCGGCTTCGGCAGCTTCGTCGGCGGCGTACAGTTCCAGGTCGGACGCTTCATGGCCTTCGGTCAGTACCAGATCACCACCGGCGCGACCAACGACACTGTCGAGGACGCCACCGGGGCCCCGGTCGCCTTCGGCCGCTTGATTGAGGGTCCGACCCACACGTTCTCCGGCGGCCTCCGGTTCGGCCTTGGCAGCTCGAAGGAAAAGCCCCAGACCGGGGGCTACTGAGCGCAGCCGGCGGGTATGGTACCTGAACGGGCAGCGGAGCGATCCGCTGCCCGTTCGCTTTGTAGGGGGCTCAGTCCCGGGACGAGCGGGAGGTCCAGAGCGAGCCGCGGACCACGAATCGGAGCGGCCAGTCGGCGGCCTTGGTGATTCCGATCCGCGGGGAGGCGACGACGTCCGGCGGGCTCTCCACGCCACGGACCGTCACCTCCGAGCGGCGCATCATGCGCCCATCCAGTCGCCGCGTGATGCCGAGCGCCTGGCAAAGCCGGCCGGGGCCGGAGCAGAGCAGCCGGTCGGCTACCCCCGCTCGCCGGCGGCGCATGGTCACGATGCCCTCGGTCGGCTCGAGGGCCCGAAGGAGCACGGCGCTCGCGTGTCCGGTCGGACCGCACACCAGATTGGCGCACCAGTGCATGCCGTACGACAGGTAGACGTACCAGCTGCCTGGCGGGCCGTAGAGGGCTTCGTTCTGCGCGTGCCGGCGGTCGCGGTACCCGTGGGAGGCCGGATCGTCCCGGCCCAGGTAGGCCTCGGTCTCGACGATGCGGCCGCTGGTTGGACTCCCCGCGACCGTGGAGACGATCAGGGTCCCGAGCAGCTCGCGGGCCACGAGATCGGCGGGACGCTCGAAAAAGGAGACGGGCAGCGTGGCTGCCCGTCGAGTGACCGTCACTCCGCTTTCTTCTTGGCTCGCGCTCTAGGGCGCTTGGCAGGGGCTGCCTCGGCTCCATCTGGCGCGGCGCTGGCGGCCGCGGCGGCCGCCGCCTTCTTGCGCGGCGCGCGCCGGGTCCGGGGCTTCTTGGCGGGAGCCTCCTCGACCTCTTCGGCCAAGGTCGGCTCCGGCGCCTGCGGCTCCTCGGGCGGAACCTCCATCTGCACCACACCGATCAAGGGGATCTCTCCCGGGCGGGACGACCCGCGCGAGCCGCGGCGGAACCGCACGCCGAAGCGGCCTCCGTTGTCGCGACCGCCGCCGCCCGCGGCGCCCGCCGGCTCGGCCGGCGTCTCGGCTTCCGCAGGTGCGGCGGGCGCCTCGCTTCGGGGCGCTGCCGGCGCGCTGGGCGCCACCAGGGCCGCCGTCCGGTGCGGTGAGATTTCGTAGTCGTCCTCACCCACCTTTCGCACGTCGGCGATCTCCGCGTCGTTGGCCTGTCGCAGGAGCCGGTGAAAGCGGGTCGGATCGAGCAGGCTGTCGTCCCGGCCGTGCAGGGCCGCCATCCGGAGGCGGAGCGCCTCCTGGTTGACCGGCCCACGGAGCTCCAGTAGCGCCTGTGACATCAGCTGGAACGCCTTTGCCAGCGTCAGCGCGCCGTCGGGTCCCCGACCGTGTGGCGCGCCGGCCGCTTCGCGGGGCCCTTCCGCCGGCCGCTCCCGATCGCGCTCCCGGTCCCGGCCCCTGCCCCGGCGGCCGCGGCCGCGACGGCCATCCTCCCGACCGCCTTCAGGCCGCGGTTGCGGTCCCGGTCGCGCTCGCCGCGGCCGCGACCCCCGTTCCCGGCGCCACCTCGAACTGCCCGTTGTCGAGCTTGTTCACCTGCACCACGCCGCGGTTTCCCGCTTCGACCACGAACTTGCTGAAGCGGTTGAACCCGACGTTGCGCTCGTCGAAGTTGGGATCGATCTGCTGCATCACCTGCTTGAGCCGGTCGCTCCGCATCACGTCGCCGTTGCGGGCCATCTGGCCGACGGCCTCGCCCGCGAGTTCCCAGGGATCCCGCTGGATCGACGGGGTATCGACTTCCTTGGTGAGACCCGCGAGATCGTTGTAGGAGAAGTACTCGTCACAGTTCTGGATCAGCAGGTCGCTGGCGCTCTCCCGGATCCCCACCCCGATCACGTACTTCCCGTACTCCTTCAGCTTGATCACCATCGTGCTGAAATCGCTGTCGCCGGAGAGCAGGATGAAGGTCCCGATCTCGGGGCGAGTGAAGACCAGCTCGATGGCGTCGATGGCGAGACGGATGTCGGTGGCGTTCTTCTTGGAGGAGCCGAACGCTGGGGCGAAGATCAGGTCGATCGAGGACTCCGACAGCGGAACGATGTATTGCGGGTAGCGTCGCCAGTCCGCGTAGGCGCGCTGGACCGCCACCTTGCCCTTGATGATGTCGCTGTTGAGGAGGGTCCTGAGCTCCTTGGTGAGGTCCTTCTGGATGCCCAGGGTGACGTTGTCGAAATCGATCAGCAGGGCTGCGTTGGGGGCGTGGACCGGGGCATGGCTCACCAGGTGTCGCCCCGGCCGGATCAGCGGTCGGTTCACGTCGCTCTCGTTCCGGGTCTCCCGCCCTCCGCCGACCGCTCCTCGCGCACCTGGCCGGACCCGGATCGCGGCAGGGCATCGGAGGTCGCGCCCGAAGGCGGAGACCCGTCAGGGGTTGTCGCTGTCGCCAGCAGGAGACTGCCGATTCCCGGCTGCGGCGCGCCGCTTTCGGCCGGGTCGCCGAATCGCGCCGTGAGAACCGGCCTCCATGATGGCCAGCGGGAACAATTTAGGTGAGCAGGACGGGGGGTGGTAGGGGCTCAGCCGAACTGGCCCTCTCCGGCCAGGGGTAGTTCCAGCTCGAAGAAGAACCGGGTGCCGCTTCCCATGGTCGTCTCCACCCGCAGGCTCGACCCCATCGCCTCGACCAGCTTGCGGCAGATGGAGAGTCCCAGGCCGGAGCCCGAGAAGGCGTACTCGCCGGACTTCTGCCGGCGGCGGAAGGGCTCGAACAGGGTCGCCATGGACTGGGGCGGGATCCCTCGCCCGGTGTCGCGCACGGAGAACTCGAGCCGGCGCGGCCCAGTCTGCCGCGCGACGACCTCGACCGACCCCTCCGCCGTGAACTTGAGCGCGTTGGTGGTGAGGTTGAGGAGAACCCGGCTCAGCGCGACCGGATGCCCGATCCGGAAGTCCGCTTCGGGAGCCGTAAGCCGCACCGCCAGACTCTTCTCCTCGGCGATCGGCTGCACGATGTCCCGCACCGACTCCAGAATGTCACTCACGCTGAACGGGATCGGATCGAGATCGACCAGCCGGTCTCCGCCCCGGGCCAGCTCGATCACGTCGCTGGCCACCGAGCTCAGCCCGAAGGCGGCACTGTAGATGAGACCGAGTTGGCGCTCCTGCACCTGGTTGACCGGGCCGCTGCGCCCACGCTGCAGGGTCTCGGCGAGAAATAGAATGGAGGTGAGCGGCGAGCGGAGATCGTGCGCCACCTCGACCACCAGCTCGAGTCCGTCCGGCGCGCTCAATCGATCGGCGAAGTGCTGGGACCAGTCCGCTTCCAACCCCCGGCCGACCACCTCGATCGCCTGCAGCACCCGGATGAGCTGGCCGCTGTCCACACCGCCCAGCCCCTGGGCCCGCTCCAGGAACGCCCCGCGGATCATGCCGAGGAGCTGGCGGGAGAGGGGGGTGCGGGGAGCCGCGGCCCATTCGCCCTGATCGTCGCTGGCGTGGGCCCGAATGGACTGGGAGAGCTGGCCCAGGAGGGCGCTGACTTCGTCGGCACTCGAGGCATGCTCGATGGCCTGGGCCCACTCGGCCTGGGTCCAGAGCACCGACTCGTGGAGCGCGTCCCACAGTGCCGGGGCGATGGCCGACGTGGACGGTCCGTCGGGATCCCAGACCCGGATGGGACCGGCATGCGACTGCGCGGCCCGCCGGCGATCTCCGCTGGTGGTCCCGGGTAGCGCAGTCTCAGGTGTCACTCAGGTGACCCAGCCGTGTCGTCGCGGTGGAACTCGTGTTTGTCCATCAGCCGGTAGAGCGTCGTGCGGTCGATGCTGGCGAGCCGAGCCGCCTTCGACATGTTGCCGCCCGCGCGGCTGATCAGACGGGTGAGGTACTCCTTCTCGAACTGCGCCACCACCCGGTCTTTCGCGGGATGGTACGCCTCATCCATGACGCCGGCAGGGACCGCGCTTTCGGCCGGCCACTCGGTCGCATCGTCGTACACCGGAATGTCGTTCGGCTGGATCGTTTGATCGGGCTCGGCCAGCACCGCGACGTGTTCGATGACGTTCTGAAGCTCCCGAACGTTGCCTCGCCACGGCCGCGAACGCAAGAAGCCGATGGCCGCTTCGCCGAGGCGCGGCACTCGGTCGCCGAGCTGGCGATGGCGCTGCCAATAGTGAGTGAGGAAGTGGTTGGCCAGGAGGGGAATGTCCTCCGGCCGCTTGCGGAGCGGCGGCAGCTTGATCGGCACCACCCGGAGCCGGTAGAAGAGATCGCCCCGGAGCACGCCCGCGTCGACCGCCTCCTGCGGCTCCCGATTGGTGGCCGAGATGAACCGCACGTCCACGACGGCATCCTGCTGCTCGCTGCCGACGCGGCGCACCACGCCGTCCTGGATGACGCGCAGGAGCTTGGCCTGGAGCGGCATCGTCATCTCGGTCAGCTCGTCCAGGAACAGCGTCCCGCCGTGCGCCGTCTCGAGCAGGCCGGGCTTGTCCCGGTCCGCCCCGGTGAAGGCACCCTTGCGGTGGCCGAACATCTCGCTCTCGAGGAGCGGCTCGGGCAAGGCCGCGCAGTTGATCGGCACCAGCTGCCGGGCGGACCGGCGGCTGTTCTGATGGATGAACTGGGCGATGACTTCCTTCCCGGTCCCGCTCTCGCCGCTGATGAACACCGAAGCATCGGTGGCCGCGACTTTCCGGGCCAGCTCGACGGCCTTGCGGAAGAGCGGCGAGATCCCGATGAGCGCGATCTTGTCGCTGTGGCCGTGCTGCTTCATCAGCTGGACGCGGAGGTCCTGGGCTTCGCGCGCCATCATGACGGCGTGCGAAGCCCGGCCGATGAGGACCTGGAGATGGGTGGCGGAGAACGGCTTGGGCAGATAGTCCCAGGCCCCGGCCCGGAGCGCCTCGATGCTGCTGGTGACGCTGGGGTTGCCCGTCATGACCACCACGATGGTGTCCTTGTGAGCCCCCAGGGCGGACTGCAGGATCTCCAATCCGGAGATCTGGGACATGTACAAGTCGACCAGGATGATGTCGAACTTGCGCCGCTTGACCGTCTCGATGGCCTCCTCACCCCGACCGATCACGGTCACGTTGTACCCGTCCATCTGCAGCACGCTGGCGCAGCTCTCCCGCAGGGTCCGCTCGTCGTCCACCACCAGGACCCGGATGCTGGCCTTGACCTCGCTCGGGATCGACAGCGGGTCACGAGGTGGCTCGGAATTCGGATCGCCCGGCTGGTCAGACTGGGAGAGTACGTTAGCCATCGGGGCTCCACGAGACGGGGAAACGCTGGCGGACTCCGGCCCAGATGCCGCCACGGAGATGCGCGAAGGCAACGGAACGGTGTTCTCGAGCGGTCTGGATCGTAAGGTTTTTACAACAGAGTGCGGCAGGTGTCAAGCAGGTGAGGGAGCGACGCTACAGTCCCACGGATGGGGTTCGCCAGATAGATCGCTGTGATGGTAGCACTTACGCTTCGCTATGTCGGATAACGGACCGCGACTTGATCGAACGCCCGCACCCGCTCCCCTTCGGGCCCCTCGCGCTTGAGGTCCCGGAGCGCCGTAGTCGCACGCAGAAGCAGCTCCGAAGCGTCCATGGAGGACTCGGCAAAGTCGGGCACCGCGCAGTACCCCGCCCGAATCCGAACGCTGCGCTCACCGCCCCGTACCGGCAGCGGCGAACCCTCGATCGTCTCACCCAGACGCCGCACCATGCGAAGGGCCGCCTCCGGCCCGGTGCCCGGGGCGATCACCCCGAATTCGGAGACGCCGAGCCGCCCGATGGCATCCGACGCCCGACCGGTCTGCCGGAGCAGGAGGCCGATCTGGTCGGTCAGGCGAATCGTCTCCTCGTCGCTCGGCTCCGCGGGCTCCTCCACCTCGGCATCCGGGGCGAACACTACGCAGGCGACTGGCTCGCGGCGGCGAAACGCTTCTGACCCGATCTCCTTGGCCCGCCGGGCGAGGCCCCGCATGTTGTACAGCCCCGTGCCGGGATCGAGCAGGTTCTCTTCCCGCAGGGTGTCCACCTGCTGCTTGCAGCGCAGAAAGGTGTCCAGCTTGAGGAGGAGCGCCTCACCGTCGAGGGGCTGGCCGAGAAATTCCCAGGCGCCCGCGCGATACGCCTCAAGGCGCTGGGTGCGTCCCGAGGGGCCGGAGGTGGTGATGACGATGGGCGTGGTGGGCCCGAACCGGGGGTCGCTGCGCAGCGACCGGCACACATCGAACCCGTGCATGTCCGGCATCTGAGCATCCAGGATGATCAGGTCGGGGAGCGACGTCCTGGCCCGCTCCAGCGCCTGCTGGCCCGTGTAGGCACGCACTACGCTGTAGCCGTGCGGGCCGAGGATACTCTCCAGCGACCGGGCGGACCATTCCTGATCGTTGGCGATCAGAACGAGTGGCGCGGCGGCGTTCTTTTCTCTGTATGCCATGTAGTAGAGCCGGGTTCCGGGATTGGCTGAGCTGCGGGATCATCCACAGCAGGACTCGTGCGGGCAGGAGTCAAACTTCCAAGTCACTTGTATATAAATACTTAGAGAAATCCACCCGGGTCCACATATGGCGTTTGCCGCTGGGGCCGCGCCACAGATGGAGGCTCCAGTGCGACGGAATGCACAAGTCCATCCTGTTGCGGTGAATCGGGCTCCGTGTGGTCCGGAAGCAACGCCCGTCGGCCGGCCACGCGGCCTGTAGCCAACGTACAGCATCGGTCGAAGTCGTTGCTCGGGTGTGACTTCGACCTGGCTCACGAGTGGCGTGACAGGGCCGAAGCAGGGGTGCAATTTCACGGCTCCATCCTTGAAGTCATCCCAGTCCAGCCCCAGTGCACCGTGCAACCTTTTGCAGGGCCCAGCTCATGCCGCAGACGCCGGCCCCCAATGAATCAGCCCAACCCACCGGCCTGACCCCGGAAACGCGGGTCGAGCCCCTGGGCGCCGAGCAGCTGCCGGCGGAGCGCTCGCGCTTCAGCCGGTGGCTGGCCAGGTTTGGCTTGGGCGAGGCGGTGGCACCCTTACTCCGCCCTACGCGGGCGCGGACGCCGACCACGCGACCGCCCCTGTAACACCGCATCCTGTGACCACGGTCACAGGATCGCTCTTGGGTCACGGGTAGACTTTGACGCTGATTTAAGATGGGATGTTCTTGCCCCTGAGCGGCTGTGTCACCTTCACGAAAGAGCGCATGGGATCAGCCAGTTCAGGAGCGCGTCGCCAACATCATCACCATGACACGGTCGCGGGGCGCATCTCGCGGCCGGTGCCACGGCCCCGAACCTCTGGTGCGGTGCTCGCGGTCGTGGAGGCACCACCGGTGGTCGTGTCGACGTGGCTCGAGCGGTCGGTCAACCTGCTTCTCGCTATCCTGGCGCTGTTGCTCCTCTCCCCGGTCCTGTTCCTGATCGCGATGGCGGTCAAGCTGACCAGCCGGGGACCGGTGCTCTACACCCAGGAGCGGATCGGCCTCGACCGCCGTAACGGCGGGCGTGACGGCACTCATCCCCAGCGCCGGCGCGATCTCGGCGGCCAGCCGTTCACCATCTACAAGTTCCGCACGATGCGGGTCGACGCCGAGCGCGAGAGCGGCGCGGTGTGGGCGGCCCAGAACGACCCCCGGGTCACCC
>Ga0310810_10006465_pt1 | contig 13252 bp, 13 predicted proteins | sample NCmetagenome_FD_207641 | JGI IMG/M metagenome (GOLD analysis project Ga0310810, IMG submission 207641) | Soil microbial communities from experimental microcosm in Duke University, North Carolina, United States - NC | ecosystem: Engineered > Artificial ecosystem > Soil microcosm > Unclassified ... | reverse complement strand
AGTGCTCGGCAATCAGGCCGCGCAGGCGGTGGCGCTTTTCGACAGGCAAGGCATCGTGCGCGGCGCGCAGGTCGGCGAATTCGGTGTGGCCGCCGATCGGCGCGACCGAGCGCGCGTACAACAGCGATGCGTAGCCGCTCGGCGCCTTGAACGAGCTGTCGGTGTGCCACAGCCGGTTACCCATCTGGAATCGCCGCGCACGCGAATTCTCGTGCCACACCTTGCCGTCCGGATCGAGGTTGGCGATGTCGGCGATTTCCTCGCGCACGCGCAGCTTGCCCTTTCCGCCGTGCTGCATGCCGAGCCGAACCGTCGTCTCGAGCGGGCCGAAGTGCGATGCGAACGCGAGATGCTGCTCGATCGTCACCTGCTGCGCCGGAAACACGAGCACCGCGTAGGTCGCGAATGCGTCGCGCACCGCCTGCAACGTGCCTGCGTCGAGCGGCTTGGCCAGGTCAATTTCGCCGACCTCGGCGGCAAAGTGCTCGGTAACCGGAAAAAGCGAGATCGGCATGCCTACGTGTATTTGCGCAGGTCCTCGATCACCTTGCCGTCGTTCGGCAGGCTGCCCGGCGCGACGAGCTCGACCTCGCCGCGCAGTTTCGTAACGTCGCGAATCGCTGCGACGAGCGATTCGGCAAGGCCGCCCGGCCGGTCCTTGACCTCGCACTTCAGCGTCATGCGGTCGTTGCCGGTCTCGCCCTCTACGACGAGGCGCGCCTTCAGCACCGCGGGATGCCGGCGCACGATGTCGTTGACCTGCTTGGGCGTGACGAAGAGCGCGCGCACCTTGGTGGTCTGGTCGGCGCGGCCCATCCAGCCCTTGATCCGCACATTGGTGCGGCCGCACGGGCTCGTGCCGGGCAGCACTGCGGACAGATCGCCGGTGCCGAAACGGATCAGCGGGTAGTCCTTGTTGAACGTCGTCACCACGACTTCGCCGACTTCGCCCGGCCCGACCGGGTCGCCGGTGCCGGGGCGCACCAGCTCGAGGATCAGCCTCTCTTCCAGAATCATGCCCGGCGTGACAGTGCCGTCCTCGAGTGCGCTCTCGTAGGCGATCAAGCCGATGTCGGCCGTGCCGTAGCTCTGCGTCACGCAGATGCCGCGTGCGCGCATCGCGTCGCGCAACGCAGGCGGCAGGTATTCCGCGCCGACCGATGCCTTCTTCAGCGAGGAAATGTCGGCCTTCATTTCGTCGGCCTTCTCGCAGACGAGCTTCAGGAACGACGGGGTGCCGACGAAACCGATCGCGCGCAGGTGTGCGATCGTCGCCACCTGCATCTCGGTCTGGCCGACGCCCGTCGGCACCACGGTGCAGCCGACCGCGCGCGCGCCGGATTCGAGCATCGAGCCGGCCGGCGTGAAGTGATAGGAGAACGTGTTGACGATCAGGTCGCCCGCGCGGAAACCGCCCGCGAAGAGCGCCCGCGCGCTGCGCCACCAGTCCGGGCCGTGTCCTTCGGGCTCGTAGATCGGTCCGGGCGATACGAAGAGCCGCTGCAGCTTCTCGATCGGCGTGGCGTTCAGCCCGCCGAACGGCGGAGTCGCCTTCTGCAGGTCGCCGAGGTCGGATTTGCGCGTGACCGGCAGCCCGGCGAGCGCCTTGCGGGACGAAACCGCCGCCGGATCCACGTCGGCCAGGATCCGCGCAAAGCCCGGCGCATTGCTCTTCGCATGCGCTACCTGTGCCGGCAGCGCCGCCATCAGCGCACCCTCGCGCGCCTCGGGGGCACGCGTCTCCAGATCGTCGAAGTGTTGCATGGGGCAAATTGTATCGGCATCATGGGTGCCTTCCCTGGGGAGGGACGGGTGGCCGCTGGCGATGCACAGCTGCGTGTGGACGATGTCGCCAAGCATTTCGGCGGGGTGACGGCGGTCGACGGCGTCAGCTTCGAGGTGCGGCAGGGCGAGATCCTGTCGATCATCGGGCCGAACGGGGCCGGCAAGACCTCGCTCCTCAACATGGTGAGCGGCTTCTACCGTCCCGACCGCGGCCGGATCACGTTCGAAGGCGAGGACGTGACGAGCTTTCCTCCGTACCGCATCGCCGAGCGCGGCATCGCCCGCACCTTCCAGAACATCGCGCTCTTTCGCGGCATGACGGTGCTCGACAACCTGATGCTCGGCCGGCACGTGCGCATGAAATCGGGCGTGCTGTCGTCGTTCGTCTATTGGGGCCTCGCGCAGAAGGAGGAGTTCGCGCACCGCGAGAAGGTCGAAGACCTGATCGAGTTCCTCAAGCTCGAGGACCTGCGCAAGCTGCCGACCGGCGCACTGTCGTACGGCCTGCAGAAGCGCGTCGAACTGGGCCGCGCGCTCGCGCTCGACCCGAAGGTGCTGCTGCTCGACGAGCCGATGGGCGGCATGAACCAGGAAGAGAAGGAAGACATGGCGCGCTACGTGCTCGACGTGAACGAGGAGCGCGGCACCACGATCATCCTGATCGAGCACGACATGGGGGTCGTCATGGACATCTCGAAGCGCGTCGTCGTGCTCGACCGCGGCCGCGCGATCGCCGCCGGCGACCCGGCGTCGGTCCAGGCCAACCCCGACGTGATTCGCGCCTACCTCGGCACGAAAGAGCCCAAAGCGGCATGAGCGAAGCGAAGATCCCGGCCGACGCAACGATCCCGCGGCTCCTCGCGCAGCAGGCGCAGACGCGGCCGGACGCGCCGGCGATGCGCGAAAAGAGCATGGGCATCTGGCGCACGCTGACGTGGTCCGAGTACTACCGGCTCGTCGCAGATTTCGCGCTCGGTCTTGCGTCGCTCGGCTTCAAGCGCGGCGACGTCCTTGCCGTGATCGGCGACAACCGTCCGCGCCTGTACGCCGCGCAACTGGCAACGCAATGCCTCGGCGGCATCCCGGTCACGCTGTACCAGGACGCGCCCGCCGAGGAGCTTGCCTACGTGCTCGAGCACGGCGAGGCGGGAATCGTGGTTGCCGAAGACCAGGAGCAGGTCGACAAGATCTTCGCGATCCGCTCGCGGCTGCCCAAGCTGCGGCTCGTCATCTACGACGATACGCGCGGGATGTTCCATTACAAGGACGACAAGCTGCGCTCGTTCGAAGCGCTGGTCGCGCTCGGCCGGGAATTCGGGCAGCAGAACAAGGGCTACGTCGAGGCGGAGATCGCCAAGGGCGCGCCGGGCGACGTCGCGATGCTCAGCTACACCTCGGGAACCACCGGCCGGCCGAAGGGCGCGATGTTGTCGCACGCGAACCTCTTCGCGAGCGCGAGCTCGTTCCTCGCGCGCACCGACCTGCGTCCCGAGGACGACTGGCTCGCATACCTGCCGATGGCGTGGATCGGCGATGCGGTCTACACGCTGGTGCTCCAGACGGCCGTCGGCTTCGCGTGCAACTGTCCCGAAAGCCCCGAGACCGTGCAGCGCGATTTGCGCGAGCTCGGCCCGAGCGCGTTCCTCGCTGCGCCGCGGATCTGGGAAAACCTGCTGACGCAGATCCAGGTCAAGGCGACCGATGCCTCGTGGCTCAAGCGCCAGGTGTTCGAATACTTTCGCGACAAGGCGATTCAAGCGGAGCTGCTGCGCACCGATGGCAAGCCCGTTCCCGCGGGACTGCGCGCCCTGCTTGCGCTCGGCGAATTCCTCGTCTACGGGCCGGTGCGCGACCAGCTCGGGCTGCGCCGTGCGCGCTGGTGCCTCACCGGCGGGGCTTCGCTCGGAGCCGACACGTTCCGGTTCTTTCGCGCGTTCGGCATCAACCTGAAGCAGGTCTACGGCTCGACGGAGCTCGCAGCGTTCGTCTCGGTGCAACCCGATGCGCAAGCCAACCCGAACACCGTCGGCCCGCCCGGGCCCGGCATCGAGGTGCGGATTGCTGAAGGCGGCGAAGTGCTGGTGCGCGGCGCGAACGTGTTCCGCGGGTACTTCAAGCAGGATGAAGCGACGCACGAGGCAATCGACCCCGAAGGCTGGTTCCATACCGGCGACGCGGGCTTCATTGACCCGCAGGGGCACCTCGCGATCATCGACCGCGCGAAGGACGTCGGCAAGCTCGCCGACGGAACGCCGTTCGCGCCGCAGTTCGTCGAGAACAAGCTCAAGTTCAGCCCGTATATCGGCGAGGCGATCAGCTTCGGCAACGACCGCGACCGCGTGACCGCGATGATCGCGATCGCGCTCGCGCCCGTCGGCAACTGGGCCGAGCGCCATGGCCTCGCCTATAGCGGCTACCAGGACCTGACGCAAAAAGCCGAGATCCGCGGCCTGATCCGCGCCGAGATCGAGAAGTGCAACCAGGGCCTGCCGCAGGCCACGCGCGTGCGCCGGTTCCTGCTGCTCGCAAAGGACTTCGACGCCGACGACGCCGAGGTCACCCGCACCCGCAAGCTGCGCCGGCGCGTGATCGCCGAAAAGTACGCACCGGTGATCGACGCGCTCTATAACGGCGCTTCCGAAACCGAGATCGCCACCGAGGTCAGCTACGAGGACGGCCAGCGCGCGACGGTACGCGCACGCGTCGCGATCGAGGACGTCCATGTTTGAATGGGGCTTCACGGTCGTGCTGCTGGTGAACGGGCTGCTGATCGGCCTGATGTATTCGCTGATCGCCCTGGGGTTCGTGCTCGTCTACAAGGCGACCGATGCGATCAACTTCGCGCAGGGCGAGTTCGTCATGCTCGCGGGGTTCCTGATCGCCGGCACGATCGTGCTCGCCGGCGCGCCGTTCTGGGTCGGCGCGCTCGTCGGCGTCGCCGGCATGGTCGCGTTCGGGTTCGGCCTGGAGCGGATCGTGCTGCGGCCGCTGATCGGGCGGCCGATCATCGCCGTGATCATGGCGACGATCGGCCTTGCCGCGGTGCTGCGCGGGGCCGCCCCGCTCTTCTTCGGCGCCGAGACGCGCTCGCTCGCGCTGCCGATCTCGGACGAGCCGATCGCGTTCGGTGCGGTTACGCTTCCGCCGGTGCAGCTGGCCGGCGCGCTGATCAGCCTCGCGTTCCTCGGCGCGTTCACCTGGTTCTTCATGAAAAGCCGCATGGGCATCGCGATGCGCGCGGTTGCCGACAACCAGCAGGTGGCGATGGCGATGGGCATCCACGTCGAGCGCTACTTCGCGATCGCCTGGGGAATGGCCGGGATCGTGTCGGCGCTCGGCGGCCTGGCGTGGGGCGCGCTGCTCGGCGTCGACGTGCACCTCGCGCTGATCGGGCTGAAAGTGTTCCCGGTCGTGATCCTCGGGGGCCTGGACTCGATCATCGGCGCGATCGTCGGCGGGCTGATCGTCGGCGTCGTCGAGAACCTCGCCGCGGGATACCTCGATCCGCTGGTCGGCGGCGGCACGAAGGATTTCGCGCCGTACCTGCTGATGATCCTGATGCTGATGATCCGGCCCTACGGCATCTTCGGCAAGCGCCGCATCGAGCGCGTCTAGGAGACCCGCGTGTTCCATCGCGAGAGCGGCTACTACAAGGCGACCTACGCGGCCGACATGGCGCTCTATCCGCTGCCGATCGCGCGCTGGGCGGTTGGCGCGATTGCGCTGCTGATGTGCGTCGCGCCGTTCATGCTGCACGAGTACTACGTCTCGATCCTGAACCTGATATTGGTAGCGGTCGTCGGCGCGCTCGGCCTCAACATCATCGTCGGCTATGCGGGGCAGATCTCGATCGGCCACGCGGCATTCATGTCGGTCGGCGCCTACACCGCGGCGAACCTCGCGGTGCGCCTGGGCTTGCCATTCTGGCTGACGCTCCCCGCGGGCGGGTTGATGGCGGCGGCGGTCGGCGCCATCGTCGGCATCCCGAGCCTGCGGATCAAGGGGCTGTACCTCGCGATCGCGACGCTCGCCGGGCAACTCATCATCGAGTGGACGATCAACCACGTGCCGTGGATCTCGGGCGGGGTGCAGGCGTCGATCGAGGTGCCGCGCCCGTCGCTCTTCGGCACCGAGCTCAGGACCCAGCACCAGCTCTACTGGTTCCTGCTGTTCTTCGCGGTCGTGGCGATCATCGGCACGCTGAACCTGGTGCGCAGCCGGATTGGCCGCGCGTTCATCGCGATCCGCGACCAGGACATCGCCGCCGAGATCATCGGCATCAACATCTTCCGCTACAAGCTGCTCGCGTTCGCGATCAGCTCGTTCTACGCCGGGGTCACCGGCGTGCTCTACACCTACTACCTCGGCATCGCCAACTACGAGCAGTTCACGATCGTCACCTCGATCGACTACCTGGCGATGATCATCATCGGGGGGCTGGGGTCGGTGCTGGGGTCGATCTTCGGCGCGATCTTCGTCACGCTCCTGCCGATCGCGATTCGCCTCGGCATGGAGAACTGGGGGGCGTTCCTGTTCGCCGGCGCCGACGTCAACAACCTGATCCCGAACCTGCGCCTGATCGGGTTCGGCGGGCTTATCATCGTGTTCCTCGTGCTCGAGCCGGAAGGCCTCAACCGGCTCTGGCGCAACATCCGGGCGTATTTCCGCGTCTGGCCGTTTTCGTACTGATCGTTGAGGCAAACCGGAGGAGAAGAATCATGAGGAGCTTCAAGTCATTCGGCGGCGCACTGGCGGGTGCCGCGACGCTCGTGGCGGCGACCGCGGCGCTCGCGCAAAAAGACATCGTGATCGGCCTGCAATGCGACCGCACCGGGCCGACGCAGACGGTCGGCGTGTTCCTGTGCCCGGGATACCACGACTACATCGCGCTGGTGAATTCCAAGGGCGGGATCAACGGGTCGAAGGTAAAGGTCATCGAGATCGATACCGAGTACAAGGTGCCGGCCGCGGTCGAAGCGTACGAGCGCCACAAGAAGGAAGGCGCCGTGCTGATCGGCCTCTACGGAACGCCGCAAACGCAGGCGCTCACGCAGCGGCTGACCGAGGACAAGATCGCCGGAACCTCGCCGGGATTCGGCGTCGCGGCTGCCGCAAACGGCGACCGCTACCCGTACCTCTTCCCGATTGCCGCCTCGTACTGGTCGCAGGCGACCGGCGCGGTGCAATTCGCCAAGGACAAGCTGGGCGGCAGCCTGAAGGGCAAGAAGATCGCCTACCTCTACTACGACAACCCCGCCGGCAAGGAGCCGTTCCCGGTGCTGGAAGCACTCGCCAAGGAAGAGGGCTTCCAGATGCGCACGTTCGCCGTGCCTCCGCCGGGCGTCGAGATGGGCGCACAGGTGCTCGACATCGCGCAGCGGTTCCGCCCGGATTTCGTGATCACGCACCTCTTCGGGCGCTCGCCTTCGGTGTCGATCAAGGAACTGAAGCGCGCCGGATTCCCGCTCTCGAAGGTGATCAGCTTCGTCTGGGGCTCGTCGGAAGCCGACATCGAGGCCGCCGGCGGATTTGCAGCCGCCGAGGGCTACTACGGGATCCAGTTCGCCGGCGTCGGCAACGACTACCCGGTGCTGAAGGAGATCGTCGAGATGTACAAGAAGCAGGGCAAGCCGCAGCCGAAGGAGATGTCCTCCTCGGTGTTCTACAACCGCGGCGTGCTGATTGCGGCGGTCCACGTCGAGGCGGTGCGCAACGCCATGAAGGCGAAGGGCGGCGCAAACATCACGCCGCAGGACGTCAAGCTCGGCTTCGAGCAGATCAAGGACTTCACGCTCGGCGGGCTGGTGCCGCCGCTGAAGATCAACAGCGTCGACCACGAAGGCGGCGGCTGGGTGCAGGTGTTCCAGGCGAAGGGCGGCAAGTGGGTCAAGTCCACCGAATGGTTCCAGGCCTATCCGACGCTCCTGAAGAAGATGCTGGCGCAGGGCAGCTGAGCGAACACGGCGCGCACCGCCCTTGCTGTCGCTCAACAACGTCGAAGTCGTCTATGACGGCGTGATTCTCGTGCTGAAGGGGGTCTCGATCGCGGCCCCCGACGGCCGGATCACGGCGCTGCTGGGCGCGAACGGCGCCGGCAAGACGACCACGCTGAAGGCGATCTCGGGAATCCTGCGCGCCGAGCGCGGCGAAGTGGTCAAGGGATCGATCGAGTTCGGCGGCGAGCGGATCGACCGCTTGCCGCCGCACGAGATCGTCACGCGCGGCATCGTGCAGGTGTTCGAGGGTCGGCGCGTGTTCGAGCACCTCTCGGTCGAGGAAAACCTGGTGGCGGGCGGCCACACGATCACCGAGCTGAAAAGTGTCCGCGACGGCATCGACCTCGTCTACACGTATTTCCCGGTGCTCAAGGAGCGGCGCTCGCAACAGGCCGGGTACCTTTCCGGGGGCGAGCAGCAGATGCTCGCGATCGGCCGCGGCCTGATGTCGCGCCCGAAGCTGGTGATGCTCGACGAGCCCTCGCTCGGGCTGGCGCCGATGCTCGTCGAGGAAATCTTCGGCATCGTGCGGCGGCTGGTCGAAAAGGAGCGGATCGCGGTGCTGCTCGTCGAGCAGAACGCGGCGATGGCGCTCTCGCTCGCCGACCACGGCTACGTGATCGAGACCGGGCGCATCGTGCTCGAAGGCAAGGCCGACGTGCTCGCGCAGAACTCCGACGTCAAGGAGTTCTACCTCGGCCTGAATGAGGTCGGCAGCCGCAAGTCCTACCGCGAGGTCAAGCGCTACCGCCGGCGCAAGCGCTGGCTGTCGTAGTACCGGGAGAGCGCGATCGAGGCTCGCGAGGCCGGCAACCTGCGATTCGGGACGATCGTCGTCGAAGTCGCGGACGACCGTTCCAGTGCGAACCTGTTGTTCGTCGGCCAGCAGAGCGCCGCTTACGTCTACCTGAAAAACGAGCGCGGCTTGCCCGACTTTTCGCATAACCTCGAGTGGTCATCCTCTGCGCCCGAAATTCTGTCGATCGCTCGCAGCGAGGATGGGCGCGTGACGGTCAACGCGCTCGCAACGGGCAACGCAACCCTGCGCGTCGAATGCAAGGAGCTTGGCCTGTCGCAGGAGCGTGCGCTGCGCATCGCCGAGGAGCCGCACATCGAATGGTTCTGAGCACTCCACCGTTTCGCGCCGAAACCATCGGCAGCCTGCTGCGACCTGCGTCGCTCAAGGGATCGTTCCAGCAGTATCGCGAGGGCAGGATCGCCGCGGCGGCGTATGAGGAAGCGCTGACCGATGCAATCCGCGGCGCGGTGCGCGCGCAGGAGGACGCCGGCCTGCAATCGATCACCGACGGCGAGTTCGGCCGCAACTCCTGGTTCGGATTCTTCTTCGAACGCATGGGCGGCTTTCGCCTCGAGCCTGCGGCATTCCGGTTCCGCGACGCCGAGGGCGGTACGTTCGAATGGCCGACGTGCTACGCCTGCGAGCGCATCGAGCGGCGCAGCGCGATCGCGGTGCACGAGCACCGGCGGCTTGCCTCGCTTACGCGCCGCACGCCGAAGATGACGCTGCCGACACCGAGCGCATTTCATTTCTTCCGCTTCCAGGCGCCTGCGGACCGCGCGGTGTATCCGGACGAGGACGCCTATTGGAGCGACCTGATCGACATCTACCGCGCCGAGATCGCGGCGCTCGGCGCCGCCGGCTGCCGCTACCTGCAGCTCGACGAGGTGCCGCTTGCGATGCTGTGCGATCCGTCGATCCGCGAGCAGGTGAAGGCTCTGGGAAGCGACCCGGAGAAACTCGTGCAGAAATATGTCGAGGTGCTGCAGCGCATTCTCGCGGACAAGCCGCGCAACATGACGCTCGGCCTGCATCTGTGCCGCGGCAACTTCCGCAGCCGCTGGATGGCGTCCGGCGGCTACGAGCCGGTCGCCGAGCGGCTATTCAACGAAGTGCCCGTCGACGCGTTCTTTCTCGAGTACGACAGCGAGCGCGCGGGCGACTTTTCGCCGCTGCGGCATGTTCCTGCCCGCAAACACGTCGTGCTCGGACTGGTCAGCACGAAGCGCGCCGCGCTCGAATCGCCGGACGAGTTGCGCCGCCGAATCGACGAAGCGGCGCGCCACGTTCCGCTCGAGCGGCTCGCCCTCAGCCCGCAGTGCGGATTCGCGTCGGTGGCGGGCGGCAATCTGCTTACGGAAGAGGAGCAAGCCGCGAAGTTGCGCCGCGTCGTCGACGTAGCTTGCGCCGTCTGGGGCACGCCTTCTGGAAAGGAAACCCGATGACCGCATGGTTCATGGTCCGCGCGCAGATCGCGGACGAAGGCATGAAGAGCGCGTTCGATCGCTGGTATCACACCGAGCACTTGCCGGATGCGCTGAAGGCGTTCGGCGCGCGCCGCGCCTGGCGCGGCTGGGGCGATACGGACGCCCGCGTGCACTACGCGTGGTACGAGTTCGACGATCTCGCCAGCGCGCGCGCGATCCTCGGCTCCGAGGCGCTCAAGCGGTTGATCGCGGATTTCGATCGCGCGTGGGGCGACAAGGTCGCGCGCAGCCGCGACTTCGTCACGATCGTCCAGTCCGAGGCCGCCTAGCGACCCTGCCAGTGCAGCACGTGGCGCTGCAGCGACGAAAGCGCGAGCTCCCACATCAATCCGATCGATCCGATCAGGATGATGCCGATGAAGGTGGCGGGGATGTTGAAGTACTGCGCGGCGTCCAGGATGATGAAGCCAAGGCCGGCCTGGGCGCCGAGAAGCTCCGACGCCACCACCAGCGTCCAGCTGATCGCCGAGGCGGCGCGCAGTGCCGTCATGATCGCGGGCATCGATGCAGGAATGATGATGTGGAAAAAAAGCTGGCGCTTCGTCAGGCCGGCGTTCTCCGCCGCGCGAATCAGCAGCTCCGGCACGCCGCGCACGCCGTCGGCGCAGTTCAGCACCACGTACCAGAACGCCGCCATGAAGATGAGGCCGATCTTCGATGCCTCGCCGATGCCGAAATAGAACACGAAGAGCGTCAGGAACGCGATCGGCGGAATCGGGCGGAAGAACCCGATGATCGGCGCGACCGCCGCCGACAGCACCGGATGCCGGCCGATCAGGATTCCGAACGGCACGCCCAGCACCACCGCGGCGACGAAGCCGCTCAGTGCGCGCATCACGCTCATGCCGACGTGCTTGAGAAGCGGAGATCCGCCGTAGCCTTCGCCGATCATCGCGATGAAGGCCTGGAAGAGCTTGCGCGGGCTCGGGAGCGCGTCCGGCCGCGCGAGATCGAGCCAGGTGACCACCGACCAGACGGCGATCAGCGCGAGCACCGAGCCGAGGCTGATCCAGCGCAGCTTCGCCACGCGCGTCATTTCGCCTCCCATTCCTCGCGCAGCATGCCGACGATCTGCGCGCGCAGCGTCGCGAACGCCGGATCAGCGATCAGCTGGTAGCCGCGCGGGCGCGCGAAAGGCACCTCGATCTTCGCCTTGAGGCGCCCGGGCCGGCGCGACATGACGTACACGTGGTCGCCGAGGATCAGCGCTTCCTCGACGTCGTGCGTGATGAAGAAGATCGTCGGCCGGTGCTCGGTCCACAGCCGCAGCAGCACCTCGTGCATGATGATTCGCGTCTGCGCGTCGAGCGAGCCGAACGGCTCGTCCATCAGGATCACATCGGGACTGGCGACCAGCACGCGCGCGATCTGCACCCGCTGGCGCATGCCGCCGGAGAGCTGGTAGGGAAAATGCGCCTTGAAGCCCTCCAGCCCGATGCTGGCGAGAACGCGCTCGGCGGCCTGCCGCAGCTTTTCCGCGTCGAAGCTGCGCATGCGCGGGCCGAGCGTGACGTTGTCCCACACGTTGAGCCACGGAAAGAGCGCTGGCTGCTGGAACACGACGCTGCGTTCCGGGCCGGGTCCGCCGATCGGGCGGCCGCGCATCGTCAGCTCGCCGCCGGTCGGTTTTTCGAAGCCCGCGATCAGGTTGAGCAGCGTCGTCTTGCCGCAGCCGCTCGGGCCGACGATGCACGCGACCTCGTGCTCGGCCACGCGCAGGTCGAACGCCTCGAGCGCAAGCGTCGGCGGATCGCTCTCTGACCGGCCGGGGTAGGCCTTGCGCAACCCCCGGGCGACGATCAGTTCCGCATTCATCAGCCGCCTGGCTGGGCGGCGAACTTGATCGGCCGGTTATCCAGGAACTCGGTGATATTGCCGCGCTTGGTGATCATGCCGCCCCAGAGCGCGATCTCTTCCACCTTCTCCTTGAGGATCCCTGCGGCGCCCTTGGTGTGGTTCGACGGGTCGGCGAGGCTGAACGGCCCATTCGGATCGATCTGGCTTTGCACGGTGCTCCAGTCCACGCCCTTGATGATCTGCAGCGACAGGGCGCGCTCGATGCCCGCGATCTTCGTGAGCGCCGCGAGCGTCGGTTCCTGGTCCTTCGCGTAGCGCCGCTGTCCTTCGTCGAATGCGCGCAGCATGCGGCCGAGCCCCTCGACATTGCGCTTGTCGGCGAGGAACTTGGTCGTCACCGTGATGCCGAACGGATCGGGCGCGCCGAGCTCCTTGTTGATGATGATGCGGATCGCGCCTTTTTCCATCGCCTGCGAAGTGAACGGATCCCAGAACCAGGCGGCGTCGACGTCGCCGTTCAGCACCGCGGCGAGTCCCTGTGGCGGCTGTAGCGGCACGAACTCGACGTCCTTCATCGTCATGCCTTCCTTCCGCAATGCGTTCAGGTGCGCGAGCTGCATCATCGAGCCGGAAGGCCCGGTCACCCGCTTGCCGCGCAGGTCCTTGAAATCGCGGATCTTGCTGTCCTTCGGCACGACCAGGCCCTCGAGCGGCGAATAGTCGCCGTAGGTGTAGACCCAGCGCACGTCCAGGCCGCGCGTCGTGCCCATGTAGTACGTCGGCATGCCTCCTTGCGCGCAGTCGATGCTGCCGGACTGCAGCGCCTGGAACGCAGCCGGCCCGGACGTGAACTTGATCAACTGCAGGTCGACGTTTTCCTTCGCCAGCAGGTCGTGCGCGATCGCCGCGAACATCGGCATCGTCGGCACCGGCAGGTAGCCGTAGCGCACGACCACCTTCTGCGCGCTCGCCATCGATGGCATCAGCGCGGCCGCTGCCGCGGCAATCGACGCTACGAATGCAGCTATACGAAAATTTTTCATTCCCCCTCCGGAGTAGGAACTGCCACCATACTTTGAAAACGGGCGCATTGGGAAGTCCGCGGCGCCGCTAGTTCACGCAAGTGAGGCTGAATTGCTCCTGCAGCGTCTTTCTCAGCACGCCAAGTTCATTGTCAGTCAGCATGGCATGCGGCGCACGCGGCTTGCCCACGGGCAGGCCGAGCAATTCCATTGCCGCTTTCGTCCAGGGCGTGAAGCTCTGCCGCACCAGGCTCGCGCGAAAGAGGTCGCGGTACCGGGTGCGGCGGTCGAATAGAGCCAGCGCGCGGTCCAGGTCCCGGCGCTTGCATGCGGCGAGAAACTCGCCCATGAACGCCGGAATGAAAT
>Ga0310810_10006464_pt1 | contig 13253 bp, 11 predicted proteins | sample NCmetagenome_FD_207641 | JGI IMG/M metagenome (GOLD analysis project Ga0310810, IMG submission 207641) | Soil microbial communities from experimental microcosm in Duke University, North Carolina, United States - NC | ecosystem: Engineered > Artificial ecosystem > Soil microcosm > Unclassified ... | reverse complement strand
GTCGTCGAGATGCTGGACGCGGAGACTCATCGCCACGACCTCACGATCGTGACGACCTTTGACGCACCGGACCACTCCGTGATGGGCGATCCGGTGCGGCTGCGACAGGTGTTCTGGAACCTGCTGGGCAACGCGATCAAGTTCACTCCTGCCGGTGGCACGATCAGGATCGCATCCGCTCCCGGTCCGATCGGATTCATCGACATCATCGTCAGCGACACCGGCATCGGCATGGACCGCGACGTCATCAGCTCGATCAATGCCGAAGGCGACATCGCCCGGCACGCTCCTATTCAGTCGGCGGCCGGGTTGGGTCTCGGTCTCGCGATCTGTCGCGGCATCATCAAGGCGCATGGCGGCTCGTTGCGTGCCGTCAGTTCAGGCACGGGACGCGGCAGCACGTTCGTCGTGCAGATTCCGGTCACCGCGCACGCCGAGCAGCGGGACCGTCCCCCGAAGCCGGCGCAGGCGTCACAGAACCAGCCGGCCCGGCGGCTGCGGATTCTGCTCGTCGAGGACCATCGGGACAGCGCAGACACGCTTTCGCAGTTGCTCTCGTTGCACGGCTTCGACATGTCGGTCGCACGCACGATGCAGGATGCGCTGCAGGCGGCCGAACAGGGCGTCGACTTCGTGATCAGCGACATCCGGTTGCCGGACGGGAGCGGACTCGAGTTGATGCGACGGCTGCGCGTGAACCAGCCGATTGTGGGAATCGCAATCAGCGGATTCGGGACCGAACAGGATCAACGCCGCAGCCGAGAAGCGGGCTTCGATGTGCATCTCACGAAACCCGTGGACTTCGGCCGTTTACTGGAAGCGATCGAACAGGTCTCGGCGGCCAGGCGGGGGACGACCTGACCGCCCGCCGGAATTAGTTTTGATCTATGCTGTGGTTCCGTCGCTCACCCAGACAAGCCATGGCTTCCGCGCGATTGCACTGCCCTTCGTGTGGCCAGTCCGCTATCGTGGACCTGCAGGACGTTCTCTACTCATCGCGCGTCGATTTCTTCCGCTGTCGAGCGTGTCTGTGCTGGTGGATGGTGCCGAAGGGCGCCGACGAGCCAGCGACGAGAATCGTGCTCGGCGACGCCAGTTCAACATCTCTGAGGAAAATCAGGCAGGCCAACTATCGTCAGGTACGAGAAGTGCTCCACACGTGCGTACATGAATCGCACACGAGCAATCGCCTGGACCGTTGGTGCTCTGAGTGGTGGTCTCGCGGTGAGCCGGCTCCTGAGATCTCGTCGCGCGATCGACTTCGCGGGCAAGTCCGTCCTCATCTTTGGCGGGTCGCGTGGGCTGGGGCTGGTGATCGCTCGCGAGCTCTCCGCGGAAGGCGCTCGCGTGACGCTCGCCGCCCGCGACTACGACGAGCTCGAGCGGGCTCAGGCCGATTTGAGCGCGCGCGGTCGCGCTCCCTCGATCGTCCGTTGCGATATCAGGGATCGTGCAGACGTTGACGCCGCCATTCTCCACGTGATTGCCGAGCACGGGCTCATCGATGTCCTGATCAACGACGCCGGCGTCATCGAAGTCGGCCCCATCGACCACATGTCTGTTGCAGATTTCGAGGACGCGCTCAGCACGCATTTCTGGGGTCCGCTCTTCAGTATCCTGGCGGCACTTCCCCACATGCGTCAGCACGGAGCGAAACGCATCGTCAACATCTCATCGATTGGCGGAAAGATCGCGGTCCCTCATCTGCTGCCGTACAGCGCGAGTAAATTCGCGCTCACCGGTTTGTCAGAAGGTCTCCGCGCCGAGCTGGCCGGAGACGGGTTTGCAGTGACGACCGTCTGTCCCGGCCTCATGCGTACCGGCTCGACTTACAACGCCAGATTCAAGGGACAGCACCGGCTGGAGTTTGCGTGGTTCCACACTGCCGATTCGCTCCCCGTGCTCTCGATCGACGCCCGCCGCGCAGCACGCCAGATTGTCGAAGCAATCCGCCATGGCGATCCCGAACTGGTCATTACACTGGCTGCGCGGGTTGCCGTGCTGCTCAATGCCGTGAGCCCGACAGCGACGGCGAGACTGATGTCCGCCGTCAATCGATTGCTGCCGGCGGCCACAGCGCTCGAGGGGAACGCGACACGAACGGGATGGCAAAGCGTCTCGGCCATCGCCCCGTCACGACTGACGGCGCTCGCCGATCGAGCGAGTGCAGAGAACAACGAATTGCCATCGAACGGCCGATGACATCCGCCGGTGCGTGCGATTGACTCAGGAGACTGACAGGACTGCCTGGACTGTTCGCAGGAACTCGGGTGTTTCGATCGGCTTGGCGCAGTATCCGTTGTAACCGGCCGCCAGTGCACGCTGACGATCCTCCGGCCGCGCATACGCACTGACCGCCACAGCGGGCAGGCCCGCGCGCATCCGGCGCGCCCGCTCGAGCAACTCGCATCCATCGACTTCAGGCATCGCGATATCGGCGACGACCAGTGACACTGGAGTCGTCTCCAGCAGCGTCAACGCCTCGCGTGCCGACGCGCATCGCAGGACATCCGCTCCCCAGCGTTCGAAGACGGTTGCCAGCAATTCTCTCGAATCGCTCTCGTCGTCCACGACGAGCACCGTCGTCCCGGCGAGTCGCAACTCCATCGCTGGACTCTGTGCAGCCGAAGCGACCCAGCGGTGGCTCTCGTCGCCCTCACTGCCTGACGGGGCTGCCGGCAGACGGATCGTGATTGTGGTGCCCCGATCGCGTCCCTCGCTGCGCGCCTCGATTCTGCCGTTGTGTTGCTCGACCAGATGTCGCGTGATCGCCAGGCCCAGGCCGAGTCCGCCGTGTTGCCGGGTCGAGCGACTGTCGGCTTGCCGGAAACGGTCGAAGACGAGCGGCAGAAACTCCGCGTCGATGCCGATCCCGGTGTCGCTCACCTCGATCGACACCACGTCAGCGCTGGCCGCGCACCGTATTTCGACTTTGCCGCCCTCAGGCGTGAACTTGATCGCGTTGGACACCACGTTGCCCAGCACCTGCTGCAGGCGTTTGGGATCGCCTTCGATCGGCGGCAGGTTCTCCGCGACCCAGTGCGTCATCTCGATCTGCTTCTCGCGCGCCGCCGGCAGCAGAGTGGCGACCGTCGCTTCCACGAGGCCCGGAACGCGAATCGTCGTGCGCTCGATATGGAACTTCCTCGAGATGATTCTCGAGATATCGAGAATGTCCTCGATCAACTGCGCCTGCAGCTTGCCGTTTCTGGCGATCACGTCGATGGCGTGACGCACGCGCTCGTTCGAGAGGTCACCCGACTGCAGGATCTGCACCCACCCGAGAATCGCGTTGAGTGGCGTTCTCAACTCGTGCGAGAGCGTCGCGAGGAATTCGTCCTTCAAGCGACTGGCCTCGTCGGCGTCGGCCAGGCGGGCGAGCTCCATTTCCTTTCGCGGTGTGACATCCCTGCACACGCCGGTCAACCGCGCCGGCCGTGCCCCTTCGTATTCGACCCGTCCCTTTCCTTCCAGCCACTTGATCGCACCCGACGGTGTGACGATGCGGTACTCGACTTCATAGGCGGTGCCTTCGTCGACGGCCCGCCTCACCGTATTGAGGACGCGGTCGTGGTCTTCGGGATGAATTTCCCTCTCGTAGCTCTGGAAGGTGCCGTCGAACGTACCTGGCGGCAGGCCGTGGACTCTTTCAAGATTGGGCGACCACCGCACGGTGTTACTGGTGAGGTTCCACTCGAACGTGCCCATTGAAGCCGCATCGAGCGCAAAGAGCAGCCGCTCCTCACTGCGCCGCGCCTCGTCCTCCGCGCGCAAGCGTTCGATGGCGAATGCCACCTGCGAGGCGATGACGAGCGCCATCTGCCGATCTTCCGCCGTGAGCTCACGAGGCTCGGCGAAGTACAGCATGAATTTTCCGATGACGCGCCCGAGGCTCACGAGCGGGATGAACGCCATCCCCGCGATCCCCTCCTTGTCGAGCGCCGCCAAGTACGGCTCCAGCGAGGGTTCGCGCGAGGCGTCCGGCACGAACACCGGTTCGGGATCCGGTGTATCCGGTGCCCAGGGTGTATGCCCTTCCACCGCGCGCCGATACGAGTCGGACAATCCGCGATAGGCCTTAAAACGCATCACGCCATCGGGATCGAACAGGAGGATGGCCGATCGAGAGACGCCAACGCCCTCGCTCAGCGCTTCGAGCGCCGCGTCGTAAATCTCCTCGACAGTACGAACGCGGCTGATCGCATTCGTCAAACCGAGGCACACCGCAATCTGTGGGTTGATGACGCCGATCACAAGGCCACTCACGCTCGCGCTAATTGTAGTCCGTGCCGTCGAACGATCCGTGTCAAATCGTGAGGATTACAACTATTTTACCAGCGCGCGCGACTTATCGCAGTGTGCCGAGCGGACCCAGATCGAGGTTCAGATCCCCGGGATCGATGCCATGGCGTTCAGCCAATTCGTGCACCGTCGCTTCCAGTCGCATCAACGCCGTACCCAGCCGCTCGATCTCGTCGGCATCAAGTGTCTGTTCTCGCACGCGTCGCACGGCCTGTCGCTCGAGCAACTGGCGTACGAACTCCACCAGCGTCAGCACGAGGCGGATCACGGAGCGGCTGGTGTCGTCAGGCGCGAGCGCGGTCCGGGACGCCAACGACGGATCGAGATCGCGCGATCCCATGGAAGACTCGCGGCTTCTGCGACCACCCACAGACGGCATCGATCGAGTTGCTGCACTCGTCGATGCCGGGGTCGGCGTCGAGGAACGTTGGCGATTCGGCGGAGCTTCGGTGAACACACGGTCGGCGGCCGCAAGCAACGCGCCGATCCGCAGGTAGATGAGATCGATGTCGGCGAGCCCCAGCACGATCTCCGCATCGACGGCGAGTCCCTTGTCGATGACCGTGTCGATCACGTCGAGCAGCGACTGCGACTCGAGGCGTGCCACGTCGGCACGCGAGGTTCGTCGCTTCCGGCGCGGTGTCCGGGCCACGGGCTTGTCAGTGATTGGAGCGCCGACCATCGAGACTGACGAAACTGTAGGGGGGCCAGGGACCGGTCAGCGACACGCGGCACCCGACCGGTGCCAGGCGCAGTCCCCACTGTCGAACCACGTGTCCAAGGTCTACTTCCCTCTCGCGACTCACCAGCAGCGCCCCGTCGTACAAGACGTGTGCCGCCTCCGATGGACGTACGACGATCTGGTCGGCGTACTCCTTCAACTTCGAAACGAGCTCACGCGCCGCGCGTCGCGCACCTGGAGTCGCCGTCAGTGCGCGAGGTTTCGACGCTCGTGCCATCAAATACGACGTGCCACTCGTCGGCTTCGTCCGGCGTGACGTCACCGGGCCTGAGACTGCGGCGACACGAACCACCCATTCGCGCCGATCGTTGACGCGGGCAAGCGCCCGTTCGATTCGCGTCTTGAGTCGCGTCGCTTCCTGAATGGCGCGATCTTCCGATCGAAACAACGTGAGGAGGCGGAACGGCGCGACGGCATGCGTGCGAGCCGCCCGCGCGATCACGTCGTGGTGAGCAACGCCGCACTGCGCCACCCACTCGGCATCGCTCATGTGCGTCGCGAGACCACTCTCCTCGTAGTCCACCCCCGGCACCGTGGACACCAGCAGCCACACTCCGGAACCGATCGCCAGCGGCCGCGGGACACTCCCGCCTGGCACGCGCGGCCAACGATCGGTGACCGCCGGCCGCGAGGTCGCGCGCACGGCGCAATGGGCGTAGATCAAGTCAGCCATCGCTCCCTCACTCAGATCGATCGCCAAAGTCGGCAACCACGTCCACGCTCTCGAGGTCGTCGCTCGTCAACACGGCACCGGCCGTCTCGGGATTCAGCTCGCGCAGCCGCGCGAGGATCTCCCGCTCGCGCACGGACAGCTCCTCCGCCGTGATCTCGCCGTTCTCAAAGGCAAGTTGCGCTTCGAGCAGCATTCCGCGCCACCGCTCCGGATCCAGGAGCTCGCGATCGGCGACTTCGGCAACCTTCTCGAGCACGAATCGCAAGCCGCCGACGAAGAGCGAGTCGAGAATGAACATGTTCAGGCCCGCTCGAGCTTCAGGCGGATGTTGACGAAGTTATACGGGGGCCAGGGTCCGGTGTACTTGTAGGTCAACTTCTCATCGCGTTCGCCGAGGGCCTTGACGCAACGATCGAACTCGCGGGCATCGCGACGGTTCACCAGGAATGCCGCGTTGAGGATCATCCGCTCGCCGATCAGCTTGTTCGAGCGCGCGGCAACGGACGCGCCACGCAGCGCGGCAAAGATCTCCGCGACATAGCGCTCCGACTTCGCCTGGAGTGCCGCATCGACCAGCCGCCCATACTGCATGCGCGCGAAATAGGTCGATCCCTTGCGCGCCTGCAGTTCGGCCTTCACGCGTCGGATGTCCTCGTCTTCCTCTTCGATTGCGCGGATGATCGCGTCGCGATCCCAGACGACCTTGAGGCCAAACTCGAGCTTGGCCTCCATCTTGTTCAGCACATCCGAGAACGCGTCCGCCGCCGAGCGCAGCAGCTCCACCACATCGTCGTGCGTCTTGAACACCGTGCCGAATGACATCGGCAGGACGGTGTCCTGCTTCATCACCGTCTCGTTGACGCGCTGGTGTGCGAGCACGTTGTCACGCGTCGGATCGAGGACCTCGAGCGGCGCATCGGAGACAACGGCCGCGAGATCGCCGCGCGCAATCGTGTAGACCTCGGCCGGATCCGCACCGAGACCGATCGGGCCGTATGTGGGCTGATTGCCCGCGCGGATGATGCAGTAGACGTACTTCCCGGTTGCCCGAGCGCCGCGCGCCTCGCGACCAGCGACGATCGGCCGTGCCGCGACAGGCCTGGCCTTGCGAGTCGCGCCATTCGATTTCAACGAGCGACCGATCACCGCGCGCCTCGCAACGCTTGCAGGCGTGCGTCCCTCTTCTCTTTGTTTGAGTCTCACGATTCCGCCCCCTGGGTCGAAACGCCGGCGCTGGCGAACGCGCGAGCGGCGGTCACCTCTGGCGTGATCAGCATCTGAGGTTCGATCGGAAGTGTCAGCACGAAGGTGGACCCCACGCCGACCGCGCTCCCTACCTCCACGTCTCCGCCGAGGAGTCGCGCAAGGCGACGAGAGATCGCAAGGCCGAGGCCCGTCCCTGCCGAGACCTTCCCCGCCGGACCAGCCTGCTCGAACGCTTCGAAGATGCGGTCGCGATCGGCCTCGGCGATGCCTATGCCCGTATCGTGCACGGCAATGCGCCACGGCCCACGTTCGTTGTCGAGCGATGCCTCGATACGGATGGTGCCGGACGCCGTGAACTTGAGCGCGTTCGAGAGCAGGTTGACGAGCACCTGCTTGACCTTCTGGCGATCGCTCCTGAGCAGGGGAAGGTCTCCGGTCACGTCGCACTGCACCGGCACCGATGAGGACGCAACCACTGTCTCGAGCTCGTCGAGGACCTCGCGGACGAGCGGCTCGACGGCGAATGCCGACAACTCGACGACGATCTGGTCCGCCTCGATTCGCGAGATATCCAGCACGTTGTTGATCAACGCGGCCAGGTTGCGGCTGTTCGAGTCGATCTTGCCCACCATCCGGCGATGCTCCGGATTCATCGCCCCGCCCATGTTCTGCAGCAGCATCCAGGTGTAGCCAAGGATGGCGTTGAGCGGCGTGCGGAACTCGTGCGAGATGCTGGCGAGGAATCGCGATTTGGCGGCCGACGCGTGCTCGAGTGCAACAGCCTGCCGACGGAGCAATTCGTTCTGCGTGGCCAGCTCCGTCGTCGCGATGCTGACGCGATCCTCCAGTTGACTGGAGGCGAGCTTCAGCTCGGAGTACAAGCGCTCGCGTTCGAGGGCTTCGGTGAGATCGTGCAGCACCGTCACGACGGCCGTCAGTTCCGACCGTCCGGCAGGAACGCTGACCGCGACGGCTTCGACCGGCACGGCACGCTCGGTGTGCGGATCGGTCAACGTCAGTCGCTCGCGCACGCGATCGGCAGTGCCGCTCATCAACAGGCCGACAAATGACGAGAATCGAGCGACGTTTGCACGCGCACGACGAAGCGCCTGCGGATCGTGATCGGCGGAGGTGAACAAGGCCTCCGCCGGGCGATTGGTCATCAGGATCTTGCCAGCCGCGTCGCTCACGATGATCGGATCGACGACCGAGTCAATCATCTGCTCGATGCGCCGGCGCTCGGCACGCGCCTGTGCTTCTGCCGCGCGCAGCCGTTTGTAGTTGTCTTCGATTTCTCTGACCGCGCGCCCCAGATCGGTCACGTTGCGCAGAACCGAGACGAAGGTGCTCTGGCCGCGTTCGGCCTCGAGTGGCGTGCTCAGGAGCTCGAAGAGCAGGTCCGACCCGTCTTCGGGATCGACCAGGACCACTTCGCGCGCGCCGACGCCGGAGTCCACGGCGACGCTTCCAAGCGCAGAGGAGAAATGCAGGTTATTGAGCTCGAGGGCGTGACGGCGTCCTTCGCTCGTGTCTCCTCCCGACCACGCGAGCAACTGTTCCGCCCGCGTATTGCCCATGAGCAGCTTACCCTGCGCGTCGGTGAGGAGAATGGGATCGCTGACGGCGTTAATCACCGAGAACAACAACCGGCGCTCGCGGTCGAGGCTGCGATCGCTGGCGGCATGTCTCGAACGGAGGCGAGTGAGCTTGGCGCCGAACAGTCGTGCGAACCACGTCAGCACCCGATCGGGCCGCCCCTGATTCCCCTCCACGAGCAACAAGCCGGGCGACGGCCGCTGCCGGCCGGAACGGATCGGAATCGCGTGAAAGGGACGGCTGCCGAGTGGCGTCTCAGGGCGCGAGCGCCCGGGACCGAACCACGCGGACCGTCCGATCCGCACGACCTTCGACAGCTGGTCGCGCCCGTGCAGCGGGTCGATCTCGAACGCGCCCGTTCGGGCGGCGGAGATGCCGATGCCGGCAACGCCCCACAGGTGTGCATCACCACTGACCGAAACCGCACAGAGCGCGCGGGTGATGCCCGCGTGCTCCGCGAGCCAGTCGAGGCCGTACTGGGCGCAGGCTACGACGTCCTCGCAGCCGAGAAGGAACTCCGTCAGCGCCAGCCTGGCGTCGGCAGGAATGGGCATACGTGATTCGAACGTCGATCGCTGACTCAGCTCCGCACGCGGACACGCCGACGCGCAACGTCGGCCGGCACGCGGACGACCGTCTTGGCGGTCGTGACCTCCATCGCTTGCGGCCCGAGCAGAGACCGCGAGGCTGGCGGGACCTGACCAACGACTTCGGCGTACTTGAGATAGGTATCGATGGACGCGACCACGACGCGGGCCTCGACTGTGATCAGATCGATACCGACGAGCGAGACACGCACCCAGGCATCGATCACGATGCCTTTGTCGAGCACTCGATCAAGAACGTCGACAAGGCTTGTTCCGCTGGCGGCTCGTTCGACGGGCATCGTTCAGTTCCTCCGTCCGCGTCTTTCAACGGCTATTTGAGAGCAGGTGATGTTCGGCGACGCGATCGCGAGGCTCGCGCGCCTCGTGCGCGGTTGGACTGCAGGAGCTGTTGCTCGAGCACCTGCACGCGCGCTTCGAGCGCCTCGCCGTTGGCGCGCTGCGCCCGGCCGGGCGACAGGTGCCGATCGTGCGTCCACCAGTCGAGACCGATTTCACGCGCCTTGTCGAGCGAGCAGACGATCAGGCGAATGCGAATCGTCAGGAGCTCGACTTCCGCGAGCGAGACCTTGATGTCTCCGCCCACGAAGAGGCCCTTGTCGAGTACACGATCGAGGACTTCGACCAGTCCGGTCGACTGAGGACGAGAGAGATCGGAATGTATGGGCACGTCAGATCACTTCCGGATGCATCGTCGGCCGCCCCAGAATCCGGTCGACCGTGCGAATCAGGTCTGGTGGCAGGCACGGCTTTGCCAGAAACGCATCGCATCCGAGGCGTGCAATGCGCTCGCGCTCGTCGCTGAGCGCGTGGGCCGTGAGTGCGACGATTGGAACGTGCTTCAACCGCGGGTCGCTCTTCAACTCGGCCGTCGCCTGCCAACCGTCCATTCCTGGCAGCAGCAGATCCATGAGGATCAGACTCGGCATCGTTGAGCGAGCGAGAGCCACGGCATCATTCCCGGTTGCTGCCTCAATGACGTCGTAGCCGGAGGACCGGAGACACGTCGAGTACAGTTCGCGGGCGTCGTCGTAGTCCTCGACGAGCAGGATGGTTGGCCGATCGTCGTTGCTCATACCGTGAGGGGAGACTCTTCTGCCATCAAGCGAGCGCCATCGCGCTATGCACGAGTCTCGCCAAGCGTCCAGCCGCGAACCTCGGCTGTGCCATCGTTCAAGTCGCGAACTCGGTACGCTCTTCGCTTGAGCGCGGCGAGAGATGACCAAGCGACGTGTGCTCATCGTCGAAGACAATCAGGACGCGGGTGAGATGTATCGCATCCTGATCGAGCTCGCGGGACATGAAGCCCTGGTAGCTGAAAACGGAACGCTGGGGCTCGAACTGTTCAAGTCAGCGCAGCCGGACATCGCACTGGTGGATATCGGGCTGCCCGGGATGGATGGCTACGAGATCGCCCGCCGGTTCAGGGCTGAACCAAACGGCTCGGGGGTCTTCCTCGTGGCGCTGACAGGCTACGGTTCAGCCTCCGATCGCGACCGCTCCCGTCAAGCGGGCTTTGACCTTCATCTCCTCAAGCCGGTAGACCCGGAAACGTTGCAATCGGTCCTGGACGGCCGGGCATGACCGCATGGCGCGAACTCGGCGCCAAGCTCGAGGACCTTTCGTCGCGTTTTGCGTCGCCCCTGACACTCGCCTTCGTCGCACTCGCCGCGGCAGTACGCTGGCTGCTTGATCCATGGCTGGGCGACAGCCTTCCGCTGGTGACGCTATATGGAGCGGTCACGGCCGCGGTGTGGATCGGCGGCTACGGCCAGGGTGTGGTCGCAGCAATCCTCGGATACCTGGTGTGCGACTTCCTCTTCATCACACCGCGGGGAGTCTTCGGGTTCTCAGGAAACGAGTCATTCGTGGGGGCCCTGGCCTACTCAGTAACCAGCGGAGTGATCATCGGCCTGGGGAACGCCACACACAGGGAACGGCACAAGGCTCACGGTCACGACGAACTGTTACGAACGACGCTTGCCAGCATCGGCGACGCCGTCGTGACCACCGATCTGAGCGGGCGCATCACGTCGCTCAATCCGGTCGCCGAGGCACTCCTCGGCTGGACCGACGACGCTGCTGGAGGTGAGCTGCTGAGCGATGTCTTTCACGCCCTCAAGGAAGACCGCACGCCTATTGAGAATCCAGCCACGCTGGTCCTGCACCAGGGCCGGGTTCCCGCCGCGACGAACCATCACCTGCTGATTGCGCGGGATGGCACCGAGCGCCAGATTGAAGACAACGCCGCGCCCATCCGCGACGAAAACGGGTTGGCCGTTGGGTGCGTGCTGATCTTCCGGGACGTCACCGACCGGCGGCGGGCCGAACTGGCCCGCGAACGGAGCGAACGGGAGTTAACCGACTTCTTCGAGAATGCCTCGGTTCCACTGCATTGGGTCGGACCGGATGGCCTCATCATCCGAGCCAACCAGGCCGAGCTCGACCTGCTTGGGTACACACGAGAGGAGTACGTCGGACAGCACATCTCGAAGTTTCACGTCGATCGGGACGTCATCGACGATGCCCTGACGCGGCTTTTGCGCGGAGACGCGCTGGTCAAATTTCCCGCGCGGATGCGGTGCAAGAACGGGTCGATCAAGAAGGTGCTCATCGATTCCAACAGCCTGTGGAACAAGGGCCACTTCATCCACAGCCGTTGCTTCATGTTCGACGTCACACAGCAGAAACGAGAGGAAGAGACACGTTCGCTGCTTGCCGCCATCGTTGCCGCATCCGACGATGCCATCGTCAGCAAAACGCTGGAAGGCATCGTTCTGTCCTGGAACCAGGCCGCACAGCGGCTGTTCGGGTATTCACCAGCAGAGGCCGTGGGCCGCTCGATCGACCTGATCATCCCGCCCGAGCTTCGGTCGGAGGAACGCGAGATCCTTGCCCGGATCAGGCAAGGTGAGCGCGTCGATCACTTCGAGACAATCCGAGTGACGAAAGATGGCCGCCGGCTCGATGTCTCGCTGACCATGTCGCCTGTGCGTGACGACTCAGGTCGCGTCATCGGCGCATCGAAGGTTGCGCGAGACATCACTGAGCGCAAGCAGATCGACGAGGCCCTGAGGGACGCGGACCGGCGAAAAGATGAGTTCCTCGCGACTCTTGCCCACGAGCTGCGCAATCCACTCGCGCCCATACGGCACTCCCTCGAGATTCTTCTCAGGTCTGAGGGGGATCCCCGCATGTTCCGCCACGCGACGGACATCCTGGGCCGACAGCTGTCTCACATGGTCCGCCTGGTTGACGATCTGCTCGATGTCAGCCGCATCACTCGCGACAAGTTGCACCTACGCAAGACACGCGTGGATTTGGCATCGATCATCCAGGACGCCGTGGAAGCGAGCCGTCCCCAGGCCGAGCGGGATCAGCAGACGATCGAACTCCTGCTGCCAGAGCAGCCGATTTTCGTCGAGGCCGACCCCATTCGGTTGACGCAGGTCTTCAGCAACCTGTTCAACAACGCGTGCCAGTACACCGAGCCGGGCGGACGTATCTGGCTGACCGCCGAGCGTCAAGGCAACGAGGTCGTCGCCGTGGTGAGAGACAGCGGCATCGGGATGCCTGCCGATCAGCTCGATGGGATCTTCGAGATGTTCGCGCAGGTTGACGACGAGAGCGAGCGCCCGCGGCGAGGTCTGGGCATCGGTCTCACGCTGGTGCGACGGCTGGTACAGCTGCATGGGGGCACCGTGACGGCGCGAAGCGAAGGGCGTGGGCTGGGGAGCGAGTTCGAGGTACGTCTCCCGACCGCGGAAACAAAAGCGGACTTGGAAGCATCCGAGCCCGCACGCTTGATGGACCCGTCCACCCGCCGCATTCTCGTAGTCGATGACAACCGGGACAGCGCGGAATCGATCGCGACACTCTTACAGCTCAGCGGCCATCGCACGTTTGTCGTGCACGATGGCCTGTCCGCCGTCGAGGCCGCCGAACATTTTCGGCCCGATGTCGTGTTGCTTGATGTGGGGCTGCCAAAACTGAGTGGGATCGAGGCGTGCCGTCGCATACGCAGTCACGGCTGGGGCAAAGGCATGGTCATCGTGGCGTTGACCGGTTGGGGACAGGAGAGCGACCGGCGTAGCACACGCGAAGCCGGATTCGATGCGCACCTCGTCAA
>Ga0310810_10006462_pt1 | contig 13257 bp, 9 predicted proteins | sample NCmetagenome_FD_207641 | JGI IMG/M metagenome (GOLD analysis project Ga0310810, IMG submission 207641) | Soil microbial communities from experimental microcosm in Duke University, North Carolina, United States - NC | ecosystem: Engineered > Artificial ecosystem > Soil microcosm > Unclassified ... | reverse complement strand
TTGCGCCGCTTCACAGCCCGGTCGGCATGATTGATCGGAGAATAATAGCCGGGTGACTTCGGCAGCCCGGCCAGAACCGCCGCCTCTTCCATTGTCAGCTTCTTGGCTGGCTTGCCGAAATAATATTCAGATGCGGCTTCGAATCCGTACACCCCGTGCCCCAGATAAATCTGGTTAGCATAGAGCGTGAAGATTTGTGGCTTCGTGAAGTGCCGTTCAATTTGTGTGGAGAGCAGAATCTCCTGCATCTTGCGATGGAACGTGCGGTCCGGTGTCAGGAAAAGGTTGCGCGCCAATTGCATGGTGAGGGTTGAAGCGCCCTGCACTTTTCCGCCTGACACGATGTCCCGATACGCCGCCCCCAGCACTCGCCAGTAATTGACTCCGGAGTGCTTTTCGAAATCCTTGTCCTCTACCGAGATCAAAGCATCGCGCAGAACCTTGGGGTAATCCTCGTAGCTGGCCACCACCCGCCGCTGAAGAGCAAACGAGCCGATCACGCGGCCATGGTCGTCGTACAGATCGGTCGTAGAACTGGGCCGGTAATGCTCGAGTTGATCGACTTGCGGCAAATCAGTCGAGTACACGCCCAGCAGGCCGACCGAAGTGCCTGCAAGCGCCGCCACCAGCACCAGCAGGCCGATAACGATCCAGCCAACGTATTTCTTCCCCGTGGCCTCTGCGGGAAGCTCTCTGAATACAGATTGCATGTCAGGATGAGTACAGGATAGCAGCGTGGCACCGACAAATAGTGAATTTCCCCTATCGGAAGAGTGTCATCGGAAGTCCCTGCACCTTCGGGTAAGAAGCTTCCTCCTCGGCAGTGAAACGCGTGGCTACGCCATAAATGCAAAAAGCGCGCCGCGAGGCGCGCCTTTCACCATCAATCCCTAACTACTCAGCCTTTGCTCTGACGATTTTTCAGAACCTGAATCGCCTTTTGCAGTTGATCATCCTGCTGCGGACGCTGCGGCTTGTCCTGATCAGCGGGAGCGGCTTGCTGGTCGTCATCGGGCAAGGCCGCGTCGTCGTCATTGTCAGCGACCAGAATATTCGGAGTGACAGCGCTGTCCTGCAGCGCTTTTCCGCTCGGAGAATAATACTTGGCCACGGAAAGAATCAGCGCGGACCCGTCGGGAATCTCCATCACCTTCTGAATAGACCCTTCGCCGAAGGTCTTGTCGCCCACTACATCGCCGCGGGCATTTTCCAGAATAGCTGCGGCTATCACTTCGGCAGGACCGGCCGTTCCACGGTTCACCAGCACCACCAATGGCAGGCTCGTCAGGTGCTTCTGTGGATCGGCGTTAAACGCCTCTCGCGGGTATTTCTGTCCCTGCAGATAGGTGATCGTGCCGTGATTAAGGAACAGGTTCGCCGTCGCAACTCCCTCGGACTCCTCGCCTTGGGCATCATTACGCAGATCCAGGATAAGTTTCTTGGCGCCTTCTTTCTGCAAAGTCTTGATGCGCAGAGCCACTTCCTGGGCTTTGCCCGCAGTCAGTGCGTCCACTTTGATGTAACCGATTCCCTCATCCATGATCTTTTCACTGACCGACGGAATCGCCACATTGTCGCGGGCAATTGTGAACTTCTGCGGCTCGGCGCGCCGGGCGCGAACCACCGACACCGTTACATTCGACCCGGGCTGACCCGACAGTAGATTATGAATCTCCGCCAGCGACATATCACGCGTCGTCTTGCCTTCAATGGCTTCGATGATGTCGCTGCCCTGGATGCCTGCCTTTTCAGCCGGGCCTCCGGGAATAACTGAAATCACCGCGGCATACCCGAAGCGCTTGGAAACTGCTGCCCCAATGTCGGCCTTGGCAGACGTCTTGTGCTGCTTGTATTCGCTATATTGCGCGGGCGTCAAATAGCTGGAATCGGCATCCAGCGACTCCAGCAGCCCGTGCAAAGCCCCGTCGGTCACCTTCGGAATATCCGGTTCCTCGACGTACTCGCTGCGGACCCGCGAGAGTACTTCGCTGAAGACTTCCAGTTGCCGGTACGAACCATCTGTGCTGGACGCGTGGACACCGTTCAAGCCCAGCGCCATGAACATCACGATTGCAAGCGAGGAAACGAGGAGCACTGCTTTGATTTTGTTTGACATCGATTTTAGCTTCTTGGATGGAAACATCAGTTACCGAGAAGTAGTCTCATTATAGCTTTGGATGCCCCGGATCGTACTCTAGTTTCTGGCAATTTCGTCCAATAGTAATAGGGTCGATTTTCGCCAGTTTCCCCACACCAGCTGGTCTGTTTTCAGCATGTTAAAAGGCCGCCATGGATAGGCGGCCTGCAATGCCGGTCTTGGGTCGGGTTTAGCTCTGGTCGTTTCCTGCCCGTTTCCAGGACATCAGTTCGCCGATCGTCGACCCGCCTGTACTAGACACCGGATGCTTGTACGACTCGACTTCCTGCCGCGACGCTTCTTCCCCCACTGCCCGTATGCTGAGGCCGACCTTTTTCTCGTCAGGATTCATCTTGATTATCTTGAACTCGTGCTCCTGCCCAGGTTCGAGATGTAGCTGGGCCCCGTGCTCGTCCACCGCCTCGGAATTGTGGCAGAGTCCTTCGATTCCATCGGCAATCTCGACAAATGCTCCGAAAGTGGCCACCCGCAAAACTTTCCCGTGCAGGACGTCTCCAATCCGATGCTGCGCGAAGAAAGTCTCCCAAACGTCCGGTTGCAGTTGCTTCACGCCCAGCGAGAGCCGGCGCTTGTCCGGTTCGATTGCCAGCACAATGGCCTTCACGCGGTCGCCCTTTTTCAGCACTTCCGAAGGATGCTTCACCCGCTTGGTCCAGCTCAAGTTGCTGACATGAACCAATCCGTCGATCCCGTCTTCGATCTCGATGAAAGCTCCAAAATCGGTAAGGTTTCTAACCCGGCCTTCCACCGTCGAATTCACTGGATACTTGTCGTGCAGCGATTCCCACGGATTCGTCTCCAGCTGCTTCATGCCCAGCGATATCCGCCGTTCCTGCGGGTTCACGCTGATGACTACGCACTCGACGTTATCGTTCACATTGACAATCTTGGACGGGTGCTTCATCCGTTTCGACCACGTCATCTCGCTGACGTGCACCAGCCCCTCGATACCCTGTTCCAGTTCCACGAACGCGCCGTAATCGGTGACGCTGATGACGCGTCCATGAACATGCGCTCCTACCGGATACCGTTGCGCCGCGTCCAGCCATGGGTCAGGTGTGAGCTGCTTGAAGCCCAGCGAGACCCGTTGTTTCTCCTTGTCAAATTTCAGAACTTTGACCTGAATATGATCGCCCACATTCACCAGGTCGCGAGGATGAGTGAGCCGGCCCCACGACATATCCGTGATGTGCAACAACCCATCAATTCCGCCCATATCAACAAACGCACCATAGTCGGTGAGATTTTTCACAACTCCGGTCAGGACTGATCCCTCTTCGAGGTGTTCCAGAGTCTTGGAGCGCTTGTCGGACTGCTCTTCTTCCAGAAGCTGCTTCCGCGATACGACGATATTTCCGCGCTTCTTGTTCAACTTAATAACCGCAACTTCCAATTCCTGTCCCTTGAGAGCATCGAGGTTGCGGATGGGGCGGAGATCCACCTGCGAACCGGGCAGAAACGCCCGCGCACCCATGATGTCTACCGTCAAACCACCCTTGATTCGATCGACAACCATCGCCTTGATCGGCTTCTTTTCGTTATGCGCCTTTTCGATCTCGTCCCACGCCCGCAGCCGTTGCGCCTTTTGGTGAGAAAGGTTGATGTAGCCTTCTTCGGTCTCGCCCTTGTCGCGCATGACATCAATGGGATCGCCCGCCTGGAAACGCGGCTTGCCCTCGTGATCCATGACCTCGGCAATGGGCAGCATGCCTTCCGACTTGGCCCCGATATCAACCACCACGTGAGTGGGCGTGAGCTTCAGGACCGTGCCATGAATCACGTGGTCCTCTCCGGCCGCTTCCTCAGCTTCGGTGGTGAACGTTTCCAGCGCCGATGCGAAGTCTTCCGTCGGTGCGCTGGAGGCTGGTTTCTGGGTTTGAGTTGAAGCCGCGGCGGAGGGCTGCTCGCTTTCGGCGGGCGCCGGGGCATTTTCAACGGTTGGTCTCTCTTCTACGGTTGTGCTGAAATCTAGGTTACGGGCGGTGTTGTCGTCCAACAAGGTTTATGCCTCTTTGTATGCTCGCACCACGAGTGCGGATCGGGATGCGGGGTGTTCAGGCGAACTGCCGAGAGTCTAAGGTTAAGTTGAACCCATCCTGGCGGAAGGGCTAAGACAATCCAGCGACGACTAAACTCGAACCCGCGTCCAAGGGAACTCTTCGACTATAACAACCGCTTCCAAAGAGTGTCAACGAGGAGCCAGAAAGAAATTCTCGCCCGCCCAAACGCCGTTTGTGCCGGAGCACGCCCAACGGCGAAGTTCAGAAATTCTGTGCCATCTGCTACCCTGCATCGCAATGGACTATCTCTGGACTCCCTGGCGGTACGCCTATATTAGCGGCGCCCATAAGCCGGTCGGCTGCATCTTTTGCGAACTCCCTAAAGAAGACGACAAGAAAGCGCGAATCGTTTACCGCGGCCAGGACTGTTTTGTCGTCTTGAACACTTATCCCTATACCCCAGGGCACGTCATGATCGTTCCCTATGCCCACTTGAACGAGCTGCAAAAGCTTTCCCCCGATACTGCCCACGAGATGATAGAGCTCTCCCAGAAGATGGAAAATCTCCTGCGCACGCTCTACAAGCCTGACGGTATCAATTTGGGAATGAACATCGGGGCGGCCGCCGGCGCCGGCATCGCCGGTCACATCCACATGCACGTTCTGCCCAGGTGGGTGGCCGACGCCAATTTTGTCTCCGTGGTGGGCGAGACCCGCGTTTTGCCGGAAACTCTGGAATCTACCTGGATTAAGATGAAAGAAGCTCTTGGCGCCTAGCCCTTGGCGGTCTCTTCGGACCTAAGAAAGCAGGTTCTCCATCTCTTTCTCGCCAATCACTTTCACGTTCAACTCCTTCGCCTTGTCCAGTTTTGATCCGGCATCCGCGCCGGCTACGACGTAATCGGTCTTCTTGCTCACCGATCCCGATACGCGACCCCCGGCATCTTCGATCATCTTTTTAGCCTCCTCACGCGAGTATCGGGCCAGAGTACCGGTGAGGACGAACGTTTTGCCCGCCAGCTTGGTGCCACGCTCCTTCTTCTTGCCCGTGAATGTCAGGCCGGCATCGCGAAGTTGTTTTACCAGCTCCCGGTTGCGGGGCTCTTGAAAGAATTCCACGATGCTATGCGCGATGCGCGGGCCGACCTCATTGACCTCTTGCAATTCTTCTTCACCGGCGGTCATCAGCGAATCCAAGGATCCGAAGTGTTCCGCCAGGAATTCGGCGGTGCGCTCGCCCACGAAGCGAATTCCCAAACCGAAGATGACCCGTTCCAGGGGCAGCTTCTTCGAGTTGGCAATTTCGTCGAGAACATTTTGCGCCGACTTCTCGCCCATGCGTTCCAGGCTGAGCAGGTCTGCCTTCGTCATCCGGTAAATGTCCGCAACGTTTTTGACCAGGCCGCGGTCCGTGAGCTGGTTCACCAGAGCGTCTCCCATGCCCTCAATGTTCATCACACCGCGCGAGGCAAAGTGCAGAATGCTCTCCCGGAGCTTGGCCGGGCAATTCGCGTTCACGCAGCGGTGGTCGGCTTCACCCTCCGTTCGTACAATGTGGCCGCCACACACCGGACACCGCTCAGGCATCTGGAATGATTGGTGACCGCGCGGATGATCCTTGTCCTCGACAATTCCGACCACCTTGGGAATCACGTCGCCTCCGCGCTCCACATGAACCCAGTCCCCAATCTTCACCCCGAGCCGCTCTATTTCGTCCATGTTGTGCAGCGTTGCCCGGCTTACCGTGGTTCCGCCGATCGGTACAGGCTGCAGATGCGCGACCGGCGTTAGCTTTCCCGTCCGGCCAACCTGCACAACAATATTTTCGATCTTGGTGATCCCTCCCCGTGCCGCGTACTTGTACGCAATGGCCCAACGTGGAGCTTTTCCCGTGTACCCGAGTTCTTCCTGCAGGGAAATCCGGTCCACCTTGAAGACGATTCCGTCAATTTCATAGGGAAGATCGTCGCGCTTCTCCGCCCACTTCTGAATGAATGACCAGGCCTCATCGAAATTCCTAGCCAGAGCGCGTGCGGGATTCACCTTGAATCCGGCGTGCTCCAGGGCTTTCAAAGTTGCCCAATGACGGTCGAAATAGCTGCGTCCATTCACCAGCAGCATGTAACCGAAATAGTCGAGACGGCGGCTGGCAGTGATACTGGGTTCCAGCTGTCGAACTGTGCCGGCCGCAAAATTCCTCGGGTTCGCGAAGGTGGCGAGCCCCTGCTTTTCACGCTCCTGGTTCAGCTTCTTGAACGCCGCTATCGGCATAAGAAGTTCACCGCGTACTTCGAAGGAGGCCGGCATTCCCGCTTTCTTTAGCGTGTCTTTGGGTATGGACAGCGGCACCGAACGCACGGTGCGGACATTGAGTGTGACATCTTCTCCCGTCGTGCCATCTCCGCGGGTGAGCCCGCGCACCAGGTGCCCGTTATGGTAATGCAGGGCCAGCGACATGCCGTCGAGCTTGAGCTCGCAAACATACTCCACGTCCTTCCGCCCGCTCAGTTCGTGGACGCGGCGCTCCCATCCGCGAAGTTCTTCCTCGTTGTAGGTGTTGTCCAGCGACAGCATCGGAGCGGAGTGGCGGACCTTGGCGAAGCCCTCGCGCGGCTTCCCCCCTACGCGTTGAGTCGGAGAATCCGGTGTCACCAGTTCCGGATGCTCCGCCTCCAGCTTTTTTAATTGCTCCATCAGCTTGTCAAATTCGCTGTCGCTGATTTCCGGAGCGTCCTGAACGTAGTAGCGATGCTCGTGGTAGCGGATCTTGTCGCGAAGAGAGTCTATTTTTGGCTGGATATTTTTCGCGGACGTGGCCATGCAACAACGATTATAGTTGTGAAAACTGCATGGCGTTGAAGCCCCAACAGAGATTACGCGGCACCCGGAACGCGGATGCTCGTATTCTTTTCGTCAGACCAGATCCTCGAGTCGCAGGCCCTTCATGCTTCCTTTCCATGAGGACTGGAACTGCCTCTGGATAAATTCCGCGTCGTAGTTGCGATCTTCTGCCTTCAGGCTCTCGCGCAACCCGAACAGCGAACGCGGATTCCGCGGATTGTGCTCCAGATCCTCGCGGAACACTTTTTCTGCCGCGGCGGCATTGCCGTGCGAAAGCAGCACTGCCCCCAGCGATTCGCGGACGGGATAGAACCAATCCGGCGGCTCGTTATATTTGAGATTGTCCTGCACTGCTACTGCCTGCCGCAGCATCCCGACCGCGCCGTCTTTATCTTTCTTCAACAACGCAATCTTGGCTCCGAGAACGTTCTCTGCGATCTTAAGAATGTCTCTGGTCTTGTTGTTGACGGGCATGGAAAAAACCACGTCCTCTGGAGTTGCCTTCTCCGCCTCAGAAACGATCTTGTATTCTCCCTCCGCTTCCGCGAGCTTTCCCGTGCCTGCCAGCGCCATGCCGCGGGCGAAATGATAAAAAATTGTCTTCGTCTTCATCGCCGGATCCGGAGCCGGTGTCGCCAGGATGTCATTCCAGCGGTGGAAACGTACATCCACGGCCAACGCAATAGTAGCGAATCCCTCCAGCGGCGGTACCTCCTTGACGTGCGGATTCACGTTGGCCGCCAGCAGATCGGCCGCTCGCTTGGCCTCCGCGTAATCGCCGTTCATGGCCGCGCACATCGCGATGAAGTGAAGGTTGTGGCTGTAGTACATCATCGGGTAGATGCCCTGTGCGCCGCTTGCCTTGATATAGGTCTGGTCGGCCTCTGCCGCTTTCTGATTGGTCTTTACCGCTGATTCGTAATCTCCGGTCCGTATGTACACGTGGGCAGGCATGTGCACGATGTGTCCGGCGGCAGGCGCCAGCGACGCTAGCCGATTCGCTCCGGCCAGCGCCCGTTCTGGACTGCGCGATGCTTCTACCGCGTGGATGTAATAATGAATAGCACCCAGATGGTTCGGATCTCGGCGAATCACCGATTCCAAAGTTGCCACGATTTCTTCCGTGCCCTCTTCCGGCGTTCCGTCCTGATGCCACAGCCCCCAGGGATGCAGGTTCATCCCGGACTCGGCAAATAGCGTGGCCGCATCCAGATCATCGGGATATTGCTTCACCAGTTCCCGCATCGCATCGCGATAATCCTCCGCCGACTTGCGCCGGTCGCTTGAGCCTGGCTCCGGAAAGCGTTTGGCCATCGCCGCAATGTATGCCCGTTCGGTCGGAGAAGAAGTGCTTTCCAGGGAAATGGCCTTTTGCACCGCATCGTGCGCCTGCTTGAACCGGTCATCGCTGGCGGAATCGTTGTAATTCGGTCCAACCGCCTCGGCTACGCCCCAGTAAGCCATCGCCAGCTTGGGATCCAGTTCCGCCGCGTGAGCGAAGGAGCGCGCCGCCTCGTCGTGATTAAACGCGTAAATCAGCCGCAGTCCCTGGTCAAAGAACTGTTGCGCCTGGGGGTTGTTGGTCGTAACCGGATGATGAAGATCGCCCAGCCCGGACATCAGCGTGACTGCCCCAGCTTTCTGATGAGACGAATGCTGTCCTGCCGCCCCGACGCATATCAACAGCGCACACGTAATCGACGCCACGATCCTCATCTTCTTCGTCCTCCTGCTGGGAAGTTTCCAATCAAAACGGGGGAAGACACTCTTCAATGCAGCAATACCTGCCTACGCCGCGATAGCTTATTCGAAATCTTTGCCGCAAGCAACGTGAGACCGCCCCTGCTAATCTTTAGCCCGTATATATGCAACGGGCACTGATCCTCTACAACCCATCGTCAGGCAAAGGTCGTCATCGCAAGCAAGACATAGAACTCATGATCCGCGTTTTGCAGGACGCAGGTATCGAGACCAGGGCCAGCGTGACGGAAAATTCCGAGCGGGCTGCTGCCCAGGCCCGCGAAGCTGCCGCTTCCGGTTGCGACGCCGTGATTGCCTGCGGGGGAGATGGAACCGTTAATGACGTTCTGCAGGGCTTGGTCGGCACTCAAACCGCCCTCGGTGTGATACCTCTGGGCACGGCCAACGCTCTTGCCCATGATCTGAACATGCCCCGCCGGCCACTCAAGGCAGCCCGTGCCCTGCTGCATGCTGAGCCGCGCAGTTACTCGCTCGGGCACATTAGCTTCCGCGATAAAAGCGGACAGCCGGCTTCCAAGTACTTCACCGTAGCGGTGGGAGTCGGCGCCGATGCCTACCTTTTCTACAAGCTCGATCAGCAGCTCAAGGGCAAATGGGGCATGGCTGCCTACTATGCTAAAGCCACCCAGGTCTGGTTCACCATCAAGATGCGCTACTTCGAGGTCGAATTCCGCGACCTGACCGACCAGCCCGTTCCCGCCCGCGTAACCGAAATGTTAGCCGTTCGCATCCGCAATTTCGGCGGTGTACTCCGGACTTTTGCGCCCAGAGCTGAACTTGCCCGCCAGGAACTGCGGCTGGTGCTCTTTAAAACGAGTAGTCGCTTGCGCTACCTGCAATACATCTTGCATGCCGCCTCCGGAGGAGCCCGGGAACTCCCGGGAATTGAATTGCGGAATGCAGTCTCAGTAACCTGCCGCCCGGCGCCGGACAGCGATCAACGGATCTACGTTGAAGCAGATGGAGAACTCGTAGGAACTCTGCCTGCCGAGCTTTCCGTCGTACCACACGCCATTCGCCTTCTGGTCCCCAGGAAGTGAGCACTTGCCGAGCATGCCAATTCCAACCTTCTAAACCCCAAATTGCCGCAGGTGATGATCCGTGTGGAGATACCCCCAACGCATCCATTCCTCATCCGACATCATTCCGAACATAGGGTGTGGGTGCCAATCAAAGTCCCGAGGCACGCCGGTAAAACGATCGAGTAATCGCAGAAGTTCTTCTCGGTCTGCAGCAAAATCCGCCGGAGGGGTTCCCCCGAGTTCCTGATCCACTTCCGGACGTGTCTCGACCCCTTTCGGCCATGAGACTGGAAGATTTAGGGCAAGCCATTTCATAAGCTTTTGTGGATTGCCTCCTACCGGAGTGACAGGCTTTTCGCCGATTGTGACCCGGAACGAATCCGCCAGATGGCACAACATCTGGTTAGAAGTCATCCGCCCCCAGCAACGCGCCGAGGAAACCTGAATCTTTTCTATGCGGGCAATGATCTCTAGCCTGTCACTCGCGCGCGATAAGGTTTTTCTCGGCATCGCTTGATCTTAGCAATTACCGGCAATGCGCTGTGCTTTTGCATTCTGATAGTTTGATAGCTTAAGAAACTTGGAATCGATCACTCATTTTCTGACCGGGGCGTGCCTGGGCCGAGCGGGCCTGAATCGTAAAACCGCGCTTGCCACTCTGACTTTGACCCTGGCCGCGGAAGCCCCTGACCTGGACGTAATCGCTCAGCTTCGCGGCCCGGTCTTCGGATTTGCTCACCATCGGGGATTTACTCATTCCTTTGCCGGTGTGCCGCTCGTTGCCGCGGCGGTGGTCGGTTTTGTTTACCTGATTTGGCGATTGCGTGGACGCAAAACCAGTCTTCCTCATCTTCCGCCGCGTTGGGGATTGCTCTTTCTGTATGCCTGTGTTGCAGGCTTAAGCCATATTCTGCTCGACTTCACCAACAACTACGGGGTGCGGCCGTTCTGGCCTTTTTCCGGGAAGTGGTATTCATGGGACATTGTTTTTATCGTCGAGCCCATTATGTTGGCTCTCCTGACCGGTGGACTGCTCCTGCCCTCGGTGTTTGCGCTCATCAATGAGGAAATTGGCGCGCGTCAGCGTGGACCGGGAGGCCGGATCGCCGCCACTGTGGCGCTGGCAGGTGTGCTCGCCATATGGGGGTGCAGAGATTTCGAGCATCGCCGCGCCCTCGCCGCGTTGAATGCGCGCTTGTACCAGGATGAGGAGCCCATCCGGGTTTCGGCTTATCCCTATTGGTCAAATCCATTTCGTTGGAGCGGCCTGATCGAGACCCGGAACTTCTACGCCATCATGTGGGTTGATTCGCTTAAGCCCGATGTCGACCCGGAAGACCGCATGGAAATTCGTTACAAGCCGGAAGAGACGCCGGTTACCTTGGCGGCCAAAAAATCGTACCTGGGGCGTGTATATCTTGACTGGGCCCGGTACCCGGTTACAGAAACCGAGGAACTCTCCGCTCCGCAGTCCGGCTACCTGGTTCGTTTCTATGATCTGCGCTACCGTTATCCCGGCCGCCGCACCAGCCCCCTGAGCGCGGCGGCTCAGCTGGATCGCACGTTGCAAGTCGTGGCCGAGTTCTTCGGCTCGCGAATGCAGCGCCGGCTTCCCGACTGATCACACCTTGACGTGCAAGCCCGTCCGCGCAACAATCAGTACTCCTGATGAGGTGACTATGCTGGCCTATTTATTTGTAGTGCTCGCCGTGGCGGTTCGGTTCCTGCCCCATCCCCTTGCTTTCACTCCGGTGGCGGCTGCCCTCCTTTTCTTTGGCGCGCGCGGCGACCGCCGTCACTGGTGGCTTCCCCTTGCGCTGCTCGCGGCGTCCGATGTCATCCTCACCAAGTTCGTATATTCCTATGTGTTTTCCTGGGATCACTACGTCAGCATTGCCTGGTACGCCGCAATTCTCTGGCTGGGAACTCGTTTGCGAAATCATCAGCGCCCCCTCCCGCTGCTGGGCGCCGCCCTGGCTAGTTCAGTGTCATTTTTCATCGTCAGCAATTTCGCCGTGTGGGGAGCCTGGACCGATATGTACCCGCGCACCCTGGCTGGCCTGATGACCTGCTATGCTGCCGGTCTGCCGTTTTTCCGCCGCTCGATTGAAGGTGACCTGCTCTTTACCGCCGCCATGTTTGCTACTCCCGCGCTGTTGCACTACCTGGCCGGGATCATGGACAAGTCAGCCGACGATCATATCGCGTCGGTCTAAAGCTTCTGAAGATCTGCAAACCACTCCTGCCTGGTTTGGATCTCGGGTTCATTACGCCCCGGGGTGAATCAACCGCACCAGCCAGAAGGCTGCCGCGGCGACCAGGGCCGACGCCGGAATCGTCACCACCCAGGCCCATACGATGCGCCGCGCCACGCCCCATCGCACCGCCGACAGCCGATGCGTGGACCCCACCCCCACGATTGCCCCGGTGATTGTATGCGTCGTGCTTACGGGGATTCCTGCCAGCGCGGTCGAGAAAAGCGTGATGGCTCCCGCTGACTCGGCGCAGAACCCGCCGACCGGTTTCAGCTTGGTGATGCGCGAACCCATCGTGTGTACGATCCGCCAGCCCCCGAAATACGTTCCCAGCGCGATTGCCGTATGCGCCGCCAGAATGATGGGCCAGTGCCATTTCCCCCAGTTGCTACTTAATTCCTTGGCCGTTAAAAAGTGCGCTCCATAAAGGGCGCTGGCCACAATTCCCATGGTCTTCTGCGCATCGTTACCCCCATGCCCCAGGCTGTAAGCCGCTGCCGAGAGAAGTTGCAGCTTGCGAAACCAGACGTCGATGCGTTGCGGAGCCTTATCGCGCAAAAGCCAGTACACGGCTACCATGAATGACCATCCCAGAATCAGCCCCATGATGGGCGCGACCACGATGAAAATCAGAGTTTTGTGCCAGCCGGCAGCGATGATCACATGCCATCCTGAGCGCATGACCGCGGCTCCGGCATACCCGCCGATCAGCGCGTGCGAAGAGGAAGTTGGCAATCCCCACCACCAGGTGAGCACATCCCACACGATGGCGCCGAACAGTCCCGTGATTACCACGTACTGCGTGACGGTCTCCAGGCGAATCATCCCGCCGCCTATGGTCTTGGCGACGGCGGTTCCGAGAAGAAACGCGGCTACAAAGTTGAAGAACGCAGCCCATGCCACTGCCAGTTTCGGGGAGAGTACCCTCGTCGACACCACGGTCGCAATGCTGTTGGCTGCGTCGTGAAATCCGTTGAGGAAATCGAAGATTAAGGCGACCAGTACTGTCACGATCAGCAGCAGCAGTTCAGGCTTCACCGGTTTTCCTGTTGACTAAGCTTATCGGGATTTCAGGTGTTCTTGAGTACCACGGTTTCAAGGACGTTGGCAACGTCTTCCGCCTTGTCGGTCGCCCGTTCGAGGAACTCGAACAACTCCTTGATTTTAATCAGCTGGATCGGATCTTTCTCATGTTCAAACAGCCTGGCGATCGCATGTTG
>Ga0310810_10006461_pt1 | contig 13259 bp, 13 predicted proteins | sample NCmetagenome_FD_207641 | JGI IMG/M metagenome (GOLD analysis project Ga0310810, IMG submission 207641) | Soil microbial communities from experimental microcosm in Duke University, North Carolina, United States - NC | ecosystem: Engineered > Artificial ecosystem > Soil microcosm > Unclassified ... | reverse complement strand
TTGCGCTACAAGGTTGCGATGGCAGTTCGCACATTTCTCGATCAGCATGGCTTCATCGATGTGGAAACCCCGATGCTGACCAAGTCTACCCCGGAGGGCGCACGTGATTATCTCGTGCCCTCGCGTGTCAATACCGGGCATTTTTTCGCCTTGCCGCAGTCCCCTCAATTGTTCAAGCAACTGCTGATGGTGGCAGGGTTCGACCGCTACTACCAGATTACCAAATGCTTCCGTGACGAGGATTTGCGCGCCGATCGTCAGCCTGAATTCACCCAGATCGATATCGAGACCTCTTTCCTGAACGAAACCCAGATCATGGCGATGATGGAAGAGATGATTTGCCGGGTATTCAAAAGCGCCATCAACGTTGATCTGCCCAGCCCTTTTCCGCGTTTGACGCATGCGGACGCAATGTCGCGCTACGGCTCAGACAAACCTGACCTGCGCGTTCCGCTGGTTTTGACCGAGCTTACCGATGTAATGAAGGATGTCGAATTCAAGGTGTTTCGCGAGGCGGCGCACAAGCCGGGGGGACGTGTAGCGGCACTCCGGGTGCCCGGAGGCGTCAGATTGTCGCGCAAGGAAATCGATGACTATACAAATTTCGTTGCGATATACGGCGCCAAAGGTCTCGCCTACATCAAGGTCAATGCGCTGGAAAATGGCCTGGAAGGCTTGCAGTCCCCGATATTGAAGTTCCTGCCCGAGGCGGCTATAAGGGTCATCCTGGAGCGTGCGGGTGCAAAAGACGGAGATCTCATATTCTTCGGTGCGGACAAGGCCCAGGTGGTCAATGAAGCCCTCGGCGCCTTGCGCGCCAAAGTGGGACATGACCACGGTTTCGCAGAGCCAGGTTGGAAGCCGCTGTGGGTCATCGATTTTCCCATGTTCGAACGTGACGAGGAGGAAAACCGCTGGAAAGCCCTGCATCATCCGTTTACTTCGCCCGCCGACGGGCATGAGGATTTACTGGAGACCGATCCTGAAAAAGCCTTATCCAAGGCCTACGACATGGTGCTGAACGGCTCCGAGATCGGCGGCGGTTCGGTGCGTATTCATCGGACGGAAATTCAGTCGAAAGTATTTCGCGCATTGAATATTGGAGCCGATGAGGCGCAGGAAAAATTCGGCTTCCTGCTCGAAGCGCTGCAATACGGCGCACCCCCCCATGGCGGCATAGCGTTCGGCCTCGATCGCGTGGTCGCCATGATGGCCGGGACCGAATCTATCCGTGATGTCATTGCATTTCCGAAGACCCAGCGCGCTCAATGTCTGCTGACCCATGCGCCCAGCGCTGTGGGTGAAAAACAGTTGCGCGAACTGCACATCAGGTTGCGCCATGCGCACGCAGCAAATGCCTGACCTTACCTTGCGCAAAGTGCCGGCAATTACAGCTAAAGACGGGACTTATCTAGGTAAATACCGCCGAATTACTGCCACTTTCGTCATTCCGGGCTTGACCCGGAATCCAGCTCATCCCTATGACTAATGCTATCCACCGTGGATACGAGCTTTTTCTGTTGAGTCGAATAGGAATGAGGCTTTGATCACGTTTCTATGAGTCTCTCCTGAGACATTCCTTTGCGGGAAAATGTATAAGATTCCGGTTTCAGTTCTAGTAGTAATCCATACGCCCGATATGCAGGTTCTACTATTGGAACGGGCCGATCATCCGGGCTATTGGCAGTCGGTAACAGGTAGCCAGAATCAGGGCGAAACGCTGGTGCAAACCGCGATGCGTGAAGTAGCCGAAGAAACCGGGCTCGATACCAGCCGCTACCTGCTAACTGATTGCGGTATCCAGAACGAATATGAGATTTATGAGGAATGGCGCTGGCGTTATGCACCGGAGGTGATGCACAACACCGAGCATGTGTTTGCGTTACTTGTGCCTGAGCCACTGCCAGTCACTGTTGCCGCACGGGAACATCTCAATTTCACCTGGCTGCCCTGGAAGGAAGCGGTGGAGAAGGTTTTTTCTCCAAGCAATGCGGATGCGATACGGCGCCTGGCCCGATCTACTTTGGGGAATGAATATTCATATCTACCTGAACCTGGAGCACAGGAGAACCGATAATTCATATTATTGTCGTATATAGTTTTCTGACGAGATGATGGAGCAGCCATGCAAGCAGAAGCCATAGCATTTGATCGTTTCGACACTTTGCAGGATGAGGATTGCGAACAGCGCATCGCACAGGCCAAGGCCGCGCTCGGCAAGCGCGCGGTCATACTCGCCCATCATTATCAGCGGGCGGATGTATACAAGCATGCCGATCTCACCGGCGATTCGCTGAAGCTTTCGCGTCTTGCCTCCGGGACGGACGCGGAGTACCTGGTGTTTTGCGGCGTGCATTTCATGGCCGAGGTTGCCGATATTCTCTCCAAGCCGGAGCAGATCGCGGTCTTGCCGGACCTTGCCGCTGGCTGCTCGATGGCCGACATGGCCAGCCTTACCAAGGTGGAACGGGCGTGGCGCGAACTGGCGGAAGTGCTGGAGCCCGACGAGATGGTTACTCCCGTCACCTATATCAACTCAGCCGCGGACCTGAAGGCCTTCTGCGGCGAGCATGGAGGCATCGTCTGCACCTCCAGCAATGCCGTAAAGATCTTACAGTGGGCTTTTTCCCGTCGAGAAAAGGCACTGTTTTTTCCGGACCAGCATCTGGGGCGCTGGAGCGGCCACAAGCTCGGAATACCCCTGGATGAAATGGCGGTATGGGATTTTGATGAGCCTATGGGCGGATTGACGCCGGAGCAGATCAGGAAAGCTAAGATTTTATTATGGAAAGGCCACTGTTCAGTCCATCAAATGTTCCAGCCGCAGCACATACTGCGCTTTCGCAATCAACATCCCGAGGGGAAGGTCATTTCCCATCCCGAATGCAGTTTCGAGGTTTGCAAGAATTCGGATTACGTGGGCTCTACCGAGTACATTATCAAAACCATCCGGGAGGCCGAGCCGGGAACCCGCTGGCTGGTGGGTACCGAGCTGAACCTGGTCAGCCGTATTGCAGAAGAATTCAAACCCGAAGGCAAAATAATACAGTTTATGGCCTCGACAATATGCATGTGCTCCACCATGGCCCGTATCGATCCCCAGCATTTGGCCTGGGCGCTGGAAAACCTTGTAGCGGGCAAGGTGGTGAATCAGATCAAGGTGCCGTACGCCGAGGCACAACTGGCAAAGCTTGCGCTGGAGCGAATGCTGGAGGTTTCGGCTTGATGAGGAAGCATTACCAGGCCGATAGCCAAGGCTGTAGCCGAGCCGGCAGCCCGGGCAGCGGGACGTTAATCGACAAGGGGGGATCAATTCTTATAGGTAACGCCATACCTAGACCTTTGTTTCTTATACCGTTTTTTCCAATACAGGGCTTTTCGCGATATGCTTGACACGCTACATATCGCAACATACAACATCCATAAAGGTGTTTCTCATTTCAAACGCCGTATGGTGGTGCACCAGTTACGTGACAGCCTGCGTACGCTTAATGCCGATATCATTTTTTTGCAGGAGGTGGTCGGGGATCATAAAGGACATGCCGCCCGCTTCGAAAATTGGCCGGGCGCCCAGCACGAGTTTCTCGCCGATTCAGTTTGGACCGATTTCGCCTACGGAAAAAACGCAGTATACGATGAAGGGCATCATGGCAATGCCATTCTGAGCCGCTATCCCATTACGCGCTGGGACAACGTGGATGTTTCGGCCCATCGCTTCGAAAGCCGCGGCATGCTGCATTGCGAAATCGCTATCCCGGAGTGGACGGACAGACTGCATTGCATCTGTGTTCACCTGGGGCTGTTCAAACGCGGCCAGGCGCAGCAATTGCTGGCACTGGAACAGCATATCGAACAACTGGTGCCGCCACAGGCGCCGCTCGTCATTGCCGGAGATTTTAACGATTGGCGCGAAATGGCGAGCCGCGTCCTCGTTGAACGGCTTAATCTGATGGAAGCCTTCGAGTTGACCGAGGGCAGGGCTGCGCGCAGTTTTCCTGCGGCTCTGCCGCTGTTTCGCCTCGATCGAATCTATATCCGTGGCTTTCAGGTAGAAAAAACGCAGGTGCATCAGGGCAAGCCCTGGTCGAAAATTTCCGATCACGCTGTACTGTCGGCAAGAATGGTTCGTGCATGACGACATTCGCGACATTAGCAAGCCGTAACGAAATCGCTGCCGCTGCAGCCATGCTGCGAGCGGGTGGTGTGGTTGCCTTCCCGACCGAAACGGTTTATGGGCTGGGGGCGGATGTCTGCAATCCTGCGGCTGTAAAACGAATATTCGAAATCAAGGGTCGTCCTTTCGATCATCCGCTCATCGTTCATATAGCGGATTCATCGAAGCTGCAACACTGGGCCGAAGATGTACCGGAACAAGCCTGGCTATTAGCCGAGCGCTTCTGGCCGGGTCCTCTGACATTGATATTGCCGCGCAGCCGCCGCATCTCGAAAAACATAACGGGCGGACAGGATACGGTTGGTCTGCGCGTACCGAGTCATCCTGTCGCGCTCGCCTTGCTGGACGCGCTAGGCCCCGAAGGAGCGGTTGCTGCTCCCTCGGCCAACCGGTTCGGCCATGTGAGCCCCACAACCGCAGCTCATGTGCGCGAGGAACTGGGCGATAGCGTGGACATGGTTCTGGATGGAGGGCCATGCGAGGTTGGACTGGAAAGCACCATTGTAGGTTTTGAAGGCCAGGGTAGCCAAAAGAGCCATAGAGAGAACAGCAGAGCCATTATATTCAGGCCGGGCGGCATCCCGCTGGCAGCGCTGGCCGAAGTGCTGAACGGGAATATCGCCATGGCTGAAAAGCCAAATCATACTCAGCGAGTGCCGGGCGCCCTTGCTTCCCATTACGCCCCGGCAACCCCGCTGGAGCTATGCCCCCGGGAATATTTGCCGCTCCGCTCTCTCGAATTGGAGCTAAAGGGAGTAAATTTAGGAATCGTGACCTGGTCGGCCCAATGCACCGAACAACTCAATCACTGGGAAAGAAACAACGTTATGCACTTTCCCATGCCGCCTGCCCCCGAGAGCTATGGCCGCCTGCTATACGCGACCTTGCGGCGGCTCGATAATCAGGGTTTTGATCGTCTATTAATAGAAGCGCTCCCTGACGAACCGGAATGGACGGCTGTCATGGATCGGTTGCGGCGCGCCAGCTGTAACGATGTAAAGACGAATTCTAAAGATGAGGCCGTGTATGGATAATGGAAATCAACCGCTTCGCGCCGTGCTGTTTGACGTGGACGGCACGCTGGCTGATACCGAACGCGACGGTCATCGCATCGCCTTCAATGCCGCGTTCGCGGAACTCGGCCTGGACTGGACTTGGGACGTCGACTTATACGGCGACCTGCTGAAGATCACCGGTGGAAAAGAGCGTATCCATTATTATATGAAAAACTATGCTCCAGCCGAAATGGACCGCATGGGTCTAGATGGCCTGGATGCCTGGATTGCCAGCCTGCATAAGATTAAGACGAAGCATTATGTGAGCCTGCTCGAAGGCGGAGAAATTCCGTTGCGTCCCGGGGTTGAGCGCCTGATCCAGGGCCTGCGCGATGCAGGAATAAAAATTGCCATCGCAACCACGACGACAGAAGAAAATGTAACGGCTTTGTTGAAGTCCACGCTGGGGGAAGATTCTCTCGAATGGTTTGACGTTATCGGTGCGGGAGATATCGTACCCGGTAAAAAGCCCGAACCGGATATTTATCATTGGGCACTCGAACAGCTTGGGTTGCCGGCACAACAATGCATTGCGGTGGAAGATTCGGAAAATGGGCTGAAGGCGTCGCTTGCGGCAGGACTTGACACGGTTGTGACAGTGAACGCTTACACCCGGCTGCAAAATTTTAATGGTGCTACGCTCGTGCTATCGGATCTGGGTGAACCCACCCAGCCATTCGCTGTGCTTGAGGGAGATGCATTTAATAGCGGATGGGTTGATGCGGAACTGCTGTTAAAATTGAAAACTTGAAAATTGTATTTCTGAAGAGATATCCCTGGGAGAGCCCCTTAATCCTTTGACGGGCTCGTCAAATTTTCGGCTGCTCTTTTATGCAGAAGCTGAACCGAAATCAAGTTGTCATCCCCCACGGATAACATAGGACCCCTGATCATTTCTGATAAGAAAAGCAAAGTGCTGCATCCCCGCGCCGCAAATTATTCCCGTCGAGTCCTGTATGTCTTTGAAGGCGTCGGGCTGATCGTTATTGCCCTCGCCACGATATTCGCCGGTTATCAGGAAACCATGTCCATGATCAACACAGCCAGAGTCACATTGGCGGACCTGTTGTTGATGTTTCTCTATCTGGAAATTTTGACCATGGTTGGGCTCTATTTCGAGTCTGGCAAGCTCCCGGTACGGTTTCCTCTTTACATTGCCATGGTGGCCATGGCGCGCTACGTGATCGTGGATATCAAGGAAATGGATAATCTCCGGCTGCTCGGTGTATCCGCCTCGATAGTGCTTGTCGCGGTGGCCGTATTGGTCATCCGCTATGGACATGTGCGTTATCCCTATCTGGAAGATATGGAGGAACTGGGCGAAGCCACGCCTCATAATAACCATCCCCGCGATTAAAGCTGATCAGGCGCTAGAGCGTCTTTATGCATTCAAAGCTTCGGACAAAATGAGGCACGGCAGAAATTCTGTCATTGCCGGATATGCAGGGCTAGTAACCATGGCAACAGTATTACAATAAGACATATTACGGCGAGATATTGGCATAGAGGTTGGAATGGGAAAACCGGTAGTTGGCGTTGTGATGGGTAGCAGCAGCGACTGGGAAGTGATGAGGCATGCAGCGCTTGTATTAAAAGATTTTAATGTGCCCTGCGAAGCCGAGGTCATCTCCGCCCATCGCACCCCGGACCGCATGTTCGAATATGCCGAGACCGCCATCGAGCGTGGACTCAAATGTATCATCGCCGGCGCCGGTGGCGCGGCGCATCTTCCCGGCATGATCGCAGCCAAAACTGTCCTGCCGGTGCTGGGTGTGCCGGTTACGTCCAGACAGCTTCAAGGTCTCGACTCCCTTCTTTCCATTGTTCAAATGCCCAAGGGCATTCCCGTCGCTACGTTTGCCATAGGCGAGGCGGGCGCATCCAACGCCGGACTGTTTGCGGTCGCCTTGCTGGCGGTGCAAGACGCCCGGCTTGCCCAGCGGCTTCTCGAATTCCGCAACTCACAGCGAGCAACAGTTGCGGCCATGACACTGCCCGAATTATGAGCATCGCGCCGGGAGCAATGCTGGGTCTCCTTGGCGGGGGCCAGCTTGGCCGCATGTTTATAATGGCGGCGCAAAGCATGGGCTATCGCGTCACCGTGCTCGATCCGGCTGACAACAGTCCATCAAGCAGCATAGCCGACCGGCATTTATCCGCCGATTACCTCGACGGAGATGCGTTGCGCGAACTGGGGTCCACCTGTGCGGGTGTCACCACGGAATTCGAGAATGTACCGGCTGAAGCCCTCAGAACACTGACTGAATACTGCATTGTCAGTCCTCCATCAAGCAGTGTCGCGGTCTCCCAGAATCGTATACTGGAAAAAAAATTCCTGGTCGCCAACGGGTTCGAGGTCGCACCTTACAGGGTGATTCACAATCCGGATAACTCGCATAACCTGAATGGCGCAACACCACAAGCGCATCCGGAACAACTCTCGAGCTTGTTTCCCGGAATTCTCAAGGTGAGCCGGCTGGGCTACGACGGCAAGGGACAGGTACTTGTGAACAACGCGGCAGAGCTGGAGAGCGCATTCGCCACCATGAACCGGGAGCCCTGCGTTCTGGAAAAGCTGATGCCGTTGGAAAGTGAAATATCGGTCATCGTGGGGCGCGCGTTCAATGGCGAGGTTGTTACATTTCCTGTGCCAGAGAATCAGCATCGAGGCGGTATCCTCGATATCAGCATTATTCCCGCCAGAGTATCACCGGTGGTTATTCAAAATGCATGTAAAATTGCGGCGCGTGTCGCGGAGAAGCTTGATTACCGAGGAGTGCTATGTGTCGAGTTTTTTGTGCTTGCCGATGAAAAACTGCTCGTCAATGAAGTTGCGCCCCGGCCCCATAACAGCGGTCACTATACTATTGATGCGTGTATGACCTCTCAGTTCGAGCAGCAGGTACGGATACTCTGCGGCATGCCGCTCGGAAGCACCGAAATGCACGGCGCGGCGGTGATGGTGAATCTGTTGGGTGACCTGTGGCGTGAGGGAGAGCCGGAATGGGAACGAGTGCTGCGGCATCCCAACGTAAAATTGCACCTGTACGGCAAGCTGGCGGCGCGGCCCGGGCGCAAAATGGGGCATTTTACAGTCCTTGATAAAACCGCTGAAGCCGCGTTGCAGCTCGCACTGGAAATCAAGCAATCGCTTGAGCGCTAGCAGATGATAGGCCAGTGAGCATGCATAGAGACACGGCAATGAGTAATGAAGTGGCATTATTTGAAACGAGCCTGCAAAGCTTGTCGCTGCTGCATCGGGGCAAGGTGCGCGACATTTACGAAGTAGATGACGACAAGCTCTTAATCATCCAGACGGACCGGCTTTCCGCATTCGATGTGATTCTGCCGACACCTGTGCCGGGCAAGGGCAAGTTGCTGACGTCGCTATCCAGCTTCTGGTTCGAGAAACTCGCTCATATCGTTCCCAATCACCTTACCGGTGTACCCCCCGAATCTGTCGTAGCGGAGAGCGAACGCGAACAGGTGGCTGGCCGCGCGTTTGTGGTAAAACGGCTGAAGCCGCTGCCCATCGAAGCTATCGTGCGCGGTTATGTCGCAGGTTCAGGATGGAAGGATTACAAGAGTAGCGGCATGATATGCGGGATCACGCTCCCGGCCGGACTGCGCGAAGCGGCGAAATTGCCGGGAGGGGCAATTTTTACGCCTTCGACCAAGGCGGCGCAGGGCAAGCATGACGAGAATATTGGATTCCCGGAAATGGAGCGGCTGTTGGGCAAGGACCTCGCCGAGCAGGTACGGGAAAAGTCGATCGCCTTGTATACGGAAGCGGCGAATTACGCGATTACCAAAGGCATTATTATCGCCGACACGAAGTTCGAGTTCGGCCTGGATAACGAAAGCAGGCTTTATCTCATTGACGAAGCGCTAACCCCTGATTCATCCCGTTTCTGGCCAACCGACCAGTACGCGCCGGGCAAAAATCCTCCCAGTTACGACAAGCAGTTCGTACGCGACTGGCTTGAAACGCAGAACTGGAATAAAAAAGCGCCAGCTCCCGCATTGCCGCTCTATGTCCTTGCCAAAACTACCGCAAAGTATCAGGAAGCCCTGCGGCGCCTGGTGGCATAAGTCGTTGTATAGCTGTGCAGGCCACAATGAGTGAAGCATTGCGCTACATGTTGTGGAGCCAACGAAGGTTCAGCAAAAGTGGGAAAGTAGGCCGGGCTCTGCCCGGCGTTCTTCACCATTTGTCAGGCATAGCCTGACCTACAGCTGACTCTACAATTGATAGGGTGAATACATGAAGCCTTACGCCGTATAAACCGTACAAACGATCAGCCCGAAAACAGCCTGATCAGCATCTTTGTTCCCAGCAAGTAAAGCAGCACCACAAAAATTTTCCTCAGTGTGGCAGTCTGCATGATATGAGTGGCTTTCGCGCCCCATGGTGCTGTCAGCATACTTGCCAGTACCACCCATCCCAATGCCGGTAAATAAACATATCCCAGGCTGTATTGCGGCAGCGGCTGGGATTGCGTCATTCCGTTAACAATGTATCCAATGGCGCCCGTTACGGCGATGGGAAAACCTACCGCGGCGGCAGTTCCAATTGCATGTTGCAACCTGACATTGCAAAAGGAGAGAAACGGTACAGTCAGCAAACCGCCACCGATTGCAACAAAACTGGAAATCAGCCCAATGACGCCACCAGCCCCGAGCATGCCTGCCCGGCCGGGCAGGTTGCGGCTGGGTTTGGGTGCAATGCCGAGCAGCATTTGCGTGGCGGCACAGTAAATGAATACAACAAAGATAATACTGAGCGAGCGGCTGGGAAGCCCGCTTGCCAACGTGGCGCCACCCAAAGTGCCGACAACAATGCCTGGGGTAATATATTTCACCACCTGCCAGTTGACGGCGCCATGCTTGTGGTGGGCGCGCAGGCTGGCCGCGGAAGAAAATATGATTGCCGCCATGGTGGTGCCCAAGGCGAGGTGCAGGATGCGGTCCGGGGGGAAATGCTGGGCAGAAAAAATAAAGGTAAGCACCGGCACCAGGATCAAGCCCCCGCCGATACCCAGCAGCCCGGCGAAGAAACCCACGACCGCACCCAGCAGCAGGTAAACTCCCCACCACTCCACGTCAGGCTTCGCAGTGCATTGCCCGAACGGTCATTACAAAATCCCGATAATGAAGTTCCACTCCGCCGGGTCCACCGGCGTGATAGATAAGCGGCTGCCCTTTTGCAGGATGCGCATGCTCGCCAGTTCAGGATATCCCCGCAATTCCTTGATGCCAACCGGGCGTGTTTTGTTGACCAGCCGCACGTCCACATTGAACCAGCGGGGATTCTCCGGCGTGGCCTTTGGATCGAAATATTTGCTGCCGGGATCAAATTGCGTGGCATCAGGATAGGCGAGCTTGCTAACCTCGGCAATTCCCGCAATCCCCGGCTGTTCGCAACTTGAATGATAAAAGAAAACCTTATCGCCGACGCGCATCTGGTCACGCATGAAGTTGCGCGCCTGATAGTTTCTCACTCCGTACCACGCAATGGTCTGACCAGGCATTGAGGCAAGGTCGTCAATGCTGACGTCCGATGGCTCTGATTTCATCAGCCAGTAACGCATAAATCGCTCATTTATTTGATCTTCAGGTTAAGTCCCGGCTTCAGTTTGATTACTCAGCTTCGGAGAATCATAAGGAGAAAAGTATAACAGCCCTGCTTCAGCAACAGAGTCGCCAAGCGGATCGGCTTTGTTCAAGAATGGCGATTGTCTGACGGGCGAGACTTAGGGAACCGTTGAACAAATCTCCGCTGGCGCGACGGCGGCTTCGCGGGATGGGATGCGCGAAAGGCGACGACGCGAATGGTTGATCCCCTTCGCTAGGAGCCTGACAAGGCAGACCGCCTGCAAAGCCCCGTCCCATCCGGGTTGCTGTTAAAATCAGGCGCTCATGGCGTTGCGCTCCTTGGCATCGTAGTCCCAGCTACGACCTGCGTCGCGCGCCTTATGGTCATCCCGATTTTAACAGCAACGCGCTCCGCGAGGATTTGTTCAGCGGTTCCTTAGGTCTCTCCCACTCTCTGATTCCCCCAGGAATGATGTGGAATAGTGGGTGGGGCTCGGGAATAATGATGCCTCGAAATTGCCGATGAAGATCAGGTGCTCGCCTGTGCAGTTTTTCTCTCAAGTGAGCCCATTCATATAATAGCTGCCCTTCTGTTTCTTCGATTAACGCCACTGTCCCCGGCTCTAAAATTCTATTTACATCAAAGCAGTAGCCGCGCCTCTCGGCCTCCACTGCGAGTCCCGTAAGAAATGTGCCGACCGCCTGGATCGGCTCGGGATGCGAGCGAAATCGGATGAGCTGGGGATGCTGCCGATAGCCGCGAGTTGCCCCAGCCAATACCTTTTGAGCCAGCAATGCTTCTCTCCATGCTGCGGTCAAACCTTTGGCATCGAGATAACGCGGATGAACAGTCCAGAGACGCATAAGCTGCGCCATTCCTGTAGATATGGTCTAGGATGAAGCATAGCGTCCTTCACATGCCATGTCATGAAGAATCTTGAGAATACAAAACATGTGAATCATCAACCGAACAGGCGCAAATTTATCATCTCCACGCTTTCCGCAGGATTCGCCGTGGCAGTTTGCCCGCTTTATGCACAATCTGTTGCGAACAGTAGCAAGGCTGGGGCCCTAAAAAGCGAACAGGGCAATCCGGAATCGGTGTTGCACGACTCGGGTATCCGCACCATCAAGCTGTTCCTCTGTGGCGACGTCATGACGGGCAGGGGGATAGACCAGATACTGCCGCATCCCGGCAATCCCACTCTTTACGAGGGGTATATGAAAAGCGCGGCAGGGTACGTGGAGCTTGCCGAAGAGGCGAACGGTCCCATTCCGAAACCAGTAAGCTTTTCATACATCTGGGGAGATGCACTTGCCGAGCTCAGACTGCGGAAACCGGACTTGCGCATCATTAATCTGGAAACCGCCATAACCCGTAGTAACGACGTACAGGAGAAGGCAGTCAATTATCGGATGAATCCGGACAATATTCCCTGCATTACCGCGGCGGATATTGAATGTTGCGCGCTCGCGAACAATCATGTCCTCGATTGGGGATATCAGGGCCTTGCCGAGACCCTGGATACCTTGAGGAAAGCCGGCATCAAAACGACTGGCGCCGGCGCAAATATCGAAGAAGCTCGCGCGCCTGTGGTCATGCCTGTTTCCGGAAAGGGGCGCGTGCTTGTCTTCTCATTTGGATCGGAAACAAGCGGCATACCCTGGAGCTGGGATGCGACGGCGGGTAAGCCGGGCGTAAACCTGTTGCCTGATTTCTCTCTGAAAACCGTACGCGATATCCGGGATCACATCGGGAGGCAAAAACGCACGGGAGACATTGTTGTTGCCTCGATTCACTGGGGAGGCAACTGGGGATATCAGGTGCCGCATGAGCAACAGGAATTTGCTCATTGGCTGATCGATGACGCGGGCGTTGATATCGTTCATGGCCACTCTTCCCACCATGCAAAAGGGATCGAGGTTTATCAGGGAAAGCTCATCCTTTATGGCTGCGGCGATTTCCTCAACGACTACGAAGGAATTTCCGGGCATGAGGCTTACCGAGGCGATCTTTCGCTGATGTATTTTGTAAGCGTGGAGCCAGGGGACGGCAAGCTGGTCAAACTGGATATGGTACCCATGCAGATGAAACGCTTCAGGCTGAATCATGCGTCCAGGAAGGATGCGGTTTGGCTGAAGGAAGTCCTGGACAGGGAAGGGGGAAAGTTTAAAAGTGGGGTTGAGTTTGTTGCCGATACATTGATACTACGATGGTAAATCCCGCCTGAATGCCCAAATTGCTAAATTGACGAAGGCCTGAGGCTGACCTGAATAAAGCTTGAATAGGGCAAAGCGAAAAGTCCTCCCGGCCCACAATTGATCTTTTATATTACAGCAGCGCTTCGCCTCATGTTTCAATTCCCTTCTCACGCAGTTCCGTTTGCGCCTGTTCGCTCTTGTCCAGATGCAGCCCCATAAATTTCAGCACGGCC
>Ga0310810_10006460_pt1 | contig 13259 bp, 12 predicted proteins | sample NCmetagenome_FD_207641 | JGI IMG/M metagenome (GOLD analysis project Ga0310810, IMG submission 207641) | Soil microbial communities from experimental microcosm in Duke University, North Carolina, United States - NC | ecosystem: Engineered > Artificial ecosystem > Soil microcosm > Unclassified ... | reverse complement strand
TAGAAGCCCTGGTCCTCGTCGGGCACCAGGCTCCCCGGGGTGATGCGCCACAGGCCGGCGGCGATCGCCACCATGCCGAGGAACAGCAGCACCCCGACCGCGGCGCGCCGGATCATCCACGCCACGCCGCTCTCGTAGCGGTCGGTGACGCGCTGGAAGGCGCGGTTGAACCAGGCGAAGAAGCGCGCCGGCACCTTGTGCTCGTTCCTGAGGATCAGCACGCAGAGCGACGGCGTGAGCGTCAGCGCGACGATGCCCGAGATCACCACCGCGATGGCGATGGTCACCGCGAACTGGCGGTACAGCTCTCCCGCCAGGCCGCCGAGGAAGGCGATCGGCACGAACACCGAGCAGAGCACCAGCACGATCGCCACCACCGGGCCGCTCACCTCGCGCATCGCCTTGATCGCCGCGTCGCGCGCCGGCAGGCGCTCCTCGTGCATGATGCGCTCGATGTTCTCCAGCACCACGATCGCGTCGTCGACCACGATGCCGATCGCGAGCACCATGCCGAAGAGGGTCAGCGTGTTGATCGAGTAGCCGAGCAGGTACAGGCCGGCGAAGGTGCCGATCAGCGACACCGGCACGGCGACGATCGGGATCAGCGTGGCGCGCCAGTTCTGCAGGAACAGGAACACCACCAGCACCACCAGCAGCATCGCCTCGGCGAGCGTCTTCACCACCTCGCTGATCGACACCCGCACGAAGCGCGTGGTGTCGTAGGGCACGGAGTAGGTCATGCCGGCCGGGAAGCGCGGCATGATGGCGTTCACCGTCTTCACCACATTGTCGGCCACGTCGAGCGCGTTGGCGCCGGGCAGCAGGAACACGCCGACCAGCGTCGCCTCGCGGCCGTTGATGCGGCCGACGAACTCGTAGTCCTTGGAGGCGAGCTCGACGCGCGCCACGTCCTTCAGGCGCAGGTTCGAGCCGTCCGGGTTCGAGCGCAGGATGACGTTCTCGAACTCCTTCGGGTCGGAGAGCCGGCCGCGCGTGGTGACGGTGTACACGAGCTGCTGCTCGTTGGTGTTCGGCGGCTGGCCGATCTTGCCGGCGGCGAACTGCGCGTTCTGCTCGGCGAGCGCGCGCACCAGGTCGGTCGGCGTCAGCCTGAGCTGCGTCAGGCGGTCGGGCCGCACCCAGATGCGCATCGCGTAGTCCTTGGCGCCGAAGATCTGCACGTTGGTCGTGCCCGGCACGCGCTTCAGCTGGTCGAGCACGTTCAGCGTGACGAAGTTCGAGATCGCCAGGTTGTCGTAGCGCCCGTCGGGCGAATAGAAGGCGAGCACCTGCAGGAACGCCGAGGAGCCCTTCTCCACGGTCACGCCCTGGCGGCGCACTTCCTCGGGCAGGCGCGGCTCGGCGGCCTTGACGCGGTTGTTGACGTTGAGCGCCGCCTGGTCGGCGTCGGTGCCGATGTCGAAGGTGACCTGGATCTGCAGCAGGCCGTTCGAGCCCGAGGTCGAGCTCATGTAGATCATGTGCTCGACGCCGGTGATCTGCGCTTCCAGCGGCGCGGCGACCGTCTGCTCGAGCGTCTCGGCCGAGGCGCCCGGGTAGATCGCCTGCACGGTCACCACCGGCGGCGCGATCTCGGGGTATTGCGCGACGGGCAGCGTGCGCATCGACGCGAGGCCGGCGAGCACGATGAAGATCGAGAGCACGGCCGCGAAGATCGGCCGGTCGATGAAGAATCTCGAGAACATTATTTCTTTTCCGTCTTTTCCGTCTTTTCGGCGACGCGCACCGGCGCGCCCGGGCCGAGCTTCATCACGCCGTCGGTGACCACGCGCTCGCCGGCGTTGAGCCCCTTGGTGATGATCCACTGCTCGCCCGACCACTCGCCCGCCTCGACCGGCCGCGGCTCGACCTTGCTCTCGGCGTTGACGATGTAGACGAACTTGCCCTGCGGCCCCTCCAGCACCGCGCGCTGCGGCACGGTGACGGCGTTCGGCCGCGTGGCGCCCTTGAGGATCACGCGCACGAACTCGCCGGGGCGCAGCGCCGCGTCGGGATTGGGCAGCTCGGCGCGCATCTCGCGCGTGCCGGTGGCCGGCGAGACCCGCACGTCGGCGAAGTTCACCCGCCCGGTCTGCGGATAGAGCGATCCGTCGGCGCGCTTCAGCGCCACCTCGAAGCTGCCGCCCCCGGGCAGCACCAGCCGGCCGGCCTGCACGTCGGCCTGGATCGCCTGCTGCTCGCGGTCGGGGATGCCGAAGTTCACCCAGATCGGCTGCACCTGCGTGATGGTGGTGAGCAGCACGTCGGGACCCGAGACGAGCGAGCCTTCCTGGCGCAGCGAGCGGCCGCTGATGCCCGAGGCGGGCGCCTCGACCTTGGTATAGGCGAGGTTGAGGCGCGCCTCGGTGAGCCGCGCGCGCGCCGCCTTCAGGTCCGCTTCGCCGATCGCCTCGGCCGACACGGCGTCGTCGTAGTCCTTCTGGCTGACCGCCTTCTCGGCGTAGAGCGGCTTGAGGCGCGCGGCGTTGCGCTTCGCCTGCTCGAGGCGCGCCTGCGCGGCGGCCACGTCCGCCGCGGTGCGGTTGGCCGCCGCCTCGAAGGGCGCCGGGTCGATGGTGTAGAGCGACTGGCCCTTGCGCACCGGGCTGCCCTCGGTGAAGTTGCGCGAGAGCAGGATGCCGGTGACGCGCGCGCGCACCTCGACCTCGCGCGAGCCGGCGGTCTGGCCGACGTACTCGAAGGTCTGCTCGAGCGAGCGCGGCTCGACCGCCACCACGTTCACCTCGGGCGGCGGCATGCCGGCGAACGGGTTGCCGCCGCCCTTGCCCTTGCCGGCGCCCTTCTCCGAGCCGTTCGACGCGCCGCAGGCGGCGACGAGCGAGAGGAGGGAGAGGAATAGAAGGCGCACCGCGCTACGCATGGCTGGACTCCGGGAATTGTTCTTGCTGCGGGGGTTACTGGGTAGTAACATCAATGGTACCGATCGGTAACATGGCATGTCAACCCGGCCCGCCGAGAAAATGCCGCGTTTGAAACAGCGAACGCCCTCGCCGCGGGAACGCATCCTGCAGGCGGCGCGCGAGCTCTTCTACCGCGACGGCATCCGCGCGGTGGGCGTCGACGCGGTGGCCGCGGCGGCCGGCACCAACAAGATGACGCTGTACCGGCACTTCGCCTCGAAGGACGAGCTGGTGGCCGCGTGCCTTGCCGGCGTTTCGGCGCAATCGGAGCGGATCTGGGAGCAGGCGCGCGACGCGCACCCGGGAGACGCGCAGGCGCAGCTGCGCGCCGTGCTGCGCCACGTCTCGCGCTTCGCCGACGAGTTCAGCGCCCGCGGCTGCCCGCTCGCCAACGCCGCCATCGAGCTCACCGAGCCGGCGCACCCGGCGCGCAAGGTCATCGAGGCGCACAAGCGGCGCAGCCGCGAGCGGCTGGTCGCGCTGTGCCGCGAGGCCGGCTACCAGCATCCGCAGCGCGTCGCCGACGAGCTGTTCCTGCTCATCGAGGGCGCGCGCGTCAGCCTGCAGAGCGTCGGCCGGGGCGGGCCGGGGGCGCGCCTCTACGCGCTCGCCGAAGCGCTGCTGCGCGCGGCGCCCAGGACGGCGAGGAAAAAGCTGCGGGCTCATGCTGCCTAGTCGCGCGGCGGTGGCGGATTTCGACAACCCGCCTTATCTTGCTTCCGGTGATGGGGAGAAAGCGCTCCGCCCGGGCGGCTGACCTGGGCCTCTCGGCCGGCGACTTCGCGGCCCTCGAGCGGCTCGATACGCCGCAGAAGATCCAGGCGTTCCTGCACGAGCTGCGGCAGAACTTCGAGCTCGACGGCCAGACCTGCCGGCCGGTCGCCGCGGTGCTGCGCACCGGCCGCGCGCACTGCATCGAGGGCGCGATGCTCGCCGCCGCGGCGCTCTGGGTGCACGGCGAGCCGCCGCTGCTCCTCGACATGCGCGCGGAGCGCGACTTCGATCACGTGGTGGCGCTGTTCCGGCGCCACGGCCGCTGGGGCGCGATCTCCAAGACCAACGGCATCGGCCTGCGCTGGCGCGACCCGGTCTACCGCACGCTGCGCGAGCTCGCGATGTCGTACTTCCACGAGTACTACAACCGGCGCGACCACAAGACGCTGCGCGAATACTCGCTGCCGTTCGACCTGCGGCGCATGGATCCGGCCGTCTGGGCCGGCGGCACGAAGCACGCCTGGGCGGTGTGCGAGGCGCTCGACAGGCTGCGCCACTTCAGGCTGCTCGAGCGCCGGCACCTCGCGGCGGTGGTGCGCCGCGACCCGTTCGAGCGCCGCGTCGGCTGGATTCCCCAGTACCGCAAGCCGCGCGCGCTCGTCGAGAAGCTCGCGCGCCAGCGCAGCGCCCGCCAGAAGCGCAAGCGCCGCCCTTAACAGGCTGTTACAGCTGTTGCACTTTCCCGGTTCACTTTAAGGCGCAGGGCGCGTGAAATGGCCATGCGTACAACGAACCGGAGGTCGACATGCTGAAGAAAATCATTCTCGCCGTGGCCGCGCTCGGCGCCTCGTCCGCTGCGCTGGCGCACGACAACGACTGGGACCATGGCCGGGGCCGGGGCTGGGGGTGGGGCCATGCGAACCACTATCGCTACTACGCGCCGCGCCCGATCTACGTCGTGCCGGCGCCGCGGGTCGTGTATGCCCCTCCTCCCCGGGTGGCGTATCCGTACTACGCGGCGCCGGTGGTGGTGCCGCCCGCGCCGGTCTATCCGGCCCCGGGCGTGTCGATCCGCTTCGACATCCCGCTGTAGACTGTAAGGAGTCGGGCCGTGCCGCGACCCAATTGCGGCACGGCCACTTTTCCTGAAAGGAGATCGATGGAACGGCGAAATCTGCTGAAGCTGCTTCTCGCGGCGCCCTGGGCCGCGCAGCGCGTGCTCGCCGCGCCTCCCGCCAACATGAAAGGGATCGAGGAGCTGCAGAAGAACTGGAAATCCTTCCTGCCCGCCGGCGCGAGCGTGCCGACGCCCGCCGAGCCGCTCAAGCTCAGCAAGGAGGAATGGAAGAAGCGCCTGCCGGCGCAGTCGTTCCACGTGATGCGCGAGGAAGGCACCGAGCGCGCCGGCACGAGCCCGCTCAACGCGGAAAAGCGGCCGGGCGTCTTCGCCTGCGCCGGATGCGGCCTGCCGCTCTTCACGTCCGAGATGAAGTTCGAGTCGGGCACCGGATGGCCGAGCTTCTTCACCCACATCCCGGACGTGTTCGAGACGAAGAAGGACTACTACCTGATCTACCCGCGCGTCGAGTACCACTGCAAGCGCTGCGGCGGCCACCACGGCCACGTCTTCGAGGACGGCCCCCAGCCGACGGGGCTGCGCTATTGCAACAACGGCGTGGCGCTGAAGTTCATCCCGAAGGACGGCGCCGCCTAGCGACCGGAGGGAGTCGCGCTAGCGTTCCGGCGAGGCGAGCCTCAGGTCTTCCTCGAGCGCCGGGCCGGGGAAGTGGAAGCGCACCGGCCCGTCGGGCAGCGCGTTCAGGAACTGCTTGAGGTACGGGCTCTGCGAGGCGCGCACCTCGTCCGGCGTGCCGCGGCCCATCACCTGGCCGTCGGCGATGACGTACACGTAGTCCGCCACCACCAGCGCCTCCTTCACGTCGTAGGTGACGACGACCGAGGTGAGGCCGAGCGCCTCGTTCATGTCGCGGATCAGCTGCACGATGTGGGTGAGCGAGATCGGATCGAGCCCGGCGAAGGGCTCGTCGTACATCATCAGCTTCGGGTCGGTGGCGATCGCCCGCGCGAGCGCCACGCGGCGCGTCATGCCGCCCGAGAGGTCGTTCGGCATCATGTCGCGCGCGCCGCGCAGCCCCACCGCGTGCAGCTTCATCAGCACGATGCGGTGCAGCACCTCCTCGGGCACGTCGAAGTTCTCGCGGATCGGGAAGGCGACGTTCTCGAACACCGAGAGGTCGGTGTAGAGGCCGCTCGTCTGGAACATCATGCCGATCTCGAGGCGCAGGCGGTAGAGCGCCTGCGACGAGAGCTTGTGCACGTCCTGCCCCGCCACCGTCACCGTGCCGGCGCGCGGCCGCAGCTGCCCGCCGATGATCTTGAGCAGGGTCGACTTGCCGACGCCGCTGCCGCCGAGGATCGCCACGACCTGGCCGCGCGGAATGGCGAGCGACAGGCCGCGGAAGATCTCGAGGTCGCCGTAGGAAAAGTGCAGGTCGCGGACCCGGACCACGTTCTCCATCGGGGACAATTCTAGCCGTGGACACCCATCCCTACGCCCGGCTCACCCCCGACGTGGTGCTCGACGCGGTCGCCGCGGCGGGCTACGCGCCCGACGGGCGGCTGCTCGGGCTGAACAGCTACGAGAACCGCGTCTACCAGGTGGGGCTGGACAGCGGCGAGATGGTGGTGGCGAAGTTCTACCGCCCGGGGCGCTGGAGCGACGCGCAGATCGACGAGGAGCACGACTTCGCGCGCGAATTGGCCGGGCGCGAGATCCCCGTGGTCGCCCCGGTTGCCTCGCTGCGCTTCCACGAGTTCAGGATTGCCATCTATCCCCGCCGCGGCGGGCGGCCGCCCGAGCTCGACGACCCGAAGACCCTGGAATGGATCGGCCGCTTCATCGGCCGCATCCATGCGGTGGGCTCGACGAAGGCGTTCGAATTCCGGGACAGGCTGGATGCGCAAACCTTCGGCCACGAGCCCCGCGCGTTCCTCCTCGGCACATCGTTCATCCCGCCGGACCTGCTCGAAGCCTGGAAAGCCGTCACGGCACAGGCGCTGGCGGGCGTCGAGCGCTGCTACGAGCGCGCGGGCGCCGTGCGCTCGATCCGCCTGCACGGCGACTGCCATCCCGGCAACATCCTGTGGACCGACCACGGAGAAACGAGAGGACCGCACTTCGTCGACCTCGACGACGCGCGCATGGGGCCGGCGATCCAGGACCTGTGGATGCTGCTCTCCGGCGAGCGCGCGTCCATGACGCGGCAGCTCGGCGACGTGCTCGCCGGCTATCGCGACTTCGCCGACCTGGACCCTCGGGAGCTGCATCTGCTGGAAGCGCTGCGCACGCTGCGGCTCATCCACTACTCGGCCTGGATCGCGCGCCGCTGGGACGATCCGGCGTTCCCGGCGGCCTTCCCCTGGTTCGACACGCAACGCTACTGGCAGGACCGTATTCTCGAATTGCGCGAGCAGATCCCGCTCATGGAAGAGGAGCCGCTCACTCCCGCATGAACTTCGCGAGCTCGGGCGTGCCGAGCGAGCGCTCGAGGTAGCCGAACGTGCCCTTTTCCTTCACTTCGCGCGCGGCGTCGAAGAGACCGGTCATCGCCGCGCGGTAGAGCGAAGTGGCGAGGCTGATGCGCCGCACGCCGGCGTGCGCGAGCTCGGCGACGCTGAACGACTTGCCCTTGATGCCGGCCATGAAGTTCACCGGCTTGCCGAGCGCCGCGCACACCTTGCGCACCGCCTCGAGGTCCGGCAGCCCGGGCGCCATGAGGACGTCGGCGCCGGCGTCCGCGAAGGCGCGCAGGCGCCGGATCGTGTCGTCGAGGTCCGGGTTGCCGCGCAGGAAGTTCTCCGAGCGCGCTGTCAGGGTGAACGGCAAATCCAAGGACCTTGCGGCCAGAACGGCCGCCCGGATGCGCTGCACGGCGAGGTCGAAATCGTAGAGCGGCTGCGCCTTGTCCCCGGTCGCGTCCTCGATCGAGCAGCCGACGAGCCCGGCCTGCGCGGCGAGCCGCACCGTCTCCGCCACGACCTCCGGAGAGTCGCCGAAGCCCTTCTCGAGATCCGCCGACACCGGAAGGTCGGTCGCCGCGACGATGACCCGCACCTGGGAGAGCGCCTCGTCGCGGGCGATGCGCCCGTCGCGCCGGCCGAGCACGCCGGCCGCGGCGCCGCTGGAAGTCGCGAGCGCCTGGAACCCGAGCCCGGCGAGCAGCCGCGCCGAGCCGCCGTCCCACGGGTTCGGGATCACGAACGCGCCCGGCCCGCGGTGCAGCGCCTGGAAACGCACTGCCTTCTCCTCCTGCGTCGCCATGCTTCCTCCTAAATGGTGGCCGTCGCCATTTTCATGCGGTTCTCAGGCGCAGCAGGCGCACGCCCGCGACGGCGACCAGCGGCACCAGCAGCGTGATCAGGGTCGCGGCGATCATCAGCGCGCCCACCTCGTGGTAGTCGGCGGGGATGCGCACCTGGCCGCTCGCCCGGTCGCGCACCTCGCGCGTGACGACGTAGATCTGGTTGAGGTACTTGGTGCCGAGCTGCGCCGCGGACAGCGCCAGGTTCGAGAACGACGCCATCACCGCGAAGTAGGTGGCCTTGAGATTGGCCGGCGCGCTGTTGGCGATCCAGGCGAGCATCGGGATCATGGCGATCTGGCCGAGCGGCGACTCGAGCGCGGTGTCGATGATCGCGATGGTGCGCTGGTCGACCAGCCCGCCGGTGTGGCGCGCGGTCCATTCGTGCAGGCCGTAGAACATGCCGATATTGGGCAGCGAGATCAGCGTGCCGGCGATGGTGAGCATGACGACGATGCTGGCGATCGAGTTCCTCGCCATGTAGCCGCGCAGGCCGAACATGCCGACGAGGGTCAGCGCGTAGGCGACGAGCGCGAGCTTCGCCTGGAACGACTCGTCGAAGCCGAGCACGTCGATCATCCACCAGGTGGTGCCCTGCCCGGTCGAAGGCATGGCGCGGAACACGAACAGGATGAGCGCCGTGGCCACCAGCGTCTCGCGCGCCTCGGGCGAGAGCTCGCGCGCGAGCCGCCAGAGCAGGAAAACGATCACCGCGAACGAGCCGGCGAAGATCGCCTCCTGGCCGTACGGCAGGCCGGACAGCCCGACGCCGAGAATGAGCGCGACGAACGCGAGGCTGCCGCCGAGGATCGACCAGTTGGGATGCGTCTTCTCCTCGCCGTGCACGGCGAGCAGGCGCTCGATCTCCGCCGGCGAGCGGCCCTGCCGGCGCAGCCGCCGCGCGTCGCGCCACTTGATCGCGCCGTGCAGGATCACGCCGAGCACGGACACGAGGGGAATGGCGAGCGCGACCTTGAAGACGTAGGCGTAAAGGCGCGCCTTCTCGGCCTGCGGCAACGCCTCGGTGCCGTAGAAGATCCACACGTTCGCCCCGGCGACGAGCGCGAGCCCGCCGATCACCGCGACGCGGCCGAGCGTCTGCATCGTGGTGTGCATGCTCTTGCGCGTCGCCTCGTCGTACGGCGCGCCGTTCTCGTCGACGCGCGGCACCGCTTCCACCGTCATCGCGTCCGCCACCGCGTCCTGCACCATGTACGCGGTCGGGGCGAGCAGCGCGGCGAGCACGTACCAGTGGTTCATGCTCATCGTGCGCGCCATGGCCGCCGGGTGCTCGGCCAGGCCGACCATGATGAGCAGGCTGAGCGCGATCGCCGCCGCCCCCAGCCAGACGAGCAGCGCCTTCCAGCGCCAGATCAGGTCGACCACGTGGCCGACCGGCATCTTCAGCGCCCAGGGGATGCCGGCCCAGAAGGCGAGCGCGGCGAGGAACTCGGCCGAGAGGTCGAGGTACGCCTTGACGAAGAACGTCCCGGCGATGCCGGTGAGGCCCGAGATGCCGTACGCCGCGTAGACCATCAGCGGCGGCAGGTACGACAGCCGGAAGAAAGGGGCCCTGCCGCCCCCTTCCGTGTTCATTCGCTATTGGTTGACGATGTGGTTGTCGCGCACCACCTTGCCCCAGCGCGCCATGGCCTCGGCGAGGAACTTGCCGGTCGCTTCCGGGCTGAGCGCCTGCACGTCCATGCCGAGCGTCTGGGTCAGCGTCCTGTGCACGTCGGGCAGCTGGATGACCTTGTTCAGCTCGGCGGACAGCTTGTCGATGATCGGCTTGGGCGTGCCGGCCGGCGCGAGGATGCCCCAGAACGCGTAGGCGCCCTGCCAGGGAATGCCGAGCTCGGCGAGCGTCGGCACGTCGGGCATGGTCGCCGAGCGCTTGTCGCCCGTCAGCACCAGGGCGCGCATCTTCCCGCTCCGGACGTGCTGCGCCTGCGCCGCGGTGGAGGCCATCGCGAAGTCGATCTGGCCGCCCATCACGTCGGTCGAAAGCGGCCCGCCGCCCTTGTACGGCACCGGCACGAGCTGGATGCCCGCAGCCTGGTTGAGCAGGATGGTCGCGAGGTGCCCGAGCGAGCCGCTGCCGACGTTGCCGATCGTCAGCTTGTCCGGGTTCGCCTTGGCCGCCTTCAGCACGTCGGCGAAGCTCTTGTATGGCTTCGCCGCGCCCGTGGTGATGGCCATCGGCGCGGTGCCGACGATCATCACCGGCGAGAAGTCCTTGATCGGGTCGAAGGGCAGCTTGGGATTCAGCGCCTGGTGCACGGCGTGCGTGTCGAAGATGAACACGTACGTGTAGCCGTCGGCGGGCTGCTTCGCCACGTAGTCGGTGCCGATGATGCCGGAGGCGCCGGTGCGGTTCTCGACGATGAACGGCTGCTTCAGCGAGTCCTGGAGCTTGGCGGCGAGCAGCCGCGCCAGCGGGTCGACCGAGCCGCCCGGCGGATAGGGGGAGACGAACTTCACCACGTGCGTGGGCCACTCCTGCGCCTGCGCCGGCGCGGCGAAGCACAGCGCCAGCAACAGCCTAAAAAGCCACATTCCTGCCTCCTTTGAGTTTGAGCATCTCGCGCGCGTCGTTCGGCGACGCGACCGTGAAGCCGAGCTCCTCGAGCACCCGGCGCGCCTTGGCCACCTGCTCGGCGTTGGATTTGGCGAGCTGGCCGCGGCCGAGCCACAGGCTGTCCTCGAGGCCGACGCGCACGTTGCCGCCCATCACCGCGCTCATCGCGGCGATGAACATCTGGTTGCGGCCGGCGCCGAGCACCGACCAGTAGTAGGCGTCGCCGAACAGCCGATCGGCGGTGCGCTTCATGTGCAGCACGTCCTCCGGATGCGGGCCGATGCCGCCGCGGATGCCGAACACCGACTGGATGAAGAGCGGCGGCTTGAGCAGACCCCGGTCGAGGAAGTGCGCCGCGGTGTAGAGATGGCCGATGTCGTAGCACTCGATCTCGAAGCGCGTCTCGTTGTTCGCGCAGGAACGAAGGATGAATTCGATATCCTTGAAAGTATTCTTGAAGATGCGCTCGTCCGAGCCGGCGAGGTAGGGCTTCTCCCAGTCATGCTTGAAGTCCTTGTAGCGGCCAAGCATCTCGTACAGGCCGAAGTTCATCGACCCCATGTTGAGCGAGGCCACTTCGGGCTTGAGCCTGAGCGCCGGCTGCAGCCGCTCCTCGGTCGACATGGTCGGCGCGCCGCCGGTGGTGAGGTTGATCACCACGTCGCACGCGCTCTTGATCTTCGGCAGGAACTGCCGGAACACCTCCGGGTCCTGCGTCGGGCTGCCGTCGCGCGCGTTGCGCGCGTGCAGGTGCACGATCGCCGCGCCCGCCTTCGCCGCGCCGATCGCCGCCTCGGCGATCTCCTCCGGCGTCACCGGCAGGTACGGCGACATGCTCGGCGTGTGGATCGAGCCCGTCACCGCGCAGGTGATGATGACCTTGCCTTGCGCTGCCGCCATGCCTCCTCCTCGATGGAATACGACTCAGACCAGGTAGCGAACGCCCCCGCAGACCGAGATCGCCTGGCCGGAGATGTGCTTGCCGGCGTCGCTCGCGAGGAACAGCGCGGTGTTGGCGATGTCCTGCGCGGTGACGGTGGTCTTCAGGCTCACGCCCTCGACCATTTTCTCGAGAACGTCGGCGGAGGAGACGCCGAGCGCTTGCGCTTTGGCGGCGATGATGCGATCGACGCGCTCGCCCTCGACGATGCCGGGCTGGATGCAGTTCACCCGCACGCCGTCGGGCCCCGCCTCGGCGGCGAGGCTCTGCGTGAAGCCGACCACCGCCCACTTGGCGGCGGAATAAGGCGTGCGCATCGGGAAGGCGAGCCGTCCGGCGATCGACGAGAGGTTGATGATGCTGCCGCCGCCCGCCGCCTTGATGAGCGGCATCGCCTTGCGCGTGCAGTAGAACATGCCGTTCACGTCGACCGCGAGGGTGCGCTCCCAGTCTTCGGGGCGGATGTCCTCGACCTTCGCGGTCGGGCCGGCGATGCCGGCGTTGTTGACCAGCACGTCCAGCCCGCCGAGCGAGCGCTGCAGGTCGTCGAACAGCCGCTCGACGTCGGCGAGCTTCGCCACGTCGCCGAGCGTCTGCGACACCGCCGGCAGCGCGCGCTGCGTCGCGGCGAGGAACTTCTCTTCGATGTCCGAGATGTGCACGCGGGCGCCGGCCTTTGAAAAAGTTTCCGCGATCACGCGGCCGATGCCCGAGCCGCCCGCCGTGACGAGAACGCGCAGGTTTCTGGCGGACAGCTCCATGGCCGTGGATAATAGCGCACGGGACAGGGGCAATGATTCGGCCATCGGCGACGACGGCGCACGCGGTATCGATCGAGCAGGAGGAGCTGCGCGGCATCTCGCGCACCGTGGCCGAGATCCACTGGCTGCTGCTGATCCTCGTCCTGCTGTACCTGATCTTCGGCGGCGCGCGCGACGATGCCGAGTCCGCCGCCGCGGTGTCGGCGGGCCTGTTCTTCTATGCGGCGCTGGTGATGGGCTTCCGCTACGCCAACTTCTCGCGCCGCGAGACGCGCTGGAAGATCGCCCTCGAGACCCTCGGCATGCTGGCGTTCATCACCTGGGTGCTCTACTACACCGACGGGCTGGCGAGCCCGCTGATCAACGCCTACCTGCTGCCGGTGATCACCGCCGCGCTGACGCTCGGCAAGATGCCGACGCTCGGCGGCGTGGCGCTGATCGCCGCCTGCTACTTCTTCCTCGGCGGCAGCCTCGAGCCGCGCCTCATCGCGACCCTGCCCTTCCTCGGCGCGTTCGTCGCGCAGCTCGCGCCGGTGCTGCTCGTCGCCTACATCACCACCATGTTCTCGGCCGATATCCGCTATGGCCTGGCGCGCGCCAAGGTGCTCTCCGAGACCGACGACCTGACGGGCCTCTTCAACATCCGCGGCTTCGCGCTCGCCGCCAACCGGCTGTTCGCGCAGGCGGTCCGGCACGGCCGGCCGACCAGCGTGCTGATGATCGATTCCGACCACCTGAAGAGCGTCAACGACGGCCACGGCCACGAAGCGGGCAACGAGCTGCTGCGCCACCTGGCGCGCGCCATCCAGGCCGACCTGCGCTTCACCGACGTCGCCGCGCGCTACGGCGGCGACGAGTTCATCGTGCTGCTGCCCGACACGCCGGCGAAGGGCGCGCTGGAAGTGGCCGAGCGCATCCGCAACCGGATCGCCGGATCGCCGCTCGAGCTGGGCGGCCGGCGCC
>Ga0310810_10006458_pt1 | contig 13260 bp, 11 predicted proteins | sample NCmetagenome_FD_207641 | JGI IMG/M metagenome (GOLD analysis project Ga0310810, IMG submission 207641) | Soil microbial communities from experimental microcosm in Duke University, North Carolina, United States - NC | ecosystem: Engineered > Artificial ecosystem > Soil microcosm > Unclassified ... | reverse complement strand
CTCGGCGGAGAGCGCCTGCTCGATCAGATCGAGGCCCTTGAACACATGGCCGAACACGCGGTCGAACTTGTCGAGGTTGCGCTCGTCCTTCACCAGCGCGGAGCGTGAGAGATAATAGAAGTCCTCGACCTTGCGGCCGGCAAGATCGGCCTCCATGGCCTCCATCAGCGTGAGGTACTCGCGCAGCGTGACCGGCACGCCCGCCTGTTTCAGCTCGGAGAAGAATTGGACAAACATGCGGTGAGTTTATCGGGCCGGAAAGCGCTTGCCCAGAAACTTGAGCACATCCTCCGCACACCGGTCCGGCACGCTGTCGCAGATATTGTGCGGCAGGCCTTCGTAGGAGATCACCTCGACGTCGGGAATACGCTCGCGCATCGCATTGTAGTTGTGCGTGGAGCCGACCGTTTCGGCGCCGGGGTAGACGACCAGCGTCGGACACTTGATCCGGTGCAATTGATCCGACCACTCAAGCGAGGCCATCAGCGTCACGAAGCGCGCGATATACGCCGTGTCGTTTTTCGCGGCCTCGTCGAGGAACCACTCGACATGGCGCCGATCGGCATTCGCTGGAAAACGATCCGAGATCGTGTCAGCGAGGAACTTGCGCAGCCCGTCCTTGGCGACGCGCGGGATCCAGGTGAGCGCCTGGCTGTTCTTCAGACCCGGCGTCGAGCCGAACAGCATGAGGCTTGTGACGCGCTCGGGCGAATTCATCGCAAGTTGCTGGCCGATGTAGCCGCCGGCCGAGTTGCCGACGACATGCGCGCTGTTCACCCCGAGATGGTCGAGCATCTCGCGCGTGTCCTGCACCAGCCGTTCCATCGTCAGCGGCGGCTCGGCCGCGGGCACCTGCGATTCGCCATGCCCGCGCAGGTCCATGCGCACCACGCGATAATGCCGGCAGAGCTTCGGCACCCAGGCGTAATAGCGCTTCGAGTGCCCCATCGCGGCATGCAGCAGCAACAGCGTCGGCGCCTTGAGCCACGGGTCGGTGAAGTCGTCGATCGTGTAGGCGAGGTTGAGACCATCGCTCGCGCGGAACTGCGGCATGTGCACCTAGCGTGGCGGTTCAGAAGTCCGCAACAGATTTGCGGCGAGTCCTTTACTGCGGACTTCTGAACCTAAGCCACACTAGAATCAATAGCTTGCTAGTGTCCTTTCGATTCCGAAGTTCGTCACGAACGTGCTGCAAGGGAATACGAACTCCGGAATCGGGACACTAGTCGATGAGTTGTTGCGGCGTGAATGCGGATGATAGCATCCGGCGTCATTTGGGGACATGGAATGAGACAGTTCAGGCTTGCGCTTTATGCATTGGTTGTGGCGACCCTCTGCGCGGGAGGAGCGCTGGCGCAGAACTATCCCACGCGCTCGATCCGGCTGGTGGTGCCGTTCGGCGTGGGCGGCGGCACGGATATTCTGGCGCGCATCGTCGAGCCGCTGGTCACGAAGGCGCTGGGCCAGCCGCTGGTGATCGACAACCGCGCCGGCGGCGGCAGCAGCATCGGCATGGATGTCGTCGCGAAGGCGCCGCCGGACGGCTACACGCTGGTGATGACCGATACGTCGATCGCGGTGAACCCTTCCATCAGGCCGCTGCCTTACGACACGATCAATGATTTCGTGCCGGTGAGCCTGCTTGCAACCGCGCCGGTGATCCTGGTGGCGCACCCTTCGATGCCGGCAAAGACGCTGGCCGAGTTCATCGCGCTCGCGAAGGCGAAACCCGGCGAGCTCAATTATGCGTCTGGCGGCATCGGCTCCTCGACACATCTCGGTGGCGAGTTGCTGAAGTTCGTCGCCGGCATCGACGTGAAGCACGTCCCTTACAAGGGCACGGGGCCCGCGATGAACGATCTCGTCGGCGGCCACGTGCAGGTGATGTTCTCCGGTATCTCCTCGGCGCGGCCGTACATCGATGCCGGCACGCTGCGCGCGCTCGCGGTGACTGGCGACGCGCGCAATGCCGCAGTTCCGGATGTGCCGACCTTCGCGGAAGCCGGGCTGCCGGGTGTGACGGCTTCGACTTACTGGGGCGTGCTTGCGCCGAAAGGCACGCCGAAGGAGATCGTCGATCGTGTCAGTGCAGAATTCGCCAAGGCGGTGCGCGATCCGGGCGTGGTGAAGCGCATCGGCGAGCTCGGCTATCTGCCGATCGGCGGCGGTCCGGCGGACTATGCGGACAACATCAAGTCCGAGATCGCCAAGTGGGCGCCGGTGATCAAGGCCGCCAACATCAAGGCCGAGTAGCGTGGGGCGTCTCACCGGACGCGTCGCGCTGATCACGGGCGGCGCGTGGGGGATCGGGCGCGCGGCGGCCGGCCTGTTCGCGCGCGAAGGTGCGAAGGTCGCGATTGCGGATATCGACGAGAAAGCGGGCGCGGCGCTGGCGCGCGATCTGGGCGCGTTGTTCGTCGCGACGGACGTGACCGACGCGGCGAGCGTGCAAACCGCGGTCGCGGTGGTGGAGCGGCACTTCGGCAAGCTCGATGTGTTGCTCAACTGTGCGGGCGGCTCGATCAGCGAGGACGCGCCGGTCGGCAAGGTCGATGTCGCGGCGGTCTGGGAGAAGACCATGCGGCTCGATCTCGCCGGCACGATCAACTGCTGCCATCATGCGATCCCGGCGATCATGCGGGCAGGCGGCGGCGCGGTCGTGAACATGTCGTCGGGCGCAGCCCTGCGCGGCGCGAGCCCGGCGCACATCTACACGGCTGCGAAGGGCGGCATCGTCGCACTCACCCGCGCGCTTGCCGGCACCTACGCCAGGAACAACGTGCGCGTGAACGCGATCTGTGCCGGGCGCATTCTCACCGAGCGGATTCTCGCGCGCTACGGCACGCCCGATGCGCCGAAGCCCGCGGAAGACCAGCAGGCCGATGAGCGCGTGAAGGAATATCCGTTCTGGGTCGGCAAGCCGCAGGACATCGCGAACATCGCGCTGTTTCTGGCGTCAGACGAATCGCGCATGATCACCGGCGCGGCGATCCCGGCGGATGGCGGGCGCTCGGCGTATTAGCCGCAGCAGCCGTCCGTCGATCGCCGCAAGTCCTGCACCGATCAGGGCCATGCCGAGGAAATGCCGGGCGGACAAGCGCTCGCCCAATACCAGCGCGCCGAGCACGATCGCGCTCACCGGAATGAGGAACGTGACCAGCAGCAGGTTGGTCGCGCCGGCCGCCGCCAGAATGCGGAAGTAGAGGATGTAGCCGAGCGCGGTCGAGAGCGCGGCGAGGCCGAAGATCGCGGCAAGCGTTGTCGCGCCCGGCATCGGCAGGATCCACGGCCGGTCGACGAGCACGGCGAGCGGCAGCAACATGACAGTCGAGGCGGTGACCTGTCCGGTCGCGGCCGCGATCGGCGCAATACCGAGGCGGGCGAAGCGGCGGCCGAACGCGCCGGCAAAGGCGTAGGACAGCGCCGCGGCGAGCACCGCAAGCTGCGCCAGCACATCGCTGCCGAGCCCGGAGAGCGCGCCCGGGCCGATGATCGCCACGACGCCTAGGAATCCAACCAGTACTCCGGCGAGCCGATTGCTGGTTATTCTTTCGTCATCGGTGACGATGTGCGCGACGATCACGGTAAACAGCGGCGTTGTGGCGTTGAGGATCGCTGCGAGACCCGAGGCGATGTGAGTCTGGCCCCACACGATCAGGCAGAACGGGATCGCGTTGTTGAGCAGCCCCATTCCGAAGAACGCTGCCCAGGCCGGCCGGCTGGAAGGGAAACGGAGGCCGAGCAGCCTGACCACCAGGCACAGTATCGCGGCTGCGAGGCCAACGCGCAGCGTGACAATCGTCAGCGGCGGCAGATCCCTCACCGCGATGCCGACGAAGAAGAACGAGCCGCCCCACAGCACCGACAAGGCGAGCAGCATCGCCCACTCGGCGGCGGTCATGCTGCGGTTGACGTGCGTGTTCGGCACAGGCCTTCTCCCGAAGAGATGAGGCATCTGGCGCGCCCGGCAGCGCTCGCACCACCCGTTTCCCGGATGCTGAGCGGCGCTGGCCTGCCCTGATCTTGCCGCGAGACCGCCCTACAGCCTATGGCAAAGGGAACAGTCTGGTCCTCTCAATGCGCCGTTTCACGTTCGTTTGCTGCGCGCTTGCCGCGTGCCTCGGGTCCGCCGCGGCACAAACGCAGATTCAACCCCCGATCACGCCCCCGCCGCCACCCGGTTCGGGGGCGGCTCCGTCCGGGCCGCTGCAGATTCTGCCGCCGACGATCTCGCCCGACCTGCACATCGTCTGGGAGGTGAAGAACCGTTTCCGGCTGTTTCGCCGCGAGGCGGATTTCCTCAAGCACGTCGCGGCGCTGAGCTTGAAAAGCGTACTCGCCGCCGAGCAGATCATGTCGAACGAGACCGACGGACGCGGTTGGGCGCGGGCCATGCTCGGGAACGTCTGCATCGATCAGATGGGCAGCGTGATGACGACCTGCGAGCGCGACGGCGCGCGCGAGAACTATCTGGCTCCGGCCGATCACCGCGTTGAGATGCGGCTGATGGGTGCGCAACCGCAGGCGACCTGTGCCTGGGTGTTCGACGAAGGCGAGGGGGCGCCGCGCAGCTACACGGGGCCCTGCAGCGAGGAAGTGCGCATACGCCTGCTCTACGGCAAGCCCACCGCTGTCACGGTCGACGTCAGCGTGCCGAACAGTCCGCCGCTGCGCACCACGGAGCAGGTCACGGTGCGCGATCTCATGATCGCGGGCCTTGGCGACTCGATCGCGGCGGGCGAGGGGAATCCGGACCGGCCAGTTGCGCTGTCGGACGAAGGCTTTTGCTTCCGGCGCTTCGGCACGGGCAGCGAGTATTACCGGCCGGGCCGTGCGACCTACACGGGCGATCGCTCGTGCGAAACGTCACAGCAGGCGACCAACCAGCTGCCCGAATGGACGCGGCTTGGCGCCCGCTGGCTCAGCCAGGCCTGCCATCGCTCGCTCTACGGTTATCAGATCCGCACCGCGCTCGCGCTTGCGGTCGAAAATCCGCACATCGCCGTCACCTTCCTGCCGCTCGCCTGTACCGGCGCGACGATCGAGACCGGCGTGCTCGGCTCGCAGCGCGCGCGCGAGCTCAATTGCACGCCCGACAAGAATTGCCCGAGCTCGGTGCCGGCGCAGATCGCCCAGCTGCAGGGCTATCTGGCAACCGCGCGGCGCACAAAACCCAACCGCAATCTCGATCTCGTGCTGCTGACAGTCGGTGCAAACGACATCGACTTCTCCGGGCTGGTGGCAGACGTGATCATCGATGCCACCCGCGAACGAGTGCTGTTCAACGGCATGATCAGTTCCACCGACTCGGCCGAGAAGGCGCTGACGCGCTCCCTGCCCGGAAACTTCGCGAAGCTGCGCGCGGCGCTCAAGCCGATGGTCGGCGGCGATCTGTCGCGCGTCGTCTTTGTCTCGTACGGGAATCCCGCGTTGCGCCCGGACGGCTCGGCCTGCGGCGGGGGACAGAGCGGCTTCGATGTGCATCCGGCGTTCAAGGTCGACGGCGAGCGGATGCGCCGCGTGGCGGAGTTCGTCGGTGGGCGCTTCCTGCCCATTCTCAAAAGCATCGCGACCTGCGCCGGAAATGCCTGTGCGAATCCGGCCGACCGCATGACCTTCGTCGATGCGCACCAGCAGGCCTTCGTGGGCCACGGCGTGTGCGCGCGCTCCGAGCAGGATCCCGAATTCGACCGCGCCTGTTTCCTGGCAGACGGAAAATCGTTTGCCGCCAATCCGGTGCAGGCCGCGACCGAGCCGCTCACCTGCGGCGCGTCGTCGTCGGAATTCCGCCCCTACGCGCCGCGGGCACGCTGGGTCCGCACCGCGAACGACAGTTATTTCGTCGCGATGACTTACCCCGAAGGCTTGCCGCTCACGCAGCAGCCGACCGACATTCATGATGCGACCTGGGGCATTGTCAGCGCCGTCTATGGCGGCGCGATCCATCCGACCGCGGAGGGCCATGCGGCGATGGCGGACGCTGCGCTGGCCGCGGCACGCCAGGTGCTCAACCTCGGCGCCGGTACGGCATCGGTGAGCAGCGAGCCTCTTCCGCCGCCGCCGCAGTAGGGGGACACGATGGCAGACGACAGGCGCCGAACGACAAGCACACGCGATGCCGCGGAGGCCGCGTTCAAGAAGGCCACGACCAAGCCGCCGGACCTGCCGCCCCCGCGTCCCGCAGTCCCGCACGCGAAGGAAACGGTGTCGTTGCGCATCGACCGCGACGTCCTCGAGCATTTTCAGGCCGAGGGCCCGGGCTGGCAGGACCGCATCAACGACGCGCTGCGCAAGTTGATCAGCAAATAGGTCAGCCGGGCGGCTTGCGCGGCGCGGGCTTGGCCGGCGCGCCTTCCCGCGCGGCGACATTGCCGCTGTCGCCGACGATGCGCACCTCATCGCCGGTAGCGATGCCATCGGGCGGCGTTTCGATCACGCGCTCGTCGGCCGTGAGCCCCGTCCCGATCTCGACCTCGCGGCCGAGATCGCGCGCGATCGTGACCGGCTTCAGCGTCACCCGATTGTCGGCGCCGACCGTTGCGACCTGCAGCCCGCTCTTATCGAAAATCAGCGCGCTTGCCGGCACGTGGATCGCATTCTCGGTGTCCGGCAGCCCAAGCTGCACATTGGCGAAGGCGCCGGTCATCAGTTGGGCGGCGGAATTGTCGACCACGAGCAGCATCCGCGTGGTGCCGGAGGCGATGTCGACCGCCTGCGCGGACGCCTCGACGGTCGCGGTGAAGGTCTTGCCCGGATACTCGGGTACCGTGATTTGCGCCTTGGTGCCGATCTTGATGCTCGGGACGTAATTCTGCGGGACGTTGACGTAGACGCGCAGCTTTGCGGTGTCCGACACCACGAACAAGGGTGGCCCGCCGGAGCCAGCGCTGATCAGTTGCCCGACATCGGTCGTGCGCGCGGTGATGAGCCCGTCGAACGGCGCAACGATGCGCTTGTATTTCTCGAGCACGAGCAGCCGGTCGAGATTGGCCTGCGCCGACTTGACCAGACCTTCCTGGTTCGCTGCGTCCGCCGCGCGCTTGTCGAGATCCTGTTTCGACACCGCGCCCGAGGGCACCAGCGATTGCCCGCGCTGCAATGTGGCAACGGCAAGCTGGAGGTTCGCCCTCGCGCTCGAAACGCCGGCTTCCGCCTGCATGATCTGCTGGTCGAGATCGGGCGCCTCGATCTCGGCAAGCAATTGCCCGGTCTTCACCGGTGTGCCGATGTCGGCCTTCCATTCCTTCAGGTAGCCGGAGACACGCGCATAGAGTTGCGCCTGCGAATAGGCCTCGAGCCTTCCCGGGAGATCAAGCGTGGACCGGCGCGTGCGGTCGTCGGGCGTCATGAGTGCGACCGACGGGATCGCCTGGCGTTCGGCCCACTCGGACAGGCGCGCATCGGCCATGCGCCGGGTCGTCACCCCCATGATCACCACGACCGCGCCGAGCGCGACGGCAGCGAGCGCCGTGGCGCGCAGCTTGCGCCTGGTGAGGACCGGCGCGGCCGGCGTTTCGGCAGCCTCAGGCGGCATGCGGCTCTCCAATCGCATGGGCGAGTTTTGCCCCATCGCGCTTGTGCAGGATGCTGAACACCACGGGCACGAACATTAGCGTTGCAAAGGTCGCAAAAACCAGACCACCGACGACCGCGCGACCAAGTGGCGCATTCTGTTCGCCGCCTTCGCCGAGCCCCAGCGCCATCGGCGCCATGCCGATGATCATGGCAAGCGCGGTCATCAGCACAGGGCGAAAACGCACGAAACCGGCCTCGATCGCGGCCTGGACCGGATCGCCGAGCTCCGCGAGGCGCTCGCGCGCAAACGAGATGACCAGCACGCTGTTTGCGGTAGCGACGCCCATGCACATGATTGCGCCGGTGAGCGCCGGCACCGACAGCGTCGTGCCGGAGGCAAACAGCATCCAGACGATGCCGGCGAGTGCGGCCGGCAGCGCCGTGATGATCACGAACGGATCGGCCCAGCTCTGGAAGTTGACCACGATCAGCAGATAGATCAGCACCACCGCGCCGAGCAGGCCGAACAGCAAGCCCGCGAACGCGTTGTTCATCGTGCGCACCTGCCCCAGCAGGTAGACCTGCGCGCCGCGCGGCAGGCCTCCCTTCATCTCGTCGACCACCTTCTGGACGTCGGCGGCGACGGCGCCGAGGTCGCGCCCCTGCGGTGTGCCGAAGATCTGGATCATCGGCTGAATGTTGTATTGCGAAACCACCGCGCTCTTTGCCACCCGGTTGAAACTCGCGATCGCGCCAAGCGTCTGCTGGCTCGAACCCGGAGCCGTGATGGGAAGGTTCTTCAGCGCGTTGAGCGAGTCGATCTGGTACTGCGGCGTCTGCATCACCACCGCATAGGAGATGCCGTTTTCCGGATTGAGCCAGTAGGTCGGGGAGACCTGGCCGGAGCCCGCCAGATTGACCACCATGCTGTTGGTCACGTCGCGTTCCGTGACGCCGACGTATTGGGCGCGCGTACGGTCGACATCGACGGTGAAGCCCTGGCTGTTGAGCGACTGCTGAATGCGCGCGTCCGCGAGTCCCGGAATGTGACGCAGCCGGCGCAGGAGTTCGGTCGCGTATTTGTAGTTGGCCTCCAGGTTGGGACCGCGGACCTGAAGGTCGATCGGCGCCGGTGCTCCGAAGTTCAGAATCTGGCTGATGATGTCGGCCGGCAGGAATGAGAACACAACGCCGGGAAAGCGCGCCGGAAGTTCCTCACGCAACATCTTCACGTATTCGGCAGTGGGGCGATGGCCTTCCTCCAGCTTGATCTGGATGTCGCCGTCCTGGGCACCGATGGTGCCCGTCGCATTGTAGGTCATGTTGATGCCGGAGACCGGCAGCCCGATGTTGTCGACCACCGTTGCAAGCTCGTGCGGCGGGATGATCGCCCGGATCGCCTTCTGGATCTCGGCAAACTGATTGGCGCTTTCCTCGACCCGCGTTCCGACCCGCAGGCGCGCATGCATCAGGATCTGTCCGGCATCGACGGTCGGGAAGAAATCGCGGCCGAGGAACGGCGCGAGCGCGAAGGAGGCGACGACGAACAGAAGGAACCCGGTGACAAACAACGGCCGGCGGGACATCGCCATCATGAGCAGTTCACGGTAGCCGAGGCGGAATCGCTCGAAACGCGCCTCGAAGCCGCGCTGGAAGCGCACCAAAGGATTGCGCGAGCGGGGCAGCGGGCCGTCGAGCCCGTGCATGTCGGTGTGCGGCGCGTGCGGCTTCAGCAGATAGTTCGCGAGCGTCGGCACGAGCGTGCGCGAAAGGATGAAGGAGCACACCATCGCGGCCATCACGGCTTCGGCCATCGGCACGAACAGGAAGCGCGCGACGCCGGGCAGGAAGAACATCGGCACGAACACGATGCAGATGCAGAGCAGCGACACGAAGGCGGGTGTCACGATCTGTGCCGCGCCGTCCATGATCGCGGTCTCGACCTGCTTTCCCTGTTCGAGGTGCCAGTTGATGTTCTCGATCGTCACCGTCGCATCGTCCACCAGGATGCCGACCGCGAGCGCGAGGCCGCCGAGCGTCATGATGTTGAGTGTCTCGCCGAGCGCGGCGAGGATCGCGATCGAGCCGAGGATCGACAGCGGGATCGACGTCGCAATGATGACGGTGGAGCGCCAGCTGCCGAGGAAGATCAGGATCATCAGGCTCGTGAGCGCCGCCGCGATCGCGCCTTCGGTGATCACGCCGCTGATCGCCGCGTTGATGAACAGCGACTGATCGCCGATCAGCGACATCTTCAGGTTTGGCGGCACGATGCCCTTGAGCTGCTCGACCTTGTCCTTGATGCCCTGGATGATCGCGAGCGTCGAGACGGAGCCATTCTTGAGAATCTGCATCAGCACCGAGCGGCTGCCCTCGACGTGCACGATGTTAGTCTGCGGCGGATTGCCGTCGCGCACCTGCGCGACATCGCGCACATAAACCATCGCACCGTTGACGCTCTTGATCGGCAGGTCGCCGAGCTCGGAGATTGTCTGCGGCGAGTTGTTGAGCAGGATCGCGTATTCGAACGACCCGATCTTCTGCGAGCCGACCGGCGTGATCAGGTTTTGCGCGACCAGCGTGTTCGCGACGTCTTGCCCTGACAGCCCGCGCGCCTGCATCGCGGTCGAGTCGAGGTCGATCTGCACCTGCCGCGTCTTGCCGCCATACGGGAACGGGATCGCCGCACCGGGCACGGTGACGAGCGGCGTGCGCACGACGTTCAGCCCAAGGTCGGCGAGCTGCTGCTCGGACATGCCTGAGCCGGACAGCGCGAGCTGGATGATCGGCACTGTCGAGGCGTTGTAGTTGAGAATGAGCGGAGGCGTCGCGCCGGGCGGAAGCTGCTTGATCGACGTCTGCATCACCGCGGTCACCTGCGCGTTGGCGAGGCGGATGTCGACGTTCGGCTGGAAGAACACCTTGATGATGCCGACGCCGTTATAGGACGTGGCCTCGAGGTGCTCGATGTCATTGACGGTGGTGGTGAGGCCGCGTTGGGTCTGCGTCACGATGCGGCCAGCCATCAGGTCCGGCTGCAGGCCGGTGTAGCTCCAGATGATGGCGATCACCGGGATGCGGATGTCCGGAAAGATATCGACCGGCGTACGCAGCGCCGCGAGGGGACCAATGATCAGGATCGTGAGCGCGAGAACGATGAACGTGTAGGGGCGCCGCAAAGCGATGCGGACCAGCGCAATCATTCGTCAAGCGCTCCCCAGTTCAGCCGGCGCAGCGCTTATACAGTCAAAAGGAACCGCAAAAAAGGCCGCCAGAGGCTGCCCACCCGTGGGCAGCCTCTCGGAGGTCACGACACGCCCAGCTTCTTCTGCAGGCTGGTCGAGGAGGTCGTGTACTGGAACACGAGCCGCTTGTCCGGATAGACGTAGCGGTGCGCCCTCTGCGACATCAGCGCCACTTCGTGGAAGCCGGAGAGGATGAGCTTGAGCTTCCCCGGATAGGTGTTGATGTCACCGACCGCGAAGATGCCTGGGATGTTGGTCTCGAACGTTTCGGTGCCGACCGGGATCAGATTGTCCTTCAGGTCGAGGCCCCAGTTCGCCACCGGCCCGAGCTTCATGGTGAGCCCGAAGAACGGCAGGATCGCATCGCACGCGATCTCGAAATTCGAGCCGTCGGTGCGTTTCACGATCGCTTTCTCGACCTGGCCGTCCTTGCCTTGAAGCGACGTCACCTGGCCGAGCACGAGGTCGATCTTTCCCTCGCCGACCAGCGCCATCATCTTGTTGACGCTGTCGGGCGCGGCGCGGAATTCCTGCCGGCGATGCAGCAGCGTCAGATGGCTCGCAAGCGGCGCAAGGTTGAGCGTCCAGTCGAGCGCTGAATCGCCGCCGCCGGCGACCAGCAGCTTCTTGCCGCGGAACGCCTCCATCTGGCGCACGGCGTAATAGACCGACTTCGCCTCGTAAGCCTCGATGCCGGGGATCGGCGGGCGCTTCGGCTGGAACGAGCCGCCGCCGGCCGCGATCACGATGATCTTGCACTCGAAGACCTTGCCGGCATCGGTGGTGACGCGGAACATCGGATCGCCGATCTTTTCCACCGTCTGGATCATCTCGCCGAGATGGAAGGTCGGGCCGAACGGCTTGATCTGCTCCATCAGCGCATCGGTCAGGCCCGCGCCGGTGATGTAGGGGATGCCGGGAATGTCGTAGATCGGCTTTTCGGGGTAGAGCTCGGCGCACTGTCCGCCGGGCTTGTCGAGGATGTCGACAAGGTGCGATTTCATGTCGAGCAGGCCGAGCTCGAACACCGCGAACAAGCCCACCGGGCCCGCGCCGATGATGAGAGCGTCGGTGGTAATCACTTCGGTCTTGGTCAGCACAGCAAAATGCCTTCTCGGAACTCACGTGTTTTTGGGATTGGCGACTGTCTAGCGGCGGAAGACGTTCGGGGAAAGAGAAAACATGTTTTTCAGGGGGTTGTTTTGACGTTTGATGAATTGCCGGTATGCCCTTGCCACACATGGAGAATTTCGCAGTGAACGATCACAGTATGGCTGCCCCGAAGCCAGCGCGCGTCTTGCCTGAACTCGGTCAGTTCCCCGGCCGGACCCACGACATCATCCGGTTCGGCGATCTCGATCCGCAGGGTCACGTCAACAATACGGTGTTCGCGACGTTCTTCGAGACCGGACGCGTCGCGTTCCTGCGCGACCCCGGCAATGCGCTGAGCCCGCCGGGCACGACCTCAGTACTGGCGCGGCTCGACATCAATTTCCTGAGAGAGCTGCACTGGCCGGGCGAGGTCGAGATCGGCACCGGCATTGCCGAGATCGGCCGCTCCTCGTTCACGTTCCTGCAGGCGATCTTCCATGAGGGCGCGTGCGCCGCGACCGCGCGCGCCACGATGGTGATGATCGATGGAGAGACGCGCCGCTCGCGGCCGCTGCCCGCCGAAGCGCTGGCGCGGCTCGAGGCAATGAAACTGCGAGGCTAGTGCGGTTGCCTACTTCGGCAGTCCGGCCTCCATGCCGTGCGCCTTCAACACCGGCAAGGCGGCCGCGCTACTTAAGAGATCGAGGAAGGCACGAGCCGCTTCGGCGTTCTTCGCTCCACTGCCGATGGCCGCCGCAAACGTATTGTAGAATTGCAGCTCCTGCGGAATTGGTCCGACCAATTCCGCACCCGGAACGAGAATGACCGACGCAGTCACCACGATCATTTCGACCTGTCCGCTTGGGACGGCCTGCGCGATCGCGTCGGCAGGCATCGGTCGCAGCCTGGGCTGCATCTCATCGGCGATCCCCAGCTTCTGCAGGATCGAGCGGAAATGATCTCCACTCGCGCCTGTTGCGGAATGCGCGACCGATTTCGCATTGAGCAATGCGCGTTTGAATGACTCAACTGTGCTGATATCTGGCTTGGTCTGTCCGGTGCGAACGCCGACACCGACCACCGCATAGGCAAGGTCCGTTCGCGATTGGGCCGCGAGCTTTCCCTCCTTGATGAGGCCATCGATTACGGGCGTGATTGAAATGGCGAGATCGTATGTGTGCCCCGCGTCGATCTCCTTTCTGACGATCGGCCCGGACACGAATTTCAGCGTGACCTTGTGTTGGCCTGCCTTCTCGAATTCCACGGCTAGGTCCTTCACCACACCGGTCATTGGCGTGGCCGCAATGACGTTGAGCTCACCGCTCGCGGCGGGGCTTGCAGCCGCCAGCGCGAGGCACGTTACAACCGCCAGGCCTGGCCTCATGCTTGACCTCAAATTGATCGGCCC